>Ga0194052_1000026_pt1 | contig 111913 bp, 77 predicted proteins | sample SepL226m_MetaG_FD_160117 | JGI IMG/M metagenome (GOLD analysis project Ga0194052, IMG submission 160117) | Anoxic zone freshwater microbial communities from boreal shield lake in IISD Experimental Lakes Area, Ontario, Canada - Sep2016-L227-6m | ecosystem: Environmental > Aquatic > Freshwater >...
GTCGCTATAGGGGTCGGTGGGGTATCTGCGGTGATATCTTCCGGCACTTCCACGGCGGTGGGAGACAATACCGGCCATTCCCGCGGCGGGGTTGATGCCTGTTCTTCGCGGAGATATGGCGGCAGTTTTGACAATGAATAAAATGTTGACGGTTCAACGTTGAGAATCGGTGCTCTGCCAAATACTTTCTGTTCTTTAGCCAGCGGTTCTGCCAATGCTATCGAAGTGCCGACATCGGTAATCTTCACCTTTACCCGTGAGCCAACCGGCGCGTCCAAATCCGGTACAATGACGAATATTCCATTTGCAATGCCAATTTGGTCCATTGATACATCGGGGATAGGGTTAATTACCTGAATTTCCACAACGTCGCCATCTTCCAATGCCGGTACCGCCAACAGCGCCTGTTCCATGGTGACGCGGTTGATTTCGTAGGCGTTGGGGTGAAAATCGTCGTCAAATCGAAGATAAATTGACTTGCCTATATATGCTTCCAGGTCGCGATGCGCTTCGCCTTCGTACCCCAGCATATCCGCGATTACCCGTGAATGTGCCCGCACCAGGTAAGCCTCAGCATCCGGGTGGGTAGCGTGCAGGGCGGCGATATCGCGGTCAACACGCAGTGCCATGGTAAGGGCGTTTTGCACCCGGCCAATACCGCTGCAGCAGGGGCATGGTTCAGTCAGCAGACTGTGCATTGATTCGCCGGTGCGCTTGCGCGTCATTTCTACCAGGCCAAGGGATGATATATTATGGAATTTTATCTTTGCGCGGTCTTTCTTTAACGCGTCGCTGAAAGCGGTGATTACCTGCTGGCGATGGCGCGGGTTATCCATATCGATGAAGTCGACAACGATGATGCCGCCTAAATCGCGCAGACGCAACTGGCGTGCAACTTCGTGGGCAGCCTGCAGGTTGGTGGTCAGCACTGTCTCGGCCAATTCAACTGAGCCGATGAACTTGCCGGTATTAACGTCAATCGCAGTCAACGCTTCCGCCTGGTCAATTACCAGGTGACCGCCTGATGGCAGCCAAACCTTGCGGCGCAGCATTTTTTCAACTTCTGGTTCGATATTATAAGCGTGGAAAATCGGCATTTTTTCATCGTATAAAAATACCCGTTCCTTCATCCCCGGCGCAATCATCCCCACTAATTCCAGCGTATTTTCAAAAGCGGATTCCGAGTCGATGACCAGACGGTTGATGTCTCGGGTGAAAGAGTCGCGAATAAGGCGCGAAATGAGGGTAAGGTCGCCGTGAATGAGGTTGGGATTTTTAGTTACCGCTGCTTTCGCTGTAATGCGGTCTGCCATTTCCACCAGAAAATCCATATCGGCTTTCAGTTCTTCTTCGGTTCGTCCTTCAGCCTCGGTACGCACGATTAAGCTGTAGTTGCCGGGTTTTAGATTGGCGGCGATAGCGCGCAGGCGCTGGCGTTCATGCGGGTCTTCAATCTTGCGCGATACTCCGCTATGACCGCCGCCGTTAAGCATCAGCACCATATAGCGGCCGGGCAGCGACAACCGGGTGGTTACCCGGGCGCCTTTTGTCCCCATGGGGGCGCGCATAACCTGCACCAAAATTTCCTGATTAGCTTTCAAAAGGGTGGTAATAGAGGGCATGCCGAAGCGTTTGAATCGTCCGCCGCCTTCATCATCATCTTCAGAAACGATGTCAGACACGGCGAGGAAGGCATTTTTTTCAATACCGATATCGACGAAGGCGGCATCCATACCTTTAAGCACCTTGGTAACGCGGCCTTTGTAGATATTTCCTACAATTTTCTGGTCCCGCTCAATATGCAGTTCCATCAACCGGCCATCTTCAAGAATCGCCACTCGCGATTCCATCTCGCCGGCATTTACAATAATCTCTTTTAACATTAATTAACCTGCTTTTCCGGCTGCCCGCACCGCATCAATTGCGGGGGCTTCCGGGTAAATTTTTAACCACGCGTCATTCTGCGCCGCCACCACCCCAATGCAGATGAAGGGGTAGGTCTGCGCCAATGTGACGCCCGCATTGCTATGCGGTGAACCGTTATATTATCAGCAGGTAAATTCATCACTGTCAGAGCTTCATCTGGTCGTATCACGCCGTCATTACTGATGCGAAAAACCATTTCCAACTCAGCACAATTCTTATCTGCTGACATTAATCTTACATACTTCACCAATCGCCGCGCATCTAATTGTTGCGTCTTATTTTCGCGCTTTCGGGTGAACATGATACTTTTTTGCGCTATAAAATTGCGAATCGAACTTATTATTTCCCCACCGGATGGCGGGTTTTGCAACATAATAGTGTAGACCGACTCGTCAAAAACCGCTAAATCCGTGTCGGCTGTTCCTGGGTTTACCTGCCAGCAATTAATGATCTGTAAACCTTGCGGTAATTCCAAACTCAGCTTGCGACGGATTTCACCGGGATCCTCCGGTGTGGTTAGTGAGAAGATACAGCGTTCATCATCACTGGTAGCACCAACAGCCAGTGGCGAACCTAATAGCAAACCGCGCCTGCTACTGTCGATTTCTATCCCGGCCTTATTCGCTGCATCCAATAAAATCTGCTTTATTTCTGACAACGTCGTCTGTGCCGTACTGATGTCTCGCCGATATCGGCAATGTATTTGCTGCATCCTGTCTCTTTCCGTATACATAGTATCATTAATATTCCAAATTTTCAAATATGGGTGGAAAGCGTCACCGGGACGGTGACGCCACGTTTGCTAAAACATTTGTTAAAACAGCGAACCTGTTCCGGTGCCGTCGTCTTCTTCCAACGTATTGGTTATCTCTTTTGCCCGATAGCCGTCAAATATGAAACCGTTGCCTATTATTGATAGTGTCGTGGCGATGGGAGGGATTTGGGATTCTCCCTTTTGAGAGAAATCCATCTCGCTGTTGAGGGTGCCAAGGGGTACTGTCATGCGCGGCTGCAGCAATTTCACCGCCTGCAATGATTCAGCGTGGGACATTCTGCCATCCAGCGGCATCAGGACGCATTGCGGGTGGAATGATTCGCAGATGGCACTGAACTCGCCGATGAATTCGGCATTGCCAGTGTGATACAGCGCCAGGTAATCGCTTTGAATTAAAAAACCCAATTTTTCGCCGGTTTCATCCTGGTACGCCGGTGTTGCTACTATCCCCAGACCAGGCAGGTCAAACCGGGCGCCGGGTGATAATGCCACCGACCTGTCGCCTGCGATGCCGGATGACAACAGCGTTTGCCGTACCGATGCGGAGCCTATTATACGGGCGCTGGTACGATGAGCTATTTTCGCCAGTTGTGCGCTATTTATTTCTTCGCCAATCAGTATCAGGTCAACCTGGGTCAGGTCTTCCGGGGTCAGCAAGGTGTCTTCATTGAACTCAGGCATGACGAAAATGAGATATTTATGGGTCTTGATAACCACAGCCTGTCCGCCAACCCGCCATATTCCGGCACGGCCTGCGGGTACTTTGGTATCATTAATAATAGTTGCAATCTTCAGCGCATCGGTCCCAAACCTGCCGGTATTCACCACGGCATTGCCAATAGTCAATTTTATCGGCAATTTTATCGGAATATTTGGCGGCAATACCAGGGCATTGCCTTGCCCGTCTTCTGCCAATGGCCCTTTTGTCGCCAATGGCTGTATACGCAGGTAATTATCGCTGCCAACTTTATCGCGATGCGCCATTACCACCATATTCGGCAGTAAATCCACCGGAAACTCGATTTTAATATCAACCGGCATGTCGGCGGGACGAAAAGCTGCCCAACCGTCGCGCAGTCCCACTGCCATTGATTGATAAGGGGTGGTTTTAATATCGGTGAAATTAATCTCGCCAGTAGTCGGACCATCGCCAGTCATCAGCGTCAGCATTTGTGATGGAATGATTAATTTGTCACCGTCAGCAGCGCGCAGGGATATCGCTGCCGCCCAGGTTACCGGCATCGGCCAGGCACCGCTATTAGTGATAATGTCCTCAACTATAATTTCTTCCATGCCTGCGGTCAGAGAAACAACCCGGTCGACGGTTATCGTCGCGGGGATATGCCGAACCATACCGCCCAGGGAATGAGAAATTGAAGTTATGGTACAAGTCATCTTCACGGCGACTGCTTCCGGGGTATTCAAGGTGATTTCCGCTTCCCATTCATTGTTGGTCAGTAATTCGCCGTCTGCCAGTAATGACGGGAAAGCCGCGCACCAGCCGCCGCGAACATTAAATCCGCGGGCGGGGGGCGGGTGATGCAGGAAATCAGTCGCCAAAATCTCGCGTCCTAATTGACGATAATATAAACTGCAGATGCGACCGCCATATTCCGGCAATATAGAAATGCGGAATATGCCGTTATCTAATACAAATGCCCGCGCTCCGTTCAATGTGCTTTCGTGCGCGGAGCATTTCCTGGTTAAATGAATATCGTTTTGGTTTAACAAAAGTTATCTCTTTCGAGGTGAATTTTATAGTACGCTGCTGTATTTATACCCTATCATAAATGAATGTGTCAGAGTGCTGCCTTGTATATGGTATCTGGTGTAAGTAAAGGTAATATTTTTGGTTTCAATGCCAGCACTGTAAGAATGTCGATTCATACCGCCGCCATTAACGTAGTCGGCGGACAATTTTAACATGTCATATTTGCCTTCAACACTTGCCATGGTGATATATTCGTTGCTTGATTTCCGCAATAATCCAAATGACGCACTCATTAATTTATATGGCGTAGATGCTGTTGCCACTGCATAATATTGAACTTTTCGTTTGGAACCGAGATTTTGCAGGCCGATAGCAATTGACGGCAGTGTTCCACTGTCGCCATTATTATATTGATATTTTGCATTATATACAGGTTTATTATCAGAGCCGTAATCAATACCGGTTTCAATACCACCCATCAATCCAGTCTGCAGTCCATAGGTACTGCCGGTAACAGATGAATCTAATCTGCCGCTTCCGTCAAACTCATAGGAAGCACTGGTTTCGCCAAATTGCAATACCTCAGCATTTGGAATTAATGCTGTACCGGTAGGTGCAGAAAAGGCTAACAACGGGAACAACAATGCTGCCGCTAAAAAGATATATTTCATACATTCATCCTCCCAAACGATTTCCATACATATTGTACTTCCATAGTCATATAATGGCAAGATGGCGCGAAAGGTATTGCAAATTGTATACAATTATGTCTTGTCTAATTCAGGTTTAAAGCCTAACCCAAATAAATTGGACAAGTGTTAAGTTTTCAGCCTTCAGTTTTCAGATATGCCTTGTAAAGGCATTTTAATGAGTAACCCCAGGCGCAAGCCTCACCCTTATACACATTTATTTTAATGAAAATGTTGGATGACAGTGGTAGGGGAATTGTCCCCAATTCCCGCGATGAACCGGAATAATGATATAAAAAAGCGAAATAACGACAGATTTCTCAATTGGTGTTGTATTTTTCAACCTTTTTTGTCGTTACAACTTATTCTTTATTATAAGAAAGACGCGGTCGCGGGAGCTGAGGACAGCTCCCCTACCTTTACCAGATATTTCTGAATTAAAAAGATGTAAATATGCACCATTCTTATCCCCTTCCCCTCAAAAATAAACTAATGCAGGATATTTGTGTCTGATAAAGAAGTTAGTTATTTGAATAAATGAAAGATATGGTTTGTAGATGAAAAAAATTAATTATATGATGTTTTTTAAGTGGGCCGGTACTATTTTAGCGCTGGGCCTGCTTTATTATATGTTAAGCAAACAGGGGAAAATAACTGATATCTGGGCACGGATGCGCGATATTCCGACAGAAAATATTATCTATGCACTCATTCTGGTATTTATTTCACGCATAGCCATCGCAATTCGCTGGTTCGTCATGGTACGCGCTGCCGGCGTGGAAATGCCGTTAATTGACTCATTGCGTCTCACCTTCGCTGGACTTTTTGCCAATAATTTTTTGCCCAGTACTGTGGGTGGCGATGTTTTGAGATTGGGCGGGGCAACTTACGAAGGTTACGATGCGGCGAAAGTTACCGCGTCACTGGTTATGGACAGGGTGTTGGGGACAGTCACCTGGTTTTGTATGATTCCATTCAGTTGGCCGTTGTTGATGAAATTAAAAAGCGGACATGCAGCCAGTTTAATGGTAATGCCGGCTATTGGAATGACGGAAGAAAAAGCAACCGGGTTGAAAGCGAAAATCTTTCGCATTTTAAAGAAACTGTTTTCATCGCTGCTGATGGGTATCAAAAATCCTTTGGCTCTTCTCGGCGCACTGGTATTTACAGCGGTTCACATGTTTTGTACTTTCATGATATTAAAGCTATTCCTGCCATCATCCGTTCAAATTGATTTATGGACTATTGGCAAATTATGGACGCTGGTGTATTTTTCTTCTTTGCTGCCCACATCAATTAATGGTTTGGGAGTACAGGAAGCAGTTGCGGTGGCAGTATTTTTATTGGGTGCCGGGGTTCATGGCGATGTTGTTACTTCAATGGCTCTCTTGTACCGGTTCTTTATCATGTTCGCCAGTTTGCCCGGTGCTTTTTTCATCACTTCCATTTCCCGCAATATGCGAACTCAAAAGGCGGCGGGCGATGTACCCGCACAGAGTGCCGATAGCAGTGCCGACAGCAACGTCTAAGGGGAAATGTACCCCGGCATACATCCGCTCCCAGGCGATTAGCAGCACGACTAATATCAGCAATATTCGATACGACCATTTTTGCGGCCATAATACCGCCGCCAATGCGGCAGTTTGTGCGACATCGCCGGACGGGAAAGATTTGAATTGCAATTCGGCAAAGTTATAAAGGACATGGCCGTTGAATATGGTGCTTTGAAGGACATGGGTATCAAGGTAAAAAGCAAGATTTGATGGGCGCGCCTGGTAAAAAAACTTCTTTAAAACTTCAACCAGCAGAAAGTTTGTGGCGATTGCCATGATGAATGCCTGAACTTTGTGGCGCTTGTAGAATATCAGCAGCAACAATATTGGTATTAACGCTTCACCCTTGCCGAGAAAAACAACCCATCCGCAGATGATATCCAGCAATGGTGTCCGCGTACCATTAATAACAGCGAAAATTTCCCGGTTTAACGGGAAATTTTCTAATGCTGTCGGACCGACTATCGCACTAATCTTTGACAGCAGTAAAACCGCTATCAAAACAATCAGTGCTAAAAAAGCAATTCTATGCTTTTGCTGCATCTCCGCCCTTTTTGCTGTAATAATTTTCGATAGCAGCTTTCACCGCTTCTTCTGCCAGTAATGAACAGTGCATTTTAACCGGTGGCAACCCGCCCAGCGCTTCTGCTACCGCTTTATTTGATAACTGTAAGGCATCCGTAACGGACTTACCCTTTATCAATTCGGTTGCCATGCTGCTGGTTGCGATTGCTGCGCCGCATCCAAATGTCTGGAACTTAACATCAACGATAATTTCGTTTTCTATTTTAAGAAAAACCTTCATAACATCGCCGCAAACAGGGTTGCCAACAGTTCCAACACCGTCAGCATTCTCGATTGTTCCTACATTTCGCGGTGCGCTAAAATGGTCTATTACTTGATCGCTATATTGCATAAAACTCACCAACCTTTACTCATGGTCACAATACTTACCATGGCTAACTAATTGATACCCACATTGTATCATTATTAATCATTGGGTAGTGGGAAGAGTGTTTAATGTTCATTACTTAATCGAACGGAACGCCGGGGACGGCGTTCCCTACAATTAAATTCACTAATAATTAACCTTCACTCTTCACTCATCACTCTTCTGCTATCATTTCCAATGTTGCTTTCACTAAATCTTCCGGTGTCGGTACTACGCCGCCGGTGCGGCCGTAAAAATGTACCTTGCGTTCGCATTGCACTGCCAACCGTACATCTTCAACCATCTGTCCCATGTTCATCTCAAATACCACTATCTGTTTCGCCTTGCGGGCGGCTGCCAGCAACTGCTCTGACGGGTATGGGAACAGGGTGATGGGACGGAACAGGCCGGATTTCTTACCCTGGGCAGTCAATAATTCCGCTGCTGTCTGGGCGATGCGGGCACCGCTGCCAAATGCTACGAAAAGTATCTCGGCATCATCGGTATTGGTTTCTTCCCAACGGACATCTTCGCGCGCCATCTGCTTGTATTTATCATTCAGCCGATTATTCACTGCTTCCAGCGCGTCAGGCTGGATATATAAGGAGTTCACAACTTTGCGCGGTTCCTTGCCCATTCCGCGGGTTCCCCAGCTATGCGGCATCGGCACTTCCAACGGCGCGCGGTCTATCGCCACCGCTTCCATCATTTGCCCCAAAATGGCATCCGCCAGTACCAGCACGGGGGTACGGTACTTGTCCGCCAGGTCAAAAGCGTCGCGGGTCAGGTTATACATTTCCTGTACTGACGATGGCGCCAGCACCGGGGTGCGGTAATCGCCATGTCCGCCGCCGCGGGTTGATTGAAAATAATCGCTTTGCGCCGGAGCAATATTGCCCAGTCCCGGTCCGCCGCGCATCACGTTAATGATTACGCACGGCAATTCGGCACCGGCAATATACGAAATCCCTTCCTGTTTCAGGCTTATTCCCGGACTGCTGGATGATGTCATCACCCTAACTCCGGTGGCGGCGGCGCCGTATACCATATTAATGGCGGCGACTTCGCTTTCTGCCTGTAAAAATACTCTGCCGTGTTGCGGCATCAGCAATGATAAATATTCCGGAACCTGGTTTTGCGGGGTAATGGGATAGCCGAAAAAAGCCCAGCATCCGGCATCAATGGCGGCTTTGCATAAAGCCTCATTTCCCTTCATTAATTGCCGTTTTGCCATTATTTCTCTCCCCCATCTTTCTTCTCGCGAAACACCTGTATACAGACGTCCGGACACATCAGCGCGCATATCCGGCAACCGGTACAGCGTTCTGGATTTATTACATCAGCGTGGTGAAAACCGCGGCTGTTAATACCTTTTGACAAGCCCAGCACACCGCGCGGGCAAAAATTAACACATAGCAAGCACTGCTTGCACTCTTCAGCATTTATCTTAACGTATGGCATCGGATTCTCCTGTGCAAGCCAATTTTACCACGCATCAATAGTTGATTACAAATATCGGGTTGAGGTAAAGGTGAAAATTTGTGTAACAGTTCACTTTTTATTGATTTTTCTTAATATTGATTGTATATACCTTGAAAAGGTCTTTTCATAAGTAACCACAACCAACTCCCAGCGGCGTTGCCGTGAGCTATGGAATTAAAAGGTAAAGGAATTAACGAAAAGATATGTAGAATACTATGCAGCTCCCCTACCATCCACCGGCTATTTTTCAATTAAAGAACACAAACATGCACCATTTCTGATTTTTTTATATATTTTACAAGATATGTATAAGGTTGAGGCTTACACCCGGGGTTACTTATTAAATCGCCACTCCGTGGCTGTATAAGGAATATTATCAAATACATCAATTCTGTACAAAATGTAAACTGTTATGCAAATATATTAAATCTTTTTTATTCTATTAATCGATGTAAAATAAAAGATATCCTCTCTTCATTTCAATTCCTTTTTACGGTAGAATTAACCCATGACTCATGACTGGCAGAAATTGCAGGAAATTGCTTACAGGTTGACTGAACGATTAAAGGCGTGCGATATTTGTCCTCATCGCTGCGGGGTTAACCGTTTGCTGGGAGATATCGGACATTGCGGCATCGGAGCGGAATGCCGGGTGGCGTCATGGTGCGACCATCATGGCGAAGAACCGGCTATAAGCGGCACACGGGGAAGCGGGACGATATTCGCGGCAGGATGCAATTTAAAGTGCGTCTATTGTCAGAACCATCAAATAAGCCAGGGAGAATTTGGAAAGTATGATGCGTATTCAGCGAAGCAATTAGCGGATGTCATGCTGCAACTGCAGGCGCGCGGATGCCACAACATCAACCTGGTTTCGCCAACCCATGTGGTACCGCAATTTGTGTCAGCGCTGGCACTGGCAGCGCGGGATGGACTGAACCTGCCGGTAGTATATAATTCCAACGGCTATGACAATGCTGGCGTTTTAAATCTGTTGGATGATGTTGTTGATATTTATCTGCCGGATTTGAAATACGCTGACCCTGTTATAGCCGCGGAATTATCCGGTGCACCAAATTATCCGGATATCGCCATTGCCGCAATAGGTGAGATGTATCGGCAAAAAGGCGCATTGACGACCGACGATAACGGCATCGCTATCAGTGGTGTAATCGTTCGTCACCTGGTATTGCCAGGCAATCTTTCCGGCAGCAGAGAAATCTTGTCGCGATTGGCAACCGAAGTCTCGCCGGATATCACCGTCAGCATAATGGCGCAATATTTCCCCACCCATCGCGCAAATGAATACAAACAATACCCGCTGCAGCGCACAATTACCGCTGATGAATATGAAGAAGCAATCGACGCTTTCGCAGACGCAGGATTAGAAAACGGCTGGGCACAAGAGTTATCAGAAGCACCGGAAAATTATCAGCCGGATTTTGATAAGGAAGAGCATCCGTTTGAAGAGAGAAGAGTGAAGAGAGAAGAGTGAAGAGTGAAATTCTTTTCTCTTTGGGGTTAGGGGAAGGTCGCCATTCTTCAAAATTTCTCTCTTCTCTCCTCTCTCTTCACTCTTCGATACTCTTCAACATTTCCAGCAGAGTTCCAACTGTAAATGGTTTTTGCAAAACTCCCATCAGACCTTTGCCGGCAAATCTTGAGCCTATGTCATCTTTGCTGTATCCACTCGCCAGGATTACTTTTACTTGCGGATTAATCTGGCGTAATTCGCTGAATGCTTCTGCGCCGTCCATGTGGGGCATGGTCATGTCCAGAATTACTATATTTATTTCTTTTTCGCGCAGTTTATAAATCTCAACGGCTTTACGACCATCTTCGGCCGTTATTACTGAATAACCGAGATGTTCAAGCATTTGTGCACCGATAGCGCGGATACTCTCTTCGTCGTCAGCAAATAATATAGTTCCGGCACCTTGCCAATCTGAAACGGTGCCAATGTTTCCATTTTGTGTTATTTGCATTGATATCTCTGATGCTGGTAACAGCACTTTAAATGTCGTTCCTTTACCGGGTTCGCTGTAGACTTTCATTGCGCCTTTATGGGCTTGTACAATTCCCATTACCGCTGCCAGTCCGAGTCCGCGACCGGTAAATTTAGTAGTATAAAACGGCTCAAATATTCGCGACCGTGTTTCCGCGTCCATCCCGCAACCGGTATCGGCAACTTCAATATGCACATATAAACCAGGCACAAGAACATTATAAAGCTCTGTCGCCCGCAGGTATTCTTCATTGCATCGGGTGGCTCCCACCGATACGGATATTACACCACTGCGATCGCCGATTGCATCAGATGCATTGATAATAAGGTTCATCACTATTTGCCGCATCTGGCTGGGATCAGCGTCAATCAGCGGAATATTTCTATCAATATGCAAGTTTAGCAGTGCTTTTTTCGAGATGGAAGTTTTCAGCAGATGGGTCATTTCTTCGACAAGTTCACCCACATTAAGTTTTTCCATGGCAAAGGTTGCCTTGCCGGAATACGCCAGCATTTGCCGGCATAGTTCGGCGGCACGAAGAGCACCGGTGATAATATTGCTGATGCTATCACGAGCCGGAGAAACTGGCGATAACTCCATCTGCGCTAATTCAGCGTAACCCAATACTGCCATGAGGATATTGTTAAAGTCGTGTGCTATACCGCCAGCCAAAACCCCCAGGCTTTCTAATTTTTGTGTCTGCTGAATCTGCTGTTCCAATAATTTCTGCGCTTCTTCTGCCCGTTTGCGATTTGTTATATCCAGACAATGGCCGATATAGCCGATGAATTCACCCAAGGTATTGTAACGCGGCGACCCGTCGTCCTGAATAATTCTGTATTCCCCGTCATGTCGGAGCATTCGATAATTCATGCTGAAAGGTTCGCGTTTGTCGAATGCAGTGGTATAGGTATTAAAGCAATAATCAAGATCATCTGGATGAACGCTTTCTACCCAGCCATCGCCTATCTCCTGTTCCATGGTACGACCGGTGAAATCCAGCCAGGGTTGGTTGAAATAGTTGCATTTTTTATCAAGGCCAGCTGTCCATATTAATGCCTGACCTGAATTTGCCAAGGTGCGGAAATGCTGTTCGCTTTCTCTCAACGCATCTTCTGCTTTCTTACGTTCGGTAATATCCTCACCGATACTGGTAATTCCAATAATATTTCCTTTCTGGTCTCTGTTAACAATATTATTCCAGGCAATTAAACGACGTTCACCTTTTTTGGTAATGATATCATTTTCAAAATGTTCCGGAAGTTTACCTGAAGATATTGAACTTTGAAATACCTCAAATTTCATCATTTCTTTAATATCTTCCGGCATGAAAATATCAAACCAGTTTTTATATAAAACCTCATCACGCTGCCAGCCTGTTAAATTTAACAGAAAATCATTGCACATGGTAATATTACCGTCTTTATCGAGCACGACCCCTAATAAAGAAATAGTTTCTATCACAGAACGGTATTTTTTTTCACTTTCCTGCAATGTGATTTCTGCTTGTTTTTGCTCTGTAATATCAATAGTATATCCAGCCATCAGGTTCTTGTTGCCATGAGAAATAGGGAATTTTACCGTGGTGTAATAACGGTCATTCAGTTCTTCGTCTAACTTCAGCACATTTCCATTTGATATAACGTCCCAATCATCCGCAGTCATCTTATCAGCGAAATCCCCGGAGAAAAGATCATGCATTGTTTTCCCAATCATTTCTTTTCCTGGTATGCCAATCATCTCAATATAGTTGTCGCTTGCCTCTACCACCCGGCTTTCTGTGGGAGTGGCATCTTTAATATATGTATAAATTGGCGAGTGGCTCATGAACAGCGAAAATAGCTCCTGGCTTTCTCGCAGAGCATTCTCAGTCATTTTTCTTTCGGTGATGTCGATAAAGGTTACCAGGCTTGCCCATACTTTATTTTGAGCATCAGTTATCGGCGCGCCAAAAATTTCCAACAATCGTTCAGTGCCATCAGGACGAATGATCAGCATATCATCAATATGGCTGGGGATCCCTTTCATACCGAGTATTATCGGCATTTCATTTACAGGATATGGGGTGCGGGTGGAACTTTTATAGACATTATATACTTCAGCGAGATTTTTATTGCTGGTATTAGGCAAAACACCCCTGCCAAGTATTTGTAATGATGCTTCGTTTGCTACCAGTTGCTTGCCGGAAGGAACTTCTACCATAAATATTCCTACCGGTAAAGTTTCCAGTAAAATCGACAGCAGACCGTTTTGACGAATAATTTCTTCTCTATTTTTATCCATTTCATTTGTGCGTTCAATTACACGCTGTTCCAGTTCTTCTGCTAATTGGGTTCGTTCCTCGGCAATTTGCTCAAACAATTGATTTTGATTTAATAACTTTTGCTCAGCTTCAATTTTTTCAAGAATAATCCCCAACAGCTGACAGGCATTATGTATTAATGCCAATATCGTATCAGATGGTGTTGTTAATTCAGAATAAGTAATATAACCATAACAGTCATTGATGGTACAGACTTCTACATAATTATTTTCTTCCAGGTTATCGCCATTCGACCATCTAAACTTCATATCCGGAAAGATATTGCTGATACTTTCTATAAAAAGAGTAATAACTCTGTCACGATCTTTTAATTGAGAAAGACTGGTTGTTATCATAAAAAGATCAAAAGCGTGATTATTCATTAATTTCCTCTGTCATTAGATTTATCCGGTAATAAGGATTATGATATTTTGAGGCTATTTTTGTATTAGGCAAGGCGTTTATTTTACACATTATCAAGCTGATAAACGTAAAATGAACAACGGTGAATGGTGCAAAAAGAGTCTAAAAGATAATGATTATTATTACTGGACAAGCCTATTATGCAAATTGCGGCGCATTCTCTGCCAGCCATTTATCAGGGTGAATATAAAACGGATTTTTTGTGATGATTCCAGCGTTAATGGTGTATGGATGAGTTCTTAATACATTCATAATTATAGAACCGGAAAATTTGGTGACATTATACATACAGATACTGATCCAAGGTTTGCCGGGAATAAAATAGTTAAGTCTTGATTCATAAGCCATCAGGTGCTCTATCCCGGGAATTGCATCCAATGCCCAAACCATTTCAGCTGTTGCACGTATATTTCGTCTGCCATTTTCCTGTGAACTTTCGTAAAAACTATTTAAGCCTTCATCTATTTTTCTGGGGTCAAAAGTGCCATCGGGATAATATAAATCTTTTGCGGAAAGTAAGCTGAAATGTGCGGTGTCATGTATGTGTCCGTTGCATTCGGGACAAAATCCGGGGAAATCCTGGTAAAACTCTTCCTGAGTTCTTTCGACAGGGCAATACAACTGCATATCGCCATCAAGATATCCCTGGCGCAAAAAACCGAAAATTATCTCATCGCGTTCTTTCTCGGACTCATATAATCCACAGATATGAGTGCCCCAATTGCATGTATAATTCCCAAACCCGAGTTCAAGAGATTCCTGGTCAGATGTTTTAATATGCATATTAAACCCCCGTCAGATAACTATGGATGAATACAATTATACATTATAACTTTATAAAATAGTAATACTTGCCCCCCGGAAATGTCAACAATAAATGACATTATTTTAAAAGTATTTACAACTTTATCATTGTCCCAAGTCATCAATAGTGATATCTGTCTGCGGGGCAAGTATTCGGGCGCGTATCAGATATTGCTGCATTTTAACATCGCGGTCTGCAGAATTTATCATTTCATCTGACAATGGTTCTTGAAATACTGAAGCGGCAAAGTAATTATTGCCGGCAGCGATAGCGCGAAACTGTATTTCCGGCGGGGTGCCGCCTAATTTGCAAGATGGGAATGTGGGGGATTTAACGCGGTTGCCGAACCAGCGCAGCAGTTTTATGCCGCGAATCACGCTGGTATCCGGTATATTTTGCGATGCGCTGAATGCGAATGCAGGGGAGTCATCTGATGTAATCGCAAACTTTTCAAAATCGCTGCTTATCGCTTTTAAATCACCCAGCATTATCAGACGGACATTTGCCGGCGAACGTAGGAATGGCGATGATTTTATTGCTTTGCTGCCTGTCATGGATTGCAATCTTTCCTGCAAAAATTCATCTGACATATTAATTGGCTTGTTTGCACCAATTAAACCTACAATCGGCTGTTCCGGGTCAAGGTTTCCCCGCACTGCCACTGCGCAGGGGAACGCTTTCGTGAAGGTGTTTAATGCTATTCCCGCGGTTTCTTCATTCAACTGGTACATTGGCATCCACAGGCAGCATATTCCGTCGGGGGTCAGTTTCTTTGCGACTTTTGTCAAAAAATCAGCCGAATACAGTGACGCGGTGCCTTCCAACGCCGGGTGCAATAGGTCAATTATGACGACATTGTATGGCTGAGTTGCGGTTTGTATTACATATCTGCCATCATTTTTTAATATACTGGCGCGCTGGTCAGTGAATAGCCGGTTGTTCCATTTCTGAAAGTTCTCATGGGCTGCTTTAACTACATCCGGCACTAATTCAATAGCGTCCAGTTGCGAGATAGGATAATCAAGCGCGGCGTCAGCGGATATTCCTGATGCCATGCCAATGAATGCGACCCGCTGCGGATTTGGCGCCAATAGCAGCGGAATCCAGCTTTCATGCTGCTGCGACCGGAATGCCCGTCCAGTGCCGTTAAGGGTATAAGTACCGTTAAGTACAATGTGCCGTGAACCGGATGAGTCGTCAACGACACCTACTACACCATCTGTACCCTGGTATATCGCGACCAGGGTCTCGCCGGTATGCAGCATAAACGGCAATTGCCTGCCCCAACCCAGCCAGCAGCCAATGATTACGATGGTTATAGCAATCCCGCGAAGCAATCTATTTTTCGGCGAAACCCAAATTGCCAGTGCCAGGTATCCGCAACCGGCAATCATTATCGATCCGGTTAATCCCAGTAATGGAACCAATAAAAATGGTCCGATTAACGCACCAATGGCAGAACCGGCTTTGTTCCAGGCCACTGCATGTCCCAATGCTTCTCCCTGCCGAGTCGCTGCCGACTCTATTATTTCCCATGCCAGCGGAAAAATTGTTCCGATGGGAATCAGCAGGGGGGCAAGTATGATGGTGGTGGTAAACGCTACATTAAAAAGCTGTGAAATGCCAAAAGTGTTATTTTGAAACAGGTGCTGCTGCAAGATAATTGAAAGCAGCAGCGGGTATACCAGCGACAGCAAGCCGCAAATTGAAAGCAGTACCAGCAAAAGGTGGTCAACTAATACATTTCGGCTTCGCAAATAAGATGCCAGCATTGCCCCAAACCCCAAATTGATGATAAACGCAAATAATATGCTGGAAATAACGTATAGCGACCCGATTACCATCTGCTGAAAATATGCAATTACCAGCATCTCCAGCATGATAGAAAATATCCCGGAGCAGATAAGAATCGCGATGCCGATATTAGGGTGATGTATTAGCGGTGCTTTGGGAATCGGCGGTGATTTCTGCTTGCCATAGCGTTTTATTTCTAATGGCAGCGGTATGGTTTTTGATGAATAATGAATTGCTATTGTACCTATGCCGACATATAATGCTGAAATTATGAAAAATGCAGTATTGTAACCGAAAGTTTGTGGCAGCAAAACACCGCCGCCCAACACGCCGATTGCCGCACCGATAAGGTTTCCCGCGTAAAATGTGCCGCCTGTAGTAGTGCGATGGTTAACTTTATCAACGAACGCTTCTGAAAGCGCAGGGAAAGATATGCCGGCAAAAAAAGCCGGCGGCCCAACCAGCAAAATTGCGTAGAACAGATGAATTGGCCAGGCAACGGTAAAAATACCAGCCAGTGGGTGCAGAAGCATATATAACGAACCGGCCAGCGGGAACAACAGCATTGCAGATATTCCGGTGGCAACTTCACTGAGACCGTAAATTCGCAACGATTTCGTGGTGTTTTTCAGCAGTTTGCTGCCAAATAAATTCCCCAATGCCGCGCACAAAAAGAACGCGGTGACCACAATCGTTGCGGAAACAACTGTATTGCCAATCTCCAACCCCAACCGGCGAATCCATATCGTCTCGTGCGCCAAAACGCAAAAGCCGGATACCGTATAAAGTAAGGTAAACAGTCGTCTCATTCAAAATGATATTTCCCCAAAAGGCCATTGTTTTCCTTTATTTAATTATTTTCAGATAGATATGGAAAAACAGAAAAGTAATGATAAAAATATTTTTACCATTGATTGACTAATCTACCCAATAGGGGGTATATTAAATGCGGAGTTGTAATGACTGATAAACGTGAGCAAAAAGTTGATAACCGCGTAAAATATAGCGTCACCCGCAATGTCGGTGAGACAATTGTGATTGGTGACAGGATTGAAGTCACGTTAGTCCAAATACAATTTCATCAGAACCAGGCAAGAATCGGCATCAACGCCCCCCGCGAAGTGTCAGTATTCCGCAAAGAATTATTGCAGGCAATCATGAAAGAAAACGTCCGCGCCTCCTCCGCGCCGATGTCAATAGACCTGCCCACCAAACTCCCCACCGTACAAAAGAAGACTGATTTAGAGAAGTAGATTGGCATGGGAGGGGAGCTGTCCCCAGCTCCCGCGAAGAACCGGAGTAATGATGTAGGCAAGTGTAATAGCGACAGATCTTTTTGCGTGGTGTTGTAATTACTAACCTTATTTGTCGTCACAACCCATTCTTTTTTATAAAAAAGACGCTGTCGCGGGAAATGAGGACATTTCCCCTACCTTTAATCACATTTTTTCACATTCACAACAATTTGCCATTTGCCATTACCAATTTAACTCCCTTTCTATTTCTTCAAATACCACCATCGATAAATAAAATGGAATGTCCAGGCTGCGGTGATAGATAGTGCGCCACCGAAATAGGCGGCTTCGTGCATAGTTCCTACGCACAGGAAATTGCGGATATTTATTACGCCGTGAGGGATTATCCAGTTATTGAAATCACGCATATCTAAATGAGCTGTTTTTATAAATCCATACACCAGTCCGCATAAAGAAACTGCTAAGACAAAAGCGATGATTACCGGCAGCGACCACAATAAGGCACGGCGCATAAGTGCCGGAGTTTTGTGAATAAAACCTGCCAGGCAGGTGAGCAAGCCCAGTGGAATTCCCATCCACCATGATGCCAGAAATCCCACTTGTGCGGCACGGATACGTTCGGGGATTGCTTCATTATGCAGATTGAATTGGTAAAATTTGAATTGCGTGTAATATTCCGGCGAAACGGTGTAGCTGATCTGATCATGAATGGCTCCGAATAGACCGGCGGCAGCGATGGTGAGGACAAGGTAAGCAATAATAATTAATATTTGTTCAGCTGTGGGGTGGCTTAACAAAAACTGTTTCGTTTCGTTTTTCATGGGGTTTATTCCCCCTATATTATCGCTGCTGATGTTTTTCTTTTGTTGCGTTTATTTTCATACATCATGCTGTCGGCCTGGCGCAGCATTTCGTCTACGGTTTTAGGACTAAAGGGGTCGAAGTATGAATAACCCATGCTTATTGATAACTTTATGCCGAATTTATCGTCGCGATTTTGCTCATGCAATTTTGCAGCTATTCTTTTTTCTAATATTCCGGCGTCTTCTGGATTTGCATCAAGTACCATAGCGACAAATTCGTCGCCACCAATGCGCGCCAGAATATCTGATACACGGAATGATTCGCGAATTACCTCGGCGGCAACTTTTAACGCTTCATCGCCAAAGTTATGCCCTAACGCGTCATTTATCCATTTTAAATTATCAAGGTCAAAAAATATCAGCATCATTGATTTTTGATGACGAGAGGCTATTTTCATTTGTTGTTCAGATAATGTGAAGAAGCCGCGGCGGTTGTACAGGCTGGTTAATTCATCTACTATTGACTGGCTGCGCAGTTCACATTCCATCTGTCGGCGCTGCAAGGCGACTGCCGCCAGGTTGACGAATATCTCCAGCGCAGATTCATTGGTCAGCTTTTCACCATTGCGCATACCAATTAAGGCGGTTCCCAGCATTTCATCTTTCAATGCAAAACTGATGAGAATCAAGCGTTCAAGTTCCAGCGCCGTCTCAAGTTTATGTATCACATCGGGAAACGCATCTGAACTGATGATGCTGTGCAGGCCATTTTCTATTTCAATGATTTTACAATTATATTGCAGGCTATCGTTAAATTCGGCATTAAAATTGAAGGATATATTATCCAGTCGTACTCTCAAGTTTTCGTTAATGATGTGGCGAACTTCATTATCGCAAAACAGCACCTGCAATTTATAACTGAGGGATTTTTTATCAAATGCGCTGACACAGATTACCGGGTCGCCGCCGATTAAATCGTGAAGCTGTTTGGCGACGTAAAAGTTCATGTCATCCGTAGAGTCAAGGCGTACAAAACCGATAGCCGCCTGAGATAATGACGCCATCGAGCGCAAATGCCTTTTTTCTTCTGTAACCAGTCGTTTTCTCTCTGCCGCATATATAACACTGCGTACAATCAGGTCGCCTGATGCCTGACCTTTTACCAGGTAATCCTGCGCGCCTTTACGCACCGCCGCCATTGCCGTCTGCTGGTCTGTGTTGCCGGTCAGCACCACGATGGGCAGGTCCGGGAAAAGCTCGATTAATTTTTCAACAGATTCAGTACCAATTGCATCCGGCAATGAAAGGTCGGAAAGTACTACATCATATTTACCACTGGCAAGCAAATCCAGCCCGGTTGACAGGCGATCGACAGTATTTGATATTACAATGCCGGCTTCATCAACTTCGTTAATCATCGCCTTCAGTAATATCTGGTCGCCAGGGTTATCTTCGATTAATAGTACGCGCAACATTTATCACTCTATTCCGGATCGGGATTATTTTTCAACCAATCCAGTTCGTCTTCAAATGTCTCTATTTCCAGGGGAGCCGCCGCCGGTCCTGTTTCCGTAAGCACTTTTATGGCTTCGGATGTTTTATCAGTATACCACAGCGAATAGGCTTTTTCACAATATACCTGGGCAATTAAACTTTGCCGGTAATCTTCGTTTTCGACAAACTCGGTTGATTTGTCGGTCGCAATTGCTTTTTCTGCTTTTTTGAACCATTTCAATGCTTTGGCGTAATTATGCTGGTCGTTTTCTGCCGCTAACATGGCATGAAGCGCTTCTATGTTATCCGGGCATAATTCAAGTATTTTTTCGCTCACTGCTATCGAAGCTTCATCGTGATCCATTTCATATAATATTGCCGCTTTTAAGTTCAACGCGTCAATATTATCCGGTTCGATAGCCAGCAGTTCATCAACTGTTTTAAGTGCCGGCTCTGGTTTACCAAATACAGCAAATACTTCACGGGTGTCAGCAAGTTTTTCTTTAAATTCTTTATTATTCATCAGCATCTGAAATATAAACTTTTACCTTATAGTAGTCAAGACAATTATCGCTATTATTGTCATTATTGCAAATATTTATCTTACATTTTTTCCGGCGCACTTACACCCAGCAATTGCAAAACATTACAAAGTGTGATTTTAGCTGCTTCAACCAGTAATAACCGCGCGTCGCGTACTTCAGGGTCAACGCCGGTTTTTAATACCGGGCAGCGTTCATAAAATAAATGGAACTCCCGTGACACATCCATGGCGTAACGTGTTAACCGGTGCGGTTCCATCAGGGTTGCCACGGTATTCACTTCTTCGGGGAACTCGGATAATAGACGTATCAGCGATATCTCTGCTTCACTTGCCCCTAACGGCAGCAATACTTCGCCGGTGTTGGCAGGCAGTTTCACTCCGCGTTCTTCGGCGGTACGCAATATGCTGGCTATACGGGCGTGGGCAGATTGAACATAATAAATCGGATTGTCCGGTGATTCTTTTACCGCAAGATCCATGTCAAAATTAAGGTCAATGTCGCTGCTGCACATCAGGAAGAAAAATCTCGCGGCATCTTTGCCGACAGCTTCAATCAGTTCAGATAATAGTATTATCTCACCCTTGCCATTCCCGTCATTTACAATTTCACTATTGCGCAGCAAGCGCACTATATGGTAAACGAGAATCTTCAGGCAATCCGCACTGTAACCCAGTGCCGCCATTGCCGCCTTGGTACGGGCAATATAGCCATGGTGGTCCGGTCCCCAGATGTCTATCAAGGTGTCGAATCCGCGCATCATTTTGTTTTGATGATATGCTACATCAGCGGCCAGGTAAGTCGGTTTTCCGTTTGAACGTACCAGCGGACGGTCTTTGACATCGCCATATTTGGTGGCTGCCAGCCATACCGCGCCGTCCTGGGTAAATGTTGAACCTTGTTTTTCAAGTGTAGTCAGTGCCGCTTCCACTGCGCCGTTTTCTAACAACGAGTTTTCGCTGAACCAGTTATCAAATATCACGCCGAAATCTGCCAGCATATCCCGCTGCCACTTCAGCATTTCTTCTCTGCCGATGGCGGTGAATTCCTTCACCATTTCGCCAATGGGTTGTCCGACATATTTATCGCCATCAGCCGCTTTAATTTTTCGCGCAAAATCAGTTACATACTCGCCAAAATATCCTTCTTCCGGCATGGCTGCGGTTACACCGCATTCCTGCAGGTAGCGGATATACAGCGATTCGCCGAATCTTTCCATCTGGGTAGAAGTGGCGGCATCATTTATGTAAAACTCGCGGCAAACTTTATAACCAGCGGTTGCCAGTGCATTGCACAGCACATCGCCAATTACCGCGCCGCGGCCGTGGGGAATGCTGAGAGGACCGTTGGGGTTGGCACTGACGAACTCTACCAGTATCTTTTTGTCTTCGCCATAGCTGCTGCTGCCGTATTTGTCGCCTTGCTTCAATATTTCGCTGACGACTTCATGCAGCCAGGCTGACTTAAGGAAAAGGTTGATGAACCCCGGACCGGTTATCTCTATTTTATCCAAAAGGTAAGGTGGTATATTTAAATGGTCTGCTAATATCTGTGCCATTTTACGAGGTGATACTTTTGCCTGGCTGGCAAATAACATCCCCAGGTTTACCGAATAATCGCCGTATACCGAGTTGTTCGGACGGTCTACCGCAAATGACGGCAGAGATTCAAAATCAATCTTTCCGGCTTCTTTCGCCGCGTTGGCTGCATCTTTAAAAGCATTGTAAATCAGTTGTTTTATCATATTATTTTATTCCATATCAAAATGAAAAAGCGGGTGAAATCGTATGGTAACACCCGCCTCGCATATATATTTTACCACTATTTTAATTGTAATGCTACAAGTTTCTTTTTGCTGCGCATAATGAATATGCCATCAGAATATGATGGGTGTGTCCAGTTATTGTTGCTGTTGGCTAAAACTGGCAATTTATTCAATTCGGTATATTTTTCGCTGTCAGCCTTTACCATTACCAGGTCGCCATTATTCGCGTTTACCGCCAGAATAACATCGCCGATGACAGTTACAGTACCCCAGCCAAAACCGGCTTGCGACCATTTTGCATTTCCTGTTTCCGGGTCAATACATGTCATGTTGCCGCTTTCACCGATACCATAAATATATCCATTGTAATAAACCGGGCAGCTCATGCGGCTGATTAAGTTTTTGTTTTCCCATTTTGTTGTTGCGATATTCTTGGCAACTTCTATCATTGCGCACCCGTGCCCGTAACCGCTGGTTATGAAGACTTTATTATCGCCAATAATAATTGGTGAAGCAGCATTTATATCATAAGAAGTTCCCCAATTGACTGACCAGAGCAGCGCGCCGTCTTTTGCGCTGACAGATGTGATTGCCTTGCCGTTGAATACTATATACTGCTTTTCACCATTTATTTTTCCAACTACCGGGGTGGCGTAACCGGCGATATCTTTGCTGCCGCCTTGCCAAACTGTTTTGCCGGTCAGTTTATCTAACGCAACAACGCCGCCCTTGTCGCCGGGACATACTATCGCGTTGCCGCCATCAATTAATACCGACATGCTGAAATCCCAGGTGGGTTTTATGCCATTGAAATCGGCGACTAAATTACGTTCCCATTTTTTTTCGCCATTCTGGACGTCAAGGCATATAACAGCGCCTGAACGGCTTACGATGTAAACAAGCTGTTCATTTACTGTCGGGGTGCATCGGTTAAATCCGTAGTTATCCCGGATATCTTCCAGGTAGGTATAGTTCCATTTTTCCTTGCTGGTTTTCACATCCAGACAGCGAACAACATCACTTTTATCTTTGCGGTCAACAAAAAATGCGCAGCCATTGGCAATTGATATACCGGCATATCCGTTGTCGCCCATATCAAATGACCATAATATTTTGGGTGGATTGGCTGTCCAATCCATATTCAAGCCTTTTTCAGCTACAACTCCGGTACCTGCCGGCCCGCGAAACTGCGGCCAATCCGCACTTAATGCAGATAGTGCAACTGACAGCACGATTGTTAATATTAGTAAATAACGCACAAATGTAACCTCACAAATAATATTATGATGTAATAATAGCAAAATTAAACCATTTTGTGGAGAGGAGAAGCGATAAATTGGGAATTGTAAATGACAAATGGCAAATTTAAGTTCTTAGTCGTTAGCTATCAAATCCGAACAAAAAAAAGTCATGATTTTAACAGGCACTTGCAAAACCTATTTCCTTAATTATAGATTTATGCCTTAAAAGCCCCTCCCCTCAATCCCCTTTCCTTGCCAAGGAGGGGAGTTTACTTTTATTCCAATATTTTTGGTCACTGAAAACTGAAAACCGAAAACTTAACACTTTGTCCAATTTATTTGGGTAAGGTATTAACTTACTAATACCTTACTCCATCTCACACCCTCTTACTTAACTTTAACTAACTAATATTTTATTATTTTTTGTATTATTTTTGAAGGTATATTTTTAATATTGTATAAATTATTAATTGTTCAGTAATTAAACTGTTTGAGGGGGTATATTATGCCGGTTACGCAGTTATCAGTGTTTTTGGATAATACCGCCGGACGATTAGCGGAAGTATCCCGCATCTTAGGCGAAGCGGGGATAAATATTCGCGGATTTTCTGTTGCGGACACCGCGGAGTTTGGCATTTTACGCTTACTGGTTAACGATGAAGCGGGAGCGGTTTCCGCACTTCGTGCCGCCAAGTTTACCGTTCATGAAGGCCCAATTATTTTGGCACGAGTGCCAGATAATCCCGGCGGGTTGGCAAAAGCACTGGCCGGATTCACTGCCCGCGGATTGAATGTTGAATATTCTTACGCAATCGTGCAGTCATTAATAGCATTTGGCGTTGAAGATGTCGCCGCTGGTGAAGCAGTATTAACGGCAGAAGGCATCGGATTAATCACCCCAGAAGAATTGAAGGAGTTGTAAAACTACAATGAACATCCCGCAAATGATTATCCTCATTATTTATGTTCTTATTATGTTGGGCATTGGCTACTGGTCAATGAAAAAAACAAAGAACATCGGCGACTTTTTCCTCGGTGGCCGTTCTCTCGGCCCGTGGATGAGCGCCTTCGCTTATGGCACTACTTATTTTTCTGCCGTTTTATTCATCGGTTACGCCGGTAAATTAGGCTGGGGATTCGGCATTCACACCATGTGGATAGTAATCGGCAATACCCTTGTCGGCACTCTATTGGCATGGATGGTGCTGGCTGGCCGCACTCGTGAAATGACAACAAAGCTGAACGCGATTACCATGCCGGAGTTCCTGTCGGTACGTTATAACAGCAAAGTGCTGCAGATTTTATCCGCAATAGTAATATTCATCTTCCTGGTACCATATTCCGCATCAGTGATGATGGGGTTAAGTTACCTGTTCGAGATGACCCTCAAGTTGAACTATACATATACTGTTATATTTTTAACTATCCTCACCGGTGTATATCTGATGATGGGCGGTTATTTCGCGGTTGCTGTCAGCGATTTCATTCGCGGCATCATCGAGTTCCTTGGCGTAATGATTATGGTATATCTGCTGGCTGGTAAAGTCGGCGGATTTTCACATGCAACCAGCACCCTGATGTCTGATCCATCGATGGCGCCGGGATTACTGAAAAGTGCGGTACTCGGTACCGGAATGTTGTCAGTTACCATTCCCGGGTGGGTTACGCTGCTGTCACTGGTTTTAATTACCAGTTTCGGCCCGTGGTCGCTGCCGCAAATGGTACAGAAGTTCTATTCAATCCGCAGCCAAATGGATATCAAACGCGCTATGATAATCGCCAGTATATTTGCGTTATTCATGTCATTTGGCGCGTATTACAGCGGCGCATTGACCCACATGTTTTATGGAGCCAAACTTCCACTTGAATTAATGGGACCTAAAGGACCAATATTTGATAAAATCATGCCGCATTTCATTACCACCGTTGGTTTGCCTGAAGTTCTGGTAGTAATTGTCGTGCTGATGGTATTTTCCGCCTCAATGTCCAGCCTGTCTTCATTGGTGCTGGTGAGCAGTTCCGCCATCGCGGTAGATGTATATGGCGCATTTGTCGATCGTCATGCCAACCAGAAAAGCACCATGTCATTGATGCGTATTTTATGCGGTATATTTGTCGGCTTAACCCTGTATATTGCTTTGATTAAACCGACCTTTATCGTTAACCTGATGGTTATTTCCTGGAGCACATTAGCTGGTGTATTCCTGGCACCATATATATATGGCCTGTTCTGGCGCCGTACCACCCTTCCGGGTGTATTCGCCGGTATCTTTGCTGGTTTGGCATGCGCAATCATATTGTTTATGGCATGGGGTTCAAACGGCGTTCCGCTGGCCGGCGCAATTACCATGTTCCTGCCGATGATAGTAGTACCCATTGTCAGCCTGATGACCAAGCCGATGTCGGCAGAACATATTGAAAAAGTATTCAGCAAAGATGAAACCGCAGTCGAAGCGTCAACCGGTGGATTTGAAAGTATATAATAGGACTTTCGCTTAATAATCGGTCGGATTTGACGGATCGGTCAGTTGTTTAATGAGTAATAACACCCAAAAGCGAAAGTATTGTAAATAAAGTATGTAAAGGTGATATGTAAAAATGTCTGATAGCAAGCATATTATTTGGAATGAGAAATGGGAATGTGCAAGCCGCGCCGATATTCAGGCGCGGCAATTGCCGATGTTGCAGGAAACAGTAAAATATAGCTATGAAAAAGTGCCGTATTACCGGGCAAAAATGGATGCGGCCGGGATAAAACCGTCGGATATCCGTTGCCTTGCTGATGTTCGGCTGCTGCCATATACAACAAAGACTGACTTTCATGACACTTATCCGTTTGGCATGTTCGCAGTGCCGAAAAATGAATTAACCCGTATACATTCATCCAGTGGCACCACCGGCAAACCTACTGTGGTGGGATATACAAAAAATGATCTTGATACCTGGATAGACCTGGTGGCGCGCATGGTATCTCAAGCTGGTGTCACCCCTGATGATATGGCACAAATTTCTTTTGGATATGGTATGTTCACCGGCGGATTTGGGCTGCATTACGGTCTGGAACGCGCCGGGGCAACCGTTGTGCCGGTGTCTTCTGGCAATACCGACCGCCAATTGATGTTTATGCAGGATTTTGAAACTACCACTCTTATATCAACCCCGTCCTACGCGGCACATCTTGCCGAAGAAGTGCATAATCGCGGGTTGAAATTGGGTGAAGATATCAAACTGAAATTAGGCCTGTTTGGTGCGGAACCCTGGACCGAAGGAATGCGCACCCGCATCCAATACGAATTGGGATTAAGCGCGACTGACAACTACGGAATGAGCGAATTATGCGGCCCGGGATTCAGCGGTGAATGTGAAATCGCGAAATCCGGCATGCACATCGCCGAAGATATGTTCCTGTGGGAATTGCTGAACCCGGAAACCGGCGAACCGGTGGCGGAAGGCGAAATCGGCGAATTAATTGTAACCCCGCTGTGGAAAGAAGCACTGCCGGTGATAAGATACCGCACTCGTGACCTTACGATGGTAACCACCGAAAAATGCACCTGCGGCCGCACCAGTGCCAGAATGTCCAGGGTAAAGGGACGCACTGACGATATGCTCATCATCCGCGGTGTTAATGTATTCCCCACCCAGGTAGAACACGTGCTGATGGAGACCGAAGGCACTTCGCCGCATTACCTGCTGGTAATAACCCGCGACGGCTCGCTGGACACCCTGGAAGTGTGGGTAGAAGTATCGGAAAAGCTATTTGCTGAAGGTCAAAGCAGTTTCAGTAAAATGTCTGAATTACAGCATCAGTTAGCCAAGAAAATCCACTCGTCCCTGGGCCTGTCGGTAAGAGTAAAATTGGTAGAACCGCAAACCCTGGAAAGAAGCCAGGGAAAGGCGAAAAGAGTGATTGATAAGCGAGAGCTTTAAAATTAAAAATTAAAAATTATGGATAGCAGTTTTTTGTCGGACGGATTGGTCAAATCGGACTGATCTGTCCGATATTTTTTACATTCAGTGACTGACACCGAGTGGCGAAGCCAGGATGGTGTCTGTCACATCATGTTACTGATTTACTTATCATACTGCCACTCCAAAGTAGATACAATTAACATTAATTTTCTATAAAAACAATTTTTCAACCTCTTTACTCTTCATACTAATAACTGTTAATGTATATCTGTCAATTATGTTCACAATTCCTTTGAATCTATATATTGTTTTACCGCTGCTGCTGGCGCAGTATGTATTGGCGCGGATATGGGGTCGGGGATTGGGGAAATGCGGCAGCGGGGTTACCGGCAACGGCGTGTTGGCTGGAATTGGCTGGGGTGCAATTGCGGCGTTTTGCGGCATATATTGGATGAATTATTTATGGCACAGCGGCAATTTGCTGCCGCACCCGGTTGTGCCGATTTTGTCTGATGTATTACTTCTGATAATTGTTATCCCGCTAATTGAGGAATTTTTGTTTCGCGGTGTTGTCTTCACCTGGCTTGCCAGATATTTTCGTACCATCGCTGTTATTATTATCATTTCGGTATTATTTGTAATTACCCACCCGGACGATCAGTTGCTGCTGCTGGTATTCGTGGTTAATATAATTTGCGGAGTTGCGCGATACTTCACCGGTTCATTCGCATCGTCATGGATTTGCCGGATGATTTATAACAGTACTATTTTTTTGCTGCTGACCTTCCCCGCTTATTTTATCAATAATCATAAATTTATCTATTTGCCATTAATCTTCGGGATTTTATTATTACTGATACAATTGCGAAAAATCAAACAAAAAGAATAAAAAAACACCTCCGTGAATCTCCGTGTCTTCTCTGTGCATCTCTGTGTAATAATATAAGAAAACATCCTCACCAAAAGAATAATGCGGGTCCTACGCATCTTGCGCATAACCCGCATTTCTTATACTCATTCATTTCTTTTCTTTTTACGGCAACGTTTTTACCGTCTGAAACTCCATATTTTATGAAGCGCCATCCATTGTGCGGCTATCCATCGCCCCGCTTCAGCAAATCCAAATGCACAGAACCGGTGAACCCGTTATCCTCTTGCCGTTATCGCGGACGTTTCATCATGAAACAACTGTTCATCATGAACATTATTGATGGAGGGAAAACATCCGGGTTTCAAATACACCTCCATCTCAGGAGCCGCCAGCCATTATGGCTTTTGCCAATCCGTGGCATCGGTTAATCCATTGAAACCAGACTGTCTATCCGATTAAATCCATCTAATTCCGCATTCCTATACCATAGTCGTAAGAAGTTCCCAAAAGGTTCCATTTATTTTGATTTATTTTTAAATATTTTTTTATTGGACGGATTCGTCGGATCAGACAGATCAGTCGGATATTATGTCAATGTCACTTCAATTTGCAATTTGCCCCCTGCTCTTGACGTAAAAGAAGAGATTTTATAAAATATATTTAACAGAGATCAAGCGGCCGCGTCATAATGCGGTGCAGCCGGGCCATTTGATGGCAGCGGGATAATTTTATATTCATGCCCCGTGGGACTGATACTTTTAGCGAGGCTTTAAAAAGCCAAACGGAAAAGCGATGTTCTGCGGGGTTTTCTATACCCTGCGGGCAGAAGTTCCGCAGGTTTTTTTATTGTCTCCAACTATGGGAGAAAGAATGTCAGCTAACACGCAGAAGTCATCCGTTGCTATGTTGTCGGTGATATCCAACAGCAGTCTGGTGACAGGGAAGTTGATTATCGGACTAATGATAGGGTCGGTATCTGTTATTTCAGAAGCAATTCACTCCGGGGTAGATCTTCTTGCCGCGATTATCGCCTTAATTGCAGTTAAAAATTCCGATAAACCTGCTGATAATGAACATCCGTTTGGCCATGGCAAGTTTGAAAATATATCCGGCACTGTCGAAGCACTGCTAATCTTTGTCGCGGCATTATGGATTATATTTGAAGCAATAAATAAACTGCGCCACAATGAGCCGGTAGAATTTCCGCTGTTAGGTATTATAATCATGTTTCTATCTGCCATTGTCAACATAATGATATCCAAAAAGCTCTTCAAGGTTGGCACCGAAACCGAATCACAGGCGTTATTGGCTGATGCCTGGCACCTGCGCACTGATGTGTGGACTTCATTCGGCGTTATGTCTGGTTTGGCGATAATATTAATAGCACAATTAATTGCCAAACGACTTGGTATCACCATAAATATTAACTGGGTTGACCCGGTGGTGGCAATTATCGTAGCTTTATTCATTTTCAAGGCAGCCTGGGAACTTACCCTTCAGGCTGGTCGTGATTTGATGGATGTCAGCCTGCCGAATGACGAAGAGGACTGGCTGCGAGAGTTCATCGTAAACTCAGATAATAATATCTATGGCGTGCATAAACTCCGCACCAGAAAAGCTGGCGCAACGCGATTTATCGAGTTTCATTTGATAGTAAAAAAGGATCTTAATGTAGTAGAATCGCACGAGATAACAGACGAAATAATTATCGGTATCCGCGAACATTTCGGATTGGCAGAAGTACATATCCACGTTGAACCGTGCAGTGCTGAACAATGCACCACTGATTGTAAAATGGTATGCAAGCGCAATGATAAAGAAAATCTCAAGCAGGTAACGAGTTGAGCGAATGGCGTTTTTTACCGGCAATAGATAATCGCGGATGGATGCACATGGCGATGGATGTCGCGTTGCTGGAAGCGGTACAAAACGGATTATCCGCACCTATATTGCGCTTTTACCGCTGGCGTCCCGCCTGTATGACATTAGGCAAATTCCAACCTGCCGAAGGCAATATCAATATTGACCGCTGCCGTGAAATGGGAATTGATATCTCACGGCGTCCCACCGGCGGTCGGGCGATATTTCATGATGACGAAGTGACGTTCAGCGTGATTATCACCGAAAAGGATTTGCCGGACGCTGGCAGCAATGTGATGGACAGCTATCGAGTATTGGGAGCGGCAATGGTATCCGGAATGCAAAAATTAGGGTTGCCGGCAGAACTGGTAGATATCCACGCCAACAGCTTTTCTGAAGCAGCATCAGTATCAGCCACCGCTAACCCGGCATGTTTTGCCGCCCGCGCCAGATGCGACTTGATGGTAAACGGCGCAAAGATAATCGGCAGCGCGCAAATGCGGCGGGATGGAGTTATTTTACAGCAGAACTCGCTGCCATTAAATATAAATTTTCCGGTCTGGGAAGAAATATTTTACCGTTCGGACTGGGAAAAAGTAGCTGCCGGCAAAGCCGTATCATTAAATGAAGCTGCCGGACGAAATGTTTCTGAAGATGAAGTGATTAACGCATTAAAAGCCGGTTTCGCTGAAGAGTTTGGAACAGTCTGGATTGATAGCAAAATAACCGTTGAAGAGATGAAACGCGCCGAAGAACTGGCAGATGGTTTAAAAGTTTTCAGTAATTAGTTTTCAGTTTTCAGTAATTTAGTTATTAAACCTGAACTGAAAGTCATAAATTTAATAAAAATACACATCTGAAAACTGAAAACTGAAAGCTGAATTTTTATTTCTTTTCTTCAATCGGCATTGGGTTGCAGACGTTATCTGCGCAATTGGCTTCGCGGCCACAACTAAAACATACTACTGTCGGTGCATCGGTTATGTCAGCAATTTCTTTAGTCATGCCTTTGCTGGTCAATACGCACAAGTGACCTGGATGTTTTTCACCGCATTTACATTCGCTCATAATAATTCTCCTTTATAAATACCCGTACTCAGTACGGTGCTATTTTTGTATGCGGTAATTATACAAAAAATACTCCGGTGTTGGTAGAGGCTTATTTGAATTGAGAATTAAAAATGGAGAATTGAGAATTTTTACAAATTGAAATTGGTCAGATATGTCCAATCCGACTGATCTAACCGATAAATATCAATAATTCTTCATTCTCCATTCTCAATTCTCAATTACATTAATTTCGGGTATAATTAACCTGTGACGGAAAGTTTATTAAAGGACCGGCCGATTACTATTCGCGAGGCATTAATCCCGTATTTTATGACGGCGATTAATATGTTGTCGCCTATCTTTGCGGCGATGTCCTTGCGATTATTATCCAAAGAAATAGTTATAGTATCACTTCTTTTTACTGCTGTCGGATTGCCGATGTCGATTTTTTTCCGTCAGCAGCGTTACAATAAATACCTTCTTAATATTCTCACCATGCTGCCGCTGATATTCATATCGTGGTCGTTATTGAAAGATGACCCGGCATTCAGGATAGATTTAAACAACCCCATCATGTCCCTGGTAGCGTTGAGCGTGCAGGATGCCGCCCGCGGGCTGTTGCGGGTATTTGTGCTGCTTGGTGCCGGGCGCGCTTTCGTGCTGGTTTCTTCGCGCGACCTCAGCGAATCGCCAATATCGGGCATTGCGATATTTCTGCTTACCGCCGCGACTAACCCGATAAGAGATTTATCGTACTTTTTCTTCATTGCCCTGTTAGCCATGCTGATATCATCGCTATACCTGCTGGCGCAAGACCACATGCAGCAATGGTTCACCATTCACACGCCATTTCGCATACAACAGCGCTTAATGACATGGGCACTGATTACTACATTAATAATTTTCCCGCTGTCGGTTGGTGGCGGATTATTGCTTTCGCCGGTGAACTTCCACACGATACTAAGAAGATACGAAATGCGCCGCTACCCGAATATGAGTTTCGGAAATCCTTTCAGCAGATACAACCTGGGCAATGACGAATCTATCAGTATGGGAAACATAGATTGGCCAACCGGCAACCAGGACATGCTAAGGGTAGAGGTAGAGGATAGAACGGATAGCAGCTCATTATTATGGCGGTCAGCGACATTCGCAAAGTATGACGGCGGAAAATGGCAAATAGACAAAACGCAATTTAACGTTGAATTAAATGAAATAGCGAAAGGGAGAACTGGTTACGGATACATGGTCTCATCTGATACCGACCCGGGCATAATGCAGGCAGTCAAACAAAAAAAGATGATTCTGGAGAATCCGCGATTTTTTACTGCACAAAAAGTGACAATGTTATCGCCAAGTTCAAACGAAGAAACCCCATTATATGCCGCAGCATTGCCGTATAAATTGTTTGTACAGGGTGTAAAAAAATATGCGTTGAGACAGCGATGCGACGGTAATCTGGTTTATAACCAGCAAACGCCGCCGAACTCGGAATATATCATTTTTTCGCTGTTAAAGCCGTCGCCAACTGCTTTTGTGTCGGATGTAAAACTATCGCTGCCCAAGGATAGGGAAGAAATGTACCTGCAAATGCCTGATGAGGAATTCAAGAGCAAAGTTCACACCAAGGCATTAAATATTCTAAAAGAACGAACCAGCATAAAGACTGATTATGAAAAAATACAGCAATTAGCCATTTATATGAGCCAGAACTACAACTATACGCTGTCACCTGAAACGCCAAAGGGAAACGCCGACCCAATATTAACATTTCTTGAAACCGGCAAAAAAGGCTATTGCGTATATTTCAGCGGTGCGTTTGTAATGCTTTGCCGCAGTTTGGGATATCCGGCGCGAATGGCTACCGGGTTTGCTACCGGTGAACAGGAAACAAACCGTCCGCAATCCGGCAGAGTGACTTACCTGGTGAAATCCAGTGAGGCACATGCCTGGGCAGAAGTATTCTTGCCCAACTATGGGTGGCTGACGATAGACCCAACCGCTGGCAGCATTCGTGAAATCGGTTATTGGGAAACATTGTGGGATAATATTGTCACCGGTATAAAGAATATAACAACTTTCACCAAGAACTTCATGGAATCGTTGAAAACATCAGAAACCGCGCGCTGGTATGCGCTGCTGGTATTTCTCGGCGTGCTGGCCATTCTGGGTTCCATAGTCTATTTCACATCAGACCGCCCGCCGCTGTTGTTGCGGAAAAAACTAAATGATGCAGAAGTGGCAAAATGCGTGATGAAAATGTATAGCATGATGCTGCTATGGTTTAAACATTGGGGAATATATAAGCCGCAAGGCGCAACTGCAACAGAGTTTGATGAGTTGCTGCACAAGCTGAGTCCTGATATGGCCGCTTCGGCGCGAACGATAATTAATTGCTACCTGAAGGGAAAATATGCGTCCGAGTCATTGAATGATGCTGATGCCAACGAAGTAATTGCTGCAATGCGTGAAATTTGGCGATTATCCAAGTTGGAACGAAAACGGATCTACGAACAGGATGCAAGGGAATTGGAGAAATGAAAATAATCGGCATCGACCCGGGTCTGCAGGCGACTGGCTATGGCATAATTTCTGTTGAGAATAACTTTGAATTAAAATGCCTGGCGGCAGGAGTTATTCGTCCGGCAAGCAAGGAAATGAGCCTGCGAGTGCTGGAAATCCACGAAAAACTGCTGGCAATTCTCCATGAATTCATCCCCGACGCAATGTCGGTTGAAGACCTGTTCACCGTATACGAACATCCAAAAACCGCAGTGATGATGGGACATGCCCGCGGCGTAATATTTCTCGCCGGTGCCCAACGCGGCATACCGGTAACCAGCTACGCGCCAACCGAGGTGAAAAGCGCATTAACCCGAAACGGCCGCGCCGGCAAAGTGCAGGTGAAACAAATGGTGTTGTGCATGCTGCACCTGCCCGACACCAACCTGCCCGACCACACCACCGACGCTTTAAGCCTTGCCATTTGTCACGCCATGAGAACCTGCCATCCTCTATCAGGAATGGTAAAGAGTAAAGGGTAAAACGTGGCGTCACCGTCCCGGTGACGATAAAAAAAAGCAATCCAAAGGATTGCAAATTTTCTCTCATCTCTCTTCTCCACCCTTCTCTCTTCTTACTCTCTCTTCATTTCGCTAATCGTATAAACGCATCTTCAAGGGTTGGCGGGATACGGTTTATTATGGCTTTTTCTCCGGTTATGTTCCTTACGGCTTTTTCTGCGTTGTCTATATCAAGCGATGATACATGAAGTTTGTCGCCGAATATCTGGACGTCTAATATGCCGGGTAATACAGCTATTTGCGGCGAGATTCTGCGCGCATTATCAACCTCTATCTCCAGCAGGTAATTGCCGGCGTCATTTTTCAACTCGTCCGGGGTGCCGACTCGCACTATTTCGCCTTTGTTTATGAAAGCGATTCGGTTGCACCTTTCCGCTTCATCCATGTAGGGGGTGGAGATGATTATCGTTACCCCTTTCGCGGGCAGGCTGTAAAGTATTTTCCATAACTCCCGTCGTGAAATCGGGTCAACGCCGGTGGTGGGTTCGTCCAGCAGCAGCAGTTGCGGTGTGTGAATAAGTGTACAGGACAGTGCAAGCTTTTGCTTCATGCCGCCGGAAAGGTTGCGGGCAAGGCGCTTGCGAAATGGGGCAAGGCGGCTGAACTCCAGCAGTTCATTCTCTGCGGAAATCCTGTCAGCATCGGGGATTCCATACAGGCTCGCGGTAAACAGCAGGTTTTCCTCAACCGTCAGGTCGCCATACAGGCTGAAACGCTGCGGCATATAGCCGATGGTGGTTTTTACCTCATCCACCTTCTTTCCGGTAATCAGCATATTGCCACTGGTTGGCGGCATAATCCCCGCCAACATCCGCATCATCGTCGTCTTCCCCGCGCCATCCGGCCCCAACAGTCCGAATATCTCCCCGCGCTCAACCGACAACGAAACATCGCGAACAGCGGAAAGCTCCCCAAACGTTTTATTCAATCCAGCAATATCAACAATCACATCAGCCATTGGTGAAATAATACCATTTTATGCCATATCGATGAATGGGGTAAAAAATGTAGAGGACAAGTGATTCACCTGCCCTTTAGTTTTAACTCCTACTGCACATCAATCTTCACCGACTGGTCATCTTTACCGACGGTTATTTTCTTTTCGATGACTTTGCCGGATGCTGTTGTCATTTTCACTATCCAATCGCCGGGGGGCAGGCTGCCGCATTGGGCTATGGCGCAGTTCAGGCCGGCGTAGAATTGCCATTGAATTATCTGGGTATATTTAACTTCTTCCCAGGGACCGGTGCCGTTGACGGTTGCCGTGGTTGGGTAAGCGACATTTTCTATCAATGGTGCGATGAGTGAAGTTAGCGGCAACTTTGTTTCAGGCATGGTCGCATTGTAATTATTTATATCTATCTTAGTATCCCAATTCACCCGGCTATAGAATCCTGACCTGCCGCTGTTGGAACTGGCGGAATAGATGTACAGAATACCGTTTTTTGGTTTGAAGTCGTGGATACAGGTTATCGAACGTGAAAATGGCAATTGAATCGCTTTATCAGTGCCATCTTGCAGCAGCCAGGCATACGCGCCTACGGTGATGCCGTTATAACTGTTTTCGTTGATATTATAAGGACGAATAAATACTGGCGTTTCTATCAGTTTCAAATCAAAAAGAATTTCCGCTTTATCCTCTGGTACTTTAACAAGCCACATACCCGGTTTAGCGGTTCCCCGATTGCCATAATACATATTGCTGCTATCGTTTATCTGGTAAGTGCCTGCCGGTATATTTTCAAAGCTGTAATTGCCGTCCGCATCGGTGGTCTTTGACATTGATAAACCACAACCAGAGTCCGGTGAGCCAGCAAAAATTATGCTTACCTGCGCATTTTTCATTACAGCACCTTTGGCATCATAGAATTTGCCTTTTATGGTGGTTAATGGTTTAAAATCGGTAGTTTTCAGCCGCAGATAGTTATCAACAAACTTGTATGGCACATCTTTTGCTATCCCAACTGTTGGAAAAATTATAGTAATTTTCGTGGTAGTATCAGGATAATCAATTATAAAACTATCATTTCTGCGAAGAATCTTTTTCTTGCTGATATCGCCATCGGGATATACCATCATGTCTGAATTGCTGTTATAATTCATTTTTCCGGCAATATTATATTCAATATTAATATACCTGCTGTTTACCGGTGTTGTATTCATGAAGGTAGTTACCGGTCTTTTTATTACTAATTCAGCCGGGGTATCTTTGTTTATTTCAAGCATGGATGCTATTTTTTGTCCATTTCCATACGGTGAATTTATCAGATATTTTGTCAGCCACAAATTTAATCGCGCTTTGTTGGTTAATGCTACAGCCACATTCTCGGAATTACTGATGATATTAAACATGGTCTGGTTTTGCTGTCCCCGGTTATAATCCATAGTTTGCGGGAATAAAGCCAACAACGATGAATAATAATTACTGCCGTTATTCAGGTTAGCAATTTCTTTACCGTTTTCATCAACCTGTTTTACGGTGAATGTCTTTAACACCAGGTTTTTCACTTCGCCATTAGTGCATATCCGCAAATTATTGGGAGCAGTTTTTGACCACCAGCCCAGAATTTTGTTTTTGTCGTAATAAACGGGAACTTCCGGTTTTTCCGCATCTGCCGGCAATGTCATAGAGTGGATTTCCAACGGGTTGCTGTAATCAACCCAATTCACGACAGCACCGCCAGGCAGATTGGCGGATTCAGTTTTTAATACTACGGTAACCGCATCTTTTGACGGCAAGGTTATCTCTGCTGCCGGATTATTGGGGTCAGACAGCATATCTATCATCAATTTGTATTTTCCCGGCACGGCAGCCCGCAAAGATATTCCTTTCTTTGTCCGTGTTACTTTGACCAACTGGTTAATAGATGTTTGCGATATTTCTTTCGGGTACAAATCAGATGCGACAGACAACTGGTTAAATTGTGCCGGGGTAACACCATCGGAATTAAATATCTTAACATCAGCAGATGGAGCAATATCAAAATCATTAATTTCCAATAGTCCAGTAGAGCCATAACTGGTATCCGGTGAATCATTAATTGGGATATAAAAAGTTATAACCTTACAACGCGGGATATCTTCATTTGTTATCAGATATAACGTGATCGGTGAATTTAAATATCCGCCGATATTATTGTTGTATCTCGAAGAATCTGTTGACATATTAATCTGCTGGGTCTGGTAATCTGATCGGGTATCAGATTTGTAAACGCAGAGTCCTGAAATCTTATCTACTGTCGATTTAAGATATATACTTGTATTGGTTCTCACCGGCGGTTCCAGCGGGGTTACAGACTTCGTTGCGTTTGCCGGCAATATACCTACAGGAATATTATCTCCCCATATAGTTGCCCGTACCGGCGGCATATCAATCCAATTAACAATGCCGTTTTCGTCAGATTTGGCAGATATAATCTTCATTCTGCCGTCATTAATATAAGAGGCATTTACAATTGCATTAGCGGCTGGTTTGCCGGATGAATCGAATGCAGTCATGGATACACGACGCGGGGTAAACGAATAAGAAGTGACGTCTGTCTTGCCATTTTCATCGACAATTACCGGCACCGGCATTCCACGAGTACCGCCATCTATCGACATTTGCAATGTATATGACGCACCCGGCATAACTTCCGGCAATACTATGGTACCGTTGGCAACAGTGGCATTTATCCGTATCCAGTCATAATTTTCATTAGTAGGCTGTCTGCGATTCGCGTCGGCCAGGTCTACCTTTGTCCAATCGTCAAAGTTTTGATTCTTAGGATAATTCCAATTGATCCTCCCGGTGATTTTCGTACCATCAGCAATCGCTTTCGCAGTATCATCAGTTACTTTTATTGGTAATTGCACAGACTTTGGGTAATCAATAGATAAATTACGAACGGCGTCTTTAGTCTGAAAACTCCATATTTTATGGATAGAATTTGTAGGAAGTATAACCCTGGTGTTTCTGCTGAATGAAGCGGAAATCGCAAGCGAAGTTGCCTCTGCCGGCAGTTGAAAGAAAAACTTTCCATCTGCAACACGCTGCGGATTGTTTAACCCTATTTCACGACCATCCAACATATATGCGCCATTTACGTAATAATCATTATTGTTAGCTGGAATATTATTTATTGTCAGCGTCACCCCTGGACGCACGACTACTAACTCGCAAGTAGTAGTTTCGCCTTCAACAATTTTCACTGTTTTAGCGACTCCCAAAACCTCTATTGTCGCATCACCCGACGGCATCATGGTCGAGAAAAATCCTTTGGCATCGGTGGTGAAGTTGAATTTGTTTTTCCCGGAAGAGACAGTTACTCTTTCGTTAACGCATAACACCCCGGTATCAGATTTAACGACACCCTGCAAAAAGCCGAAAGTAACATCCTGAGCAAATGCCAGGGTGAACAGTGACATGAGTGAAATTAGAAAAATCACGCGCTTGATCATGGTAAACTCTCCATATAATCGTATAAACGATATGATATTACATAAGATAGCAAATAGCAATAGTATGACGTCAACAAACCGTGAAATGTTCCCTGTCGACGATAAACTTTTTCACTTTCAGCCATCTTTACAGTTTAACCTCTATTGCCTGGTCAGTGCTGCCCACGGTAATTGACTGCTCAATATTTTTGCCAAATCCGGTATCAAATTTCAATGTCCATTTGCCGGGAGCAAGGTAATTAATCTGCGCCATCGCACAGTCTAAACCAGAGAAAAATGACCATTTCAACGGCATATTCATCACCACATCCTGCCATGGCCCGGTGCCGGTGATGGTCACGATATCAGGATAGATGATATTGTCATTTAATGGTGCAGTAAGGGTGACGACAGGGGTTTTAACATTGTTCAGCACGATGGTATCCGTATTGTTGCTGCCATTAATATAATTATAAAACCCACAGAAATTTCCAGCATCATCTGTGGTAATGGTGTAGGCATTTCCGCTTGCTGATGTGAAATCTGAAATATAAATAGAATCGGAAACAGTAGGGATTTGAATAGCTTTGCCGGTGCCATCATCCAACCACCATGCTGTTTTTATATTTTTCATTGTATTGCTGCGACCTGACATCTGTTTTGCAGGGATTTTCAAATCGTTGATATATTCTTTAGTCTCTGGCACATTTGAAAGCCATATTGTTTGTATTTTTTTATTAAATCTATTATCAGTTGCGTACAATATGTATCTTCCCGGTGGGATATTTTTAAAGGTATAATATCCATTTCCATCAAGATAACTTGTTAAAGTGAAGTTATACAAATTTTGTTCAGCATCATTGTAATACAAATTTATGGATGAATATTTTACAGGAACTCCATTAGAATCAATGATTCTATTTTTCAATGTTGTCATCGGCAAAAAATCATCACAATTAAACTTAATTGTATTATCTATAACGTTAAGTGGTATATCTTTAAGTATGCCTAAATTAGGACAAACAACAGTAATTGTTTTTGCCGTATCCGGTAGTATTACGTAAAAATTTCTGTTCGAATATAAGAAATATTGGCGGCGATTAGTATCTTTATCAAAATAAACCCAATTTTGTGCGGAAGAGAGATATTTTGTTCCGGTTTCAAATATAAGCCTGACTTTTTTATATTGTACAGGTTCATTTTTTGCCATATCCGGTTTCTTAAGCAATAATTCTTTGGTGGTATCTTTAGTTATGTTAAATATAGTGGTTGTTTTGTTGTTATTTTTTGTCAATAACAAATATTTAGTTGTCCACAAATTAATATTCTGATTATCAGATATATTCATATTGTCAGGTATTTTATTGATGACTTTTGAATTGTATATTATTCCAGGGGCAATATCTTTTTCAAATATGTTATTTCCAATAGGAGGGAATAATGGCAGCAATTGATTTTCACCAAAGTAATTCAGATCGTTGGCAATTTGCCAGGCAAAGGTTTCTGCAGCATTTTTTACGGTGAAACTGCGTAAATCCCATTTTTTAAGTTCATTATTTTTCCATACCTGCATAGTGGAAGGTGATGTTTTGCACCACCAGGCAAAGGTATTCTTTGCATTATAATAAAAAGTACGCACATCATTTTCCAAACCCAATGTCATGTTGTGGATCTGCATTGGGTTGGATAAATCTGTCCAATAAACAGTAGCGCCGGCAGGCAAACTTGCTTTTGAATCCGGCATAATTACTGTTATCTCATCTTTCGCTGGCAAGGTTATCATGGCGGCATAATTATCAGTGTCATATAACGCGTCAATCAGCAGTTTATAATTTCCCGGCATTATTGATTTTATAATAATCTTGCCATCTGACACATTTAGATCAACCAGATTATCATTTTTATCTAATAATTCTTTGGGAATAACGGTTGAAATAACTCCTGCCTTATTCACCTGTGCCGGAGTAACCCCGTCAGAGTTAACAACTTTTATCTTTGCCGAATACATGGGCACAACATCATTAATCTCTAACGTGCTGATAAATCCCTGATCTTGTGAGGAATAATCATTGTATGGAATATACAATTTTATCCCTTTAACCTGCGGGTTATCATCGGCTGTCATTAAATAAAATGATGTCAGCTTATCTGTTTTGATGGAATATTGCGTTTCGGATACACAGGTTTGGGTATTGGCAATAATCTCATTATTATTTACCAGTGTAGAAGATGTAATAATCCCATTCAAGGTGCCAACTTTCGATTTTATAATCACTGGAACCGTCCTGTTTTCCGGTGGAGCTAAAGCGGCTGTGATTACTTTAGCATCAGCAGGTATTACTCCAGCGGGTATATCATCACCCCAGACTGTTACCCGTACCGGGGGAAGGTTATCCCAATTTACAATCCCTTTTGCATCAGTTTTTCCTGTAGTAATCTTAACTATTCCGTCTTGAATATATGACGCATTCACGGTGGCATTTGCCGCGACATTGCCAGCTGTATTAAATACTGTTTGCACTACAGTTCTTTTCAGTAAAACATAGCTGTCAATATCCGCTTTTCCTGCCCCATCTATTGAAATATCTGTTATTGTGCCTGTTATGGCATCAGTATTTAATTGCAGACGGTATGATAACCCGGGCATACAGTTTGGCAATGTTATACAGCCGTCTTTCACAACAGCCTGAATATTAACGAATCCTTCTTTTTCTCTGCCAGCCATGGAGATGGTGTAATATGCCAATGTTTCTTTCAGCCAGTCATCATCTTTTATATCTTTTTGTAAATTACATATCATTTTTCCGGTTATCTTCACATTATCAGCGATAGCTTTTCCATTAACATCAACTATTTTTATCACCGGCGCTGTCGCAGCGGGGATATCGATTGTTAATTCGCGCCGCGCCTCAACGGTGTCAAACTTCCATTTTTTATAGATTATTCCAGATGGAAAGTTTTCTATATTTGGGTAGCTCATGCGCAAAACCACAGACATTGATGTCGCGTCTGCCGGCAGTTGCAGGAAGAACTTATTCGTAGTGTAAGAATATGATACTGACTTTGCTTTGTTGTCGTTCAGCGAATATGATGCGGCGAGGTAATATGATATATTCAGCGGATTATTTATGGTTAATGATGCACCCGGACGTGGAACTGTAATGTTAACCATCGCAGTTTGCCCTTCTTTTATGGTGGTATTATTGACAATCGTCCCCACCGTTATCACCGCATCCCCGACTGGCACCAGTGAGTAAATAATACCTGTTTCATTAGTAGTAAATTTTAATTTATATTTTCCGATTGTCACATTAACTTTTTCATTAACACACATACTGCCGTCATCCATTCGCAGCATGCATCTTAAATATCCATAAGTTAAATCATCAGCAAACGCGTATGATAACAAGGTTAATAACAGTATCAAAATTACAGGATATCTCATCTTATTTAAGCTCCAATCTTATTGCCTGCGCTGCATTCGTCATAGTAATTTCTTTCTCGACAATTTTATCACCCATTATCTTTATCTTCCATTTTCCGGGTGGTGGACCGCTAATCTTTGCAATGGCTGATTCAATGCCGCCAAAATTATTCCATTGCAGTTGTTGGCGGTATGTTATACCTTCCCAGGCACCTGTGCCGGATATAAGGATTACAGATGGATAAATAAAGTTATCCTGCAAATCAGTAATTAAGCTTATATTGGCATTTGTCTTAAACTCATTTTCATACGATATTTTATTTGCCCATTTTACATTTGTAAATACAGGAGTTCCGTTTCTTGCGTTTGTTGTGGACATGGCGTAAAGTATCGTATTTATATCAAGAGTATCCGGCAGGGCAATACCTTGATTTGCCGGTAGTGGAACTGCGGTATTATTGCCGGTTGGCAGATACCACGCATAATTATTTGTTAAAGTTGTAGAGGAAGAATAAGTAAATGGATTTACACGAATTGTAGCAGGTTTGTCGCTTAATGCAAGATCTACTACCTTATTCACATCGTCATTAGTTATAGTTACAGCTTTATAAGCATTCGCGTTGTTGTTATTTTCTCCACCACAAACTATATAATTTCCGGCAAGTAGTCCTTTAAATACAAAAGTGCCGTCGTTAGAAAATACCCCGTAATATAATGTACAGTCATCATCTGCAAGATCTATTCGTCTAACTGAGATGGTAGCATTCTTTAACTGATTTCCTTTTGCGTCACACAGTTTTACTGTTAATGCAGCCATAGGCAAAAACTTATCTGCATCAATATTTATAGTATTGTCTTTTATATCTATAGGCATATCTTTCATCATGCCATATTTTGGACATACAATGGTCATTGTTTTTGCATTTTCAGGTATTTTAATATACGGTACAATATTGCAAAATAATAGTGGATTATCTTCATTGCCATCAAATGTAATTTTAGATTCTATAGTCGATAAATTACCTCTGAAATAAACTTGAGAACTTCCCTTGTAAATATTTATTCTAACTTTTCCAACATTATTATCTTCTTTTTTGACCGATTTTTTAGTTACAATTATTTCTTGTGGCGTGTCTTTTGTAATATTCAATATAGATGGTGATAAAACAGTGCTTTTTTCATTAAGCAAATACTTTGCGGACCATAATTTTAATACACCTTTATTAGGCAGATTTATATCTGAATATTCAGAATTATCATTAACGCCTGATGTATTTTCTGTTATCTCATCAGAAGTCTTGAATGATGGAAACAGCATGGACAACTGGTTGTTGCTTGCTAAATCTTTCGTAGTAGACTGTTTACCGTTTTCATCAATTTGTTTTATATTAAACTGGCGCAGAGATAAATCTGATATTTTTCCATTTCTCCAAACCCGCATATTTTTCGGCGATGTTTTACACCACCATGCCAGGGTGGTTTTTTTATCGGCATATATCGGCACATCCTTATTGTTTGCCAGATATCTCATAATATGAGATTCAGAAGGATCATCTGCACCTATCCATGATACTATCGAACCGCCAGGTACAGTGCCTGTTATATCCGGCATAACGATTATGGTGTCATTTTTATCCGGCAGGTTAATAATTGCGGTTGGACTGTTATAATCATCCGCCATATCAACACAAACCCGGTATGTTCCAGGATTGATATACCACAGGTCGACACCATCACTGGTTATTCTTGTTTTTAACATTGAAGAGCTATAAATATTATTTGATTTTAGAGCTTCATCAGAATATATTTTTACGCTATTTATTTGCGCCGGGGTTGTTTTATCAGCATTTAAAATTTTTATATGATGCCTGGTTGTTGGTATAAAATTAGTCATCTCTATAATAGCTTCGGTACCATTTGGGTCAGGAACCGGACAATCGTCATAAGGTACGTAAAAAGACAATTCGCCATATCGCGGATTCTCTTCTGCAGTCATTACTCTCATGGTAATTAATGAGTTAAAATTGCCTTGAATACTACTATAGCCAGTCATGCCGGATGTGTTGATATTGCCATAAACAGGTGGAGTTTTATCATTTATTGCATACTGATAATATCCAGATATAGCACCTGTTTTCGATGTCGTGCGAATAATAAAATCATTGGGAAAATGATATGGTGGCTTGGTAAATGGAGTAGTCAATTCAGAAATAACTGGTGCAATAAGTCCAACGGGAATATTGTCACCCCAGGTGATGACGCGGCAATTTGGCAATCCTACCCAGGTTACTATTCCCTTGTCGTCACTTTTTGCCGAAACTACCTTAATTTGTCCTTTTAATGTATATGACGCATTTACATTTGCATTTGCAACTGGTTTGCCTGCGCTGTCAAAAACTGTTTGAATTAATTTGCGCAGTTGAAATTTATAACTATCAATATCAGCCTTTCCATTCTCGTCTACCACCATTGGCATAGCCGCTCCATCCATACCGCCTTCCACAGAAAATTGAATACTGTATGATATTGCCGGCATACATTCTGGTAAAGCTGCCATGCCGTCTTTTACTACAGTATTAAATCGTATATAATCGTTATTTTCATAAATTGAGGGGTATAGATTATTATCACTTAAATTTACTTTTGACCAATCTGTGAAATTGTTAAGTGGTAAATTTCGTGAAAGTTTGCCAGATATTTTTGTTCCATCTGCCACTGCAGTATTGTCTGAATTGAATAATTTAAGTGATATTTTTGTCGGCTTGATATAATCCATCGTAAAGTCGTGCCTTAATTCTTTTGTATCAAACGTCCATACTTTATGCACATAACCAAGCGGAAATACATAATTATTATTTACTCTTAAACTTACTTTAGCTTGAAAAACTGTTGCATCTTCCGGCAAAGTAAAAAAATATTTCCCCAATCCTAATCGCTGACTTTGTATATATCCGTCCATTCCATTTTTTTGATATGAAAATTCATAATTATAATATGTGGTGTCATTGTTTTCAGTTACATTATTTATCGTCAGCATTATTCCGGGTTTTGTTATCACAAACTGTACTTCTAATGCTTCGCCTTCAATAATCTTTACTGACTTGGTTGACCCCATTACTAATATCGTAGCATCTCCCGATGGAACCATGCAGGTAAAGGAGCCTGTTGCATCAGTGGTGTAGTTTAATTTTTGTTCACCGGCAGTGATAACAACCTTTTCGTTGGCACAGACAACGCCGACATCGGTTTTTACAATGCCTTTTAAAAAACCATAAGTAACATCTGCTGCAAATACAGTGGAAAAGGCGAAAATTGCCAGAAGAAAAAATATTATGCGAAATACCATGAATACTACTCCATTCACAATGACTGTGTCTATAGTAATAAATATTTGATGGTATGTAAATAGGTATAAGGAATAATAAAAATAACTTTGTTACACTATCCCAAATAAATTGGACAAGGTGTTAAGTTTTCGGTTTTCAGTTTTCAGTGTAGGTCATTTCGACAAGTTAAGTAACCGAAAAATTGCGATAAAAGTAAACTCCTTTCAAATTTAATATCATGACTTTTTTTGTTCGGATTTGGTTACTAACTGACTAACACAGCCGTTTTTTCATATTACCGGCTTATAAATTTGTAGAAATTTAATTTAGATAATAAAAAAGAAGTGCGGCAGTGGTAGGGGACTGAGTCGAATCCCGCGCTGACATCCCGGTAAACTTTTACAGATACCCGGGATTCGTGTCTGTCCCCGGTAAGATTAATGCTCCACACTTTCCACATCCATTTGACATCATCACCTGCCACTTACTACAATGCCTTTGTTATGATTTCTTTGCGTAAATTGGCTGATATTGCCGGGGTTTCCCATATGACCGTATATCGGGCGTTACATGGGCATGCCCGTATAAGTGATACCACCCGCAAACAAATTATTGCTTTGGCAGAGGAATATGGTTATACATCTGAACCTGTTCCCACTTCGGTATTATCTTACGCACCGACAATAGCCTGCATATTTCCGGTTTCCGGATTTTTTAACCAGTTATCCCTGCAATTCGTCCAACTTGGTTATCAGCATGGGTATGAAGTGTTGCACATGGAAACCCCAAATGTTAATGAACCGATGGCACCGTTAATCACCAGATTAATCCGGGCAAATGTCAGTGCCGCTTTTCTGTTTAGTCCGGATTATCGTCCAATTTCCCGCGCGTTAATATATGAATTAAAAAGCCGGAATATTTTACCGTTCATTACCGGCAGGCCTGAACCACTGTTAGTTGATACTGTTAAAACCGATGAACAGACACTGACTACCCAGGTGATTGATTATCTGTTATCAAAAGGTCACCGGCAAATCGCTTACCTCGGTTATTCATGGGCAGAACGTTCAGTATCATTCATTGCTGGCATAAAACATCGCGGGTTGTCGCTTGCGCATTGTAAATTGCCCACAGTATTACAGCAAAAGATGGATAGAAGTTGGCATTTGCCGGATGAAACGATAGAAATGCTGATGTCACGTAACCCGGCTCCTACCGCTATATTTTGTTATGATGATTATATTGCCGCCGAAGTATTGCGGCAATGTTATCTGCGCGGGGTGAAAGTGCCGCAGGATATCAGCGTAATAGGATGCGGAAACTCTGAATTGGCGCGGTATCTGTCACCCCGCCTTACCAGTGTAGATCAGCAGGTTAATTCGGGTGTTCAGAGGATATGGCAGCAATTTTTGCTGCGACGTGACGCAAATCCGGATGATAACCCGCAACCGCCTGTTTTGTTGCTGCATCCGTCTAACCTGGTGGTTCGTGAATCATGCCGGTCTATTAAATAGCATATCAGCAATTTTTTTACAAAAAGTGATGTCTCCGTCTGGCGGCACCTGGTCCGCTACCCCGATGATAAATCTGGTGCCTTGCCATGCTGATAGCAATTGTTCAATATGCTTTTCCATATCTTTCCAGGTGAATGGTGGTGCGAACATCGCGCCGGGAATACCACCCCACAATATTACATCTTCACTGCCCGCGATAATCCGCATATCTTCAACAGACACATCACCAACTGGCATTGGTGTCAAAGCCTCAATAGCATCAAATCCTGCCGCAGATAATTTCGGCAGCAAACCACGAATAGTGCCATCAAGATGTACTGCGGCAACAATCCCCGCATTATGCAGTCTTTCCAATCTTCGTTGATGAGTTGGCATCATCCATTTATCATACAACCCGGTGATATTTTCACTGGAAAGATTGTCCGGGAAATGCACCAGTGGCGGACATAAATTGCATATTGCGTCTATTACATGTTTTTCCTGTTCTTCCATCATGGTAAAAATTTCCTGCATTTCATCTTCATAATCTGCCAGCAGGTAAATGCCGTTTTCCAAACCTGCCCATTCATAAAAAAATGATGCCAATGGAGAACGCGGAAGTCCAAGGCACGGGTAACCATCATATTGCTCCCACAATTTTCTGCGTTCGTTGTGGTCATCCAGATGTATCGGTTTTAATTTGCGGTTGCCGATTATGTATCGCATTATATCAAGGTCTTTTTTGTTCTCGACAAAATGTTTTACAATTCCGTCGCTGCAACTTTCCGGCAGATAAACAGAAACTTCTTCTATTTCTCCGTGTGGTGTAATTATTTTTGTCCGGGTTTCTCTATCTATCTTAGTTGTTTGAATATTTATGTCAAATGAATATTCTGCGGCACCTGTCCAGAATTTCTGATAATAATAATATGGCATTACGCCCATTTTATGGTGAAATGCCAGATAACCTTCTTCGGTATTCCAAGCCGGGTCTGCGGTGCCGTTGCAATACTGACCCGACATCCAGTAAGTCATGTCGGCTGTCCATACGATGGTATCAGATGATTGACCTGTTAATAACTTATTGAAAGCTGTAAGCATCATCATATCACTTATCATTTTATATATCCAACTTTAATAATATCTCTGAGAGTTGTGATGTTGTTTCCGGACAACTCTATTAAGTTTGTGAATCAACCCATTCCGCAACAGCCTGAAATTGTTTCAGTGGTATTGCTATGCCATCCGCAAATGGTGATAACAGAAAACGTGATGAACGCAGTCGGGGAGTAATAATATTATCAAGTGCATGGCCAACATCCTGCGGATCAGGCAATACCCAGTAATGCGGTGGTAAACAACCAATTATTATCAGGTCTTCACCTATAATATCCAGTGCTTTTTCCCATGGACAATCTCCCAATGAAGGTGGAGTTAAGGCATGTATGCCATCAGTGTTTGTTTCTTTTATTACAGACAGCAGATTATTTACATGACCACACATATGTAAAATCGCGGTTTTGCCTTCTTTATGCATTTCGTCGACAAAGGCATATTGTGACGGCATATTATATCGTTCATAAATATATGGGCTAATGTATGCTGTGCTGGTATTTTCTGCTAATGTCGCTATTTGGCATGGATGCTTAGCAGCAATTTTAAACCGGGTAAGTTCTTTTTCCTGCATCAACGTTATCAGGGCGTGCATCAGGTCAGGTTCATCTGCCATCAGGTAATAAAAGTTTTCTACTCCAATGATATTTTCTAATAACCATGGGATAGTAGATGGGCCTAAAAACTGAGTAGCGAGACCATCTTCACCGATATCACCAGATAATTGTGAGTAAGTTTGAGTGTCATTGTCTTCCTGAAAATACGCGTTTTCCCATCGGTGTAGCAATAAACGGACACTATTGGCATCTTTAACCGGATATTCTAAAGGATGACATTGTGGTGATATGCGTTCAATAAGTGTTCCATCTTTACATGTTGTTTGTGTGACATAGTTTCCCTGTTGGTCAATAGATTTGATTGTTTCTACGCCTGGCATTACCAGTTGCGGCGAGTTAAATCCCCATGGAGTTCCCCAACCTGCAAGAGAAAATATAGCACATCCAAGATGGCGATAAAAATCATGTCCGGTTATTCCACGCATATCATCCGGTAATGTATTCAGGGTATTGTCATCAACCAGTGTGGTCCATGTCATTCTATCTGTTGGGTTGCCGGAAAAAATATTAAGCAACCGTTCACGTTGTGTCATTTTTGAACCCCTTTATTACGACAATATCCGCGAAAATTGTGTTGCCGCTTCCTCTGCCCGTTCATCAACCGACATAGGGATGGTGTCGTATATCTCAAGTGCGCGTTGCCAGTATGCTTTTCGTATCTTCTCGCGGTCGGGTGCTGGTCCTGCCATCTCGTGGAATTGGCGCGCGAACCATAGAATATCCTGGCGGTAACTTTCCGGGTCGGGATAAATCGGCAAAATGCATTTAGTCATGTCAGCCGATTCCACACTTTCAATTATCTCAGCGTATACCCCGCGCAATACTTCACGCGACCATCTGCGCCGTGGGTAGTGACCCCAGCCATTTACAACCTCAAATGCCTCAAATAACTCGCCAAGTATGGCATTTTCCGCACCAAATACCTGGGCACAGAAATTGCGTGATATGATATCCGGGTCGGCATTCGGGTCAAGGAAAAATTGCCCGGCAGCGTATAACGATAATACATTCAGCTTTGGCGACATGGTATATGACATCCCGCCGGTGTATGGTGCGGTTGCGCGTTCCTCACGACGACGCGACGCCATTCGCGGCAAGCGCCAGTGCGGGTAACATATCAACTCACCTTCCGCCAGCGAGTAATCCCAGGTAGTAACCGCGTGTGTCTTTGCCACTTCGCGGGTATATGGCCGCGCGTCACCACCCAATGTTGCATCGCCATCCGAGTCAAATCCCAGATTAATCGCTACCATCATATCGGCGGGGAAATCAGGCAGACGTTTAAGCAGATAGTTCATTGCTTTTTTGGCGCGTTCCGGTTTTCCATTCCAGATATGACACGGCACTTCCGGGGTGTTATTGGTTGGGTCAATCAGCTTATTCCATTCTCCCTGCCAGCCTTCGACACTCCGCATGTCATCACCCCAACCAGTGAATGGAGTTCCCCAGGTACCAAGTTCTATACGCGCGCCTGGGTTTGCTGTTTGAATTATATCGCATATTTCCAGCGACAGTTCGATAAATGTCTCATGTGTGCATCCATTGCGATTACACCCGCCCGGATCGCCGGGAAATATCCCGACGATATCCAGATCATTAAACTCGCGCATCCAATGGCGCCACAACGACAGAACCAGTTCTCTGTCTGCCGGCACATTGGGACAGGCAAAATACCATTCGGCGCCGATGGTATTAACGGCAATAATCGCCTTCACCCGTAATCCGGCATCATGCGCTATTTCATGTACCTGGCGCATCTGATTCGCGAACTGCATTCTTACCGGGTCATTATGTAAAGCCGGACGGTCAAACATGGTGGGGGGTATCCAATACTCAAAACAGTTAAAACCAAATGCTTTCAGCATCACAAAAAACTGCCGCCAATCCTCCGGCTTCCATTGATTAGGCGCGCCGGGATACATGGTGTTGATATTCCACCTGTTCTGCAGATGCTCCGCGAAATTTACGTAACATGCCCGATGGGCAAATGCTGTTGATTCCATACATTCTCCAGGACAACTTATAGTCCACAATCGCTCTTCATATATGTAATGACATCATTGGTTTCCGGTCCTGTCAACGCCCGATTATAGATCAATACCTCCGCGAGGTCACCGATAAAGGGCCAGGCAGTATCGGTGCCGCGAAGACCGAACGTTACGGTGTTCGAAATGGGTAAATCGGTGCCTGTATCCGATACCGGGAAATTGGCATCCAGCATGCGCGTATAGGTAGTGCCGCTTTTAATTACCAGTCCTAACGACCAGGTATTAAGTGCGACCGTCCCCGTGGCGTTTTTCGACGTCGCGCCGATCGCCAATCCAAACGCCTGTGATAAGAAGGTGCCGCCGGCATAAATTCCACCAGGACTGCCGGAGGTATCCCACGTCATCGGATAATATAGCAGGTTACTGGTTTCCTTCGATCGATACACCAGCAACACAGACCAGTTCGCCAGTGATAACCCGCTGAATGTCAAGGCATTATACGCTGTAGCCGACCCAGCGGATGTGCCGGTAAAACGCACGGCCGGATGTCCGTTTCCGCATGCCGAAGACAGCAGAGTCGGCTGATAACTGGTATTCGACTGCGTGGCCTTTATGGCGGCGATTCCATCCGTCCAGCAATCTATTTTCGCACCATTGGCGACGGTCAGGCTACTGGCATTGAACCAGGCCGCCAGACTGTCCGAGTAGGGTGGGGTAAACGCTGGCGGATTCGCCGTAGTGGCAACATGGCCGTCTACATAGGCAATGATTGTCTTATTACTGTGACGCAGCAGAATGTCCGATGTCGCATACGCGACATTCGCATAATGCGAGGTGTCCTGGGAACGCACGCCGTCTGCGGTCAGCATGACACTGGTCGGATCTTTGATGGCGCCAAGCGCCATCCCGCCGGCATCTTTGTGATACACGTAGCCGTTCGGGGTGGATTTCCCCGCGGTTGGGCAGACGAGGATGCCGACGTCCACTTTGATATCGCCCCACACCGTGGCAATATCCGGCAATGATTCCTCATGATCCTGCGCATACATCTGTATAGATGCAGCAATTTGTCGCTGATTGCTGGTGCAGGTCGACTGCCGCGCCTTCTCTCTCGCCCGTGCAAAGACGGGAAAGAGGATAGCCGCCAGCACGGCTATAATAGAGATGACGACCAGGAGTTCAATGAGGGTGAACCCCGTTCGGTCTCCCTTGACGTGAGTGAATTGAGTTGGTTGCATAAGTTATACCTCCATCATCGAATAGGATATTTCATAATATGATTTCTTCTTTCCACTGTCGAGGGTATTTGCCGATATTTCTGCGTTACAAGGAACGCAAGTTAATGCTATGATTAATGTAATTGACATAAACTGCCGACAAGCATATTATTCAAACACAAAGATACCGATATTTCTGTCGATAGATAGGATTATATTTTTGTGCTCTTTGCGTTCTTTGTGGTTAAATAAATTGGTTTGCGGGTGAATCTCACATTAGAAATAAAGCAGAAACAAAACCGGGTAATATAATTAAGTCAGTTAGCAACCTTACCAGCCTGTAACTGAAAACCGAAAACTGAAAACTGAAAACTGACTAAGGATACATTATGAATAAAAAACCGATAATTGCTATATCTACCGGCACATATAATACTGAAGGCGAATATGACGGCGCCAAGACTGCTATAAATATGCTGTACAGCAGCAGTATTGCGGCTGCCGGCGGTGTGCCGATGATTATTCCCAACCACCCAGACATGGTATCTGCCGGGGATATTTTATCTCGTTGCGATGGTTTGCTTCTCAGCGGCGGAGGTGATGTAGACCCGGGGATATGGGGTGAAGTTATGGTGCCGGAATGCGGCAAGCCGGACCCGGCGCGCGATGAAATGGAGATACAACTGGCAAGGATGGCGCTGCAAATGAATTTGCCAACCCTGGGTATATGCCGGGGTGTGCAGTTGATGGCGGCGGCAACCGGCGGTTCGCTGTACCAGGATATCCCCAGTATGTGCCTGGACAGTGTCCCACACCAGACGATAAATGGACAAAAGGCATTGCACGAACTATACCTGGCAGAAGGTTTATTAAGAAAGATTTTATGCGATGGCGGCGAATCTAAGATATCATGCTCTATCATTGTAAATTCTTACCATCATCAGGCGGTTAAAAACATCGGAAATCACTACGTGGTGTCTGCCCGCACAAATGATGGTATAATTGAGGCCATCGAGTCTCCTGAAAATAAATTTTCAATAGGTGTTCAATGGCATCCAGAAAGAATGTTGGATTCGCCGGAACAAAACCGACTGTTCTCATCCTTTGTGGCAGCGGCATCTGAAGGGGTAAAATAATGGGTAAAAAACTGAAGATATTATACGTATCTGCCGAGGTAGTTCCTTTTGCAAAGACCGGCGGATTGGCTGACGTCGCTGGCGCGCTTCCCAAAGCTTTGGCGGAAATGGGGCATGATGTACGGATAGCAATGCCGCTGTATGGCGACATCGACCGCGTGCGTTACGGTATTCGTCCCGCGACGCCATCATTCAGCATACCCCATGCCAATGACACCCTGGAAATATCAATAGATACCAGCACAGCTATCCCGGGAGTACCGACTTATTTTATTCATAACGATTACCTCTATAACCGACCGGGTCTGTATGGCCATTTTGATGATGACCATCGTTTTATAGCCTTTAGCCGTGGAGTTATGGAGATGTTTGGCCATATCGGCTGGTTTCCAGATGTGATAAATTGCAACGATTGGCACACCGCGCTGATACCGGTATATTTAAAAACACTTTACGCCGACAGACCGGACTACGCGAAAATAGCCTCGGTTTTCAGCGTGCATAATATCGCTTACCAGGGTGGTTTTGGCCGCAATATTATGAATCTTGCTGGTCTGCCATGGAGCGAGTTCACCTGGGATAAACTGGAATATTATGGGATGTTTAATTTTATTAAAGCTGGTTTGGAATATGCCGATATTATCAGCACCGTCAGCAAAATGTATGCTATCGAAACCCAGACTGATCAATATGGCGAAGGGATGCAGGGATTGCTGTTATATCGCAGCGCGGATTATCACGGCATTGTTAATGGCATCGACTATACCGATTGGAGCGCGGAAAAGGACGAGTACCTGCCAAAGAAATTCAGCAGTACCGACCTGAATGGTAAAGCGATGTGCAAAAACGCTGTTCAGCGCGAAATGGGCTTGACCGAAGATGCCAATATTCCTCTCTTTGGTATAGTATCCCGACTCAGTCATCAAAAAGGCCTGGATTTGCTGGAAGATGCTTTGCCGGCATTGCTGTCAGAAGGAAAAATGCAGTTGGCGGTATTGGGAACCGGCGACGAATATTATATTGACATGATGCAGCTGTTGGCAATTGAATATCCGGGCAAAGTTTCCCTTGCCGCCAGATTTGACAATGCCTTGGCACACCGCATTTATGCCGGCAGCGACGCTTTTCTGATGCCATCGCGTTACGAACCGTGCGGTTTGGGACAACTGATTGCCATGGCATACGGCACTGTACCGGTTGTACGCTTCACCGGCGGACTGGCAGATACCGTGCATGAAAAAGCGGAAACCGGCAACGGATTCGTATTCCACGAATACAGCGATGCCGCCATGACCGACTGCATCCACCGCGCAATCACTTGCTATACCGACACCCCGAAATTATGGGCCAATATAATAAAAAACTGCTTCGCCGCCGATTTCTCATGGACCGCGTCAGCAAAAAAATATGTTGATATTTACCATGAAGCGATGGAGAAAAGAAGAGTGAAAAGTGAAAAGTGAAAAGTGAAAAGTGAAAAGTGAAGAGTGAAAAGAGTGAAAAGAGTGAAAAGTGAAGAGAGAAGAGAGAAATTGACAATTGACAATTGACAACGGATAGTTAATCATTATTAGAGTAATTCGTAATTCGTAATTCGTAATTCGTAATTCGTAATTTCTCTCTTCTCTCTTCTCTCTTCTCTCTTCTCTCTTCAAAAGGGGGTCTCATCATGATGTATCGTTTATCTGCTGTGCTGCTTTTAGCGGCGTTGGCACTGCCGTCCTGGGCGTTTTATCTGCGCGACAGGGATCGGGTTGTCTGTTATGGCGACAGCATTACCGACAGCCAGTGGTATCCTACGCTGCTGGAAACGTATATTTTGACGCGATACCCCAAATGGCGGGTGACATTTCTCAACCGCGGGCAAAGCGGAGATAACACCGGGTCGTTGAAGCGGTTTGCCCGGGATGTGGTAGAAAACCGTCCCACAGCGGTGACATTTATGATGGGGTACAATGACGGCGGGTATCAGCGGCTGAACCCGGTCGGAGTGGATAAATTTATCGGGAATGTCGATGAATCTGTGCAACAGGTGCGGATGATGAACCCGAGAACCCGCATGATGCTGCTTTCATCTCCCCCCAACGAATGTATGGTATCTACCGATAAAAACTGGGTTTCCCACGAATATTACCCCTACGCGCTATTAAGCTATTCCGATGCGGAAGCGAAACTGGCAAAAAAACTCCAGGTAGATTTTGTCGATATCACCCGCCAATACGGACAAACTATGGGCTTGGGTGAAGTGATGGCAGGCAGCAGTTTTGCCCTCAGTCGCGATGGCGTGCACCCGCAGGAAGAAGGCCAGACAATAATCGCCTATTATGCCTTGCGCGGCATGAACGCTGAAGAAATACTGGCAGAAACAGCTATCGATGCCAAAGATAAAGGTGTTATTGATACGAAAAACTGTCGGGTAAGAAATTTGAAAGTGAAGAATGGCATTATCTCTTTCGACCGAATTTGCAAATCCCTGCCATACCCCACACTTCCCACTGCAAGACCGTTCGCTTTTTTAACCAATAGTGACGACTATATCAACATGGACCGCCTGATTGTGAAAAAACTTGCCGCGCCATCATACGCGATAAGCATTGATGACAAACGCATCGGTGAGGTGTCGGCGGCAGAATTGGCAGAAGGAGTTAACCTGTCACGGTATGATAATAGTTCAATGATGATGCAGTCGTACAATGTGATGGCGGCAGTGCGCGAAAAATCACTGCTGGATTGCCGATTCTGGCGGGAATTTATCACCACCGGCAAGGCTAATGGCGCCGGTAAACCGGTAAAAGGCATCAGCGATGATGATGCCGCCGCGGTAATGGCAGCACAGGCAAAAATCCGCGAAGCAATGGCGAAATGCTACACACTGAACACTCCTGCGAAACATACCATCACCATGACCCCGCTGGATAAGAAAATTTCCCCGAATTCGTACCTGGCAGAACGCGAATTCGCGAAAGGATTTCTCGATGTTTCAGTATCGCCTATGCCAATAAATTGGAACATCAGCCGGCCGACCAATGCAAATGTCACCGTAATCGTCTCTAATCCTAACCCGACAGAACATAAGAGCCAACTCGAATGGCAATGCCCAACAGGGTGGCAGGCTAACCCGACAACAGCGACAGTAACCGTGCCGGGAAACGGGAAAGTTACTGTAAATTTCCAGGTTGATCGCACGGTAGGATCTCTTTCGCTGGCTCCGCTGCCGGTACTGCGCGCGCGCTGGTGGTGGTCGGATAATTGGGCTTACGGATTAACTAAAGAAATAGAATTGCCGATAAAACCAACCTGGACAATCGCAAAAGCCAGGGGACCAATGACAATAGACGGCGACATTACCCGCGAATGGGACAATGCGACGCAGTTCACCCTTAACGACCGTACCTTTGTAGACACCGCCATCACCGGCAAGCGCGCCACCTGGATGGGACCGCAGGATTTGAGCGCGACGGTGAAGGCGCAATGGGACGACACCGCGCTATACCTGGCGGTAGACGTAGCTGACGATGAACACCTGCAGGAAGCAGAACCGTCGATGATGTGGTCGGAAGATATGCTGCAATTCGCCGCTTATATGCAGGATCCAAAAAAACCTGTCGGCCGCTACGAGTTCGGTTTCGCTGCTTATCGCGACAAAGACGACATGGCGGACTACTCATCTACCCGCGCACCCGCCGGCAGCGACCCCATCCGTTTCGCCACTGGCCGTCCGTCAGCACCTGGTCATTGCACCTACGAAGTCGCCATTCCATGGACCCGGCTTGCCCCATTTGTGCCCCAACCCGGCAAGTCATTCCTGTCTACAGTGGTAATTGGCGACCGCGACTCGCAACCCGGAAAAGGCTACACCTACCTCGCCTGGACACCGGGAATTGCTTACGGGAAAAACCCATTTGACATGGCGACAATAGTGTTGGGGGAGTAAATTTCAATTGTACGGAACGCCGGGGACGGCGTTCCGTACAATAATCTATTTTCTACTTACGCCTTATAAATCAAATACAACCCACCCAGCAGCACTAATATTCCGCAGATATTTTTTATAATGCGCATAGCGGGGGATGATTCGTTCCAGTGCATGTAATTTTCCACTACCTCAGTGAAGGTGCCGGCAGCGATGATTACGCTGCAATGTCCAATGCCGTAGGCAAGCAGCAAACCGGCAGCATATACCGGCGCGGTGGCACCGAACTTGAAAGTTAATGCCAGTACCGGCGCCATGAAGGCGAAGGTGCAGGGACCGAGAGCAATGCCGAAGATTAATCCCAGCAAAAATGCAGCAAACATTCCTTTGCGCTGCATATTTACCTGACCGGGTCCGCTAAATGGCAGTGGAATAACCCCCAGCAGATGCAGGCCAACTACAAAAAAGATAACCGCGACGGTGTAATTTCCCCACTGACCCAAATCACCCGCCATACGACCCAGTGCGGATGTTAATACCCCAATTATCGCGATAGTAACTAATATGCCAAGGGAAAATAGCGTCGCAGTCCAGAAGGCGCGGCGTACCGTTAACTCTTTTTGCTCCGAGATGAAACCGACGATAAGAGGAATAGAGGCAAGATGGCACGGGCTGAGTATGATACTGCTTATCCCCCAGATAAATGAAGCTATGAGGGCGACAATCGCAGAGCCTTCCATCGCATTCGTCAGAGTTGTAAAGAGATGCTCCATCAGTTATAAAACCTTCAGCTTTATTAATTTCTTTACAATTTCTTCTTTTGGGAAAAAACCGGTATGGCGGAATATCTCTACGCCATTTGCGTCAAAAATTATCTGGGTAGGAATAAACTGAACACCATACTTTGCGGTAATAGTCTTATTTTGAAATACATCGATAAAATCTACTTGCAATTTTCCTGCATATTCTTTGCGCATTTCCGCCAGTACCGGCATCATCATCTTGCATGGCTCACAAGCGTCAGACCCCAATTCTAAAAAACGCGGCAAGGTTGCCGATTGCGATTTAACCACCGTAACCGGTATCGGCGTTGTCGGTTTTATTTTTTCATTCTGCTTAATTTTTATCGTAACAATAATTGCAATAAGCAGTAGAAAAATAATTATTTTTCCCAGGTTAGACATCAGGCTTCTCCATCAATTCGTTCAAGCTGCATTGAGACCGGACATGGCAATGATACTTCTGCTGCTATCTGCATAACTTTAAAGAAGGCAGTCGGCACTACGCATCCGCTGCAGCATCCGCGCAGTGTTCCCCGCGCGGCAGTCCATATTTCACCATCGTAACCCGCACCTAATTCCTGGTATGCGTCAATCTCATTCTGCAATTTTGCAGCCAACCCCTGAATATTTTCACAAGGACTGGCAACAGTGAATTGCACCATTTGTTCGTCATCCGATACAGCAGTAATTTCAGAAACAAAACCGCATATACCGGCATTAACTGTTACATGTGCAATATTCATATTTCCCCTGATTACCCACAACAGCCAAGTGATTTTAAGGAATCGGCAACGGCTTGCGCCACTTTGCCTATTTCTTCCTGGGTGTGGTTGAAATGATGACCTTTTTCGATACCAAGGTCGGTAACCACTACATAAGTGTCAGCTTTGCAGCCGGCATTTTCCAGCGCTTTTTTAGCACAGGCGACACCGCATCCGTCAATAGCGACAACGGTGGTGCCTTCTTTTTTCGTGCGCTCAATGAAGTTTGGCAATTGCGCACCAACACCAATAAGGCAGAAAAAAGATCCTACTCCGGTCTGGTCCAACGCTTTTGCAGCGTCATTTGAAATCTGACCCACATTTGAGCCACCTGAACAGGCGTAAATTAATACATCGCCTTTTCCACAACAATTAGACATAATTGTTCCCCCTTAGTTGAATTATTAACCTTTTTTTTGTTTATCCGGAAATCCACTTTTTTATTTCATCGGCATTCGGCACACGACCGCTTATCTTCATGGTGCCGTCGACAGCAACTGCCGGGGTAGACATTATTCCAGCAGCAATCATCTCCCGGATATCACTTACTTTTACCACTTCCGCATTTACGCCGGTCTCTGCCACCACGCGTTTTATTAATTCTTCGGTCTGCTTGCATTTCGCGCAACCAGAGCCATACACGGTTATTTTCATATTTTCTCCTTTAATCAAGTCACTTCGACCAATCTCAGTGACCGCAAGAAATCTGGTCACTAAGACTGTCGAAGTGACCTATAATAAGACTTATTTCAGAATCAATTTATGTAAATCCATAATATTAAAAAGGTAGCCAATCAGCAATATGCCTATTCCAACCACACCAATAAATGTTGCAATCAATCGCGGTTTCAGCACTTTGCGCAAAATAACCATCTCTGGCAGAGATAATGCGATTACCGACATCATGAATGCAAGTACTGTGCCCAGTGCAGCCCCTTTGCTTAAAAGTGCCTCAACGACGGGAATTATACCGGCGGCATTCGAATACATGGGAATGCCGATTATTACCGCTAATGGTACCGACCACCAGGCATCTTTTCCCATGATGGCAGCCAGCGCGTTTTCCGGTGCGTAGCCATGAATACCAGCACCGACAGCGATACCGGCTATAACATACGGCCAAACCTTGCCAACGATATCTTTCACAGCGTCCAGCCCATATTGAATACGAGTCGGCCAGGTTAATTCCTGAGAAGCGTCATCAGCATCACCCATTTGCGTGGCATAAACCCACTTTTCAACATGTTTTTCCATCTTCATTCGGCCTATGATCCATCCGGCGACGATGGCGATGAGCAAACCAGTACCAAGGTACAAGGCTGCTACTTTCCACCCGAACATGCCATAAAGCAGCACCAGGGCAATTTCATTCACCATTGGCGCGGAGATGAGGAACGAAAAAGTAACCCCCAATGGGATGCCGGTAGTAACGAAACCTATGAAAAGCGGAACTGCGGAACATGAACAGAACGGGGTAACAATACCAAGAAGAGCCGCAAAAACATTACCGATTGATTCATGCTTGCCGGCTAAGATTTTTCGCGTGTGCTCCGGGGTGAAAAATGAACGAACAATGCCCACCGCAAATACAATTAGCACTAAAAGCATCATCACCTTAAGAGTGTCGAATAGGAAAAACTCGACAGATGAACCCAGATGAGTGTTGCGGGTTAAACCAATCAGGTTGTATGTAATCCACTGCGATATCGCGCCAAGTTGCCCATATAACAGCCACCAGGCAGCAAGCGACAATATGCCAATGACAACAGTACGCATCGGCAAAGTCGCTTTTACCGGCAGTTTATAATCTTCTTTTTTCTCACAACAACATTTTTTTGACATATTATATTTTCCTACTTGGCAAAACAACCAAGTTTAAAGGCAGAAAATTCTTAATTTTCAGAGACATTTACAAAACTTGATGGTACAGACACCTTCATGGCTTCGCCACTCGGTGTCAGTCCCTGATTTATATTCAAAATTTCAATTTAAAACAAATGACAAATCAGGCTTTGCAAGAACCTGCATAATTTTTAATTTTGCATTTTTAATTTGCAATTATTTTAATGCCCGGGCATTTTCTTCATCATTAGCGCGTAAAACAGCATCAACACAATCAAAGAATCGCAGGACACAAGGTACGCGCAGCCGATAAAATACCCATAATCCTTCTTTACGGTCGGTTACCAGACCGGCATTTTTCATAATGGTGAGATGTTTTGATACGGTGGACATATCTGCATCCACCAGCACCTGCAACTCGCAAACGCACTTTTCACCCTCGGCAAGTGCATCAATCATCATCAAGCGGCTCGGGTGCGCCATTGCTTTTATGATATTAGCTTTTGATTTATATATAGCGTTATTCATATTTCCTCAATTACTTGGTAGTTTAGCCAAATAGTGTATAGTTGTCAATGGGAATTTGAGATTAATTATGAATATTGGAAAAAATAAAAATTACATTAAAATCTATTGACAACCATTAATTTGCCAGCTAATATACAACCACTGGTACAAGAGTATGTCTAATAGCAGACCATCACTGGTAAAAAAAGAATATTCTGAAATTTTTCGGCAGTGTGTTGCTGAGGTGTTGGGTACATTTATCCTGGTATTCTTCGGCGTTGGGTCTGTCCATGCAGCGGTGATAACCGGTGCGCAGGTAGGGCTGTGGCAAGTTGCCGTTGTTTGGGGTATCGGTATCGCGTTGGCAATTTATGCGACTTCGGCGATCAGTGGTGCTCATCTTAACCCGGCTATCACACTGTCATTAGCGGTTTATCGCAACTTTTCATGGCGCAAAGTAGCACCATATATCATATCGCAATTCATAGGTGCTGTATTGGCGGCATTAGTGCTGTTTTGTGTTTTTCATAATCTTATTGCTGCTTTTGAGGCATCTAAAAATCTCATTCGCGGCGGTACCGGCAGCGAATTATCAGGTATGGTTTATGGGGAATACTTTCCAAATCCCGTCATGATATCATCGACACCAGCATTGGCGACGGTGACAATGCCGCTGGCAATGTTCGCTGAAATGCTGGGAACTGCCATGTTGGCATTTATCATATTTGCAGTGACAGATAATAATAATCCCGGACGTCCCGCCAGCAATCTTGCTCCACTCTTTATAGGATTGACTGTATCATTATTAATTTCCCTGCTGGCTCCTATTTCGCAGGCTGGTTTTAATCCCGCTCGGGATTTCGGTCCGCGTCTGGTTGCTTATTTTGCCGGATGGGGTTCTGTTGCCATTCCCGGTCCCCAAGGCGGTTTTTTCACCGTGTATATATTGTCGCCAATTATTGGCGCAATTATTGGCGGAGGATTATATCAATTTATCCTGCGTCTGACATATACTGAAGACATGGTCTGTATGCTTGATGCTGAAGAATGTGATGAAAGAGGTTAATAATATGAAACAGACACAATTAATTCTTGTAGGTGGATTCCTTGGTGCAGGCAAAACCACTTTATTGGCACGCGCAGCTATGCTGTTGATTGACCAGGGAAAACGCGTCGGATTAATAACTAACGACCAGGCAGCAGACCTTGTTGATACCGCTTTGCTCCGGCAGGCTGATTTGAATGTTCAGGAAATTGCCGGAGGTTGTTTCTGTTGTCGGTTTGGACAGCTAATTGATACCGCACAACAGATTATTGATGAAATATCACCTGATATCATCATCGGTGAACCAGTGGGAAGCTGCACAGATTTAGCTGCTACCGTATTGCAGCCAATTAAAGACCTTTATGCAGATACTTATAAACTGACCCCATTCAGCGTATTGGTAGACCCAAACCGGTTATGGGAAGTGCTGGAACCACGACGGCAAAGTACAATGCATGCCAGTGCGCGTTATATTTTACGCAAACAATTGGAAGAAGCGGATATCATCGTCATCAATAAAAAAGATCTCCTTGATGACGATGAATTACAAGAATTGAAATCTGCGGCAAATGAAAAGTTTCCCGGTAAATCTATTCAAGCAATTTCTGCATTGATTGGCGACGGGGTCGCAAAATGGCTAAGGTCTGTAATGGCTGATGATGCTGTTGGAACTCATATTGTCGATGTAGATTATAATGTTTATGCTGAAGGCGAGGCTATACTGGGCTGGTTGAATGCATCTGCAAAAGTGACTGCAGCAACAAAAGCGGATTGGAAAGAATTCAGCCTGGACTTGCTGAATAAAATTCAACAAGTTGCGGCATCGCAAGAAGCAGATATCGCCCATGTAAAACTTTCCCTTACCGCACCCACCGGTCAATATGTGGCAAACCTTACATCAACAACCGGCACACCAGCTATTCGAGGTGAAATTACCGGCAATCCGCAAGTTGCCACACTGGTAATAAATGCCCGGGTAGAGATGACACCCGAAAAGCTGCAAGCCATTATAGAAGATACACTAAACAAAAAAAGCAATGAAAACCTTGCCATACAGATAGAAACCATACGCAGTTTAAGTCCGGGACGACCGACACCAACGCATCGGTATACATCAGTGGTTTAATCCAAATATTCACTGTAATACTTGACCTATCGTAAATGTTAAGGCATAATCTTTATTGGAGAAAGTCCAATGAAGAAACTTATTGACACCTTGCTGCCTGATCTTAAATATAATGATTGCCCCTGCGCTGGTCGCAATTTAGATAAATTAGTACAACCAGCCATATTGACAGTATTGGCACATGAAAGTCTTCATGGATATGTGCTTGTTCAGCGACTTGCTGATATGCCGATGTTTGGCGGTCAAAAGCCAGACGCAACCGGGGTTTATCGATTTTTACGACAGATGGAAGAACGGGCATTGGTGACATCAACTTGGGACACTTCCGAAATAGGTCCAGCAAAGAGATTATATATCATTACAAAATCAGGACTCTCATGTCTTTGCCGATGGAAAAATACTCTTTCAACTTATTATAATGCCTTGGGTGAGCTGCTTACGCAGATTCCATCAGGCTTATCTGAATAATAGATTTATCCGGTAATCCACTTTTTTACTTCATCGGTAGTAGGCACCCGACCTTTTACCTTCATGGTACCGTCAACAGCAACTGCCGGGGTAGACATGATTCCAGCGGCAATTATCTCCCGGATATCACTGACTTTAACTACTTCTGCATTTATCCCGGTTTCTGCAACTACTCGTTTTACCAATTCTTCTGCCTGCTTGCATTTCGCACAACCCGGACCATACACAGTAATTTTCATATTTTCTCCTTTATTTTATTATTTGAGATAAGTTTAGAGAATTAAAGATATATCCTATTAAAATTATCCCCATTCCCACCACACTGACAAATGTTGCAATTAAACGCGGTTTCAACACTTTGCGCAGGATTACCATTTCCGGCAGGGACAGCGCAATCACCGACATCATGAATGCCAGCACGGTGCCAAGTGCGGCACCTTTGCTTAACAATGCTTCGACAATTGGAACTATCCCGGCGGGGTTGGAATACATTGGAATGCCGATAATTACTGCAAATGGTACCGACCACCAGGCATCTTTGCCCATAATGGCAGCCAGCGCGTTATCTGGAGCATAACTGTGAATGCTGGCACCGATAGCAATACCAATAACAACATATATCCAGACTTTTCCCATAATATCTTTAACCGCATCCATGCCAAATTGCATACGATCTGACCAGGTTAAGTCCTGAACTAAATCATCAGCATCACCCATCTGCGCTGCATAAACCCACTCTTCAACATGTTTTTCCATCTTCATTCGGCCGATTGTCCAACCGGCAATGATGGCGATAAGCAAGCCAGTACCAAGGTATAAGACAGCCACTTTCCACCCGAACATACCGTAAAGCAGCACCAGGGCAATTTCATTCACCATCGGCGCGGAGATGAGAAATGAAAAAGTAACCCCCAACGGGACACCGGTAGTAACGAAACCTATGAATAACGGAACAGCAGAACATGAACAAAACGGGGTAACTACACCAATAAGAGCAGCAAAAATATTTCCAGTAAACTCATGCTTGCCAGCTAAAAACTTTCGTGTGCGTTCCGGGGTAAAAAATGAACGTACAATGCCTACCGCAAACACTACCAAAAAAAGCAACAGCAACAGTTTTTGAACATCATATATAAATAATTCAACAGATAAACTAAATAAGGTTAATTCGGGTAATTTTAAAAAAGTATAAGTAATCCATGTTGATAATGAATCATAATGACTTATACAACAACTCTTCAACATCGTCAGTCGATATACGGCTAACCCCAAAGCAAATAAATATAAAATAGTTTTTATGTTCTGATCTTTAACTGCAGACTTTTTTGCACCAGTATTTATTTCATTTTCAGTCATTTACTTACCTTCTAAATTTAGCACTATTTACCCATTATTAGCAAAGATTATTTCATCTACACAATCAAATAATCGCAATACGCACGGCAACCGCAAGCGATAAAAAACCTTCAAGCCTTCCTTGCGGTCGGTGACAAGACCGGCATTTTTCATAATGGTGAGATGTTTTGATACCGTAGACATATCCGCTTTCACCAATGCCTGCAACTCGCAAACGCACTTTTCACCTTCAGCAAGCGCGTCAATCATCATCAGACGACTGGGATGCGCTATTGCTTTTATTACATTAGCTTTTGATTTATAAATAGCGTTATTCATATTCCCTCAACTACTTGGTAGTTTAGCCAAGTAGTTTGTGGTTGTCAATAGGAGAGTTGAATCGAATAATTCACCTTTTTGCAAATTATTTTTACATCGATTAATAAGATTAAAAAGATAGGATAAATCTAATTAAAATTAAAATTTCAAAATTAGATATTTTCACAGGTCCTACAATATAAAGATATTAATATCATTTTTATCCTGTTTATCGATGTAAAATAAAAATGAACCAACTGGTTTTTACTATTATAATCTGCAAGTATTAAACTTTTACAGTTACTATTTTTTCTTGCCACATTCTTCAAAGATTTTATATACTTGTACCACTTAACGTCAATTATTAAGGTGATTTATGAATCGTTTATTTGTTGGTTATTCGCATAAAGGAGAGTTTATGTTAATTTTGAGTTTAGCGATATTGCTGCTGCTTCCGTTTATCTGTTTTGCGGGTGAAGATAAACCGGCTTTTCGGATAGAGCCGATTGCTGTACCACTGGTTGACGCCACTATACCGTGGATGCCGGCAAATAATATCGACTGGCAAACCGGTAAACCGGTATTTGAAATAGCTGACCCCACTGTGAAAGATTTTACTGCCAAAGGATGGCTGGCGGCGACTGATGACGATTTGCTGATTCGTGTTGATGTTAAGGACGCTGTGCATATCAACAACCAGACCGCGGGGAATATTTGGAATGGCGATTTTCTGCGAGTAGCTGTTGACGGCAAAGGTGACGGTGCTGGAAACGGCGCTGCAGATACGAAAGGGATATTTGGCAGTGATGACGCCAGTATTGGTTTTGCCTTAACACCAACCGGAGCGCAAGGCTGGGTATATAGCGCGGGCAACTCGACATTCACAGATTCATATCCGATAGATTTGCTAAATTTCACTCGCGATGAAACCGCAAAAATTACTCATTATAACATTCGTCTTCCATGGGCAAAGTTGAAAATTCAACCCGGTGCCTTCCCACAATTCGGCATCACCATACAAGTTCGCAACGTCGACTCGCAAGATCAGCGCGAACCGGTGCAAATCCGCTGGGGTGCCGGGGCTGACGAACCAAAACCGGGATTGTTTAAAAAAGTTGCGATAGACAATCCGACACACGAAATAATTGCCGCTACCACGTCAATCACCGACATCTGGGAGAACGGCGATGATGCACAGTTCACCATTGCTGTTGCTTCAAAAAATGACGTGAAGATACAGGCTCAGACCGGCAATGAAAAATTCAGTTATATTGTTAAAGGCGGTGACACCTTTGTCCCCCAGCGTTTTACATTGCTGTATCGTCCCGATGGCACAAAAGAGACCGAATCCGTCAATATCAAATTAATACCCGGTTCCGGTAAAAAAGCTGCCGTTAAATTGGATGCTGATATTGTAATTGCTGACGCGCTGGTTAATAAATTTAACCTGCGCATGGACGAACTTATCGCCAGCACGAAAGAGCCGCTTTTCCTGCGACATTTGCGATCGGTAAAGGCGATGGTGCAGACAGAATGGGCGCGGGCAACGGTGTATAAAAAAAGCAACACCGCCCTTGCCGACGAAACATTGCGATATATCCGAAATATCCTGGCGGGATTCAATTTCAAATCAGATAAGTTTGAATCATATACTGAAGGCGGGTTGCCGTTGTTCATGTCCTTCGTATCCCCGCGCGATGGCACTCTGCAATGGTATGCACTGACACTGCCGAAAAAATGGGACGCAAAAACGGCGTATCCAATGTTTTTTGAACTGCATGGCGCGGGCAATCCGCATTATTTGAACCATGCGTCATCACAAATCGGCAGATTTACTGCTGTTCCCGGTTTGCTGGGGTACGAGCGGTCGGCTACTTACGAAATGATTCAACGCGATGGCGTTCATGTCTATCCATTTGGACGCGGCAATTCCGGCTATCGCGATATTGGCGAAACTGATATCTGGGAAGCATATAATGACGCACAAAAGACCGTAAAAATCGACCCTGACCGCCGTTATCTATACGGATTTTCCATGGGCGGCGGCGGAACATGGAACGTCGGCAGCCGATCTCCCGACCAGTGGGCAGCCATCGCCGTAATGGGCATGGGTGCGCCGGTGGGAGCATGGGGTCAGGCAGAAAATGTGAATTACCTGCCGATATATATCTGGGGTGGCGAGGCGGACAGCATCGCATACCGCGGCAGCAAAACCCCGAAAGAACAGATTGCCGCCTTTGCCAAAACCATCGAAGATGCTGGCGGCAAGGTAAACGCCAGTTCTACCCCGGATTTAGGGCATAACTACATCTATTCAAAACAGGAAGAATCGATAAAATGGATGCAGCAATTCACCCGCAAACGTCCTGACAAATTCAGCTTTGTCGCCGATACCGACATCCACCGCGGCGTATGGGGAATCACCATGACCCGAAACCAGGAGATGAACGGACTGCCAAAGTTTACCTGTACAATCGACGGGAACACCATAAATATCACCACCACCGGCACTCCGCACATCGATGTGCAGTTAGACAATACCGGCCTGCAAATGACCGGCGACGTAAAACTGAATATCAATGGTGTGGAAAAATTCAATGGACCGGCAGCCTCGACAGTGTTGAAATTTGATATTGCGGGGAAATGATAATGATGCAGATATTGCCGACAACCTAAATTTTTAACCACGAAATACACGAAAATATAATATAACATAATATAACAGTAGAAAAACATTCATTTTGAACGATGTAACTAACGACTTCATTAATTGGCTCCTTAATTGTCAATTCTCAATTGTCAATTGAGAATTTCCCTTGCCATCTCTAATAAAAAATGGTAACGTACCCATAGTGAGGTTTGATATGAAAAAGAGCTTGTTAATTGGCTTTATTTTACAACTGGTTATAGTGCCGGTTTTTGCTGCCGGGCTGTCTGTGCCGGCGGTTTTCAGTGACAATATGGTGGTACAGCAGGATATGGCGGTGCCGGTTTGGGGCAAAGGTGATGTTGGCGACAAAATAACCGTGACCCTGGATAAATATACTGCACAGGCCGTAGTTGGGCAGGATGGCAAGTGGCGATGCGACTTGCCAAAGATGAAGGCGGGCGGACCGTTTGCCATGACTATTGCCGGTAAGACGAAGATTGATATCGCGAATGTGCTGATTGGAGAAGTTTGGTTTTGCGGCGGACAGTCGAATATGGATTTTCAACTTTCCAGGGCAAATAATGCTGCCGAAGAGATAAAAGCGGCAAATTACCCGACGATGAGACTTTTCAACGCCAAGCAGGTTGTGGCAGGGACACCGCAGGATAATGTAGCTGGCAAGTGGGTTATTGTTACCCCGGAAAATGCGGCAAATATCTCTGCCGTCGCTTATTTTTTCGGACGTGAAATATTAAAAGCGCGCAAAACACCGATCGGACTGGTACAGGCATCCTGTGGATGGACGCCGGCTGAATCATGGATGAGCCGTGAGGCGTTAATGTCTGACCCCGATTTTCAATATATCGTGAAACGATGGGATGACAGCGCCGCACCTAACGCGAAAGCGAAATACGACCAGGAGATGATAGATTGGAAAACAGCTTGCGACACGGCAACTAAAGAAGGCAAACCGCTGCCGGTTAAACCGCTGAAACCCGCCGACCCGAACTTCATCCACCGCGCCAGCGGCTTGTGGAACGGCTCCGTTTTCCCGCTCATCCCTTACGCCATTCGCGGTGCAATCTGGTACCAGGGCGAGACTAACGAAGTACGCGCATATCAGTACCGCAAGCTGTTTTCAACCCTTATCACCTACTGGCGTAAGGCGTGGGGAATTGGCGACTTCCCGTTCCTATTTGTCCAGGTTGCCAGCGTATTGCCACCCGACCCGGTGCCAATTGAAAGCGAATGGGCGGAACTGCGCGAGGCACAGGCGATGGCGCTGAAACTGCCGAATACCGGCATGGCGGTGACGGTGGATATCGGCGATGAGAAAGATGTCCATCCGAAAAATAAGCAGGATGTCGGTCTGCGCCTGGGATTGGTGGCGCGCGCAAAGGTATATGGCGAGACAAAACTGGAATATTCCGGTCCGCAATACAAATCAATGAAGGTGAAAAACGGCCAGGCAGTGCTATCTTTCGACTACATCGGCAAAGGACTGGTAGTGAAAGGCGGAGAACCGTTGAAAGGTTTTTACATCTGTGGTCCAGATAAAAAATTCGTCACTGCCCAGGCAAAAATAGATGGTAAAACAGTGGTTGTTTGGAGCGATGCCGTGAAAGAACCCGTCTCTGTTCGCTATGCCTGGGCAAACAACCCGATGGGTTGCAACCTGTTCAACAAAGCCGACCTTCCTGCCGTGCCGTTCCGCACCGATGACTGGCCCGGTAAAACAGTGGGATTCACCGCGCTGACGATAGATAATTTTTAAGTTTTTATTACACAGAGATGCACAGAGGAGACACAGAGACTCAAGGAGTTTTTTATTCACTCCGTGAAGCTCTATGTTCTTTGCATTTCTGTGTAACATAAAAAAATATCATAATAATCCACATAACACGTCATAATTTTATCCAAAGATATGATAATTTTGTAATACAATTATCAAACAAGACAGTTATAGAAAATCATTTGTGACATGATTAACTGAATTATATAATGGTGAAGCCATAAATCCTGTTAATCCTATCCAAAAATTAAAAGTTAAATGTTTCATTCATGGAGAAAAATATGACTGGTAAAGAACGCATGTTGAAGACGCTTCGGTTTGAACAGCCGGATCGGCCACCGCATTTTGAAGTGATGTTTGAGTTGGAATATGAGGCTTTCGGCTTGCGTTTTCCCAAGTGGAATGACTGGCACGGTTGTACAGTGGCAGAAAAAGAAAAACTGATTTGCCGTTGTATGACGATATACGAAAAGATTGTTGAGCGCTTCGGCTGGGACGCGCTGGCGGTATATTTCCCATGGAGCGACCCCGACGGAGTGCGGGCGGCAAAGTCGACTTTTGGCGAAGATATCCTCATCGGCAGCATTGTCGGCGGAACTATCTGGTCCATCGAGGGAATGCAGGATTGGGAACAATTCGCCGTTGATCTGGTAGATGACCCGGAAGCTATTCACACAGAGGCGGAACGCAAAACGCTGGTTGCTTTAGAGACTTTTAATATCCTTGCGGAAGCCGGTGCAGATTTCATCCACGTGGTTAATGACGTTGCCTTTAATGCCGGTCCGTTCATTTCCCCGCGCCAGTTCAGCGAGTTCATCACCCCCTACCTGCACCGCCAGGTACAGCATATCAAGTCGCTGGGGGTCATTCCCTTTGTCCATACCGATGGCAATATCATGCCGATTCTGGATGACTACTTGTCGCTGGGGGCAGCCTGTTTCCAGTCTGTCGACCCGATGGCGGGAATGGATATCGCCGAGGTAAAACGCCGATGCCACGGCAAGATGGCACTGATGGGCAACGTTCAATGCAACCTGCTGCAAGACGGACCGTTGTCGGCAATCCGCGATTCCGCACTATACTGCCTGAACAACGCCTCGCCAGGCGGCGGTTACATATTCGGCACCTCCAACACCATCTTCCCAGGCATGCCGTTGGAGCATTACGAATATATGCTGTCGGTGTATAAAGATTGGTGTGCTGGACAGAAAATGGAGTAAGTAACAGATGATAATAATAAAATATAGATGAGTAGACACTTAATTACCCGACCATATCATATAATTATTGAATTGTGGTAAAATAATCTTGCTAATTAGTGGTATCATATTTTGTTAAAGATTCGGAGTGAAAATGAATAAAATCTTACTATTTTTGATGTTTTTAATATTACTTATGACATCACAACACGCACAACAGAATGATAATTTATTTTTGTTAAAAGAACATAAATATGTTGAGTTCTTACAACAATCAAAACCGATGGTAGAATCAATAGTAAAAGATCCATCTGTAAAATTTGATGAATTAACTGCTATTGCAGTGGCATTAGAAAAAAGCAAATTATGGGATGAACAGGCTGGTAATAATATTACAAAATGGTTGAAACCTTCTTTTGATGCAGAACGATATATGTCAGTGATAAAACAACTTGTTAAGAATGATTCTAAAAATATTGCTATTTTGTATATAGGTAAATCACCAGAACCCATGTCGATGTCGAAAGCAAGCAATATATTGAGTGATCATGAATTCAAGTTAGCATCTGATGTAATTGGTGTTTTTGTACCAATAGATCCCAGATCTCGTTTTATAAAGTTATTAAGTATTCCAAAAGATAAGCGCGTTCCTGTGGAAACGGTTTTATTAAATAATGTTATTGATGCAGCTACACGCAATTGGCTTGGGGAAGCTGCACTTTATTTGTATTTGAATCCACCTAAAGATACTAATATTGAACCGAAAGAATGCTTTAATTATGCGTTATTATTTAATGGAAAAACAAAAGTTATTACAATAGAAACAGCAAGAACTCTTTATGAAAACGGAAGGAAAGATGACGCTATTCAAATGACGATTCAAGTTGCTAAGGAAAATCCTAACGATGCAACAATCCAAAAGGAAGCAATAAACTTATTAACAGGCATGGGACTGGCTAATGCTGCTGATATGGTATATCAACAAGCAATGGTAAATATCTCTGAGTTTAAACGACGAACAATGCGAATGGAAAATTTAGAACGCTTGCAAAAGAAAAAACAGGTAGATGAGATTAATAAGTTTCAAGTAAGTGAAGATGCATTAATTGCTGGTGACGCATTTTTAGTATTAAAGAAATATAACGAAGCTTCACAGAAGTATTTGAATATCGTAATTAATGAAAACATACCATTTGAAAGGCGGGTTACGGCATGGATTGGATTATTTGATGCAAATCCTGAACAAGCGATGAGAATACATAAAGAATTATTTTCTAAAATAGAAAATATTGACAAAAAATCTGTTTCTATATTTGTCAATGATATATTTTATAGAATATATCAAAATGTTAACGATGCGTTAGCTGATAAAAGAGCTGATCAGTGGCCTGGAGAACAATATATTTGTCCATTAAATTCTGTAAAGGGATGGGAAAAGAAGTTATCTGAAGTGGTAACTTTATTAATAAAAATTGATCCTGCTACATCGTTGCGTAAAACGAAAATGCCTTCATACAGATGTTTATCAGCAAAAATATATGCATTGGCAGATGAACCTGATAAATCAGCAGAAATATTATATAGAGTTGTTAATTATCAAATTGATCCTCCTCCGGGTGGATGGAAAATATACGATGGTACTCCTACACCAGATTTTGATCAACCGCGTAAATATATGACACCTGAACCCAGAGAAATGAAAGAATTGATAATACAGGCATTAGATGAAATATCCATAATTCCTAAAGCAGATGAAAGATTAACAGCAGTTGGTATAATAATAGCACATAATGTCGAGAAGCAATTATCAACAGTCACAAAAGATACTCCAGAAAAAGAAATTACTGATCAGTTAGCAATACTTGCAGCAGTTGTGGAATTTAATACTAAAGCACTCAATCCTTATCCAGGAAATATAAGATTTGATAGACCTTCGCCAACACCAAGTGCCGTTGATATGAAAAAGTATAAAACTTTAGATGAAGTGATTCGCAAGGTATTTACTAACGATATAATTGCATTTTATGCGATGGGTTTTATTAGAGAAGGAATGCAAGTATCTTTACGAGTTTCTACGAATCCTGAACTAATGTCAGGCTTAACAGATCTTACTGTTTATATATTGAAGCGTTGCATTGAGTCCGGTAATAAGATAGAAATTGTAGAACCAGATTGTAAATATCTATCTGAATATATAGGAACTCGTAAAGACTATGATATGAAGTCTTATGCAACACGTATTCTTAATGGTATTAAGAAATTAGAATAATGCTGAATTGAAATTAAAATAAACTATATTTTAATTTTAATTTCAATTCACCTTATCGATATGGTATATTTTAGTAATGTATAATAATGATTGTTTCATAGATAAGTTTGAGCAATTTTCACGGTTAAAAGATAAAATATTTTCCGGTGACAATTCCGCGTGTTTCATCGAACGAGAAGCTATTTTACGGCGTATGGTACAAGAAAACTCTTCATATACAGAGACTTTTGTCACTATACTTAACGAGGTTAGCACACCAATTGAAGATGATGATTTCTTTTTAGGCCGTGTCGTTGAAGGTGTATTGCCAGATAAGGAACTCCACAATACCAAATATTATACAAATGGGCACATGACTTTAGACTGGCCTACCCTGTTATCAAAAGGACTGGCGGGGATAGTAAAGGAAACACATATAACGGCAGATAATCTCGGTACCACCCAGGCGCGAGAATTTGCTGAAAATTCAGAACGATTTAGAAAAGCAATTACTGATTATGCGCAAAGATATGCCGTGGAAGCAGAGAAACATGCAGAAAACAGTTGTGACAATGATGCGAAATTAAGATTTTCCAAGGCAGCCAACACCTTGCTGCAGATTCCCAATAATCCGGCGACAGACCTATTTTCAGCATTGCAATCTATTTGGATTATTCATATGATAACCAGCTGCTATATTGGCGCGCGTGATTTTGCGTTTGGCCGTATGGACCAATACCTGCTGCTTTATTATCAGCATGATATAGATAATGGCGTGCTAACCAGGGAAGATGCAAAAAAACTGTTTTCTCATTTTTTTATCAAGACAAATGAAATAACCGGGACAAGTGCGTTTAATTATAAAGCCAAACCAATACCATCAGTATCATCAAAACAATACCTGATCTTGGGTGGACGCGATATAAATGGAAAATCCGCATTTAATGATCTTTCACAGTTGATTTTGGAAGCGGCAATAGATATCCAATTGCCCGAACCGGTATTATCAATTCGTTTGGATTCTAATCATGATGATGAGATATTCAAAATGATAGCCGAAGCTACACAGATTTTACAATCACAAATTCATTTTTTTAACGATGATGTTATTATACCATCACTGCTAAAATCCGGCGTAGCAAAAGATGACGCGGCAAATTACACCATGGTTGGATGCTGCCGGGCAGATATCGGCGGATTTATGGATGATGGCATGATGTTGTCATACCAATACCATAATGTCACAAGTTGGATGTTAACCGCGTTCAACTCAGAATGTCATGAATCATTGATTGCAAATATGACACCAACATCTGAAATTAAAACATTTGCTGAATTGCTTAACAATTTCAAAATTTCCATGAGATATTTTTTAACCAAGTCGGTTAATGATGCCGAAGCACAATTGTTAAATCAGGAAGTAACTGATACCGGATTCCGGTTTGAATCCATGCTGTTAAATGACTGTGTTAAGCGTGGATTGAGTTACCAGGCGGGGGGAACCAGGTATAGGCCACAGGGACATTTTTTTGGCGGAATTGCTACCGTGGCAAACTCATTAATGGCAATTAAACATCTGGTCTTTGACGAGAAAAAGTATGACTTAAACGAATATCTGGATATTGTGAAGAGAAATTTCGCTGGGGATGAACAACTTCATGAAGAAGTTTGCGCACATATACCAAAATATGGCAACGACATCGACGAGGTTGATAATATTGCGAAGGAAATTGGCATTATAATCCACGACATTCTCGATTCACTTAAATTATCGTCCAATCACATAATGATGTCTGCTTTCTATTCTCTTGATTCTCATCACGCCTGGGGACGTGATTTGCCAACTACCCCGGATGGCAGAATTGCTGGCGAACCGGTAAGTGAAAACCAGTCGCCAACATACGGCACCGATTTAAAAGGAATCACAGCTGTTTTAAAAAGTGTCGCCAAACTGCCGCATTACCGCACCACAATGGGCGGTTTAAATATAAAATTCGGTGGAAAAATTTCTTCAGGACAACTTGCGGCATTGCTGAAAACATATTTCATCCTTGGCGGTATCCATTTGGGCTGTACATTCATTACAAAAAATACGTTGCTATCCGCGCAGAAAAACCCGAAAGAATACCGTAATCTTTGCGTCCGCATGTATGGGTTCAGCGAATATTTCATCGCGCTATCCAAAGAAGAACAACAGGAATTGATAGAGCGAACGGAGCTATAAACAATAGCATGACTATTTCAAACAAAAACATCTCAATAAGCCTGAACTTCATGCCGGCGTTTTATCATAAACATCTTGGTATGAAGTATGGCGATACTTTTTATTTTGACCCGCGGTATCGCGCTGAAGTGGAAATTTCAGAAGGCGGCTTTTTGTATGAAATATTGGGACATGTCGGTGTGGGCAGCAAAAATCCAGCGCCATCCCACAATCTTTTCATCCAACCGATTGACCTTTTGAAAGCAACACAGGGGGCGGACATAGTATGTCCGGTTGATGCCACCCTGGAAACCCGCGGACATACCTGGAGTGAATATACCGTAGATGAAATAGAGCGTATCGACCCGCGCGCCGCCGCCAACCACCCGTTCATCGATACCATCCTCAACCAATATCGCGAGATGGTGAAACTCTATGGCGACCGCGCCGATATATTTGGTGTGAAAAGCGGTTTGATGAATATCCACGCGCCATATACCACGGCACACCAGCTATTTGGCGAAGAGATATTTTACCTGATGTCGGACGACCCGAATGGCGCAATGGTAGTTTTCAACAAGATATGGGATATCTACCAGGCGATATTCAACCGCATCCGCGCAGAAATTGGCGCGCCGCCGGCAAACCGAATATATTTGGGCGACTGCTCCGCCAGTATGCTATCCGCCGAACAATACCGCGAGGTGGTACTGCCAGCAAACCAGGCGATTGCCGCGCAATTTTCCAACGCCGGTTATCATTCATGCGGCCCGTCAACCCATCTGCTGAATGATTTCGCGACTATTCCCGGCATAACTTCTATCGAATTAGGAGCAGGAACCGACCTTGCCATGGCGGTGAACTCTTTACCCGGTGTCAATATGTATCCGCTGGTAGACCCGCTGTCAATGCGCAACGAATCCGCGGACACAATCGCCGAAATCACCCGCAATATGGCAGCAGAATGTACCCCCGCCCCGTCAACAATGCTGTGCGCCTGGTCGCTGGACAGCGAAACACCGATTGCAAATGTTGCCGCGATGTATGCGGCAGTGAATGAAATAAAGAAGAAAAAAGTAGCATCCACAACCGAAGTTATATTAAAATGAAAGTGTTTATTAAAGCTCCTCTCCTTGCCAAGGCTTACTTTTATACACATCTTTATAAAATGCTAATATTTATATACAAAATGACCCCATCTGGGATCAAAGTTACATTGCTAATATGAGTATAAAGGTGAGCTTGCTAAAGGACGGGGTGGTATGGCGCACTACTTAGCAGTCCAACCACCCCTACTTAAATTTTCGTTATTTCATAATTCGTAATTCTACGTCTTGACGCGGCAGGAAAGCCGGTGCTACACTTCAATAGTTCAACCCGTTTGGGGAAATCAATTATGATTACTACCTGCGATAAAGATTTTGCTCCGGCGTTTGCGGATAAATGCGAACGTGCGGCGGCGCTTGCTGTTAAGATTGAATCAGGCAAACGCGGTCTGTGGGGACAAGGTGGACGGTCAGCAATAATCACAGCGCAGGCGATACGCGAATCTTCTCATGAATCCGATAAGTTTATCCGCGGTGGTATGATTACCGCGCGGATCCTTGATTTGGCAATGGTGGAAATTGATCCGCTGCATATTTTCGCCGCTAATGGCATTGTGGTACCCGTAGAGCAGGCAGATATAGATGCCGCATACGCATATATGTCTACCCAACCCGGGTTGCATGGGCACTCGCACCACATTTCATTAAATTATCATCGCCTTATTGAACTTGGGGTTGAAGGCGTTTTGAAATTGGTCGATGAATACGAAGTTGCTAATAATCCGTTAACTCCTGACCAACAGGGATATTATCATGGCACGCGAATTGCACTGGAAGGATTTACTAATTACGGACAACGCTATCGTGAGGAAGCAAAGCGATTATTGGCGAATGAAGTTGACCCGCAGCGGCAATTTGAATTGGTGCGAATGATTGATGCACTGGAGCAAGTACCGGCAAAACCGGCGCGCAACTTTTTTGAGGCAATTCAATCGATGATGCTGCTTCATTTCGGTTCGCGCACCCACGAAATGGATTCAGCAGTGGGACGGTTCGATTATTACATGGCGCCATATTATGAAGCAGATATTGCCGCTGGCCGCATTACCCGCGACGAAGCCGCCGCCTGGGTACAACTATTTATTGCCCAATTGCTGGAATTAACGCCATTTTCTGATTGCATTTTGGTAGGCGGGTGCCTGGCGGACGGAGTAACGCCATTCGTCAACGATTTAAGCTACTTAATTTTAGATGCAGTGGCACACCTGAAACTCGCTAACCCGGAAGTCGGTTTTCGATATACTCCAGGTCATCCGCGAGAGTTCTTGCGGCGTGGTATGCATTGTGTTCGCGCAGGAACCGGGCATCCGGGATTTTTTAACGACCCCATCGCCATTGCCGCTTTACAGCGCGCGGGAATGACACTGGAAGAAGCGGCGGATTACGCGAATTGCAATTGCGTTGAATTAACCTCGTGCGGACGTTCATCCATAATATCCGGTTACGGCTATTTTAACATGGTGAAACCGATTGAGATAATGCTGAATGGCGGCACCGAAGTAATTACAGACACCAATACCGGGCTGGGACGCACTGTGCTGCCGCCGGATGGGTTAATTGGCGATTATCCGACCTTTGATGATTTTTTGAATGCCTATGAAGCCTATATGGATTACAGCATCGATACGATGGTGCAGGATACTGAAGTATGGTTTTCCCGCATGCCCGAAAATACCCCGGTGCTTCTCAGTTCAGCTTTTATTACCGGCAGCATTGAGTCGGGACGGCACGCCACTCTTGGCGGTGCGCAATGCAGCCAGACCTTCCCAACCTTTGTCGGATTTGTTAATGCCATTAATTCCCTGCTGGCAATTAAATCGCTGGTATACGAAAAACAACAGATGACACTGGCAGATATCAGCCGGGCATGCCGAAATAATTTTGCTGGTGATGAAACGCTGCGCTCTGCCTTGCAGAACTCCTGTCCGCGTTATGGAAATGACGACCCGCAGGCAGATGACCTGGCAGTAAGAGTTTATAACCGGATATGCGAGCATACATTAAGCCATCGCAATCGTTACGGTAAATCCTACGGCGCACAATTTTTTGGCTGGCAAACCCATGGCGTCCGCGGTTCAGTTACTGCAGCGTCTCCTGATGGACGCTTAAGTGGACAGGCCGTCTCCGGCACCCTGGGTGGCGATGCTGGCAGCGACCGCTCCGGCCCTACCGCGCTGCTTGCCTCTGTCACTTCTTTCGATCACACTCTTGCCGCCGGCGGTTTGGCGGTAAATATCGCCATCACCCCCAACAGTATTCATACTGACGCCGACCTTGATCGCATCATCGACCTTACCCTTGCTTATTTCAACATGGGTGGTATGCAGCTGCAATTTAACTGCGTATCCCCCGAAACTCTTCGCGATGCTCAAGAACACCCCGAAGAATATCCAACATTAATGGTACGGGTAGCCGGCTACTCTGACCGTTTTATTAATATCAATAAAACTTTGCAGGATGATATAATTCTGCGGACAAACCATGTGATTGGGTGATGAGAATTAAAATTAAAAAAATTAAAATGCAAAATTAAGAATTAAGAATGCCTGAATTAAGAATGCCTACAGTATGTAAGACAGGATAAAATAAATTAAATGAAAGTTGTTCATAAATCAGTTGCTGATTTGTATCCGGATGCTGAGATTATATTTGAATACAATGAATTCGATGAATTCTTAAAGTTCTTTGAATATTTTGGGTTTGTAGTTTTAATTACTGCAATATTGTTTTTCTTTATACATATTGTACATAATTTTTTATGGTCATTTATCATAATCATTTTATGGAGTATTTGGGCATTTTGGGATGAGTATTTAGTATCAACAGTATATAAATATAATAACTTCTTGATATTAGGCATATTTAAAAAATGGAGTGTTATTATTCCGGTTGAAGAAATTTCATACATTCTTCTGCGCGGTTATAAATATGAAAATAATCAATTGCATTCACTAAAATGGGGATTGCATTCATCACATCCTGGAATAATTATCCAGGCAGGCTTATTTAGATTTATTTTACGGTATACTAATATCGATTTATTCGTTAAATATGATATTTCATTAACCAGGTTATTTGAAAATTTTATAGTAAAAGTAAATCTGAACGAGAAAATTATGAATAATTATGATATTGTTCTTAATTGGAAACACAAAAAAATCGAGGCAGAGTTGCATTTTAAACGCATTGTAGAAATGATAAAATATATAACTACTAAACCTGTTATTTATCTATACAACATTATTGTGAAAAAATGATCTGGAATATCTTATATCTACAGAATTCCATCTTTAACCCGCTTCGACATACTCAGTAACAGGTTGCTGAGTATGTCGAAGTGTTTTATTATGTAAAAGTGAAAATTCTGCTATTTAAAATGTGTTTATCAATTTGTTTAAGACGTCACTGTTTCGTTGTCGGCGATACAATGAGGTTTTATCGGTTTCATAAACAGCCAGTTGTTCTTCAAATGTTGGTCCTGTATCGGATTTGTAAAGAATTCCGAGAGGAAATGGGCTTTCTTCTGATGCTTTTTTATACGCATTCATTTTATCTGCGGGATCGTAGGATGAATCTATTACATAGGTATTTTCGGTATACCATTTAAATGTATTTAGTTTATTGAATGACACACAAGGATCGAATATATCAATAAGCGCATAACCATGATGCTGGATTGCTTGTTTTATAACTTCCCTGGTTTCGTCCTGTTTTCCAACAAAAGCACGCGCAACAAAGGTTGCCCCGAGTGCGATTGCCAGGGTAAGAGGATTCAACGGTTCATTGATGACGCCGGCAGTTTGAATTGGCGTTACAAACCCTTTCCTGCTGGTAGGAGAGGCTTGTCCCTGTGTAAGGCCATACACCATATTATTGTGGACTAAATGCGTGATATTGGGATTTCGCCGAACTGCGTGTAAAAAGTGATTTCCACCCTCGCCATACATATCGCCATCGCCACCTTCGGCGATTACTGTCAGTTCTGGATTCACCATTTTAATAGCTGTTGCCGCTGGCAGCGCACGACCATGCAGTCCGTTGAAAAAATTAAGTTTCAAATATTGCGGCATTTTTGCTGCCTGTCCGATGCCGGAAGCAATGACAACCTTTGTCGGTTCCAGTTGCAGTTCTTCGAGAGCTTCCCTTAGAATCTTCAACAGCAGCATATTGCCGCACCCGGGACACCAGGCTGTATCATGTATTTCAGCGTAGTCGAATCGAGTTTTCATATTGATATTGCTCCTGTAATTTTATTTATCAACTCCTCAACCGAGAAAGGCATTCCATTATATTTTAATATTTTCTTTGGTATATCAATCAGTGTTTCCATTTTTAATAAGTTTGCAAACTGACCGGTTGCATTGTTTTCGACCGAAATAATTATCTTTGCCTGTGACATCAATTGCCGGGTGATTTTTGGTATTGGATAGACCTGTTTGAAATATGCGAAGGCAATATCGTCACGATTCATGCGTTTCAAGGCTTCGCAAATAGCACCAAATGTTGAACCCCATCCGATAATTAATATCGAATAATCTTTATTCCCGATTAATTCCGGTTCGACATCAACGTATTCAGTCAATTTTCGCATTCGTTTGTCTACCATGTCAGTTCTAACATCAAAATCTTCGGTAATTCTTCCATTTTCCGTATGTTCATCGCTGTCAACACAAACCAGTCCTTCCCCACATCCGGGAATTCCCCGAGGAGAAATTCCGGATGGTGTCATGTCATATCGATTATAATCTGGGGTTGTTTCGATGATATGGTTGGCAGCAGTTGATTCGGTAAAATTAATCTTGTCAGTCATACCGATGCTATCCAGAAAATACTGGTCAGTCAAAAGTATGACTGGAACCTGGTATTGGTCAGCCATTTCAAAGGCCTTACTGGACAGCATTATGGCATCTTCAATATTGCCAGGGGTATAGATAATTCGAGGAAAATCACCATGCCCGGCATACAAAGCAAGGTTTAAATCACCTTGTTCTGTACGGGTCGGCAACCCGGTGGCGGGTCCTGGTCGTTGTGCCAAATGAATGACTGCAGGTGATTCTATACAGCCGGCGAGGCTCATTCCTTCGGTCATCAAAGCAAAGCCGCCGCCAGAAGTAGTAACCATGGCCCGAGCACCCGCATACCATGCTCCCAGCATCATATTAATTGCTGATATTTCATCTTCTGCCTGCTCTACCGCTATCCCGTATTCGCTGGACCATTTGGCGAGATTCACAAGAACTCCGGTGCTGGGGGACATAGGGTATGCGGCGATAAAATTACACCCGCCGGCGATAGCGCCAATACTAATAGCTTCTGTACCGGATAGCGTGATTTTAGTGGTTACTGCTGTATCTGTTTTTATGGAAATTGGTATAGCCATCCCACCCAAGAAATCAACACCGCGCTGAAAAGCCGTCAAGTTTTTAGCGATAATTTCTTCACCTTTCGCTAAAAAATGGTTCCGAATCAGCGATTGAGCTATTTCTATATCACAGGATAATAGTCCAGTCAGCATGCCAAAAATATAGTTATTCAGGAAAATGCCCACGGTAAGATCGCCAAGAATGGCATTAAAGTCAACAGGGATAATCCGACAACCCATTTCAGCATATTTTTGTGGGATATTTGCTATTTCACCAATAATGATAGTATCTGCAGTCAGACGTTTTTCCATACGAATTATCCCATTCTGACCAAGAACTATTAGCAAATCTATTTTATCTACAAATGCATAAATGCTATCAGAAGATATTCGTATTTCAGTGGTGTTATTTCCTCCCCGAACTCGCGACATAAACTCTTTGGAAAGAAACGCGTGTTTCCCACTCTTTGTCAGCAGCTTCATCAGGAGTGATTCAATGGTGTTTAATCCCTGACCTGCTTCTCCGGAAAGGACAATGGTGATTTCTTTGTCAAACAAAGCCTGTTCCCCCTAAATGATATGGTCATAACTTTTTAATACGAATTTTATTCTCGTATTTTTAGGAATTTTTAAATTTCATCACTTTCTAAACTTTTTTTATTACAGGACTTTCGCTTAATGTCACTTTGACAGGCTCAGTGACCGGTCGCTGAGTCTGTCGAAGCGACCATTTTTAAGCTGATTTCTCTTTAAAAGCAAATGTCCTGTTATTATTTAGATTATATCAATAATTCATCTTGTCTAAACTAAAAATCGTTCTCGAACTTTTGCAATAATTTGATTATCAGTCATCTTGTCATTAGTTTCGATGGCGATTATGCGTTCAGCAAGTCCTTCAAGCTCAATACGTTTTTCCAACTCGCCTTTTGCCTCGCCGGGACCAAAAATCAGAAAAGATTCTGCATCACGAATAGCGTCAATTATTTTATCGAAATAGTTATTGAGATGGTTTTCATATTGACGATCGCGCATATCATCTACAGTATCTTTTTCCGAGTTTACTCCGCTGTTATTTTCAACATCAGATGTAATTACCTTTAACTCTTCGGTCTTATTGGTAATAAACACAATAACAGCTTTTCTGTGGTCAACCCACAATCCTGCTTGTTTTTTCATAATATTTCTCCTTATTTTACATGAATCGTTGGACCAGTTCTATTGAATTGGTGGTTATGCCAACGTTCGAACAGACTTTTCTCTATCCCATTGCCGCGTTTTTGCAGCAGCAATAAATTCTTTAACTTTATTGGTATCCATGATACCTTTATCGGATTTTACATTCGCAATTTTTAAAAGTTCCTGACCACCTTTATCAGCAGCGATTGCCTTCAGATGTATGAAAGCATCTCGTACAAAATCAATTGCGGCACTCTCTGTTGATAATGCTATTTCACCTTCATTAGAAAGAACTATCGCTACTGCGTCGAATAGTACAGATGGTGAACCAGCCAGTTGGCCATCAACTGCAAACATAGTGCCATCAACAAGTTTTACACCACCTATTTTAGGGGCAATGATTTTAACAGTTGCTCCCGCATCGGTAACGGCTTTTGAAATCTTTTTGATTACATTACCATCTGAACCATCATTAATAAGGATGCCGACGACTCGTCCTGAAAGCGTATCTTTCATCTTACCGATAATCTGTAATGCGGGAGATCTATCCATCTCCTGTACAGGCACAGTAATTACCGGAGTATTGGGCATTTCATCTATTGCAAGACCAGCAGCAACACGTCTGGCAAGGTCTTTATCGACAAGCAACAAATGGCCAACCATCGCCTTACGTATATGCAAGTGTTCAACTTTTGAAAGTTCAAACACCAGCGCAGAAGCAATATGTGCTTGTTCATAGGTGGTTTGACTCAGGTAGAACTGTCGCGCCTGACTGTAATGGTCAGCGAAACTTTCTGGGCGAATACGGCTTTTCTCGCCATTTTCAGTTATTGCAGCACTATGAAAACTCATTGCCGGGGTTTCACGTGGTGAATTATCTGACAAAGAGTTAGGATCATACGCAACACGACCTGCCTGTTGACCCATCTGCATGTGACCGTCGCGTTGTTGGTTGGAAAATGGACATTTGGGTGCGTTAATTGGAATCTGATGGAAATTTGGTGAACCCAAACGCGACAGTTGCGTGTCATGATAAGAATGCAGACGTCCCTGCAATAATGGATCATTTGAAAAATCGATACCTGGCACGATATGAGAAGGACAGTAAGCAACCTGTTCAGTTTCCGCAAAAAAATTATCTGGCCAACGGTTCAACACCATGCGGCCGATTACTCTTAATGGTACTAATTCTTCTGGAATCAACTTCGTCGGGTCTAAATGATCAAATGGGAAGTTGTCTGCTTCTTCCTGTGTGAAGAGTTGGACAGCGAAATCCCATTCGGGAAATTTACCTGATGCTATGGCATCAAACATATCGCGACGGTGATAGTCCTGGTCGGCACCAGAAATTTTTATGGTTTCATCCCAAATGGTAGACTGCAAACCGATTTTTGGACGCCAGTGGAATTTTACGAAAGTTGATTCACCAGCATTATTAATTAGTCGGAAACTATGCACTCCAAATCCTTCTATCATTCGAAGTGAACGCGGTATCGTGCGATCAGACATAATCCACATTACAGTATTCATGGTTTCAGGAGTAAGTGAAATAAAATCCCAAAATGTGTCATGTGCGCTGGCCGATTGTGGATAACCACGGTCGGGTTCCATTTTAACAGCATGAATAAGATCAGGGAATTTTATAGCATCCTGAATGAAGAAAACTGGAATATTGTTTCCTACCAGATCCCAATTTCCTTCTTTTGTGTAAAACTTGACAGCAAATCCACGAATATCACGAGGGGTATCTACTGAACCGGAACCGCCAGCGACAGTTGATATACGAGTAAAAACCGGGGTTTTCTCACCTACTTCAGTAAGTATTTTAGCTGTGGTGTATTGTTTTAACGATTCAGTCAGTTCAAAGAATCCATGTGCACCAGTTCCTCGTGCGTGAACAATGCGTTCTGGAATTCGTTCATGGTCGAAATGGGTAATTTTTTCGCGAAGGATGAAATCCTCCAGTAGTGTAGGACCATGTGGATTAGCTTTGAGAGAGTTTTGATTATCAGAAATTATAACGCCTTGATTGGTGGTAAGTGCCGGGTGCTTTCCATCAGAAAATTGGTGCAACTCGCCACCAGCAGATAGTCGCGAATCTTTGTAAGAAACTGAGTCTGTTTCTTCCCTTCGTTCCCCTGAACTATTTGACTTCTTTTTATTATCCATTATCAATCTCCTTTAGATATAATACCTGTATATACAGTTTGTTCTCTCTATTCAGTAGTTTTGCCGTCAAAGTGCTCATTGTCAGCCAATGCTTCTTTGCGAGTATGATGGACAACACCATCACGATGATTGGGAGGTGAATAGATTGTATAAAGCTTCATAGAATCTTTACCGGTATTAATGATGTTGTGCTTAGCACCACCCGGAACGACTACTGCGAAACCAGCTTGAATCGAAGTTTTAACACCATTGATTATCACTTCACCAGACCCCTTTTCAACACGAAAAAACTGGTCTGACTTATGGGATTCCATTCCGATCTCTTCATTGGGTTTTAATGCCATCAAAACTAATTGTGATTGTGTTGACGTATAAAGCACCCGACGAAAGTCATCATTTTTAATGGCGACTTTCTCAATGTTTTGCACGAATCCTTTTTTAACTATCACATTTTCATGGGGTTTAACATGGGGTTTAATGCCAAATGTAATTAAGGTAATCCCGATAATTGATATTATAATTAAACCTTTTTTCATACCAACCTCCATAATAACTACCTGATATATAAATTGAATATAATCAGCTATAGTCTTTAACCGACAAAATTCATAAGTTCAGTATTAAACTTATCTTTTTCTTCATAAAATAGGCCGTGTCCGCTATTTTCAAATCGAATCAACTTTGCCCCTTTGATTCCCGAAGCCATTGCTTCAGCGAGTTCAAAAGGACAAATTTTATCTTGTATTGAGTGAAAAATTACAGTAGGAACCTTGATTTTAGATAAATCGTTACGCAAATCAGCATCCCGAAGAGCAACTAAACAAGCTGCGGTGGCACGGGGAGATGCTTCCATTCCAATATTGTGGAACCACTCGCCAAGTTTTGGACTGACAGCCTTCTCGGTGCGGAAAAATATTTTGCCAAAATCCGCATTAAGCTTAGCTCTGTCTGAGTTGCATAAATTAATAAGCGCATCAACATCTGTGGGGTCAAGACCGTGTGGAAAGCCAGCTCTTTTGGTAAAACTTGGTGCTGCAGCACCGAAAAGAGCCAGTTTGGATATTTTATTGCTGTTTTGACGGGCGGTGTAATGAAGAGCTACTGCACCGCCCATTGAATGTCCAGCCAGAGTTACATCATGAAGATCAAGGTTTTCGATAACTTTATTGATATCATCTGCAAAGATATCATAATTATAATTATCCCAAGGTTGAGAGGATTTACCAAAGCCACGTTGTGTTATACCTATACAGCGGTAACCATGCTGTGGCAATTGAGTGAATTGATACTCAAACATCTCGTGACTCAATGGCCATCCGGGAATGAATACAATTGTCTTACCTTGTCCCCAATCTCGAACGTGAAGGTTGACATTGGGAGCAACGTTAATAAACTCATCGTTTTTCATAATTTCCTACTTCCTTTTAGCGCGACTTTTCCATGCGATATGACTCACAAATTACGCGTTATTGGAATGATGGAAATTATTTCTATCATTTCGAACGCTTGAGTTGTATTCAATCAATACGTACAGAATACTTAATAAATAATTTAAAAATCATTTGTTTAATTATGATGGTATTCCACCTAATAACAAAACGATGATTACTTATAAAGTAACTTTTATTTTACTACGGTATCTTCAATATGTCAATTTAAAAATTTTAAAATACTGTAAAATAAAATAGTAATTATTGATACCTTCATGTCCAAGATGTATAAAATGATTATGAAACTAAAAAAAACATGCAAAATTTTATTTTACATGTTTTTTAATTTGCCATTTGCCATTATTTTATATCCCAGGCATCACATTTCCGCCGCAGACCGGTATATAGGCTCCGGTTATAAAACTGGCGAGATCTGACGCGAGGAAGGCTACTACGTTGGCTATTTCCTGATCGGTGCCGCGACGCTTCAGAGGAACCTTCTTTTCATATTCTTCCTGCCTTTCCGTTCCACTGGCACGTACGCTGTCGCTTATTGTCCATCCCGGCGCCACCTGGTTCACGGTGATTTGGTTTTCACCCACTTCCTTTGCCAATACTCGCAATACGCCGTCCATACCGCGTTTTCCTGATACATACGCCGATTGCATGGGAAAGTTTTGCATGGAACATTCAGTGTTTATTCCTATTACCCGACCCCATTTACGCTCTATCATCGCCGGGACAAATGCTTTTGCCATATTTACATTATGCAATACGCTGCTGCGAAATTGACCTTCATAATCTTCTGATGGCTGTTTCAATACACTGGTCCAGCCACATTGGCTAACCGCACAATTCACTATAATATCCGGCGAACCTATTTCTGCTGCAATTGCATCGCGCATTGCCAGCACAGACGATAAATCGCCAACATCTGCCTGCACAATCATCGAACGCCGACCAAGTGCCATGACAGCGTCGCGCAATTCACAAGCTTTCGTTTCATTGTGCAAATAGTGAACGATGACGTCTGCCCCGCATACCGCCAGCGTATGCACCATCACACGTCCCAATTGTCCGGTTGCTCCAGTGACAACAGCTACTTTCCCGGTTAAATCAATCGATAACATAATAAACCTTCCTTAATTCGTCAGGTAGATTATTTTTACCACAAATATGGATCCTTAGCAACTCATCCATAATATTACATAATTCCTGAGTTTCGCAAAAATATTAAAAAAACACATATTTTCAAAAAATTTACTCTCAAATATACTTTTTTTCGTTTGATTTTGGGGCACTGAAACTGTTAATATTATCCCATTATGTATGTTCGTAAGATAAAATCAAGGAACTCCACTTGTTTTCAAATCGTAAAAAAAACAAATGGTAAAGTTGTTCTCATTAAACATATTGGCTGTGCTATAAATCCTGAAGAAATTGAAGCACTACACCAGAAAGCTAAACTTGAATGTGAAAACTTAAAGTTTGAATCACAGCTTTCTTTATTTCCAACTGTTAAATCAGATTTAAAAGCCATACTTTCAAATTGGCGCATAACCGGGTTCCATCAGGTGTTTGGCCACGTTTACGATTCAATAGGTTTCCCCAATAATGCCCTTAGAGACCTTACAGTGGCCCGTATAGTCTACCCAAAGAGTAAATTAACCACTATTCGTTATCTTGATCAATATCTCGGTATTTCCGTCCAGAAAGACAAGGTGTATCGTTTTTTAGATACATTGCAAAAAGATGAATTAACCAGAATAGCTTTTGATTTTGTTTCCAAAAAGAACAATGGCATCGCGTTAATATTTTATGATGTTACAACGTTGTATTTTAAAGCTGACGAAGAAGATGATTTGAGAAAGAGAGGATATTCAAAAGACCATAAAAATGAATTGCCTCAAATTGTATTCGGTATTTTTGTTGATAAAGATGGCTATCCATTTGATTTTGATTTTTACGAAGGCAATACATTTGAAGGTCATACATTCCCCAAAGCTATAAAAGCGTTAACAATAAAATATCAGTTCGATGATCTGGTTGTGGTTGCTGATGCCGGTATGCTTTCTGAAAAGAACATCAGTTTCCTGGAAACAGAAAATCTTTCGTATATAGTCGGTGCAAGGCTTAAAGTAATGTCAGCGGAGTTTAAAAAACAAATATTTGCCCATGATTTCACTAAAAATCCAACCATGGATATTGTTTGTACATCAAAGGAAAAAGAATCAGAAAAGAAGAGAATAATTGTGAATTATTCAGAAAAACGCGCTAAAAAAGATAGTTATAACCGCGATAAATTAATAAAAAGTTTAGAGTTAAAACTTGCATCTAAAAAAGAAGTCATCAGAAAAAACAAATATCTTTTAATCGAAAACAAGGGAGACATAATTGGAATAGATAAAGATAAAATAGAGGAGGATAAAAATTATGATGGTTTAAAAGGATACTGGACAAATCTTAAATCTGAGATCAAACCTACGGATATCATAGAGCAATACAATAACCTTTGGAAAGTGGAAAAAGCATTTAGGATGTCAAAAAGCGACTTGCGGGAAAGGCCTATCTTCCACCGTAAACTAAATCGAATTAGAGGTCATTTGCTGCTTTGTTTTTGCAGTCTTTTAGTAATGAAAGAAACTGAAAGACTTTTAAGTCCAATCGAGATATCGTTAATAAAAGCTATTGAGCTTCTCGGAAAAGTTGGAGAAGGCGAGATGACTATTGGCAAAATAAAGATGCCAATAGAATCAGAGTTAGATCCAAAAGTTAAAGCTGTCTTAAAAATGATTTTGGGGCACTGAAATGCGAAACTCAGGAGCTACTTTCCCGGTTAAATCAATCGATAACATAATAAACCTTCCTTAATTCGTCAGGTAGATTATTTTTACCACAAATATGGATCCTTAGCAACTCATCCATAATATTACATAATTCACATGAAAGTTGATAGGGAAACGCACGGTAGCATATTATTATGACCGTGCGTTTCTTTAATTACATCCGTATTATAAATATCTTTTCCATCAAATTATCTTTACGGGGCTGTCACCACATAGTTATTAGTTGCAGAGGTGACGGTTGCGTTCGGGTCAACGCCATTTGCGTCGCGGGCGATAACGGTGATAGGATAAGTATTCGCGACTGACGGTGTCCATGGCATGGTATTGCTGGCAGCGAAATCACGAAGAATTGTTGTACCATTCATGAACTTATACAGTAAAGATGCACCGCCAGTTGGCGTAGCAGTAAGAGTAACGGTAGTGCCTGCTATAACAGTAGTAGGCGTTGCCGCAAGTGAAACTGCGGTAAGTACAGGTTTAATAGCAAGATTTACTACCGATGATGTTACAGTGACGTTAGGATCAACTGCACCCAAATCACTTGCTACTACAGTAAAGGTATATGTTTTTACCGCTGTTGGTGTGAAAGTATAAGTATTACTTGTATTAAAACTGCGCATTAACGTAGTTCCATTCATAAACTTATATTGAACATTGGCACCACCGGTTGCGGTCGCTGTAAGTGTAACTGGTACACCTACCGTTACTGCATCCGACGGTAATGTCATCATTGAAACAGCAGTGAGTACTGGTCTTATGGTGAAAGTTAACACTGATGATGTTACTGTAGCATTTGGGTCAACAGCAGTTAAATCACGAGCAATAACAGTAAAGGTATACGTCTTAATAGCAGTAGGAGTAAAGGAATAGGTGTTGCCACTCGCAAAACTGCGTATCAATGTTGTACCGGACATAAACTGATATTGAACATTTGCACCGCCAGTAGTTGATGCAGTTAATGTGACAGGAGTGCCAACTAATGTCGCATTTAACGGTGTTGATGTTAATGCAGCAGCAGTAAGTGCGGGCTTTATAACAAGAGTTAGATTAGATGATGTTACAGTCGCGTTGGGATCGACACCGCTTAAATCGCGTGCAATAACAGAGAATGTATATGTCTTGGCAACAGTCGGTGTAAAGGTATAGGTATTACCACTTGCGAAACTGCGTATTAAAGATGTGCCAGACATAAACTGGTATTGTACATTTGCGCCACCAGTGGTCGATGCCGTTAATGTGACAGGAAGTCCAATTAACGCAGCATTCAATGGAGTTGATGTTAATGCTGCTGCGGTAAGAGCCGGCTTTGCATAGAAAGTTACTACTGGTGATGTTACTGTAGCGTTAGGATCAGCACCACCCAAGTCTTTAGCGATAACAGTAAAGTTATAGGTTTTTACGGCTGTAGTCGCAAAAGTGTATATTCTGGCACTACTGAAACTGCGCAACAGAGTAGTTCCTGTCATAAATTGATATTGAACATTTGCACCACCATTAGCAGTTGCGGTTAATGTTACTGTATTGCCAACTAATACCGCATTCGCTGGTGATGTTGACATGACAACTGATGCCAATGGCAAACTGACAGTGAATACATTACTGTATGTTACTGTTACATTTGGAGTAGTATTATTAATATCGCGGGCAACAACTGTTATCGTGTGCGGTCCGGTTACTTCCGGCACCAGCCATTGATAAGTATTATCAGCAGCAAAGTCTCTCAATACCGTAGTGCCATCTTTAAACATATACTGAACTGATGCACCACCAGTAACAGCAGCGGTAAATATTACATTAGCACCTGATATCACTGATAATGCAGAAGGTGTAGTATAAGTAACTGCACTTAATTTTGACGTGATAACATAGTTATTTACTGCCGATGTGATAGTAGTATTTGCATTTACTCCATCAATATCGCGTACAACGACAGTTAGCGTGTGAGTCTTCACAATAGTCGGTGTCCAGTCAAAAGTATTTGATGTTGCGAAATCGCGCAATACTGTGGTGCCATCAAGGAACTTGTACTGAACATTTGCACCGCCGGTTGCTGTTGCGATTAAAGTAATCGGCAACCCCCATGGTCGCGGTGAAGCGAGTGCTGTATCCAATGTAATCGCAGATAACGTTGGGATTACAGTAAAGTTATTTGCACTGATAGCCATTCCGCCAGGGGCGACAACTTCAAGAATACCGGATGTTGCGCCTACAGGTACTGTTGCAGTAATAGTAGTCGGGTTAACAACGGTAAATGCTGCTGTTACACCATTAAATGTTACTACTGTTGCGCCGGTTAAGTGCTTGCCGGTAATAGTCACTAACTTGCCGACAACGGCTGCTGTCGGGGTGAATGATGTTATTTCCGGTATAAACGTGAAGGCGTTCGCACTGGTTGCGATACCACCATGTGTAGTTACTACTATACTTCCAGATGCAGCACCAGCAGTTGCAACAACGTTGATAGTCGTTGAATCCACTATAGTATACAGCACTGCAACTCCACCGATAGTCACTGACGTTGTTGTAGTGAAGTTTGTACCAGTAATTACAACAGCAGTACCAGAAATACCGGTTGCCGGGGTAAATGATGTAATAGTCGGTGCCGGTATAAAGGTGAATGGTGTTGTTGATGTCGCCGTACCAGATAAGGTAGTTACCGCTACAGAACCGGTAACGGTGCTACTTGATACAGTGGCAGTAACGACAGTGTCATTTACAACATTATAAGCGATAGAAACACCACCGACCTTCACAGAACTGGTTGATGATAAGTTTGTCCCGACGATTGTGATTACCGTACCTGCACCACCGGTTGCCGGGGTGAAGAATGTAATAGTCGGTTTCGGCATAAAGATAAAGTTGCTGGCAGAGATACCTGTACCACCAGGGGTTATTACAGAAATCGGACCGGTTGTAGTACCAACGGCGACTGTTGCATTAATAGTAGTTGCATTAACAACAGTGAATGATGCCGCCGCCATACCATTAAACTTGACCGATGTCGCACCTGTTAAGGTTGTACCGGTAATGGCAACTACTGTAGATACGTCGCCAAATGCAGGCGTGAATGATGTTATCGTTGGTGCCGGTATAAATGTGAAATTACCGACTGATAATACCGTGCCGCCCAGAGTGGCAACAGTAATCTTTCCGGTTGTAGTGCCAACCGCTACTATTGCGGTCACTGTAGTGTCATTTACCACCACGAAACCAGCAGCATTAACACCATTAAACTTGACGCTGGTGGTAGTAGCCAGGTTTGTACCGGTAATAGTAACCAGTTGTCCAAGCGGTCCAGTTGCCGGTGTAAATGATGTAATTGTCGGTACGGGCACAAAGGTAAATGGTGCTGATGATGCAGTACCGCCCAGGGTTGTAACAACAATCGGGCCTGTTGTTGTGCCGACAGCAACAGTAGCATTTATAGTTGTCGGATTGACAACGGTAAATACAGCCGTTGTGCCATTGATTTTAACGCCGGTTGTTGTTTCAAAGTTTACACCGGTAATATTAACTACCGTGCCAACACCGCCGATATTTGGCGAAATGCTGGAGATGGAAACTGGTGCGACAAAGGTGAATGATGTGGCGCTTTCTGCAATTCCACCCATTGTTGTAATAACGATAGTACCCGATGTGGTACCAGGTGCTATAATCGCTTTAATAGTCGTATCAGACTCAACTGAGTATGATTGCGCCATATTGCCATCTATCAGCACCGCTGTAACACCGATGAAGTTAGTGCCGGTAATTGTTACCAGCATATTTGGACCGGCAGATGTCGGGGTGAATGATGTAATTGTCGGCGCGGGAATCATCTGGGTTGGAATACCGCTGTCAGTAGCCTCAACGCAAGAGCCTACGGCGAATTGCGAGGTTTGGTTGCCGGTCATATCGCTGGCGTAAACAGTTGCTGTATAGATATGTGCAAACAGGTCAGAATTAATTGGTATACCATATCTTCCGATATAAGTAGTACCGTCATTCTGCATTATCATGCCAATAGTTGTATAATAAACGCCATTATCATATATCTGAGCATTAACATCAGTTACCCCTACCTGTGACATGATTTTTGCCTTAATTACAATGTCGCCGCCAAGTGAAGTCAATGCTTTTGGACCGATTTCAGGATATGTGATATTCGGTGTTAATATAGTTGTAATGATACTGGTATCCTGGTTGCAAATACCGTTTGCCGGCAGATAGGTGCGATTGCTTACCATATCAACAGCACTTATCATTGCCGAATATTTATATGGGGTTTGGCTCTTATTTACCGGAACATTTATCTCACCGGTATATAACGAACCGGAACCACCATTGGAAAGTGTCAGCAATGTATAATTCAGGCCATTCTGATAGACAGTCGCCTGTACAGTTTCAACACCAGTGTTAGTGCCGTCTTCGTCAGTTACTGTGGCTGAGAAGTAAATCGTACCACCCAACGCAGTCATCGTTGTCGGAGTCAGCATTGTCGCACTGATTGCCGGTCCAACATTATCAGTCGCCTGAACTGTTGTACCTGTCGCTGGCAGGGTTGCGGTATTACCGGCAATGTCAGTTGCATAAGCTACCGCGGTATATACATGCGATGTGGCATCCTTGTTTATGCCAACGGTATATTTTAGTGATACAGGAATCGGGGTAGTGCCGGTTGTATCATATTCCACAATATAACCATTCTGATAAGATCCGCTATCCCAATAGGAATGAACATCCGGCATATCAATCCATGTAGATCCATCAGACCAAATCTTAAGGCTGTTACTTGGATCCCCCCATGGATTGCTTGGATATCCAGAATACCAGTTAGTATATGTAAATGGCTCATCGGTTATCCATTTCCAACCGCCGGCAGGTTCCGAATAATCAAGAGCTGTAGTATCCTGATATCCGCCAATCCAACAATATGCTACACTACCCAATTGAGTTTGAATAAACTGCTGTTCTTCTGCTGATGTAATTGTTGCTAAATGCCCGGTTGCACCTTCGTAAGTAGTTGCCGCAGCAGCATCACGAGCAGCAGACCAATCCATGTAGCCAGTCACCATTTTATAAACATGATGATTTAATGGATTACGTATTAACTGATTTTGACGGCTAAATGTAACATCTCCAACATTGATGCCATCCTTGAATATCATGGCACCCCAATTGAAATTGAAATTAGCATCTGCAATTGTAGAATTAACGGTAATATTTCCACCAGTTGCAGGAAGGGTAGCAGGAGTTATCGTCGTAGCAGTAATTGACGGTGCGGTTGCATCGTTCGGTTGAGTTGTGGTACCAGTAGCTGCAAGTGAAGACAAATTATTCAATGTGTCTGTTGCTACAATAACTGCAGAGTATGTCAAGGCTGCCGATTCGTGATTTGGCGTACCGATATTATAAGTACCGGTAAATGTTGAGCCAATGTTATTATTCATCCCCATAGTATCAAAATATACGCCATTTTTAGATATTTCGGCACGTACATCCTTCACCGCAGTACCCGCGTCAGTAACATCGGCACTAAAGGTTAACATACCGCCAACTATTGAAATGCTGGCTGGTGACAATGTTGCCGCCGTAATTACAGGTGCAGTATTATCAGTAGCAACTGTGGTAGAGCCGGTAGTTGCAAGATAACTTAATATATACCCATAATATTGGTCATAAACCCAGGTTGTTGATGTATAAACATGTGTTGATGAATCAGCATTCCCCGGTATGGTATATGTTATTGAATAATCATTGCCGCCTATATTTGCAGGATAAACGTTAGTGTAATACAAGTTATCTTTGAATAAATGTACCACGACTTGCTGGCCTGCTGCTAAATCGACAACAGTGCAGTTAAATGTGATATCACCACCGGTTGCCGGCAGATTTGCAGGCGACATAGTCGCCGCTGTAACAGCAGGTCCGGCACCAGGAGTTGATGAAGGCTGGAAACAGGAACCTGTTGCTTTCAGGTTTGTTTGATTACCGCAGAAGTCAACAGCATATACTGTAGCAGTATAGTTGGCATCATCATTTAAAGTATTTGCACCAAAATATTGATCGCCGGTGTATACGTTGCCGCCACCGCCATTATTTAATGCAATGTCCCACATATACAGTTTATTTAAGAATATCTGTGCCCGTACAGTATTGACCCCTGAGTTACCGTCCGTCACGGTAGCGGTGACGGTAATTGTACCACCACTGGCTGGACGGCTTGCTGGAGTAAGGGTTGCACCAGTAATGACAGGAGCAACATTATCTTTCGGTTGGGTCACATTTCCGGCAACGGCAGCCCATGTTGAATTGCCGGCGTTATCATAAGTTTTTATAGCCGCAGTCCATACAAATGATGCCTTGGTACCGTTAGCAGGAATTGTCAATTCTGCTGAGTAGCCAGTTCCTATACCGCCATTGCTCATTCCTATCTGAGTAATATACTGTCCATTTTGATATATAAACGCGGTGGCATCTCTAAATCCTGAAGCATTCGTACCGGTATCAGTAATAGTGGCGGATACAATCAGTGTATTTGCCAAACACGAGATAGTCGATATCGGTGCAATAGCTGCACCGGTGACTGTCGGTGGTGTGCTGTCATTGCCTTGTACAGCAGCGCCGCTTGCTACAACACTATTGTTTCGTGATCCATCACCAGCAGAAATAGAGGCGGTGTAAGTATATTGAACACCAGATGTATTTGCCGGCATGGCGAAATCATTCGTGAAAACATTACCTGTCGCATCAGGATAGAGATATCCCCATGTGTAATAAAGACCATTACGATAGATAGAGGTAGTAACTGAATAGAAATTCACTGGTCGCGTACCATGAATAGTAGCAGATATCCTGATGTTGCCACCGCTGATTGGTACTGTGGCAGGTGTTACAGTTGCATTTGTAATTACCGGCAATGCACCTTCTGCTGCGCCGGCAGGTTGTAAACATTCACCAAGTGCCAAACCGGCAGATGCAAGCCCATTCATATCCGTTGAATATATTGTTACGGTGTATTTGTGGACAAAGCCATCTGTATTAGCAGGAACAGTATATGTACCAGTGTAATTGCCGGTTATCATAGTTGGATTATTAGTTATCTGGGTTCCACCGGTAACAGCAAGATTTACAGTAGTCACAACAAAACCATTGCGGCTAATTCTTGCAGCTACTGTGGGTATGGTAGTTCCCATCCCGCTTACGGTTGCGTTAACGGTTAATGTACCGCCAGCGACTGGCAGCGTTTTAGGTGAAATTGCCGCACCGCTTACCCCGCCTGCATCAGTATCAGTACGCTGCAGAACTGATCCTGTCACCGGTACTGTACTCATATTATTCAATTTGTCATACGCAACGATAGAAAATGTGTAGATATGGTTGCATTTATCAACTGTAGCAGGCAAGTTATAGATGCCATTATATTGGCTGCCATTGCTGCCATTTGACAGATTAATAACTGTAAAATTAACACCATCCTGTTTTATATACGCATCAACATCTTCAACACCAGTGTTATTTCCACCAGTATCAGTAACAACCGCACTGACAGTTACTACACCACCCGCTGCCGTAATAGTTGACGGAGTTACACTGGTTGTACCTATAACAGGCGCAACATTATCAGTTGCCTGGGTTGCAGAACCGGTAGCAGTTGCCTTGGTTTGAGTACCTACATTATCAACAGCATATATAACCGCGGTATAAATATGAGATGCGGTGCTATTATTAGGTGATATGTTGTAAGTATATTTGTAATTTGTGCCGGTTGATTTATTCATTGGAAATGAAGTGAAATATGCGCCATCACGCAATAATACCGCAGTTACACTACTTATACCAGTTGGGTTGGTTGAAGAGTCGGCAACTTTTGCCATAATCAATATCGGCCCGCCTGCTGGTGAAATAGTTGCGGGTGTTAATGTCGGGGTAGTGATTACCGGACCATTAGCATCAGCAACCTGAACGCAATTGCCAGTAGCAGCAACTGCAGTGGCATTTCCAATAGTGTCCTGGGTGTCAATAACGGCAGTGAATGTATTGGATCCTGGTCCTGCATTAGCACCGAATGAATATGACCCGGTAAATACATTGCCATCACCGCCATTAGATAATCCTATATTGGTATAATAGAGACCATTTTTGAAAATGCGGGCATATACATAACTAAGACCTGTGCCGGCATCCTGTACATTCGCGGTAACAGTAATCATACCGCCTACGGCTGGACGCGTTGCCGGCGACAATGTCGGTGTAGTAACAACAGGTCCAGCATGGTCATTTGCCTGTGTGCAGTTGCCGGTTACCGGAGTATTTATACCAAAACCGGCGTTGTCGGCAGCGTTAACTACTGCTGTATATACAATACTATAATTTTCTGCATTTGCTGGTATGGCCGGAGATATTCCTGAATAAGTATTTCCTTCGATATAATTCAAAACAAAGCTTGTGTAATTAAGTCCATTACGTAAAATATAACCGGTTACAGACCCGACACCACTGCCAGAAAAAACATCAGCTGTAATCGTTATATTACCGCCATTTGCAGGCAGAGTAGCAGGTGACATAAGTACATTTTCAAAAGTCGGGAAAGAGCCTGGCGAAGAAGTAGTTTGCGCAGCAGCACCTGTGGCGATAGCTGAAGATAAATTGTTGCAATTATCCCAAGCATATACGGCAGCTTTCCAGGTACGATCAACATTGCTGTCATTAGCAGGCGCATCATACGTACCTGAATATACATTTCCACCGACATTTGTTAAATTAAGCCAGGCATAGTATATACCATTCAAATCTATTTCTGATCTAACTCCAGCTATTCCGCTGCCGGTATCAGTTACATTAGCGGTAATAGTCAGTGTGCCGCCGACTTGATTTATAGTTGCCGGTGTAAGTGCCGCACTGGTAATTGTGGGACCTGTTTTATCGGTAACCTGAGTAATAGAACCGGTAGCAGCTAATATGGTGCGATTGTTTGACCTGTCTACCGCCAGAATATAGGCTGTGTAAACATGATTATTATTTTCATGATTAATGCCGGCATTATAAGTACCAGAATATATATTGCCAGACCCACCATTGTCTAAAGCAAAGGTAGCCCATTCAAGACCATCCCGCAGAATATAACCGGTAGCATTATTTAATCCAATACCAGCATCAGTAATTGTCGCACTGACCGTAATTGTTCCACCAACAGGTGTCATGTTTGAACTGCTTACTGTTGCTGAGGTGACAACTGGTACTACTGCGTCACTGGATTGTGTGCAGGAACCTGGTACTAATATGTTGGAAATATTGCCAACATTATCGGTAGCCACAATATTTGCTGTGTAAACAGCGTTGACAGGTGCATTATTTATACCAATATCAAAGGTAGCGGTATAACTGCTGCCAGCACCGCCATTGCTTAAGTTTGTTGCTCCGATATATACACCATCTTTATATATATTTACGTACGCACCTGACAAACCAGTATCATTAACACCGGCTTCTGTTATAGTAGCGCCAAAATGCAGGGTTCCGCCGGGTATCGTTAATGAAGCCGGGGTGAAAGTCATTCCACTCACCGCCGGACCGGCATTGTCATATACCTGCGTCGTTGTACCGGTTGCACCCCGGGTAATTCTATTGCCAGTATTATCTGTAGCGTATGCAATAGCAGTATACACATTCGGTATGGTGCTGGTATTCGGTCCGGTATCATAAGTTGCCAGTAAAGGCAGCAATGTCGTAGCCGTAGTATCATACTCTACTATATAACCGCGGTTCCATCCCCAGTAATACATATAATTTGAATAATCTCTCCACGTTTCGCCATTATCAATAGTAGCAATGTAGTCACCCGATGGATAGTAGGAATTATCAGGATAAGGTGCCTGCCACGCGGTATAGTTGAATGGTTCGCCAGTTACCCATTTCCACCCACCGGCAGGTTCAGTATAATTCAGATCAGCTGTATCCTGATAACCACCCAACCAGCAGAATGATGAACCTCCCAATTGGGTTTTAATGAACTGCTGTTCTTCATCTGACGATATTGTCGCCAGATGACCAGTAGCGCCTTCAAATGTAGTAGCGGCAGCAGCGTCACGAGCATCTGTCCAAAGTATATTACCAGAAACCATTTTATAAACATGGTTATTCGATGGATTGCGGATAAACTGGTTTTGTCTGACCCCAAGACCGATATCAGTTACCAATATATTATTCTTAAAGAATTGGACACCCTGTGCAGCCATGTCATTAAATACTGGTATTACGGTAGATACCGTTATTTTACCACCAGTCGCCGGCAATGTTGCCGGAGTTTGCACAGCACTGTTGATAACCGGGAAAGTATTATCAGCTATCTGTATGCAACTCGCAGGGGTTGTTGATGAAGATTGCTTATTAGTATTATCATACGCGATAACACAGCCGGTATATTCATGGTCAGCAGTTTCATGACTTACCGGAATTGTATAACTGAAAGAATATACATCGCCAACAACCTGGGTTGGATAGGTAGTAGTGTAATATATACCATCTTTAAACAACTGGCAGCTAACATCATTTCTGACGCCGGTATTTGTGCCGCCGTTATCGGTGATTGTTGCATCAAAGCTAAAAGTACCGCCAGTAGCAGGTAAAGTTGATGGGGTTATAGGCGATACGACTATTACAGGTGGCGTAGTATCTGCTGCAACGACTATAGAACCAATAGCCGGAGCAACGGCTTGATAATAATTTTGGGATGGTGAATCATATTGGTAAATTACTGCTGTATAGGTTTGTGGTTTATTACTATTGTTTCTCGGAACGCCATAAACAGTAGAATATATTCCATCAGCACCTGAGTATGTTAATGCTATGCCACTGGCATAATATATGCCATCTACAAACAATTCAGCATTAACCGATAAATTTGTATCAGGGTTATTATCTTTGCAACTGATAGTTATTTGCCCGCCATCAACAGGCAGGTTCGATGGCGAAATGGCAGCATCAGTTATAGAAACAGTGGACAAAGGTTTTGTTCTTGCCTGGGCACATGCGCCAGTTGCCGGTAAAGTTGAAGTATTGCCGCAAATGTCGGTAGCAACTATAATCGCAGTCCATGAGTAATAAATAGAACAGGGATTAGCACCGAAAGTATAAGATCCAGTATAAACATTTCCGGCCCCCCCATTGCTAAGGGTTATCTGGGTTGGACTGGCTGTAATAAAAAGTCCATTGCTAAGAATTGCCGCACCAACAGTGTTGACTTTGGTATCTGCATCTGTAACTGTCGCAGTAACCTTTATAGTACCACCGGTGGAAGGCCGGGCATTCGGCCATAAAGTGGCAACAGTGATAACGGGAGGTTTGTTATCACAAGTTTGAACGCAAGTGCCAACCGCCAATGCAGTATCACGATTGCCAACGGCATCGTCTGTATACACCGATGCTGCATACGTATATGGTGTGTCGCTTGAATTAATGCCAACGGTAAATGAACCGAAATAATCCATACCTTCACCGCCATTACTCAAGTTTATTGTCGTATAAGAAATACCATTGCGAGTAATGTGTGCATTAATGTTAGGTTTCCCGGTAGGAATTACCACACTGGCGTTAATTTTAATAATACCACCGGTTGCCGGCAAAGCTGCCGGTCTTATCATAGGGTCGGTATTCTGGTCTGGAGGTGTCTGATTTACTTTAAAGATGCTATTTAGGCTTACCCGCGCTTTATATTTTGTAGACTTTGACGCGGCAGCGGCTGGCACTAATGCCATTAATAACACGAGGGTTAAAAGTACCCAAACGATGGTTGATTTCAGTTTCATCAGATTTACCTCCCAAGATAAACTATTAAACTGCCTGAAAAGCAATGTAAGAATTATTGCAATTCAATGTTGTACTATTGATATTTTCAAACTTATTTCTACTAATTTTTAAGGTGTAGTACAAAAATAACAGTATGTCGATATGCTGCACCTGTCGGTAGGAATTTAGTTAAAGTTCTGATTTTTCAAACGTATTATTACCTGCGACCACAGGCTTTAAAAGAAGTGCTGCAAAATAAACTGCGACTCGGATGAATTTCGATTATTTTAAGGTTATTACCACATACTCCATTTGTCAATAGGTAATATACATAAAAAAAGAAAATTTTGAGTTAATTACCAATTATTTAGTAAAAAACGGAAAACATCTGGTGATAACCGATTTTATGTAAAATCACTACCAGGGGAAATAGCCTTCTACAACAAAATCAGGGCCTATTTTTCTCATTGATACTTTCTCTAATCTGGGGGCATCCATCAAATGCGGCGTGCCAAAACCACCCAGTAAACCCGGTGCGGTTTCTCCGCCAATCAGCATGGGAGCGAGGTATAATCGGAATTTATTCACCAGTTTTTCTGCTATTAACGACGCCGCAAACCTGCCTCCTGCCTCAACCATCAAACTGACAATCTCTCTTTCACCCAGTGCTTCCATTAACGCGTATAAATCAACACCACTACCTGCTGACGGCAGGGTAAGTATTTCCAATCCCAAGTCATGATATGGACGCAATTTATCTTCATCACTGATTAAAGTCGCAAGTATGGTTGGTTTTTCCGCCGGTCGAAATACTTTCATATCCGGCATGGTGTGCAATTTTGCATCAACCACTACCCGTCGCGGGTCGACGGCACCCGGTATGCGCGATGTTAATTCCGAATCATCACACATAACCGTAGCTGATGTTGTCATAATACCATCAGAAATTGCGCGCAGCTTATGCACATCTTTGCGGGCAATTTCACTGGTAATCCATTTTGATTCGCCAATGCGGGTTGCCGTTTTACCATCCAGAGATGCCGCCAATTTCAAGGTAACAAATGGCATTCCCGTTAATTTCCAATATATCCAGGCCTCGTTCATCACCATCTCTTTGTCTGCTAACAAACCCATGTCAACGTCAATTCCCTTTTCGCGCAAGATTTCCACACTGCGTCCGCTCACCCTTTTATCAACATCTGTAGACGCGAATACTACGCGGCTAATGCCGGCTTTAATTATCGCGTCGGTACAAGGCGGAGTTTTTCCGGTATGACAGCAAGGCTCCAGGGTTACATAAATGGTGGCGCCTTTCGCTTTTTCACCAGCTTCCTGCAATGCAAAAACTTCTGCATGGGGACCACCGGCTTTTTTATGGTATCCCTCGCCAACGACGACGCCATCTTTTACAATCACTGACCCAACCATCGGGTTTGGTGATGTTAACCCCTTTGCTTTCTCAGCTAATTTTAATGCCCGGGTCATATATTTAACGTCATTCATCATCTTTTTTGCCTTCCTTCATTTTTTCATGCTGCGCTATAACTTCCGCCAACTCGCGCCACATTTTGTTTTCATCCTGACGGGTATCATCGCCTATCATGTGAAAGTCTGCGACAATCAACGACAGTATTCCAAAAGACAACATGGCAACGCTGCCCCAATACGCAAACCATAAATTCGGAGTGGTTTGCGGCTCAATAAGGTAAAACCATGGTACTGATATAACTGTTAAAATACTGCCTAATAAAAATATTACCATCACTGCCATCGATAATCGTACCGATAAACGGCGAAATGAATATACACCGACGTCGCCGCGCCGATATATTATCACCTCGCGTACCGCCATAACGATGAAAAATATCATCATCACCGGCAATATTATCTGCATTATCTGAAACCCATTCATATTATAATACTCGCATTATTTATAAATATCAGGTAGAATTAGCTACGTATCTATTATATCACTTTATTAAAATTATGCATCTTTTAAATAAATTAAAATTATTTTTTGTAAAAGAAACTTTGCGGCCCGGTTTTAATGCTGCAAAGGAAATCTTTAAATATATAGGGCCAGGACTATTAGTGACCGTTGGTTTTATCGACCCGGGTAACTGGGCAAGCAACGTCGCCGCCGGGTCGATGTTCGGCTACAATCTATTATGGATAGTGACGCTCTCCACCATCATGCTGATAGTGCTGCAGCATAACGCGGCGCACTTGGGCATTGTCACCGGCCTGTGCCTGGCTGAATCGGCAAATCAAAACCTGAAAAAATGGTTCAGCAACACCGTATTAATCACGGCAATGCTGGCGATTATCGCCACTGCCTTGGCAGAGATTCTCGGTGCGGCTATCGGACTTAAAATGCTGTTTCACCTTGACCTGCGGGTGGGGGCGGCATTATCGGCAATTTTCGTTTTGTGGATGATTCTCAGCAATTCTTACCAAAAGTTAGAAAAATGGATAATCGGTTTCGTATCTTTCATCGGAATAGCTTTTTTAGTCGAACTGCTGCTAACCCCGCATATCGCCTGGATGACTACCGCCACCAGTTTCGTCGTGCCATCTTTCCCACAAGGGGCAATTCTGGTCATCGTCAGCGTACTTGGCGCGGTGGTGATGCCGCATAATTTATACTTGCATTCCGAGTTCATTCAATCGCGGCAATACAATCTGCAAGGTGAAGAATCCATACGAAAACAATTGGATATGGAGTTCATTGACACGCTATTTTCCATGATCATCGGGTGGGCTATCAACGCGTCAATGATAATCATCGCCGCCGCCGTTTTCTTTGCGCATAATATCCCGGTTACCGAGTTGGAACAGGCGAAAGATATGCTGGCGCCGCTGGTTGGACCCGCCGCCGCCATCATCTTTGCCCTTGCACTCCTTGCTGCTGGTGTGGCATCATCAGTAACGGCAGGCATGGCATCCGGCACGATATTCGCCGGTATGATCGGCGAACAATTCGACTTGAAAGACAAACACAGCCGCGCCGGCATAATAATAACCATCGTCTGCGCCGCCATCGCGGTAATAATAATCGCCTCCACCGGCGATCCTTTTAAAGCCCTGGTGATATCCCAGGCAATCCTCAGCCTGCAATTGCCACTAACAATAATCGCTCAAATAATGCTGACCTCATCACCACAGGTAATGGGGAAATACGCCAACTCCACCCGTTCAAAAATACTGCTGTGGGTAATTGCTGGCATTGTAATTATATTAAATGCCTGGCTGCTGATAGCGATGGTAAAGAATTAATAATTTTTCAGGCGATTGCAAAACCTATTTTTCAAATGTTTAGGTTGCAGGTTTGTGGTAGGCGAAAACCACCCCGACCTTCGGCCACCCCTCCTTGGCAAGGAGGGGAGTTTAAAATGAAGGTTTTGATTATTAAAGCAGCCATTATTTTATCAAGTAACTATCATAACTCCCCTCCTTGACAAGGAGGGGGTAGGGGGTGGTTTGGTTGATTATATATTTAGTATGGTTTTACAAGAGCCTGCGTAATTCGTAATTATTTCCACTTGCGTGCCGCTTGCAAATCCCGCTGTATCTGTGCTGCCAATACCTCTGCATTTTCAAATTTGATTATGCCGCGCAATTTCGTCAGCATTTCCACTACGACGCGTTCGCCGTAAATATCTTCATCAAAATCGATTATATGCACTTCTAATGCCGGGGGGCGGTTAAAGGTTGGACGCGCACCGAAACTCATTACTGCGCGATGTCTCTCGCCTTTCACGGTTATATTTCCCGCATAAATAGCATCGCCGGGGATCAGTTTACCCGGGTCAGCATCGATATTTGCGGTGCGAAATCCTATTTTTCTGCCGCGGGCATCGCCATTCTCTACAGTACCGGAAAATGAATAGCGATATCCCAGCAATTTCCCGGCTAACTCAACATCGCCATTCATCACCAGTTCGCGAATACGCGAACTGCTTACCGCTTCGCCTTCAATTTCTACCGGCGACACGATATCAGCAACATAGTTTAACTGTGCCGCCATACTTTGCAACAGTTCTGGATTGCCGGTGCGATTATGCCCGAATGTTGAACGATAACCCGCCACTATGACAGATGGATTCAGTGCGTTTTGCAGGTTTTGCAGATATTCCACGGCAGAAATCATGGCAAAATCATGGGTAAAATCAACCACTGCAACGATATCCATCCCGAATGTTTCAAATAAGCTCAGTTTTTCTTCCAAAGTAGTGAGGAGCGGACAATTCGACTCTGGAATTAAGATACAGCGCGGGTGCGGATGATACGTTAACGCGACCGCCCGGGTTCTCTGTTTATCTGCCTGCTCGCGGCAACTGCGCAAAAGTGCCTGATGCCCCAGATGCACGCCGTCAAACATGCCGATGGCAACGACGCAATTATCATATATTCTACTCTGCAGATTCGTTTTGATTATTTCCACTATTGTTTCCTTTGTACCATTGCCGTCCTTCTACCCTGTCCCATTCCGTCCATTGGCTGCTTTCCAATCCTGTTTGCAGCATTTCCTGGCAGTGGGTTATTTTCGCCTCCATATTATCAATATGGTGCAGTACCATCGCTTCCAATGTTCGCGGCACTACCACGGTGCCATATTCCGGTATGCCATGATGGCTTAAAATAAGGTGGCTGATTTTCATCGCTTTATCTTCCGGCACGTCATTCTGCCGGCAGCGGTCGGTAAGCATACGGTCGCCAAGTACCAGGTGTCCGTGCAGCGACCCCAGAACGGTATATTCAATCGATAAAGACCAGCTAAATTCGTATATTTTGCCAATGTCATGCAGCAATGCGCCAGTCAGCAGTATATCGCGGTCAATCTGCGGATACAAAGTGCTCACCGAATCCGCCAATCGGCACAGCCTGACAACATGTTCAAGCAAACCGTGGATATAGGCGCCATGTACCCCGCGCGCCGCCGGTGCGGTGCAAAAAGCCGGACGGATATTCTCATCGCTGAAAATATCTTTTAACAGCCGCTTTAAATCAATATCAATTACCGAGGCGATAATCTGATCCAGTTCTCTTTCCAATATCTTGTAATCACCGCTATATGCCGGCATAAAATCGTCATGGTTAAACTCATCATCATATTCAACGATAGAGTCCAATAATATGCTGATGGAGTTGTTGTATTTTTGCGCTTTGCCGGAAATTTCAACCAGCTTTCCTTCAAATATCCTGCCAAATGCATCCTCGCCGCCATCAAACATTTTCGCTTCAATGGTCCCGCTGTTATCGGCAAGGGTAACGGCAAGGTAAGTACCGACTTTATTTTTATAATCGGCTTTTCTTTTCGATTTCAACACCGCCAGGGTGCTTACAGCCGCGCCATCAGTTAATTCCGCCAGCATTTGCTTTGCCATTTTATTTCCCCGTTTTGTTTTTAGGTAGCTTCGATAACATTTTACCTTTTATTGTAATAATCGCACAATTCCGCTATTGCGCATGCCTGGCATTGCGGATTGCGGGCAGTGCATATTCGCCTGCCATGAGCGATAATATTCACGTGAAATGTCAAATAATCGTCTGGTTCGACGATTTTCTCCAGAATATCATGGGCTTTGTCAGCGGTGACATCTTTATTTATCAATCCCAACCGCATCGTTACCCGATGGACATGGGTATCCACCGGCATCACCGGCTTGCCCAATGAAAACAGCAATACGCAGGAAGCCGTTTTTCTGCCGACACCATTGAAAGAAGTGAGGTAATCCAAACCGGCGCGCGGAGAGATGTTTTGCAGGAAATCCAGCGTAATTTCTCCATGTTCAGCTTTTAACTGCTGCAAAACCGCCTGGATTCGCGGTGCTTTCTGGTGCGATAATCCGCATAACTTGATGGCCATCGCCACCTGTTCAACCGGGGCATCCGCCACGCTGTCCCAATCAGAAAAAGCTGCTTTTAACGCATGGTATCCGCGCCAGGAGTTGGTATCGGTGGTGCTCTGCGATAATATCGTCAGTACCAATTCATCTACCGGTGCCAGCACCCCGCCTTCCATCCTGTGCGGGTGATGCGCATGGTACAACTCATGCAAAATATCTCCCACCGTCTTCGCCTTGATTTTCAATTTTTTCATGGATAACATCATGAATAATATTAAACATAAAGCACATTTTTCCTTTAATCGCAAGGCCGCGGGAATGGTATCAATACAGGGGACTGGGTTAAATCCAGTAAATTCAGATGGTAAGGGAGCTGTCCTCAGCCCCCGCGACAGCGTCTTTTTTATAAAAAAGAATGGATTGTAACGACAAAACAAGGTTTGTAATTACAACACCACGCAAAAAAATCTGTCGCTATTTCGCTTTATTACATAATTATTCCGGTACATCGCGGGAGCTGGGGACAGCTCCCCTACCACTGCCATCCGTCCAATTTATCACCTTCACCAACTTTCAACAATTTACAATTTACAATTTCCAATTCATCTCATCAGGGAGGTGGCAAGAGCGTCCCGCTCGGAAAAAGGAAGAACCGGAGATAAATTTCAGCGTTTAGTATTCTCTTGCGCAGCTAACGTCACCGGGACGGTGTCGCCACGTTTTACGCTCACTTTCCTATTTCTCACCTTCGCTAACTTCCAAGAAATCGTTTGAAGTCGACCGCACGACCGAAATAGAAATTTAATTTGCCATTTCCAATTTTCTCTCTTCTCTCTTCTCTCTTCACCCTTCTCTCTTCCCCAGAAATCCGCAAATCAGGCTGGTTATTTCTTCTACTTCCAAAAGAAAGGCGTCGTGGCCAGCGCCGGATTGCAGTTCTACGAAGCTGACGTCTTTGTCGTTTACCCGCAATGCACGTACTATTTCGCGGGACTGCGAAGTGGGGAAGAGCCAGTCGCTGCTGACTGAAATTACCAGGAATTTTGCTTTGGCGCGGTTCAACGCTTTTGCCAGTGTGCCGTATACCGCACCTAAATCGTAATAATCCATCGCCTTGGTAATATACAGGTATGAATTAGCGTCGAATCTTTTCACAAAGCTGTCACCCTGGTAATGCAGATAAGTCTCAACAGAAAACTCCGGTTTGAAGTTCCAATTGTATGCCTCGCTCGAACGCAATTTGCGGGCGAATTTGCTGTGCATTGATTCCTCGGACAAGTAAGTGATGTGCGCCACCATTCGCGCCACCGACAGACCATTTGCCGGCACTTCGCCGCCGTAATAATTGCCTTCTTTCCAATTTGGGTCGCTCATAATCGCCGCGCGTCCCACCGCGTCAAAAGCGATATTCTGCGCATTAAGACGGTGAGTGGTGGCGATGGGTATGCAATGCTCAACAAAATCAGGATAGGCGACGCCCCATTGCAGCGCCTGCATGCCGCCCATGGAACCACCAACCACGGCGTACCATTTATTGATATTAAAAAATTCCATCAGCAGCATCTGGGCATTTACCATGTCGCCAATGGTAATCATGGGGAAATCCAGTCCGTAATGCTTGCCGGTTACAGGATTTATACTGCCCGGTCCGGTGCTGCCCTGGCATCCGCCGATAATATTGGAACAAACAACGAAATAATGGTCGGTATCAAATGCTTTGCCCGGACCAATCATGGTATCCCACCAGCCTGGCTTGGCATTTTCTTTCAAGATATCACCCTCTATAACATCGGTGGCGTAATATCCGGCAGCGTGAGAGTCGCCCGACAGCGCGTGTTCAACTAAAACAGCGTTAGTACCGGCTTCATTCAGCTTACCATAGGTTTCATAAGCCAATGTAATCGGCCCGAGTTTTTCGGTGCTTTCCAGTGATAAAAAATCGCTATAATGATAATATTTTCTTTCTACAATACCGACGTTATCATCGGGTATTCTGCTAATGTCTGTCATATTTTCGCCTCTTCGGGGTGGTAGCAATATTTTTTTCCAGTGGTTTTCCCATGTTTTCTGCAACTTTTTCCAGTATAACCCGTGCTAATTTTGCCGGGTTGTGCCTTGCCAGGTGCGCTTCGGCAAGAAATTCGCCCAATACTGGTTTGCTGCCTAATTTTATGCAGTTCTCAATATCTGCCGTTACGAAGTTTTGGTTATTGGCACGATACATCTCCAAAATATCTGCGGCAGGTTTCTGAATATTTACCACTATATAATCAAACGGGTTGGGTATACTCAACTGATTTAATACAGCCTGCAAATGCGCTGACGCACTAAAATCGTCGCTTTCGCCGGGTTGAGTCATGACATTGCAGATAAAGAATTTCATCGCCTTGGATTTTGCTATCTCTTCTGATATTCCAGGTACTAAAAAGTTCGGAATAATACTGGTATATACGCTGCCCGGACCGACAATAATGATATCTGCCTCACGAATTGCATCAATTGATTCAGGCAATGCCTGAATATCTTCAGTAATTATAGACAATTTATCAATTGCAGCCGGATGCGCCGTTATGGCGGTTTCGCCTTCAACAACAGTACCATCATTCATGATTGCCTGCAGCACAAACCCTTTATTGGTAGCGGGTAAAACACGACCGCGAATTGCCAATACCTGCGATGCGTCTTTTATACCATGATAAAAATCATCATTAATTTGTCCCAGACCGGCAATTATCAGGTTGCCCAGGTTGTGGCCGTGTAATTCCCCACAGTCACCGGTGAACCGGTGGCTGAATATCTTTTCCATGACAGATTCTTCCTGCGCCAGTGCCACCATGCAGTTGCGGATATCACCCGGCGGGGGGATATTAAGGCATGATCGCAGACGTCCGCTGCTGCCGCCATCATCAGATACCGTAACAATTGCACTGATATCCAGCGGGTATTCTTTCAAACCACGCAAAACAGTAGATAAACCGGTGCCACCGCCAAGGCCGACAACTTTTAAAGTTGGCGCCGTCTTTTCTGACAGAAATGATTTTAATAATTGCTTAGGTGTTAATGCCGGGTTGGCTAAAAATGTGAAAATATTAATTAATCTGTTCACGCCATACATCAAGCCAGTGACACCAATAATTGCGATGCCAAGACCTATCAGTAATATTGCGTTTTCTGATATGTTTTTAGTGGTTAAGCGTGTCCAGACGTCCCAAACGCTGTTTGAAATAAGGCGGGGATCTGTGATAAATGAAAAACCTATTGCAAAAGCAAAAATGCTAAAAATAGATAAAAATATCCACCGTTTTATTCGAATGCCAGGGAGAAATATTTTATACAACTATTAATCCTTTCTGTAAAATATGTGTTTAATATTATACCCGAAATCACCCTGTATTGACTAATTTGTATGGTAAACAGCCATTCAGTTGTGATATAATCGACAGCAACTATGATGTATAATAATTCTATAATAAATTTGTTTGCATTTGCCTTTAAAGGAGTGAAGATGAAGGTACAGATAACATTGTTTTTACTGCTGCAACTGCTTGTCTGCCGCAGTATGGCTATCACCCCAATCGCGCCAATGGAAATTGAAAACCAGGGATACTGGCTGCCGGCAAAAGCGGTAGCGGATTACGTGGGGAAAACACTTGTTTTTCGCAACAAGGAGATTATCGCCGATAAATATACCTTCAAAAAAGACGAGAGCAAAGTCGTTGACGGCATTACATATATAAAATCAGAAGTTTTTGCGGACGCATTTGGTGGTGAAAGAATTTACCGGCCTGATATTGACCGGACAATTATCGATATCCCCGGTATGCCTATGCCACTTTCCATGCAGCAAATCGGTTATTTCCCCACCGGTGAAAAATTATATGTTCAATCCAAAGATACTTCATTTCAGTTATCAGTTACTCCATGGTTTTTATATTCTAACTCTTTACCCGCCATTGATAAAAATGAAAATATCTACTGGATGAATTATAACCAGATTTATTATAAACCTGCCGCTTCGCAAAATTACCAGGAGATATATCGCCGACTTGAATGTGTCATTAAAATACGCGGATTTGATGCGAAAAATAATCTGATCTGTGAAATAACAAATAACAAACCCGGCGAACATGAAATATGGCAGATAAAGAGTGATGGTACGAAAAGGCTGATAGTTAAAGGGATCAACGCAGACGTTTCTTCTTCAGGAGAGATGCTGGCATTTAGCAGAAAAGAAAATAATACCGGCAAGATTTACCTGAAATCATTATTAAATGATACCGACGAAATATACCTGGGGTTAGGCACAAAAGTACAATTCGCGCCGGATTCGGCATCTTTGCGATATTTTAATGATGATGAAATCATTCGCCGCTCGTTGATAAATGATACGCCGGGAGAAATAATAAGCATCTTCTCCAATCATTTCATGAACATGGACATTACTATCTGTAGTGCCGATAATAAATCTCTCGGCGGCAAAGGAACCGCCGGCATATTTGTATCGCCTGCGGATAAAACGGCGATACGATATTTAACCGGCAACCCGGATGATGCCAACCCGCAATTCAGCCAGAACGATGTGCTGTTTTTACGCGATAACCGGTTGATGAAAATACCTATTAACGATGGTTGCATTGAAAAAGAACTATTTCCCGGTCTGCATATTTCAAGTTACAAGATATCAAACAATAACCTGATTTATTCAGCATCTGGAACAATACAGAAAAAAGATGACTACAGCATAGATGTCGATGTGAATAATGTAGTGAAAGCTGTCGAGCAAGTTTCTGAATGCAACGCCGGTGAAGTTATTGTAGAGCAAATCACCCCGGAAAATGCAGCGGGGATTATTGCACGAAAATATATCTCAAATCTGCAAAAAGAAGAATGGAAAAATGCAAATAGAATCTCTCAGGGGATGTTGGGATTTTTTGACGACCAAACCGGCAAAGTTTACCTGATTCCGCAGAATATCAAGAAATTAGCTAACGGAATTAATGAAAAATCCTTTGC
>Ga0194052_1000028_pt1 | contig 110021 bp, 100 predicted proteins | sample SepL226m_MetaG_FD_160117 | JGI IMG/M metagenome (GOLD analysis project Ga0194052, IMG submission 160117) | Anoxic zone freshwater microbial communities from boreal shield lake in IISD Experimental Lakes Area, Ontario, Canada - Sep2016-L227-6m | ecosystem: Environmental > Aquatic > Freshwater >...
ATTTTCATCTATTTTGTATATAATTCAAGCACCAATTAATCCATAATCTAAATTTTTGTTTAAAAAATTTACTTGTTTTTGTAATTTACTTTTATCGTCTCGTATATCATCATCATCAATTCTTGCTATATAAATTCCTTTTGATTTTTTAATTCATAAATTTAATGCATTTACTAGTGTCTTTTTTTTGCTCTTAAGGTAAATAATTTTTTTTTTAAATTTAATATACATATCTATTGTTTGTCTAATATCGTTATTATTATCATCATGAATTATAACTAATTCAAAATTTTTATAACTTTGGTTAAAAACAGAGTTAATAGCTTCACAAAGCCATTTTTTGTTTGCATTATAAGTAGGTAGTATTATAGAAACTAATGGTTGCATTTTTTATGTTTTGTATAAAATTTTTTTAATAATATTTTTTGTTTTTGTTGCTTCTAGTGTCTTAATTATTATTCTAACTATCAGTAGTTTTATTTTTAGTAAACTAAATTCCCATCAATTATATCTAGATTTTTGTTGTTTACTATCTTTTTCTTTCTGAAATAATATAATTATATCTTTTTTAAATTTTTTTGGTCTATTATTTTTTTGGATATTTTTTTTTATAACAAATCAATATTTTGTTATCATAGAAATCAATGTTTCTTCTGTGAAATATAGAGTATGTGGTAAATTTCCTGGTTCATATGCCTTATATGAGTCAGGAACAAATATTAATAATAATCCTTTGTCTGTTAGTATTTCATTAACCTTTTTTAGAAAAGAATCGATATTTAATAAGTGTTCAACTACATGACTCATTATGACAAAATCGTATATATTGTCTTTAAGTTTAAATATGTCTTCTTTTTCTGCATTTAGTCATTGTTTTTTTGCAAATTCTATTGCTCCACCATCAATATCTATTCAGTAAAATTTATCATTGATATCTGATAGTACTTTAAGTACTCCTCATGAAGAGCATCCTATTTCTATAGGATTTTTTGCGTTTTTTATCTCATTATAAAAAATATTAATTTCGCTCTTTCTTTTTAATCCATGACTAAAGTGTTTTGAATTTCATTCACAACCTCGTCACATATAATCATTCAAATAAAATTCATTATAAAATTTATTTATATCTTTGTCTGTTAATCTGGGTGATTGATATATTAATCAACACCTTTTACATATTCTTTTGTGGTCAGGCAATCAATTATCGTTTTTAAATAATGTTCTAGTGTTTTTATATCATTCTCAACATAAAGGACAATCAATATATTCGAAGTCATTTAAGTGTTTTTTTATTTCTTTAAATTTTAACGTCATTAGTTTTTTTTACAAATATAAAATATAATATTTTTATGTCTCTGTTTTATAGAAACATATTTTTTTAAACAAAATAGCATTGATTTATGGTTTTTAATTTAATTAATATATAAAATCACTTTTATTTTTTCTATATTACATTTCTAATAAAGTTTATTTTCTTAATGTTTTAATTTCTTTTTTTAATAATTTTATGCTTGGATAATTAATCCCTGAAATAATAAGATAATAGATAATTCCTATAATTGTTAAATATCATAAGTTACTATATCTATATGTATCTTTCAAAATAAAATACTGATCTTTTATTAAAAAAATGAATATACATATTATTGCTATTATTGCAATGTTTTTTATAAAAAAAATTCGATTAAATGATATTCTTTGTATTTTGTATACTCTTCTAAAACTTAAAATCCATAAAATTACCCACCCTATAACTGTTCCTAATATAGCTCATTCTAATCATCGTTTAAATATTTCTATAAATGTAACCATAGAAACTACTGTTACTATTAATCATATTATAAGTACTCACGTTCTTTGTTTGACCTTCCCGGTTCCTGCTAAAACACCAAAATTAATCACAAAAAGCACATTGAAAATTAGAAATGGTCATGCGTATTTGAGTAATTCTCATGAAATAAGAAACTTTTGGCCAAAAAATATGGTCATGATTTCTGGTCATAAAACCACGAATAATCCTCATATACTGAGTGCAAAAATAGAAAAATATTTGTAGAGAGTATTTAATAATAATTCCAATTTTGAATGTTCTTTTTTCGCTATAATTTCACTAACTATCGGGAAAATTAGTGTAAGTATTGGTGTTGAAACAACATTATAAGCCATGATCATACTTAAATAATTTGTGAAGTATCCTGCAGAGATTGGTCAAAGAAGATTGATAATTAATTGCTGGTCTATTTGTACCAAAACTACTCGTGCATTGGCTGATATAAACACTCGGAATGCATATTTCAGTTGTTTTTTAAATACATATAAATCTCGAACAAATTTTCCTTGGCTAAATATTTTTTTATATTTTTTTCAAAAGAGTATGGCTCATGTTATTATTGCTGCTCAAATACCCATCATTCGAACCATACTGAAATTATTTAGTGTCAATCATTTTCCTAGCCAAAAAAAGAGTGTAAATCATAGAATTATATATATTCTTGAAAATTCTATTACGCCGGTTCTCTTTACATCTTGAAAAGAATAATAGAGTGAGTTGAAAAATTGTACAATATTGATTCATATAAAGAAGAAACAAAATGTTCTAATAATTTGTATTGCTGATGCTGAATGAAAATGGTTTATTGCAATTCGATTTGCTGAAAAATACATTATGATAGCAATTCATATGCCCAATATGAGCTGTATTACTAAACTTAGTACTATGATGGTTTTGCAATTGTTATATTTTTTTTCTAACCGATATTTTGGAACGAAATATTGAAGAGATTCTGTTAATCCTAAATCATGATAGAGTGATACAAGTATAACTAATCCATAAACACTATAGAAAATACCAACATCTTCTACAGAGAGCGTATTTGAAACAATAACCTTGATTATATATGATACCGGTGCAGTGATAATCATAAAAAAATATAACCAGAATCATTTTTTTATTAGTTTCTGTCCCAATGGTTGGTCTGCTAACAATTCTCCGTCCATATTTGTTTTTATGTTTTTAAAAAGGATTATTTTCATAAAATTCTTTCAAGGATAATTGTTTCTTATCTTTTTCAGACAATATCAATTCATTAATGTTATATTTTTGCATAATTATATTTCGGTCTATACTAATATCTTTATCATTATATAGTATTCATCCTTCACTATTGGGATTATAAAAATCATCACATTTATATGCAAATTCTGTTCCATCTTCTAATGATAAAAATCCATGAGCGAATCATTTAGGAATAAATAACTGTCTCTTATTATCTGTTGAAAGTAATTCTATTATATATTTTCCATATGTTTCTGATGCACTTCTTATGTCTACAGCAAAGTCTAGTACGGATCATTGTAAAACTCTTACGAGTTTCGATTGGGTGTTTTGTGTTTGAAAATGAAATCCTCTAAAAACACCTTTATTAGATTTGCTATGATTATCTTGTATAAATACCGTGTCTATTCCATTTTCTGTAAATTCTTTTTGATTGTACGTTTCCATAAAAAATCATCTTTCATCTCAAAAGACTTTTGGCTGTATTGTTATTATGTCTGGTATATCCTTGTTTTTTTCAAAGGTAAATGCCATATGTTCTATCTATATAAAAATGCTCCCTATAGGTAACAAAACCATATTGTTTTTCAATTGTTTTATCTTTAATTTTTTGTATAACGATTTTGATATACTATTTATCTTGTTTTTCTATTAGTATGAAAATTTCAATAGGTTTCTCGTGAGCTGCAGGTACAGGAGTCAATACTTCTGGAATGCTTCTTGGACAACTCTTATCGTCCAAATGATATTCAATCTTATGAGATAAGGAATATGCTTCTATCATTAAAGGAGACAATAATAACTTTTTTCTCTATATTTCTGATGAGCATCCGTTTATAGTTAAAACTATCGATCACTTTTTCCCATTTGATGAATACTCAGTGACAAAAAATTCCAAACTCTATAATCTCAAGAAAATTCATCCATTAAAGGACACTACTATCAAATATAAAAACGTCTATTTTTTCTGAGCTTCACTAAAATTACTTGGTATCGCTCGTGAGGAAGGTGAAAAATTATTGGCAAATCAGTTTTCTGGTGATGTATTGAATGATAATATTGCTACACTGACTAAATGATATGACTATTTCAAAACTTCCAATTATGATCTTTCCAAAAATATCTGAACTGCTAAATCATTTGTCTTCTGAAATGAAATGGTCGGTACTTGAGCTATTGCTGCTGGAATGAATTTCTATTCAGCGTATCCAATGACTCCAGCGAGTTCGTTGATTGATGTCATTGTAGAACATAAAGAGGTGACGTTTTTTCAGTGAGAAGATGAAATTGCTGTCAGTATGGCTATGCTTGGAGCTAAATTTGCTGGTAAAAGAGCTATGTGTGGAACTAGTGGAGGAGGATTTGCTTTGATGACAGAGTCCATAAGTTTTTCAAATATCGCTGAATTATGATGAGTATATATTCTTTCTCAACGTGATGGTCCAAGTACGGGTACACCAACCTATACTGGTCAATGAGATTTGAATTATGCGTTGAACGCAAGTTTTGGTGATACATACCCTATAGTAGTAGCGCCATCTACTTTTGAAGAATGATATGCTTTAATCTGAAAGGCATTGAATCGATCTGATATCTATCAACATCCGGTTATCTTTCTTATCGATAAACAACTTTCCGAATCGTATCTTTCTGTAGACAAGACTAAGCTAACTTCATATTCTATCAATAGAGGAAAACTTCAAAATACTTGATCTGAATGATACAAGAGATATCTGCTTACTGATGATTGAATTTCTCCGCTGACCTTGCCTGGTACTGAAAATGGAGAATTTATCGCTACTTCATATGAACATGATGAAAATGGTGCAACCAATGAAGATCCCATTATCAAAAAACAACAACAGGATAAGAGGTTCAAAAAATTAGAAACCTTTGTTCAACAAGAATTTACCAAGGATTTTTATGGGTACGAAATTATCAATCCTGAAGCAAAAGAATTTTTTGTAACATTTGGGGTCAATCGTTATGTGATAGAGGAGTATATAAGCTTGAAAAATTGAAAATTGAAAAATGGACAGAGTAAATATTGATTGATAATTATTAAAGTTTTACAGCCACTGGATGTGAGACTCAAAGACTTTTTGGATGCACATGTAAAACAGATTAAAAAACTTATTTTTGTAGAAATGAATTATAGCTGACAATTACAAGAGCTCATTACCAATAAATGTTGGCTCAATGATAAAAAATGGAACAATAAGATTACGCATATTAGAAAATATAGCTTATATCCGATATTTAATGAAGACATTATATTTTAACTTATCAACTCTGTAGCTCATGAGAACAAACTTAACTAAAATTCAACGATGTCCATGATGTGGTAATTTTCTTATTAATGCCGCCATCAAGAGTGCGCTCAAACAATTGAATATTCCAAAACATAAAGTAGTTATTCTTTCTGGTATCGGATGTGCAAGTAAAACTAGTCAATATATTGATGGGTATGGCTGTGAAACCCTACATGGGAGATCATTGCCATTTGCTACGGGAATAAAATTAGCTAATCCTGATTTGACGGTAATCGCTTATGGATGAGATGGTGATGGCTATGGAATTTGATTGGGACATTTTCTTCATTCCTGTAGAAGAGACATTAATCTGACCTATATCGTGGCTAACAATGAAAATTATGGTTTGACTACGGGTCAAGCATCTCCGACAACTCCACTTCACGTCAAAACTAGATCTACTCCAGAAGGAAACCAAATATTGCCATTTGATCCTAGTGCACTTGCAAAAGCTGCATGATGTGCTTATTCTGTACATATGATAGATAAAGATTTACCACTTCTTATCCAAGCTATTGTAGATGGTATCAATCACCAATGATTTTCTCATATTGATGTTGATCAACAGTGCCCTAGTTGGAGAAAACGATAAAATATGGAAAGATTTACATACTGAAATATGGAAAAATTAATTTTTCTACATTTCCATTATTTTATCCTCTATGTATTAAAAGTCTTGCTATTTTTATAATAATATTTATAATATTTTTTATAAAAACAAAAAGAATCATTTAAAAACAACACTATGAACCAAGTAAAAACACTTACTGATGCATTGATTTTGATTCAATGTGTTTCTGAGACAATTTCGGCAAAAAAGGCTGACGAATTAGACAGTTCTCCACTTAATGAACTGTTAGAAGATTTTAAACAGCAACTCAGCCAGGATATGGGATTGCCGCTTATTTATTTCTCTCCAGTAAATCCAGATTCAGAAAAAGTATCGTCTGATGAGGAACTTCAAGCAGAAAATCCTCAACTGACTCCTGAGGCTGTTCATCGGTATCAAGACCTCTTGTTGCTTGTTTAATTATTTTTGCTAACCACAAAAATCACAACTTATGCCAAATAAAAAAGAATTAAAAGCCTTAGTAGCCAAGGTTAAACGATTACAATCATCTATGAATGAAGATGAGTCTTCTTCTCAGATCCTTAGTCAGTACGTTCGTGAAGCAGAAAAATCACTCTCTGATACCAGAGGGCAGAAAATATCATCTTCACAGATTGAGATCTATCACAAACTTGAGGCTGCAGTTGGCCCCTAAACACTATTTAATTTTGTGTCTTACTATTCCTCGGTTTTCCGGGGGATTTTTTTTATTGCTTGAAAATAATTGTTCTTTTGCTAAACTTTATTATGAAGTGTGTGTTGGGAGGACTACATCTCAGTATTACTAATTATCAATAGTCCATCTTAAGACATACCCTCATTATTAATCTTTAATTATTCATTCGTTTTCATATGTTTCAAATCCAATATTCTCCCAAGCTTAGATGAGAAATTATAATTTCTGGAAGTAAAAATGCGGCTTTGCCTATCGTGGCTGCTAATTTGTGTGTTGGTAATGCTGTTACACTCCTTAATAAACCAAATATCAAAGATGTTTTGTCTATGGAAACATTAGCACAAGATGCAATTGCGAAATCCAAAGAATATTTCGATTTGACTGACGATTTAGCGAAGAAATTCAGAGCATCTATTTTGTTGATTCCTTTTGGACTTATCAAATATGGTAAAGTGAAATTTGTTTGAAGTGGTTGATGTAATATTTGAAAGAGACCATTGGATATGTTTGATGATGCATTGATGAAGGCAGGTATTAGTGTGACACAAACAGATGAACATAAAATATTTGAAGTTGTTGGTATCCCCAAAAGAAATATCATGTTACAATGATTTTCTGTGACTGCTATCGAAGCCTTGCTGACTTATCTTGCATTCGCAAATAATTTCGATTACGAAATCAATATCTATCAAGTTGCTATAGAACCTCATGTGAGAAATTTAATTGCGTTTCTCAATTGTATAGGAGCAGATATTCATCTGAATGTTGATCATAGTATTGTTATGAAACCTTCGAAAATTGATATCAAACACCATGAATTTACTATTATTTCTGATTATATAGAAGCGGGAACGTATTTTGCAATAGGCGCTGGTGCTGATGATAGTGAAATTACCATAAAGGGATGTGATGTTGATGATTTATCTGCTATCTATAGTGTTGCTACCAAGATTTGAATAGACTTTAAAATTCTTGATAAATATACTATCAGAGTCAGTTCCAAGAATAAAAAAACTTATCAGGCTGTCAAATTTGAAACGAGGACATATCCTTGATTTCCTACTGATCTACAATCTATTTTTTGAACTTTGCTTACTCAAGCGACAGGAATCTCCAAGATATTTGAAACACTTTATGAATGAAGATTTAATTATCTGACTGAATTGGAAAATCTTTGAGCAAAGATAGAAATTCTCAATCCACATGAAGCGATTGTTATTTGACCGACCAAACTCAAAGGTGGATATGTTTCTTCTACTGATCTTAGATGTGGTGGTGCTATGGTACTTGCTTGAATTATGGCACAGGGTACAAGCAATATTATGAATGAAGATATTATTGCGAGATGATATGATGATATACTTACTAAATTACAAAGTATTTGAGTTAAGATTACTGCAGTTTAATGAGACGAATTACGATACAAAAATAGCATATATTACTAACTTTATATTGTTGTTCTCTGTATCCTCATATATAGTTATTATATTGGAGCGTAAAGTTTGAACCTTACATCTTTAATTTTTTTTGCCTTTTTTGATTATGAAAAAAATAAAACGAATAGCCTTATTTACCCTATTTTTAGATACTTTGGGATTGACCATTATTATCCCTGTTCTTCCTGATTTAGTCGGATATTATCATACGAGTTATTTTATGATTTCTCTGTGATTAACACTCTATTCTTTATTTGCTTTGTTGTCTACACCAATCTTGGGAGCATTGTCTGATAAGTTTTGAAGGAAACCGATTCTTGGAGTGTCTGTATTTTCTAGTTTTTTGAGTTTTATTATTCTTCGAATCTCATGAAACGTTTGGATATATTTGGTTGCGAGAATAGTCAATGGTTTGGCTGGTGGTAATATTAGCTCTATTCAATCTATCTTGAGTGATATTGCTGTAGACCAGAAAGAACGTACCAATAATTTTTGACTTTTTGGTGCAATCTTTGGTATAGGATTTATCGTCGGTCCTGCTATAGGTGCTTTGCTTTTATCGTTTGGTATCAAACGACCATTTATTATCAGTGCTATTCTCTCTTGAATCAATCTCTTACTTATCCTGTTTTGGCTACCTGAAACTAATAAATTTCTCAATACTTTGAAAAAAATTAAAATCAATATCGTCCATATTTTCAAAGATATGTTTGTGACCAAGGAAAAAAAATATTATTTGGTATTTTTTGTTGTCAATCTTGCTATTTTGATTTATCAAATGTCGTTTACTTTGTTTCTTAATCAGAGATTTGGACTTTCTGGTGTAACAAGCTGATATGTTTTGGCTTGATTTGGTATAATTATGGCCATTAACCAATGATTTCTTCTTAAATCCTTTTGGCTCAAAAAATTCTCTGATAAAATGTTGGTGTCTATAAGTATTTTATGAATGATGGCTTGTTATGTTGGAGCATTTTTATTTAATCATATATGACCCATTATACTCTTTGTTGCTTTGAGCTGAGTTTTTCAATGAATATTTCGTCCAGTATTCCAAAATATTATTCTCTGAGATAATAAAGATATTGGTTTGATCAATGGTAATATGTCTGCTCTCATGAATCTTGCAAATATTTTCTGACCCCTTTTTGGTGGATATCTTATTGATTTAGGAATGTCTCCATTTGGTGCGGTTGCTGCATTGCTATTGATTACCTATATCTATTCCAAAAAATATCTTCACCGTTGTGTTGCCTAATTGACTTGAAAAACGATAATAAGAATTTACAATTATCGCTAATGAATAGTTAATAATGCATAAAATAAAAAAGATTCCAAAATTATTCATTCTCCATTTTTAAATATTAATTATTATTATGGTATTACGTCCCGGATGATTCCCAGAATATAGTCCAGCGGAGCAGTTGATTTTTGATCAGGTTAGAACAATTATTGAAACCAATTATCGTCAATATGGTTTTGCTCATATAGAAACTCCTGCAGTAGAAGCCAACTCTGTTCTTCTTGCAAAAAATGGTGAAGATGCAGGGAAGCAGATTTTCTGATTGTATGGATTGGCTCAAGGACAAGATGATACAAAAGATTATGCATTACATTTTGATCTTACTGTACCATTTGCGAGATATATATTAGATCGAGAAAATGAATTAACATTTCCTTTTAAACGTTATCAAATCCAACCTGTTTGGAGAGGAGAAAGATCACAAAGAGGAAGATTTAAAGAATTTTGGCAATCAGATATAGATGTTATTTGGCAGGAGACAGAAAAATGAAGTATAGGAAAAAATTTGTATTATGATGCAGAAATGTTGGTTGTGATAGCAAAAACTTTACATGAAATTGTGGCAAAATTTCTATTAAATAAACCATTTACTTTACACATTAATAATAGATATCTCCTTGCGTGATTTTTTTCTCAGTTTGATGACAAGATTGTACCTCAACTCTATAACTTGCTTGATAAATACTATAAGATGTGATTTGATGTATTTCAAAAAGAGCTGGCAGAATTGGTTTCTGAAACTGATGTAAAAAAAATACTTACTTTTGTTCAATGTGATTTTGATAGGTTAGATTCGAATCTTGTGGATAATGACAACTATCGTAAATGATATAAAGAACTACAAGAAGTGCTTCGTTTTGTTGATTGACTCAATCAAGAAAAGAAATATGCTATTGTCTGGGATCCGTGTATTATTAGGGGATTGGATTATTATACAGGTACGGTATATGAGACATTGTTTGATGATGATATTGCTTTGGGTAGCATTAGTTCTGGAGGAAGATATGAAAATCTTACCTGATATATCAATCCAAAAAAAAGTAATTATTCTGGAGTAGGATGAAGTATTTGACTTTCAAGGATGGTCTATTTAATCTTGGAGACTATGAAACCTGAACATACCACACAAACTGAATATTTATTCGTGCATTTCCCTGAAACTATACAGGATATCCTGATGCTCGCAAATAGTTTTATTAATGAAGGGAAAACTATAGAGATCTATCCATCTGCAGAAAAATTAGGGAAACAATTTGCCTATGCAGACAAAAAATGAATTTCTTATGTTATTATCTTTGGTGAATGAGAGAAATCATTGAAGAGATATAAAATCAAAAACATGAAAACAGGAGAGGAAAAAGAAATAGGCTTGTAAAATATTGAAAATTTGAAAAATGAAAAAATTATAGGTAAAAAAAGGCCCGGGAACACCCGGGTTTTTTTATTAATAAACCAAAATAACAATAATACTTGCAATAGGTATTAATATTCCTGCACAAAAGAATGCCATAAATCCTAAAGGATTCTTTTGCGTTGCCTGTTCTCCTCCATAGAGGGTTACGAGAAGCTGGATAAAAGCTCCCAAGAGCATAATAGGATGTAATTTTTTCATTGTTTGACATTTTTATTTTTGTTTATATAATTTTTCCCCTAATAATAACAACTGATTTTTTTAGTAATGCCTTGATTTTCCTTATCAACTCTATACATTTATTCAGCTTAGAGCTAAACTATAAAGCTTTATGTTGTACGATATTTACTTCTTAACGTTAGTTTAAAATATGTCATTACTTCAGTTTGTTGTTATTCTTTCTGCTGTCGTATTCATTTTGTTTGGACTGGATCTCTATAAACGCAAAAAAATGAACATTCTTCATTTTTTCGTGTTTTTTGTTGGAGGAGGAATGCTTATTCTTTTTGCTTTCAATCAAGAACTTTTAAATCAATTTGGTAAATTCTTTGGTGTAGCAAGAGGTGCTGATTTGCTTGTTTATGTCTGACTTATTCTCTTGTCTTATTTTTATATAGATGTACTCAATAAACACACTAAAGATAAATTTCAATTAACCAAACTTATTTCTCAGACTGCTATCGATAATTGATATACTACCAATCAAGAACAAATATTACATCGACACAATAATGATGAAAAAGATGATTTTATATTTAATATCAGAGTATATAATGAAGATAAAGCTGTTGGCTCGGTTATCGATGAAATCATTGCGGCAGGATTTAGAAAATTGATTCTTGTAAATGATGGTTCGAGTGACAATAGCTTACGTGTACTTCAAGAGAAAAAGAAACAATATCCTAATAATCTTATTATTATACTTGATCATACCATCAATAGATGAGGTGGTGCAGCTAATCAATCGGGATATAATTTCGTAAAAAAATATGGTGATGAACTCAAAATCAAATGGTTTGTTGGTTTCGATTCTGATGGTCAAATGGATGTCAAAGACATGGAAACCTTTATATACCAAATTCATACTGATCAAAAACTTTGATTGGATGTTGATAATAAAAAACCAGATTTATATCTTGGGTCGAGATTTATTGAAGGAAGTAAGGTAGACAATATGCCATGATTTAGAAAAACTATTCTTGCTATCGCAAGATTGGTAACGAGAATCTTTTATGGAACTAATGTTACTGATCCCCATATTGGATATAGAGTTATTTCTCTTCCTGCCTTGAGAAAGTTTATTATCACTGCTGATGGTATGCACTATGCCAATGAGGTAAATGAACAAATTAAAAGACATCATATGAAGTATAGAGAAATACCTGTACATATAAAATATACTGAGTATAGTCTCCAAAAGGGACAAAAAAACTCCAATAGTCTAAAACTCGCCTCGGAAATGATTTATAAAAAAATATTTTTTAGATAATTACTTATTAGAAAAATGATAGACTTAAAAGAAGTGCGTGATGATATCACGTGATATAAACTTATTTGTAAAAATAAGAAGAAGGATATAGATGTAGATCTGATTATTAGACTGGATGATGAAAGAAAGGAATTCCAACAAAAAATTGATGAATTGAAATTTCAACAAAGACAACTGGCTGAAAAAAAAGATTATGAATCAGCTAAGGCGCTCAAAGGGGATGTTCAATTATTGGAAGATTCATATAATAAAGTAGAGGAAGAATTAAATATTTTGTTATTGAATATGCCAAATTTCTACCATCCGAATACGCCTATAGGAAATGATGAAACAGAAAATGTAGTTACTAAAACAGTCTGAGATTTACCAAATTTTGATTTTCCTGTTAAAGATCATGAAGAACTTGGAAAAATGCGAGATATCATAGACAAAGAAACTGCAGCTATTGTTTCTGGGGCTAGATTTGCTTATATTAAATGAGATTTAGTACTTATGCAGATGGGAATAATTAAATTTGTATTTGATACATTATGAAATTCAAAAGTTATTCAAGGAATAATCAAAGAAAAAAAACTTACCATAAAAGATACTCCATTTATTCCTGTTCTTCCTCCTGTTATTATGAGTATGGGAGTTATGGAAAAGATGTGAAGGTTACATCCTATGGATGAGAGGTATTGCCTTCATGAAGATAAACAGGTGTTGGTATGAAGTGCAGAACATACTATGGGGTCTATGTATATGGACCGTATGTTTGAAGAAAAAGAATTGCCTGTTCGTATGATAGGATATTCTACAGCATTCAGAAGAGAAGCTGGAACATATGGAAAAGATGTAAGAGGTATTATCAGGGTTCACCAATTTGATAAAATGGAAATGGAAATATTTTCTACTCCTGAGACATGATGAGATGAACAGGAACTTATTATAGGATTACAAGAATATATGATGCAAAAATTAGGTTTGCCTTATCGTGTGGTAGAATGTTGTACAGGTGATATGTGAGATATTGATTATAGACATGTAGATATAGAAACATATATGGCGGGGCAGTGAGCTTATAGAGAAACACATACGTCTGATTGGATGACTGATTATCAAGCGCGTAGATTAAATACAAGGGTGAAAAGAGAAAATTGAACTAAAGAATGTGTCCATATGAATGATGCAACGGCTTTTGCTATGGGAAGGATTATGGTAGCAATCATTGAAAATAATCAACAAGCAGATGGAACAATCAAAATACCTGATGTTTTGGTGCCGTATATGGGTAAAGAATTTATTTGAAAATAGATATATTTATGAAAACTGAAAAATCTTGTGGTGCTATTATTTTTCGTAAGAATAAATGAAATATCGAATTTCTTATTATTCAGGAAAAAGAAGGCGAACATTGGTTTTTCCCTAAGGGTCATGTAGAAAAAGATGAATCTGAAGAAGAAACAGCTATCAGGGAGATTTATGAAGAAGTATGATTACATGTAGTTTTTTCCCCAGGATTTAGGGAAACCTTTTCCTATATGATTGGTCCTTCTTTTACTATTAAAAAAAATGTTGTTTTCTTTGTCTGTGAATCTATATGATGACAAATTATTATGTCTGATGAATTATTAAATTGTATTTGGTTAGATTATAAACAGGCCACCAAAAAGTTAACTCAAGATAATTCTAAATCAGTATTAACAAAAGCATATCATTTTCTTATTTCAAAATAATACAACAAAAAAAGCTCCTGGTGAGGAGTTTCTTTTGAACGGAACTGAGGGTTGTTTCTCTTGGTTGATATGGCTAGAGTCATAAGGCACCTGCCGGATTCGAACCGGCGAACCAAGGTTTTGCAGACCCGTCTATTAGACCACTCTAGCAAGGTGCCATTTTGGTCGTGTTGCATATATACGAATCCGCTTTTTTTTTTCAATTAGAAAATCTCAAGTTTTTTACTGTCAAAATTATAAGTGTTTAATCTCTCTGTCCATTTGCTTTTTAATGTCTCTTTCTTTGAGTACTTGTTTTTTTTCTATTTTTTTTAGAACTTTACCGATTCAAATTTTTAGCTTAATTAATCCACGTTTATTGATAAATATTTCTAGCGGTATGATGACAGTTCATGATTTGTCGAGTGCTGAAGCTATTTTAGCTAATTCTTTTTTTGTAACTAATAATTTTCTCTTCCCCTTTGGCTCGTATCCACCTATGAGAGCATACGATGTTTTTTCGTATAAAGGTACATCCATATTATTAATTCGCAGTTCTTTATTGTTTAATCTTACTATACTATCTTTGATATTTACATGACTTGCTTTGATAGATTTAACTTCATGTCACTTCAAAATGATTCAGACCTCATAGTCCTTATCTATCTGATAATCATGGTATGCATGTCTATTTTTACTAATTAATTTCATATTATAAGCTTAAAGCTTGAAGCTTGGAGCTAGAAGCTGTAAAATGGTTATTTAGGATCTACTCGATTGATTTTAGTATTTCCTGCTCAAAGATTAATATAGATATTTACGATTGCTTTGGCAGTAGATATGTTTTTTGATTGAAAATAATGGCCGGAAAGTATATCAAAATCTGGTGTTTGAAGTGCCCCTATCAATTGTTTATAGTAGAGTATTACTCCTATGTCTTTAGGAATACTAAGGTCTATTTGTGCTGCCGTACCTTGGATTTCTATTTTGTTCCCTGAGAGTACATTACCTACTCTGATAGTGATGTCGTCTATTCCCGCGTGAAATTTGAGCATTTTTCGTTGAAAGGTAGTCAAATCGATGGTATGTAATCAGAGCAGATTTTTGATGTAGATAAGATCGAAGTTTGTTGTGTTTGGAAGTTTGAGATTGATGTTGCTTGAGTATTTTTGCAATACATTCCAATTAGCATCTTCGTTGAATAGTATTGATTCAGCTCATGATGATACCAACAAATTTCTATCTGAATTCCATGTCGATTGGATGTTCGAGTCCGTTCCACCTCCTTCAATATATGAATTTCCGATAAGCGTTTCCACATAGAGATTAGTTTGTCCTGTATTCACGATAGCATAACTTTCAATATTGCCGGATTTTCGTTTACTTGATGGGTTGAGTCATGTATAGATTCCAATAGTAAATATTCATCCAAATACACTCAAAAAAAGAATCAATCAGAATATCTTTCAAAAGATTCCCTTATAACTTCGAATGATTATTGTACTGAAAATGATAAAAAGAGGAAATATCTGATGGAGTTTGAAACTATTGACAGAAAGTGTTATAAGTCCTGTAGATTCTCAGAGCATAAGAAATCCTATAGCAAGTAATGCTATAATTGTGAGTGTTCTAAAAAATCCGTGTATTCTTTGTTTTTTGTACACAATTTTTTCTATGATTTGAATTACTGGTTGTTGATTTATCTGTGGTGGTGTGAATTCTGGTATAGATTGTTTGGGTGTTGGTGCGGTATACATAGACACTTGCTCTTTGGTTTCAGCTGTTGGTGAATTGTTTTCTGGATCCATTTTTTTCTCTTTATCTAGACTTACGCCTAAAGTTTTTTCCACAAAGTTTGTTGCTTCAGCCATATTTTAAGCCTAGTGAATAACTAAAATACTATTTCGTCTGCTTTGACTCTTTTTTGTTCCATACTATCTCTTTCTCTAATAGTTACTGTTCCATCTTCTACACTTTGGTGATCAACTGTGATGCAATATGGTGTCCCTATTTCGTCTTGTCTGCGATATCTTTTTCCAATGGCTCATCCATCATCATATTCACATTTATATTCTTTGCTTAGTTTTTTGAATATTTTTTCTGCTATTTCAACTTGTTGGGTATCTTTTTTTACCAAAGGAAAAATCGCAAATTTTATTGGAGCTAATTGTTTTGGAAATCTAACTACTACACGAGATTCCCCGTTTTCTAATATCTCTTCATCATAAAATTCCAACATACTTACCATTACTTGTCTTCCTAAGCCAAACGATGCCTCAATACACCAAGGAATATATCTTTTTCCTGTATAAGGATCAGAATATTGCATATCTTTTCCACTTACTTCTTGATGTTGAGTAAGATCAAAGTTTGTCCTATTGTGTATTCATTGAATTTCTCAAAATCATCGTGGATAAAGGTATTCTACATCGGTTGCAGCAGCTGCATAATGTGCTAATTTTTCATGGTCTTTGAATCTTAAATGTTCATTTTTAATACCTATAATTTCTGTCCGATATATCATACAATTATCTTTTCGGGTAGTATATGTCTCCATTGCTTTTTTTTCATCGTTTTCTACAAAATATTCTATTTCCATTTGTTCAAATTCTCTTGTCCTGTAGAGAAATTGTCCCGGAGTGATTTCGTTTCTAAACGCTTTTCCTATTTGTGCTAATCCAAATGGGATCCTTGCTCTTGTAGTGTCTAATATGGATTTGAAATCAGTAAATAACGATTGACAAGTTTCTGGTCTCATATAGACTTTTGAACTCTCATTTGCTACTGGTCCTAGATGGGTATCTAACATAAGATTGAAATTTCTACATTCTGTCCATTCAGCTAGTTTTTTATTTTCAGGATTATTTGGAATATATTTTACGATAAAATCTCTCATACCTTCATTTCCTCGCGATTCTGGAGATAAATTTTTTACTCATAATTTTTTGGTTAATTCTTCATCCTTAAGTCAATCCCTTTCTTTTTCAATATAGTCTTCAATGATTTTATCTGCGCGAAATCTTTGTCCAGTTTTTTTATCATCAATTAATGCATCAGCAAAAGAGGCTAAATGTCAGCTAGCTTTCCATGTGGTTGGATGTGCTATTATAGCAGTATCCATGAACATAATATCATCTCTTTCTTGAGTGAAATGTTTTATCCAAAGATCTGCAATATTTTTTTTGAGTAAAGATCAATACGGACCAAAATCCCACGCATTGGCTAATCATCAATAGATTTCAGAATTTGGATAAACAAACCCTCTTCTTTTTGCTCGTGAAACAATAGTATCTAAACTAAATCACATTATAAAAATAGTAATATACTAAAAGGTAAATCAGTAGGAAATATATAAAAAAATGATGAGGATTTGCAACTCAATTACTGCTTGTACTAATGTATATATTCCTATACTTATATTCTCATTGTGCTTTTATAATGTGCTTATCAATATAGATTACTTAGTTTTTCTATTCGTTCTCAAAAAAAGTCTTTGAAAATTTGCATTATTTATGATTGTGGGTATAATTTACTTTAGGAAGAGGGTCTTATATATAACTATAATACGATGCACTACCAGTATACTTGCTGTATCCTAGTGTCTTACTCTATAATGTTTTGTATTTAAGAGTGCTACCACAAACAAAAATAAAAGCCTATTATTTATCCTTTTTTGTAGCATAAGCTTTTATGTACTGCTTATAGTTTTCATTGGTGTATATAGTATTGTCAAAAACTGGTTTATACCTTTGTGTATATCTTGTCTGTATCGTGTTTGTTGCCTATTCACTCTGCTGAATAGTAAAATCTCTACTTCACTAGTCTAATAGCGAGGATCTGATTTTTCCAACATTTTATATCTAAGTTCCTTCTTCCCTTAAAATAAGTTCTCAAATTCATTCCATAAAAAAGTATTCAAAAATTTGACAAGTATAAAAAAATAGTTATAATTATTTAATAATCCATCTTCTTTCCATACTATATATTCGTTTGTACTGGTATATACTATAGGAAGAAGGTCATGAATATATGCTTTGTTGCCTTTACCGGTACCATTGCTTTCAAATACTAACTCCTGTCCGCTGCGTGCTTCAACGTTGTTATGGTTATACTAGAATTATCATAACGATTATAGTATGTGTGTATATAGGTTTTAAACATCGGGTTCTCCCTTTGTATTTGTCTAGTCAAAATTGTTTGCGAGTGCGATATTCTTGTTTCTATTATAAAGTTCTCTTTATATTGCTTCTTGGATGTTGTATGTATATTTGTCGACTTTCTTCCTTTCCTACACAAAATCGTCTCTATGACGGTTTTTTTTAATACTATAAATTCACTATTATAAAAAAATTTCAATGTACTAAGTTTTTATTGTATCTTGATTTACTCTTGTAAACGTCTATTATATACACGTTTTATTACGATTATTATTATATGTATGGATTGTCTATTCTGTAGAATAATTGCTGGAGAGATCCCTAGTGTAAAAATCTGGGAAAATGATCAATTTGTTGCTCTTTTGGATGCATTTCCTGCGTGTAAAGGACAAACGTTGGTCTTACCAAAACATCATTATGATTCTGATATATTTCTTATGGAAAACAATGTGTATGTTGATCTTATGCTTGCAAGTAAGAATGTTGTTTCGCTACTTAAATATTGATTGTGAGTGGAAAAAATTGGACTTGTCGTCGAATGACTACAGGTGCCTCATGCTCATGTAAAATTATACCCTTTTCGATGAGGAGAATCTTTTGCATGATGACTTACATGACATATACTTGCTGATATGGATGAACTTCAAAAAATTGCTCATTTTCTAAAATATTCATAAGTAGTTTTAACTTTTTACCATATATTTGATGGTTACTTTCCCAGTTACTCTTCTTTTGTGGTCGTTGATAGTTATTTTTCTGGTATTCTGAATTCCTGCACTTTTTGTGCCTAAAAAACTCATGAGTGTTCTCCAAAAAATCATGAAGAATGAAGAAATTATTAGATTGTGAGGTTTTTTCATCTTTATTATCGCATTGTTGTTTTTTATGGTGCGTTATATGTTCCATGGAGCCTGATATATTATCTTTTCTATCTTGGGAGTATTGGCTTTGATTAAAGGATTTGCCTTGATATGGTATCCAAAATTTTCTGAAATGTGAGGAAAGATATTTTATAGCCAAAAAATACTTACTATAATTGTAGGAGCGTTTCTACTTCTTTTGTCTGTATATTTTATACTTATAATAATAAAATAATTTTTTGTATTTTTTATCTTTTTACCTCTATTTTCATGATTGCATTTCCAACATTACTTTTGCTCTGGACTGCCTTTTTTATGTTGGTTATTTGATTGCCGATGTTGTTCGCCCCAAAAGCATTCAAATCTATTATGGAGAAAACGCTAAAAAATTCTGATATTATTAGAATTCGAGCATTTATTACTATGCTTATTTGATTCCTCTTTTTGACTGTTAATCAGACGTTTACCAATGGTTGGGCAATGTTCTTTTCAATCTTTGGATATGTTTCCTTGCTTAAGTGAGCACTATTAATGCGATTTCCTCGTATGGGGTATAATAAGTATACATGGTTTTATTCGACATCTACAGGATCTCTAGTTACCTCTTTACTGATTATTCTTTTCTCTCTCTTTACTCTTCGGGTAGCAGTAATGAAAATATAGTCTTTTTTGCTAGTATCTCTTAAAAAGACGACACGTGTCGTCTTTTTCTTATTATTCTTTTGTTTGTATTGACTTTATTCTCTAAAAGTGTATTCTAGTAAAACTATTCCAACTTTTACTACTTTTTTGATTGTTTATGACTTGTCCACATACTTTAGAAATGAAGATTCATGGTAAGGTTACCATTGGTCCGAAATCACAAATAGTTATTCCCAAAGACGTTAGAACTTTGATTGGTATCAATCCTGGTGATGATTTGATAATTGTCTCTAAGTGAGATATGGCTATCGCTATGGTCAAATCCAATGATCTTCCGAAATTTCTCCAATATATGAATTCCGAAATAAAATAATAATCTGATTTATCTATGGAGATTATAGATAAAATCGACATTAAAAAATTTACTTCTCAAGTTTTGTGTCTCATTTATATTTTGTATTTTTGATTATGAAAAAAATCTTACTTATATCTTCATTGGTTTTTTCTTTGTCCATATTAACTGGATGTGGAAAAACAGTCGATAACAGTATTATCTCCACAGGAAGTGTACAATCATTTACAACATCATATGTCGTGGGAAATTCTCCTGTATCTCAAAAAGCCTTGTATGGAACCGTTATTGCTGATAGTATAAAAAATATCCTTACCAATAGATGAGGTATTTTGGAATATATTAATTGTCAGCCTGGTAAACAGATATATAAAGATACTATCATCGCAAAAATACAGGCTAATCCTGATGATCTCACCTATCAAAATTCAACTATTCAGGAATCCATATTACAAGAACAATTAGCTAATCTTACCAAAGTATTTTCTCTGACACAAGATACTTTGGCATTACAAAAAACGATTCTTCAAGATCAATATAATAATAATGTCCAGCTTTTTGATAATCTAGAAAAATCACAAGATTATAGTGCTTCAAGCATGAATTATCAGCAACAACTTTTGGATCAACAGTATAACTCTCTCAGAACTGCTAAATCGATTGATTTAAATAAAATGCAGGAGAGTATTTCTACCTCGTATAAGCAATATATGGTGACTATCAAAGATGCATTGAAGAAAGTGAATGACATATTCAATAGTGCTACATATTCTGTTTCTGATAAGAATCCTCAATTGAAACAACAGGTACTCTCTAAATATTCTGACTTATATACCAAAACGTCCACTACTATGACTACTAATCAATTTTCTCACTATCTTTCTGATATGAGTGATTTTATGAGTTTGGCTGCGAATAGTATAAGTGCTACGACGCCATCAAGCTCATTGCCTCAGTCGAGCAGTGCAGGGACTTCGATTGATGGACTCTATACGATTTATACAACATTTTCTACAACTTTCTTGGCGACTAAATCTGCTTTTGACGCAGTTGCATCTTCTTATGATTCTGTAAAAAATACCTATGCCACTCAAATAAAAAGTGCCGATATCAATGCTCAAAATCTTACAGAAAACACAGCACAATCTACAGCGTTACAATTTGAAAATCAGAAAGCTAATATGGAGCTTGCCCAAAAAACATTACAGACCCAACTTACTTCTTCTGATTATAATCAACAAATTCAACTTGTTGGCTTAAGAAACCAATTGCTTACGCTCAAACAAAATATTGCTGTATTATCCAATTCGCTTCAGTGAGAACTCTTGTATGCTGGTGTCGATGGTATTGTCAAAATGAGGGCTGTCGGTGAAGATAATAAAGTTGCTCCCAATACCATGCTTTGTCAAATCCTTCCAACCAATCCATGAAGTCTTAGTCTTCAGATATTTTCGTATCAGCAATTGCTACTTTGAAGTGCAGTCAGTATTTCCAATGATCAATGACAATTTCTCGGTACTTGAAGCCTTACGTATGAATATCCTTATAAAGATCCAGCAACTCAAAATTATATTTATGAAATTCCGGTTATTTCATTTCCTCTCAAAGAAAATGAAAAAGTCCTTGTTACATCATTACAACCTAATGGACAAAACCAGATATGGATTCCTTTACAATATATCAGTCCAAGACTTGAGGGTAATCTCGTTACCCGTAAAACAGGTACTGGTATCCAAAATATATATGTAACCTTATGAAATATTGATGATAGTTATGTGCAAGTACTTAACTGACTCAATATCTGAGACGAAATAGTGCAATAATTTTTATATTTTTACTTGCTAGTTATGTTCACTAAATTGAAAGAAATAGAAAAATGAGTGGATAAAATCAGAACATGATGGAAACAAAGAAATATTCCTCAAGAAATAGCTGAAACGGTATTACAACATAGTAAAAAAGTAGCTAAAGCAGCTGAAATATATGGCAAACATATCCCAAATATTACCATGGAAAAATTAATTAAAATGGGAAAACGGCATGATGTAGCAGAATATAAGGAAAAAGATTATGTTCCATGAGAAATTTCTGAAGATGAAAAATATAGAAGAGAAAAAACAGTAATTATTGAGTTACAAGAATATTTTTGAAAAAAATGTGAATTATTACATATTCGAATCGAATTTGAAGAACAAAAAACACAAGAGGCAATAATAATTAAAAATCTTGATAAACTAGATGCTGCTGTACAAGCTATGGAATATGAAAAATTATGACATCATAATGTTACCACATTTTATACTTGGACTTTATGAAAATTGAATGATCCAATTCTGATACATATATTACATATATTGTTGAAAAAAGAATATTCGCATATTAATTCATATGATCAATATTTTGCTCTTTTGGAGTGTAATGGGGATGAAACGATTTTCAAAGAAAAAATGAAAAAATATGACCATAAAAAATAAATCAGATTTATAGTTAATAAAAAAGTTATGATTAAATTTTTGAAGACAAATAAAATAGCAATATTGGTGTTTACTATATTCATCTGAATATATTGAGCATTTAGTGTTCTTACTATACCGAAAGAAGCACAGCCTTCGGTCAATATTCCCTATTATTATGTTAGTGTTAGTTATTTAGGTGCTGATCCCTCTTCGATAGAGGAGCAGGTGATTATTCCCTTGGAACAGAAAATTAAATCGATAACCAATATTGATAAAATTACCTCATCGTGCTATTATAATTTCGGTACGATTCTGGTACAATTTACGACAGCAAAAACTGATGTAGATGCAACCAACGATTTGAAGGCTGCTATAGATCAAGTATATCCGACACTTCCTTCCGATGTAAATTATCCATCCGTCAAAAAAATATCTGTCAGTGATACTCCTGTCTATTCATTTTCTGTTGCTGGAAATATCCCTACTCAAGTCATGTATACCAAGTTAAAATCATTGGAAGATCAAATCAAATCTGTAGCATGAGTTTCTGATGTTAATATTATTGGTAAGCCAATCCAGGAAGTAAAACTAACCTTTGATGCACAGAAATTGGCAGTTTTGGATCTAGATTTTTCTATGATAGTAAATCAGTTAAAATGAGCTTTTGTTAAATTTCCTGTAGATAAAAAAGATGTCGCTGGCAAATTATATTCATTTGAAATAACAAACTATGAAACTAATCTGACTTGATTAATTCAGCAACTCAACGACTATGACCTTCTCAATGTCGCTGGTAAAACTATTAAACTTAGCGACGTGGCTACGGTGTATATCTGATATAAACAACAAGATAACAAATCATTCGTTATTACTGATATAAACAGTTTAGAAACTAAGAATGCACTTTCTTTCCAAATAAAAAAATCTCCTTGATATAGTCTGGATACGTTTGTTGATGAATTGAAAACTGTTGTTGCTGCTTATGCCAAGACTACTCCTGATCTCACTTATACCGAAACATTGTCACAAAAAGAAAGTATCCAAAGAACGTATGGATTGTTTATAGAAAATTTTTGGGAGACAGCATTGCTCGTGTTTTGTATTATTCTACTTTTCTTGGGATTCAGATCGTCATGGTTGATTATGTTGTCATTTCTTATTGTATATCTTGGTAATTTCATCTATCTCAAAGCTATATGATATAGTTTCAATAATATCGTTTCGTTCGCTTTGATTCTGGTGCTATGAATTATGATTGATAACTTGATTGTAATCACACAATGAATTGTTGTTGGACTTCAAAAATTTGCAGGTAATATCTGGCAAGCTATAGGTGATTCTATTAAAAATTATGGTAAACCAATTTTTTTCTGAACATTGACGACGATTGTTATATTTATTCCGCTCTATTTCTGATTGACGTGAATCATGGGCGAATATCTCAAGGCGATGCCAGTGACTATTATCTCTAATTTGGCTATTTCATTGGTGGTGACTATGTTTATTCTGCCGGTTCTTGCTTTGTTTTTTTATAAATCATGACAGATATATATTTCTCCACCTTCTTTATCGTTTTTAGAAAAAACGGGAGTAAAATTTGGTAATCGATATCATCGTCACAATCAGTCGAGATGGTGATCTAGATGAATAGTTTTTGGATTTCTTGTGTTTTTTGTCTGAGCATTGTCGCTTATGCCTTTGGGCGTAGTTAAATTCTCGTTTATGGGAAATATCGATTCCAATAATGTCTGGATAAATGTTAAATATCCTCCAGGAATCAGTATGGTTGATAATCAAGCATATACATCCAAAGTTGCTAGAGCAACGTTAAAATATTTCCAAACGGTTATGTCTGGTGTAATCAAAGATATCTCTATCGATCTCTGACAATGATATTCTTTACAATGATCTGCAAGTGCTGGAAATAATGTTAGTTCATTCACAATAAGGCTCGTTGATACAACCCAAAGAGATATTAAATCTTTTCAAATAGTTGAACAGATGCAAAAAGAATTAGTTGCTGCGCTAAAAGAAAAATACACATTTATCCAAGATATTTCTGTTTTTACTACTCAAGCTTGAGCATCATCAGGTAAACCTGTCGCTTTCAATATTGTAGGTGATGATTATCAAAAGATCAATAATTATGTACAGGAGATATTGCCAGATATCAAAAATATTCCTGGTGTTTTCAATGTCGGAATCTCTATCGAATATACGAATGGAAAAATAGTTTATGTATTAGATGAAAACAAGGCTAAATCACTTGGTATTACCAGTATGTCTTCTGTTACTTCACTTATCGCACTTAAGAATCCTGGATATGAGTCTAATGGTGTCAAAATAAAAGATTTTTCTGATTTTGGTAGTGATGTGCTATCATTGAATGCATTTTTGTCGACTAACTTACCTATAGATCAGACCAAAATAGGTAAAATTACTTTAGATCAGATTATTAGCAAAAAAGAACTACAACCAGAAATTAATGCTATTATCAGAGAAGATGGTAAAAGACGTATATCTATTCAAGCTGACAAAACTAATAGTGCAGTTTTGACCGATATTACTTTGGCAATTGATAAAGTGATAAAAAAACATCCTTTGCCTGATGGATTACAGAAAACAACCTGATGAGATGCAGCTTCGCTCACTCAAGCTTCGTCAGATTTAAGTAAAGCGATGCTTATCTGACTTATTCTTATGATTCTTGTTTTAATTATTCAATTTAATAATATTAAATATGCTATTGTCATTGTTTCTAGTGTTTTTCTGACTATTTGATGAACTATTGTTATTCTTGCTTTGACCTGATATGATATGACATTTCCTGCAATGATAGGAATTTTTGGGGTCATGTGAGTATGAGTCAATCAAGCATTAATCCATCTGGAAGATTTTAAATATTTTTATGAAGACAAATGAATGTCAGTGGTTGATAGTTTTCAGCAAAGTATTGCTGAAAGATTTGTTCCTATCTTTTTGACAAAAACTGTCACCATCATTGGATTGCTTATTCTTGCTATGAAAGACGAATTATTCTGATCTATGGCGATAGGATTTATCTGATGACTTATTGTTTCGTTCTTTATTACCTTGCTTTATATTCCCTCGCTAATGAATTTGGTATCTAGAAAATATCACCATAAACATGAAGAATTTGAATAATTTTACATATATTTTTTATCTATGCTGTCTATAAAAAATAGTGAAATAATAAGTGATATTTCTGAATTGTCTGAATTCAAGAATTTTATAGAGAGTAAAAAACATGACATCAATAATGTCTTACTCTTGGAGCCTATGTTTCTCAAACAAAAATTGAAAGAAACAAGACAACAGATTATACAAGAAAGTTTGAAGTATATTGGGCAACCTTCTATGAAATATAGATGACCTGATATCGGTGTTGATGAAAACTGATTCGATTGTTCTGGTTTTATAACTTTCATCTTGAAAAAGTTCGGTCTAGCTATTCCCGACATAAGACATTCATATGAATATTTCGATACATATGGAGTTGCTGTCCATAATTTACATAAACAACCTTGAGACCTTATATTTTTTTCTAGAAAATGAATAATTCCAACTCATATGTGAATACTTATATCTGATAATGAATATATCCATGCACCATGAAAAGATAATACTTATATTGAAGTTTCTCCCATACAACAAGAATCTATAGAAAATATTTCTAATAATAGACTATATGAATCCAATCCTATATGATTTAAAAGAATCGTATTTATAACTACTTCTCAGCAAAAGGAAAAATGGAATCTTAATAGATTTAGTAAAATAGTATAATTTTTATTTGTATATATATTGTTTATATGCAGGAATTTTTAGTTAATCATGATTATCCAGATAAGTTTGTTCCTCCTTCTGTTATGAATTATGCTAAAAGTATCGATGATATTCGTGATAATACTAGGTTTGTTTTGATTTCTGATGGACTTAATCAAGATATTATATTAGAATATATTAACAAAGATGTTCTTGTATCTTTGGGATTTTGTAGATTTACTGTATTATGATTTCATACTCGTATGAAGATACTTTATACTTCTAATCTTTGTGGTCTTGATACTGATACTAAGATAAAGGAAACAATATATCAACGCATACACATTCTAGCTTCTCCTATAAAATATCTTTGAAAAGAAATTTTTGTAAAATTTCTCGATATTTGTAAAGAAAAAAGAATTTCTTCAGTAAAACTTACTCCATACGAGCAGACAAATTCAATCGTTTTCTATCAAAATATGGCGAAATATTTTCCTGATCGTATTGAAACTATTTCTTATGATGAAAAATGAGACATTATTTTTTTTCTAAAATAATCTCTTTACAATTATTTTCATAAAAATACTATTATCTTGTTTTGAAAAGGGATTTAAGGTAGATTTAAGGTAGATATTTATACTTCCGAACATCCTTTGTTCGTTCCATTTTTTTTATCTTATAAAACAGGTACTATGGAAAAGTTCATACATCAAGTAAAACATTTTTTCACTGTTAGGAATTCTCTTATTGTCGTTATCTGTATATTGTCGCTTATACTGATAGTACAAAATATCCATAGATATGGATGACATAGATCATCTCATAATTTTGGTTGATCGGTAACTAATTCTCGTAGTGCATGATGACTTGGCTGAATGTGATTGCCTGGTATGTGATGATGATTTGGTGGTAGAAGATGAGGAAATTAATGTATTGATGAAACTACTATGTATTGATGAAACTACTATATTTTAATTTTTTAATTTACTAATATATATAATGAACATCCAAAAAATTTCTGAAAAAACATGGGAAATAATAAAATGACATAAACGATATGTCCTTGCTGCTGTAGTTCTTTTCGTTTTTGTGGTCAGATGATATTTTTCTTCATCAATTACTACTACAACAGCTGTAACACAGACGTATTCTGTTACAACTGGTAGTATCCAAAATACGCTCAAACTTATCTGAACTACTAAAATCACCAATATGCAGACACTTGTTTTCTGAGCTGAAGGTAAGGTGAAAGCTATTTACGTGAAAGAAGGAGATAAGGTGAAAGCTGGTCAACTTCTCGCTGAAATAGATAAAAAAAGTCTTTCGATAAGTCTTTCACAACAGGCATTAAGTATCCAAAATGCTAGAATTAATTATGATAAACTTTTGACGCAATATACTGATGCAGATAAGCTTAAAGCTCAAAATGATGTCAATAATATGCAAAGCCAGTTGGCAATAGCAAAACAACAATTGGTTGATCTTCAGTCTGCAAGATGAACTACTGTACAATTAAGTAGTCCTAAGATTCAAAATATCGTTATCTCTACTAGAAATTATATCAATAGTAGTAAAACCATATTAAATCATATCGATGAGGTTTTTTATATAACCAAAAATAATGCTCTTTATCAAAATGTACAAATAAATATCTCTGCTAAAAATAGTGCATCTTTATCTTCTATAGACAATTGATTTTATCAAGAAACAGATAAGTTAAATCAATTATCATCTAAACTTTCATCAATTGTATGACAAATGTCTGTAGAAATGACTGCTATCCAGGATCTTCAAAATTCTACTAAGGATTTCTTGAATTCACTTTCATCTTTGGTTATGTTATCTACAACTACTTCACAAAATGCTATAACTAGCGTTGATTTATCTCAAACAGATATAAATGGATGGGTATCTAGGTTTACTAGTGATAGTGCTAGTGTATTATCACTTCTTTCTAGTGTAAATACAAATATATTGGATCTTCAAAATACAGCAAGTGATATTCCAACCAAACAAAATGAAATAAATAATGATCAGGCTCAATTACAAATGCTTCAACAGACGGTACAAGATATGGAAAATGGGCCAAAATCTAATGATAGAATACTTCAATCGAATGCTATTAAACAGTCACAACTTAGTTATGCACAAACATCTCAACAATTAGATAACTACCAAATTATAGCGCCGTTTGATGGTACGATTGATGCTATATGATTTAAAGTAGGGGATACAGTTTCTTATAGTGCTGGTTCTTCTACGAATGGTATAACGGTTTCTAATCCAGATGCCTATGAAGTAAATACGCTTATAGATCAGATAGATATCGTTAAGGTAATGCCAGGTCAACCAGTAAAAATTACATTTGATGCATATCCTGGGTATACTATTACTTGAACTATCGCAAGTATAGACCCAACACCAGTCACTAGTGCTTGAGTAGTTTCTTATAAAGCAAAGATAATTCTTCAACAAATTACTGGTAAAAAAATATATGATAGTATGTCAGCAAACGTTAATGTTATCATCGATGATAAACACAATATTTTGGTTTTACCTACAATTGCTATACAAACGAGTGGTGACAATACTTTTGTCTGGACTCAACAAGGAACCAAAAACATTTCTCTCGGCATAACAGATGGAACACAGACAGAAATTTTGAGCTGATTACAAGCAGGAGATGTTGTTTCTGCTCAAGCATACCAAGTGCAGTCCGCTGTCAAATCTACTACGTTTCAACCAGGTGGTAGTTGAACTCCATGAGCTTCTGCGCAACAAACACAACAATCATTTAGAATGTTGCAAGGTGCTTGAGGTAGTAGGCCTGGAAATTAATTTTTACTTGCATCAAAAATGTGGATATATGATAGAACTCAAGAATATTAAAAAAGATTATATGAGTGGCAAAGAAATAATGACCAAAGTGTTGTTTGGTGTAGATTTAACTATTAATGATGGTGACTTTTTTGCTATCATGGGACCTTCTGGATCTGGAAAATCTACGCTTATGAATATTATCTGATTACTTGATACACCAACAAGTGGAGAATATATTCTTGATGGAACCAAACTTCCTGAAATGACAGAAAATGAAAAAGCACAATTACGTTCTAGAAAAATCTGATTTGTATTTCAAGCATTCAATCTTATTCCTAGGATGAAAGTCATAGATCAGGTTATGCTTCCTATGTTTTATCAATGAGTCCCTGTGTGAGATGAATATCAGAGAGCTGTTGAAGCACTTGAAAAAGTTGGACTCGCACATAAGGTTGATAGCAAACCCAATCAATTGTCTTGATGAGAACAACAAAGAATAGCTATTGCTCGTGCCATAGTAACTAATCCTACGTTGATCCTTGCTGATGAACCTACGGGAAATTTAGATACGAAAACGAGTATTGAAATTATGGATATTTTTACCAAACTCAATAAAGAAGGAAAGACTATTGTTATGGTTACGCATGAACCAGATATTGCAGCTTTTGCCAAACACAACGTACATATGAGAGATGGTTTGATAGAAAGAGTCCACATTAATACAGAAAAATGAGTGAGTAACGCAGCAAATGCAAAATCACACGCTGCGGGTAAAAAATAATATTATAATTTTTTTTTATATATAATAGTAAAAAAAAGGATGTGAATATGGATATATTTAAAAAATGCATTTGCTTCATTGATAGCTAGTAAATTGAGATCCGCACTTAGTAGTTTGGGTATTATTATTGGTATTTTATCTGTGGTGGTGTTATTGGCTTTGGGACAATGAGCAACTGCATCTATTCTGTGAAATATCGAAGCGTTAGGTACCAATCTTTTGATGGTTATGCCTTGATGATCCCAACAATCTAATGTGAGATGATCTGCAGGAGGATTGTGATCTCAAAACGTACTTACGCTTACTGAATCTGATTTGATTGGTGCTTTGCCCAATGTCGCTATGGTCTCTCCTGAATATTCTTCCAGAAAACAGGTTATCTATATGAATAATAATGCTCAAGAAAGCGTATATGGGGTCATGCCATCATATCTTCAGGTCCGTAATTCAACTGTAGCGTACGGATCTTTCATTACGAAAAAAAATGTTGATAATATAGATAAGGTTGCGGTTATCTGATCAAATACTGCGCAAGTATTGTTTTGAACTACAAATCCTATTGGAAAAGATATTCGTATGTGAGATACTATTTTGACGGTTATCGGTGTTATGAAAGCTAAATGAACACAGTGATTCTGAAATGCTGATGATGTTGTTTTCGTTCCCTTGACTACTGCACAGGAAAGGCTTTTTGGAACCAAATATCTTTCTGATATCTGAGTATCAGTCACTACTTCCCAGGCCATAGTTACGACAAAAACTGATATTCAAAATGCTTTGCTTGCGCACTTTAATATAAAAGATCCTACTGCAGCGAATTTTAGCGTACTTAATCAAGCTGATCTTGTGTCTACCATCAGTTCTATTACCGGTACCTTGAGTTTGTTTTTATGAGCGATTGCTGGTATAGCTTTGGTTGTCTGAGGTATAGGTGTGATGAATATTATGTTGGTTTCTGTCGCAGAAAGAACTCGTGAAATCTGAATCCGTAAGGCAGTCGGTGCTCAGAATAAAGATATTATCCTTCAATTTCTTTCAGAATCTTTGGTTTTATGTCTTGTTGGTGGCGTGATAGGAATCGTTCTTAGTTATCTTATTATATTTGCATTGAAAAGTGTGATAGTCTGAATTATTACTTTACAGTCTATCGCTATGGCGGTGTGATTTTCAATTATTATCGGTTTATCGTTTGGTATTTTCCCTGCATATAGAGCTGCCAAACTTAAACCAATTGAAGCATTGAGATATGAGTAGTTTCCTATAACAATTTCTTGATAAAATATACTAATTGTATACATATAATGATAATTATTAATTTTTAATTATTAATTATTAATTTTTGATGTATCGTACGCACACTTGCTGAGAACTTACTGCCAAACATGTAGGAACAAAGGTTACGCTTTCTTGACGAGTCAATAAAGTTAGAAATTTATGATGAATGACGTTCATTGATCTTCGTGATAGATATGGAATCACCCAGATAACTCACGATCCTGCAAAATCTAGTGTGGAATTTCCTGATGTAAAATCAGAATATGTTGTTCAAATAATTGGAGAGGTTGTTGCAAGACCCGAAAATATGATCAATAAAGACATGTCTACGTGAGCTATAGAAATCAATGCTCTTGAAGTAAAGGTGCTTACAAAAGCAAAGCTTCTTCCGTTTCCTATTGTCGATGAACCCAATACTAGTGAAGAAAATAGATTTAAATATAGATACTTAGATCTCAGAAGAAGAAGGGTTTTGGATAATGTACTTTTTAGATCAAAAATGCTTACCTTTACGAGAAACCGATTTAGTGATAAAGGATTTGTAGATGTACAAACTCCTATTTTTACCGTATCTTCACCTGAAGGTGCAAGAGATTATCTTGTTCCCTCAAGAATTAATCCGGGACAATTTTATGCTTTACCACAGGCACCTCAACAATATAAACAATTACTTATGGTAGGATGAATTGATAAATATTTTCAGATAGCTCCCTGTTTTCGTGATGAAGATCCTAGAGCAGATAGACATTCATGTGAGTTTTATCAGATTGATTGTGAAATGTCATTTATCAATCAAGAAGATGTATATACCGTAGTAGAATGATATCTGAATGAACTTATTCCTACTTTATCTTCTCACAAAAAAATTACCGTAGCATTCAAAAGACTCAAACATAGAGAAGCTGTCGATCAATATGGAAGCGATAAACCTGATCTTAGATTTGCTATGCCACTTGTCGAAATGACAAAAGATTTTGATCATTCAGAGTTTTCTGTATTCAAAGAAACTATAGCAAATTGATGAAGTATCAAAGCTATGAAATTTGAAAATAAAGTATTGAGTAGAAAGGAAGCGGATGAATTGACAGAACAGGTAAAGAAAAATAAAGCCAAAGGGCTTGCCTATATTTGTTTCGATTCAGAATGACTCAAGGGTTCTCTAGTAAAATTTCTCAGTCCTGAAGAAATTGAAATCATCAAAACTAAAACATGAGCCAAAGATGGTGATACTGTTTTGTTTGTTGCTGACAGTTATGATGTGGTTACTACCTCATTGGGAAGATTGAGAACATATATCAGAGATACCTATCTTACTCTTGATAAAAACGATTTATCATTTTGTTGGATAGAAGATTTCCCATTATTTGAAATGGATGACACAGGAAAATTAGATTTTTGTCATAACCCATTTTCTATCGTAAAATGATGAGCTGAGGCACTAAAAAATCCTAACAAACTAGAAATTTATTCTGAACAATACGATCTATCGTGTAATGGATATGAAATTCTTTCCGGATCTATCCGTAATCATGATCCAGAATTATTATTAGAAGCATTTAAAATGGTTGGTAGGGGAGAAGAAGAAATTAAACAGAAATTTGGTGCTATGTATGAAGCCTTTCAATTTGGTCCACCACCACATGGATGATTTGCTATTGGATTTGATAGATTGTTGATGATTCTCAAGGATGAAGAAAATATTAGAGAAGTCTATGCATTTCCTAAGTCGTGAAGGGCTCAAGATGTCATGATGGGCGCTCCATGATTTGTAGAACAGGACCAGTTAGATGAATTGGGTATAGAATTAAATACAAAAACAAAGAATCTTTTACAAGATAAGTAATATATATGAAACTTCTCCCATGAGATACAAAAATTTGGCAGAAAAAAGTTTGATATAGCAAAAAAATCCTTTTCGATGGACAAGATAGCTGATATCCATGAAGTTTGGTTCAGGAAATAAAAATTATGCCTGGTGAAACAGCACAATCCCATCATCACAAAATCCAGACAGAAATCTTTTATTTTTTAAGTAATTGTGGCTATCGAATTGTTAATTGAAAAAAAATTACTCCTAACATATGAGATATTTTGCTTATTGAACCTAATGATATGCATATTGTCGTAAATGATTCTAAACAAGACTATCTTTATCTAGCATTTAAAATAGATTATGTCTCTGATGATTCGTATTGGAAATAATATATTTGCCGGGATAGCTCAGCTGGTAGAGCAGTGGTATCGTAAACCAAAGATCGTGGGTTCGAATCCCATTTCCGGCTAATGTCTTTATTCTTGAAAATATCGTTCATAACCATACCATATATTTAGTTTTTTATTTATTATGTATTTTATTGTCATGACCGCAAGAAAAAAAGTATTAAAATTTTTAATTATTGTTATTTTAGCTATTTTCCTTCTTTCTACAGGACTTATTTCTGTGTTATATCTTGGATGAACTAAAAATACTACATGAACAGGTGATGTGTTGTCATGAACTACCTTGTCATGAAATACTAGTAGTACGTGAACTATTGATTCTTGAGTTATTGCTACAAAGGCTGTTGATACATGAATTTCTACTATAAAAACTGTTAATATATGAACGGTTTCTCCTCTAATTGCTACTACATGAACTAAATAGTTCTTTACTTTATAAGTGAGTATTAATGCAATTGATTGTCGAACAATGTCAAAGATATGCAAAGATGAGAGCTCATACTGCTACCCATTTGCTTCATACACAGCTTGCTAAAATATTCAAAACAACTAAACAAGCTGGTTCGCTTGTGGATGAAGACTATCTTAGATTTGATTTCAATGCTGATAGACTTTTGAGTCCCGAAGAAATTCATGATATTGAAAAAAATATCAATCAGATGATTTATGATGCGTATACCGTTGAAGTGAAAGAGACTTCATATAATGAAGCTATCAAACTTTGAGCTAAAGCATTTTTTGAAGATAAATATGGTGATGTTGTTCGTGTGGTGAGAGTGTTTACTCATGATAATCAGGTAGTATCTATAGAGCTTTGTGGGTGAACTCATGTTGCCAATACCAAAGATATTGGCTGCTTTGCTATCATAGGACAAGAAGCTGTTGCTTCAGGAGTAAAGAGAATAACTGCCATTGTTTGACCAAAGGTGGCTATGAAGATCCATGAAGTGCAAGACATTCTGGATGGTACGGTAGCAAAATTATGAATTAAAACTTCTACACAACTTACTGATAAGCTTGATAAAACACTTAAAGAATACGATGAAATGAAGACAAAAATTGAATGAATGGAAACAATAATGATCAAACAAATATTAACTTGATCTGATTTTTCTTCATGAAAGGATCTGGATAAGGTATTTCTGATTCCCCTTACTTTGAATTTCAAAAACGTTGCATTTCAGGCAAAATCAATCTTTGAACATCAAAATGTATTGCTATATACTTCTGAAGGATGATTTATCTTACTTACTAAAATATGAGTCTCTGCCAAGGAATTTGCTACTAAACTTGGTATCAAATGATGAGGAACTGATACTATGATTCAGGGAAGAGATGAAGGGGTTTTACAGTTATTTACATAAATACATGATTTCATTTTCTCAAGTACAAAAAAAAGATATTCCTATTCTTGCTAATATTTACGCAAAAGCATATAATAAAGAATGAGAATCTTGGAAACCCAAAAAAAGCCAAGAGATAGTAGAATATCGATATAAAAAAAGTATCAAGATAAAAGTTATATACGATAAAAAGATTGTTTGAGCAATTTTTTCTGATGTTAAACCTTTGTTTTTCTGAAATGTTATGAATGATGGGGATATTGTTATAGATCCTGCATATCAAAAATTATGAATAGGTGCCAAACTTTTTGCTTATGGTATAGCATATGCTATTAAAAAATTTCATGTTGTAGGATGGGATTTTTATACGTTCAAAGATAGCTATCAATATGAACGATATAAACGTATAGGATTCTATGCTTCCAATAAATGGATTATGATGTCGGGTAAAACTGATGAAGTCTTGAAAAAACTTAATAATAGTAAAAAATAATTTACCATATATTTCTTCTATGGCAGAAAATCAAAACAAAACTTCTCTTAAAAATATGTATACTAAATTTCATGCTACTGCATGATGATTGTCTACAATAGAAGCCGAGAAGAGAATAAAAGTGTATGGATATAATGAGGTACAGAAAGCTAAGAAGATTAGTTGAATTTTAAAATTTCTCTCCTACTTCAAATCACCCCTTATCATCCTTCTCTTCGTTTGTGCTGCCATTTCTTGATTCACTTGAGAATATAAAAACTCTATCATTATTGTTTTGATGATTTTTTTAAGTGTTATTTTAAATTACTATCAAGAAACAAAATCGGACAAAGCAGTACAAGATATTCTTAAAAAACTGGAAATAAAGTCTATGGTATTAAGAAATGGAAAAGAGGAGAGTATCACTACCAAACATATAGTTCCTGGTGATGTTGTTCTATTGGCTGCAGGAGATATTATACCCGCTGATGGTATACTTATAGAAGCGGACGATCTCTTTATCAATGAATCCTCACTGACGGGTGAAAGTTTTCCTGTAGATAAATCTATAGATGGAGAATGAAAAAATTTATTAGTGTTTTCCGGGACGAATGTTGTTTCTGGTTTTGCAAGATTTCTGGTTACGGGCACATGAGTACAGACAGAATATGGTAAAATAGCACAACAGCTTATTAGACCATTACCACCTACCTCTTTTGAAATCGGAATGAAAAAATTCTGATATTTAATCATCAAATCTATTGTTTTCATTGTTCTCGCTATCTTTCTCATTAATGCCATCAATCATAAAAATATTTTAGAATCAATTCTTTTTTCTTTGGCAGTTGCGGTGGGTATTACTCCTGAATTACTTCCTGTTATTATGAGTATTAATATGGCTAGAGGATCAGTAAAAATGGCTGCTAAAGGCGCTATTGTCAAAAGACTTAATGCAATCCCTGATTTTTGAAGCATGGATATTTTGTGTACTGATAAAACATGAACACTGACGGAAGATAAAATTACCTTGGTGAAATTTATCGATGTTTTCGGTGATATAAATCAGGATGTTTTGAGACTGTGATATATTAATTGATTTTTCGAAACAGGAATCAGAAGTGTTTTGGATGATGCTATTCTTGCTTATCAACATATAAATATCGAACTTATCAAAAAAGTTGATGAACTTCCGTATGATTTCTTTCGTAAAAGGTCATCTATTATTTATCAAGAGCAAAGTGATGGAAAAAAGATGGTGAGTAAGTGAGCTCCAGAGGAGATATTTAAAATATGTACTTCATATACTCTCTGATCTAAAACTAAACTTGTAGATAAACAATTCTTAGAAAAAGTTACTTCCGTCTATGATGATCTTAGTAGTCAATGATTTAGAGTTTTGGCTATAGCTACCAAAGATTTGGATGGTAGAAAGATTAAAAACATGAAAGACGAAGAACAGAATATGATTTTGGTAGGTATGCTTGCGTTCTATGATCCACCTAAACATGATGTGAAACAAGCGTTGATTGATATGAAAAATCATGGTATTATGATTAAAATATTGACGTGAGATAGTCCATTGGTTACCAAAAAAGTCTGTGAAGAGTTGGATATACCTATAGAAGGTATTATGTCATGAGAATATCTGGACTTAAATGTATTAGAAGATGATGAGCTTGCTGTCAAAGTCATGGAAGCAAATATCTTTGCAAGATTATCACCAAGTCAGAAAGATAGAATAATATCAGTACTCAGAAAAAAATGATTTGTTGTATGATATCTCTGAGATGGAATCAATGATGCCCCTTCACTTAAGAGCGCTGATGTCTGAATCTCTGTCAGTAATGCTGTCGATGTTGCCAAAGAAGCGGCTGATATCATTCTAGTAAGAAAATGACTTAAAGAACTTTTGGAATGAGTGATAGAATGAAGAAAAACGTTTGGAAATACGATGAAATATATGATGATGTGATTGAGCTCAAATTTTGGAAATATGTTTAGTATGATAGGGGCAGTTATGTTTTTACCATTTCTTCCTATGCTACCGAGTCAGATTTTGCTTAATAACTTTTTATATGATCTGTCGCAAGTGTCATTGCCGACCGATAATGTGGATGAGGAATATATCAAGAAACCCAAACATCGAAATATAAAATTCATCAGAAACTTCATGCTCGCATTCTGACCTATCAGCTCTATTTTTGACTTCTTGACGTTCTACTTCCTATTTGCTATATTTCACTTCAAAGGCTCTATGTTTCAGACGTGACGATTCATAGAATCATTAGCAACTCAAGTCTTTGTTATCTATGTCATCAGAACGAGAATGATTCCGTTTTGGAAATCATGACCAAGTAAACGACTACTGACTACCACGTTTGGTATGGTGTTGTTGTGATTTGTATTCACATTGCCTTTCTTGGCTCCGATTTTCTGATTCACTTTTATGCCTGCATATGCATATTTCACTATCATAGTCTTAATACTTGTCTATCTAGTTCTGGTTGAAATCGCTAAATACTTTTTCTATAAAAATCTCTATAAATCATCTGATTCATAATTTTATTTATTCTTAATCGTCCATGAAAGTAGCTGTATTCTCTGATATACATGAAAACTCTCATAATCTTGTACTAGCATTGGAAATATTTCAAAAACTCAAAGTGGAGAAGATTTTGTTTTTGTGAGATTTTGTAAGTCCTCTTGTTGCACAGATCCTTGCTTCATCTCCTATTCCTGTATTTGCTATCTGGGGAAATAATGATGGTGATAAAGTCTCTATCGTAAGAAAATCTCTAACCTCTTGAAGTAATCTGGAAATATGAATTGATGTGTTTGATACGATAGTTCTTGATTGAAGGAATATTTTCCTGACTCATTATCCACTACTTGCTAAACCTATGGCGAAATCATGAGATTTCGATGCAGTGTTCTATGGGCATGATCATAAATATAATATGGATAAAATTAATGATTGCATTATCGTTAATCCTGGAGAACTCGGTGCTCATAAATTCTGAAGGGCTAGTTTTGTAGTATATGAAACAAAAACCAATATAGCAGAGCTCATATTCCTTGATTCATTCATCTCTTTGCAATCTGAAAAAGTAGATGCATATTTACAAGATATCGGTTTCAAATTAAGCGCTAGCAAATGACACAAATATTAGTTTATTTATTGTATTGTTATTATGAAAATAGCTTCTCGAAATGTGAATGGAATTCGTGCAATTATTGGCAAGTGATTTTATGATTGGGTCAAACAAAATAATCCAGATATTATCTGTCTGCAAGAAGTAAAATCTTTTGAATCCCAATTACCTCCAGAATTTCGTTATCATATGAATGATTATAATCGAATCCGACATGCAGGTGAAAAACCTGGATATTCTGGTGTCGTTACTTTGTATAAAAAACAATTACATTTTGTTTCCTGAATATCCAAATTTGAGTCAATGGAACATTTTCATGAAGAAGGTAGGGTGGTCGAGACGAAGTTTCAGGAATACACATTATTGAATATATATTTTCCCAATGGTGGCGAAAGAGCAGATGGAACTGAAATGTTGAGTTATAAATTAAAATTCTATGAACACTTCATTCATTACATAAATAAACTCAAGAATAAGTGAGAACGTGTTATTACTTGTGGAGATTTTAATATCTGTCATCGTGAAATCGATATTGCGAGACCAAAAGAAAATGCAAATAATATATGATTCCTTCCTATCGAAAGGGCTGAGATGGATAAATTGGAAGAAAACTGATATGTTGATGTGTTTAGGTATCATAATCCTACGCTTGTTGATCAATATACTTGGTGGTCATATCGTGCAAACGCTAGGCATAATAACGTATGATGGAGACTGGATTACTTTTGGGTATCTAAAGATGTTGTTGCTCATATAAAAAAAATCACTCATGAAACTTCTATAGAGTGATCTGATCATTGTCCAATAGTTTTGGAACTTACTTTCTAATTTTATATTTCTATCTCATCATGTATACGTATAAAAATATACATATTGAATGGCTTGGTCATGACTGATTTTTGATAGTCTATAAAAATAAAAAGATATGTATAGATCCATTTAAACTCAAACAGACTTTTCAAGCTGACTATATTTTCTTTACTCATAATCATCACGATCATTTAAGTATAGATGACATTGCTAAGATTATACAACCTACTACAATGATAGTCGCTTCTTCTCTTTGTGAAGATAATCTCAAGGATATATATAATAAAAAGGTATTTTTAAAGCAAAATATTGTGCTGATGTTGCATGATTTTTCAGTAAAAACTATTCCAGCATATACTATTGATAAATTTAGATCTCCTTGAGTTCCTTATCATCCTAAAGAATCATGATATGTGTGATTTTTATTTAATTTTGATGGAACAATACTTTATCATGCTTGAGATACTGACCTTATACCTGAGATGGAGTGATTATGTCCAGATATTGCTCTTTTACCCATCAGTTGAATATATACTATGACAGCACAAGAAGCTGTACAATCTATTACATCTATTAAACCACAACTAGCTATTCCTATGCATTATAATACTATTATAGGTACATGAGAAGATGCAGAATATTTTCAAAAACATGCTCAATGCAAAGTTGTTGTTTTATAAAAATAGGTAAATAAAAAAATGAATCTACAAAAGTCCATTTTTTTGATATATAGTATATATTCATTATTATCAACGTCTAAACGCTGCTTTGATTCGTTGAAAAAAAAGGAATCCAGTGTTTGTTGTAGGCGAACCTGCTTTGAGATAATCAGTGTAGCTAGTATTATTAAATGTACATTTGGAATAGGTAAATGTTCCTTTTAAATTTCCATTTACACAGGCTCTTATCTCTACATTACATGCAAGATCAATAAATCCACGTGGTGCTTTGTATGCTTTTATAAATTGTCCATGTTTGATTTCCTGTCCTCGTGGTGTTATGCAACTTGATATACTTGGTAATGAATTTTGTGTTATTCATGATGTGGTAATTACCGGCGTATTGCTTGTTCCTTGTATATCTATTGCTTTTCCTGTGGTATCTATTTTTCCTTGATTATTAAATTCTGCTCATGCATTTGTAGGGGCTGTTGGTTGAATATAGTCATTGAGTACCTTTTGGTTATATGAAATTACTTTTGCTTTCTGATACGTATATACTACATCTTCTTTACATGAAGGTTGGGTAAATGATCATCATAGTATTCCATTGGTACACACTCTTTTTTCTATATTACAAATAGTATTTACATCTTTTCTTTGTTCATATGCTAAGACAAAATCATTGTTTTTTATTTCTTCATTCCAGGGTGTGATACAATTTATTGGTGCTATAGTGTTGTTGCCTGTTTTTTGAGATATCTGATTTCCTGTAAGTATAGTTCATGAATATAGCGTTCATGTATATGTCTGTCCTGTTTGTGTCCCTAGAGTACTGATTATTTGATTTACTTCATTGGGATTTATAAGATTATCTAAAGTCGATGTTGTTGTACCTGTTATGTTTCCTGTGTATATCTGTCATTTGTATGTTGCTTGTCATGATCAATCCTGAAAAAGATAATCTCGTTGTTGGTTAGCAGCGTTGTGTACAGAGGTTTCACTACTATTTCGTACAAATTGGAGTTCAGTATTTGGTGTATCTTTTTGAAATATCATCACCATAGCAAAAAAAACAATGACGAGTGCACTGATTCATTTTTTCATCATTTCTTTACTGATTTTTGAGAAATGCTTTTTGATGTGTTTTTTGATGTGTTTCATTTGATTTCTACCTATAGGTAAAGTCTTATAAGTATACTTAATAAAAAAAATCTGTCAATTTCCATCAACAGAATTATTTGACTTTTCTTCTATATATTACCCTGTAATTATTCATGATCCAATACATTCATCACCTTTGTATGCGACTATAGTTTGACCTGGTGCAATAGCTCGTTGTTTCTCTTTAAACGTCACTATAATATCCTTTTCTTTGTTCATTTTGAGCGTTGCTTCTTGTGGTTCCTGTCTGTATCTAATTTTAGCAAGTATTTTTGTTGGTAGTTTATATTCTTTTCTAATCCAATGTCGTCCTGTGGTACCAATAGTCTTACCAAACAATGAGGTATCTTCTTTTTCACCAACAACTACTATATTGTTCTTTACATCTGTTTTGATGACATATGCTTTGAAGGGCAAACTTAGGCCGTGTCTTTGGCCTATGGTGAAAAAATATGCTCATTCATGTTTCCCGACAACTTTCCCTTCAGTAGTGATTATATTTCCTTCTTTTTTTTGTAATTTTTTCAATAAGAATTCTTTGATAGGAATATTCCCAATAAAACATAATCACTGACTATCTTTGCGTGCAGCATTTGGCAATCCTATCCTTTTTGCTAATACTCTTATCTCTGGTTTTGTATATCATCACACAGGAAATAATGATTTTGAAAGCTGATGCTGATTGAGCCCTGAAAGAAAATATGATTGATCTTTGTTATAGTCTAATCATCTTAGGAGTTTATATTCTTTTTTATTGGTTTCTATTCTAGCATAGTGTCCTGTAGCGATGTAATCGAATCATAACGCTAATGCTTTTTCGAGAAAAACATCGAATTTAATCAGTGAATTACATAATACGTCCGGATTTGGTGTGATTCATTGTTGATATCCGTCGTAAATATATTCAATAATCTTTTCGTTGTATTCTTTTTGAAGATCAAATGATATAATTTCTATTCATAAAAATTTTGAAACTTTAATAGCTTCTTCTGCATCTGTATAGGTTGTACAATTGCCACTGTCAGAGACGTAGTTTTTCATAAATCCAGCAACAACATCATATCATTCTTTTTTTAAAAGATATGCAGCGATTGCAGAATCTACTCCTCACGACATTCATACTAAAACTTTTACCAAAACTTCATTTTTCAAATTTTAAAAATTAGATTTATAGTACTTATTGCTTATATGTTTTCAATAATAAAAATACTCTGCCCGAAGACAGAGTATTTCCTTTTGTTTTAGTTTTTAAAAAAATCACTATTTCTTTTTAGCAACTTTTTTTACAGCTTTTTTAACTACTTTTTTAGCTGGTGCTTTTTTAGCAACTTTTTTTACAGCTTTTTTAACTACTTTTTTAGCTGGTGCTTTTTTAGCAACTTTTTTCTTTACTACCATTTGTGGTATATAATAAGAAATAAAATGCCAGGTAGAAATTTAACTTACTCGTTAAACTTTCCTTGCTACAAATTTTATATGTAAGGAAACAAAAAAAGCAAACATAATACTGCTTTTTCGTAAAAAACTATATTTGAATGTTATAGCTTCTAAACTAATGATTCATTGTATCAAAAAATAATCTAGTTTACATATTCAATTAAGTGTATGAATTATGTCATTGTTTTTAATTTTTTTTCAGTATGTACCGTATCTTTCACACAAAAACTCTTGTGTCTATATGTATTTTTTTTTCTTTAGTAATCACAGTCTCGAAGCCATAAAAAATGTTATATATTTGTTTATATTTTTTTGAAAATCCTTTTTAATTTTTTTTTAAAATTTTTTATTTTGTTCTCTGAATCATAATACATGCATTATGGATACATTCAATGTTGTTTTTTTTACAAAACTGAATTGCTGCATCACTTTGAGCACCAGGTTGTAACCACACGTTTTGTATTCATAATATTTTTACATCTTCCAAAATTTTTTCTGTGACTTTTGGTTGAGTAACAAAAATAACTATATCTATTTTTTTCTTAACGTTTGAAAGTATGGGATATACTTTTTCTCCTAAAATTACTTTTTCGCTTGGATTGATTGGTATTACCTTATATCTTGCGTCTAATAAATCCTTGAAAACCTTGTATCCATATTTTTCTTTATTATTTGTTGCACCGACAACGGCATAGAGAAATTTCTTGTTAATCATTTTTATCTATTAATATATTAAAATATTAAAATATTCGAATATATAACTGATATAGTTTTAAATTTTTCTTACAAGTATATTTTATGGAAACTTGTGTGGTAATGTATATACTTTTTATATGAATAATAAAAAACTCATAGCTTTTAATATGTATAATACTTGGGTATCTGCTCCTATATGACAAAATCCATATAAGGAAATATTTTCTCAGTTGTGAATTTCTTTGGCCATATATAAAGAACTTTCTACTATTGTACAAACGACTAATTTGGATATTAAAGATCTATTGTTACAAAAATTACCATCTGATACTTTTATTGACGAACTACTCGTAAAATTTCAATCTAATCTGGATAATCAACTTTCTTCTCTTTTTGTGTATGAAGATTTTCTTCCTACTTTAACTACGTTGAAACAATTGTGATATAAAACTGCTGTAGTCTCTAATCTCACTAAACCATATATCTATCCTTTGTTACATCTTATTCCTCCATACACTTTTGACTATAAAATACTTTCTTATGAGTTAGGTATGCAAAAACCTGATAAACAAATTTTTGATCATCTCAAATATATTTCATGATATGGGTCAGATGAAATTATTATGGTAGGCGATAGTTTCTCTTCTGATGTGCAATGAGCAAAAAATGCTGGTATAGATGCTATCCATGTAGATAGGTATTCTGAATGAATAGTTTATCATAAAGGACATATTTCTATTTCTGCATTGAAACAATTATTGCAGATTTTATAAAAAAACCTCACAATTTCTTGTGAGGTGTATTGAAAGACTGGATTTTATATTACTTGTAAAAATCTACATTCTATTTTTCTGACACCAAATTTTGGATTGTGAAATTTTACGATAGCGAGATGATTCCAAATTTCTAAAACATATCCCGTTCCAAATAATTTGTGTTTTACAATATCTCATTCATTTATATCTGGACCTTGTGAAGTATCTGCGTCTCATCAAAGATCAAACTTTTTGATTAATTCTATGGGTATTTCATCTAAAAATCTACTTGGTGGATTCATCTTGGTTTGTCACCGCGTCATTCTACTATTTGCGTGAGAAAGAAATAATACATCTTTTGCTCTTGTTATAGCTACATACATCAGCCTGCGTTCTTCTTCTAGCAGACTTGGTTCCATCATCGCATTGGATAATGGAAATATGTTGTCTTCCAGTCCTGCAACAAATACTACAGGAAATTCTAGTCCTTTACTTGAATGTACAGTCATCAATTTTACTGCATCTATGTCTCCCTTTTCGTTTTCTGAAATATCTGAGAGTAATGCGACTTCTTCTAAAAATTGTCTGAGTACTTCTTCACCTGTTTCTACATATTTTTCTGCCATATTAATTAATTGTCCGATATTCTCATATTTTTCATCTGCTTGGCTTTCTCCGCCTTCTTCTTTGACCAAATAGTCCCTGTATTTGATTTTTTTTACGAGTTTTTCTATGAGTTCAGCTGGTCTACTTTTTGCAATATGTGTTTTTATTTCTTCAATGGTGTGAATAAATTCTTGGATTCATTTCCTTGCCATTGGTGTTACTTTGATGCTAGAAGATTCATGGCAACTTTTTTCGAGGATATCGATCAATGAAGTATTGTGAATTATTGCTTCTTCTTCGAGTGTCTCTATGGTAGTCTTTCAAATTTTTCTATTTGGTGTATTTAAAATCCTTTTCAATGATACATTATCCACTGGATTCAAAAAATGTTTTATATATCCGATTACATCTTTAATTTCTTTTCTTTCAAAAAATTTAAATGCTCAAAATATTTTATATGGGATTCCTTCTTGGATAAAGAGCTGTTCGAAGGGAGATGACTGTGCATTGGTTCTATATAATATCGCTATTGATCATCGTGATTTGATTTTATTTCCTTCTTTCATCTTTTTAATGAGATCGATGATGTTTGCTGCTTCATCCATTTCACTTCCATGGGAGAAAATCGTTATTTTATCGTCACCTGTTCTGTGGGGTACGATATTTTTTTCATATTGATTGGTATTGTTTTTGATGATATGATTACTTGCATTGACGATATGCGGTTTGCTACGATAATTGATTTGTAATTTGAACATCTGGATATCTGGCCAATATTTTTTTACATTCAAAAAGTTTTCCATGAGGGCTCATCTTCGTCCGTAGATACTTTGAAAATCATCTCCGATAAGGGTTACATTTCCCTGATTTCCAGAAAGCATTTTGATGAGTTCAAATTGTATTCGGTTGGTATCTTGAGCTTCGTCCACTAATATATAATCAAATTTATTTTTCCATTTGGTGAGTATTTCTTTGTTTTTTTTGAATAAGAGATAGGGGAGTAAGAGCAGATCATCAAAATCGAGTGAATTAGAATTTTCCAATTCTTTTTGATATTGTTCATAAACCTTGTACATTGTCTGATCGTAATCGCTTTTAATGTCTTTGCTTGAAGACTGTGGATCAAATCCATTGTTTTTTTGTTTGGATATGAAACTTTTGGCTTCAGGGACTTTGAATACTTCTTGGAGATTGAGTTTTTTCAATACGTCTTTGAGCACGGATTGCGATTCGTTCGTGTCGAATATTCAGAATTTTTTATTATATTTCATATCCAATTTATCTATATCTTCTTTGAGTATTTTTAAAAAGATACTATGGAATGTCCCTATTCGTTTCAATGATGCTGCGGTGTAAAGCTTTTGTGGGGTGAATACTTCTTGATCTTTGGTAACGCTTTCTAGAAAATCTTCGATACTATCGTTATCAGTCTTTTTGACTTCTTTTTTTTGGATTTCTGTTTTCAATGCTGGCATTTCTTCAGAAATCTTGACTAATCTTTCCTTCATTTCGTTGGATGCTTTGTTGGTGAAGGTTACGGCTAAAATTCTATTTACAGGAATATGCTTAGCTTGCGTTATGTAAGCTATTTTATAGGTTAATACTCTTGTTTTTCAACTTCCTGCTCCTGCTATGATAAGTGAAGAAGTATCGATGTGAGTACATGCATTTGTTTGTTCCTGGTTCAGTTGACTTGCTAAATATGCTTTAATATCCATGTTCTATAATGCAGAAGGTAAAACCTACTTGCCGGTAGGCAAGTGCAGAATGCAGAATTGAAAATTTGTCTGTGTGTTGGGAGTGTATGGAAAATAGTTTTTGTTTCAATTTGAATATTTTTTTTCTATGGTATTTTTAAAAAAACTTCCAGAAATACTGGAAGCTCTTGATATTTACTACTATTTGTGCTATTTCCCCAGAATAACTGCTGCGATGTCGGGGAAGTGTTCGGTATAATCACCGAAAATTTGTAATCCAAATGGATCGATGGGAAGTTTGTCCCAGGTGATTTTCTCTTTCCATCCTGCTCCCGAATACGAGCCGAAGCTCATGGGGGAGGAGTGGATTTCAATAAATGCTGCCCATGGACGAATGGCTGCGTCTTTCATTTGCATGCTTTCATCTGCAAGATAATCATGCTTTAGGTGAGGTACTACACAGATAGGAAAATCTGCTGCAATTCCTCCTCCTAATTGTAAAAATGCAATGGAAGAGTCTTTTGTATTGTCTACATACCATTCTGCCAAGTGGTGCATGTAGGCAATGTTGAGTTTTATGACTGATGGACTGATAGGGCCATTAGGAAACTTGTATTGGGAAAGTAATGAATGTTTTCCATCATAACAGGCTTGGGTGAAAATATTTCCCATCGTACTGTCTTCCCATCCTGGTACATACACAGGAATCTTGTATTTCCATGCCTGATATAGCCAGCAGTCATCTTCATTAGCTTCTAAGTCTTTTTCTACCAGACCACGTTCAAAGAGTTGAAAGAAGTATTCATGCCATAGGTTGCATTCACCTTTGGTTTCAGCTTCTCTCCAAAGTTTTTCTAATTCAGGAAGAATTATTCTTACTGATTCTTCTTCAGGCAGAAATGTGTCTGTGATACGTCGTAACCCTGCTTCACGGAGTTCGTTTTCTTCTGCTGGAGTGAGGTCTGTATATTCCGGAATATAGGCATAGTGACTATGCGCTACATAACGATACATACTTTCTTCCATGTTTGCTCCTGTGACAGAGATTCCATGAACTTTGCCAGCACGGATGAGTTCTCCGATTATGATACCCATCTGAAATGACGATCCAGCACCTGCCATTGAGAGAAATAATTTTCCATCATTGTCGAGATGCTTTTTGAGCCATAACCCAGCATCAATCGTTTTGCCAGCATTACAGTGACGCTTTGTGTGAACCAAAAAGTTGGTTACCGGAGTGTTTGAACTTGGTGTGAACTGTCTTTCTCCTGTTACGATTTTTTTTCGCAAGTTTTCTGATAAATTTTCTAATTTTTCCATACGTTGTTTTATTTTTATTAACGGTTTTTATTTTTTTGACTTTTTTTATATGTATTTTATTTATTAAGTCAATGTTTCGTTTTCTCTTGTTTTTTTATTTTTTATTCCTATCCTTTGCTTACATTTGTAACTTTTTCATCTAATCTGATTAATGGGGGGTCCGTATTGGGCTCCTTTTTTTATGTATTTTTTCTCATCAGCTCTTGAAACAATAAGAAAAACAAGTATATCTTTTATATAAGAATACTACATTTGATTAATGTGTGTTTTGTTTAACCTTGGAGTCCATATTGGACTCCTTTTTTTGTTTAGAAATTATTCTTTTACTACTAAGTCATTTTCGTATTGTTCATACAACTGTCTAACGTCTTCTGGAGTTTCGTAGTTTGGAAAGAGTGATTGGTTCAGGTCGATTTTTATATCTATTTGGTTAGCAATAGTTTCATTGTTTTCAATCAGTTGATTGATTATTTTCTTTTCGAATCCATTATGTTCCAAAATATCTCTAATCTCTTTTTCATTCATGATATGAAATTGTCCTTTGGGTTTTCTTCTTCCTTCATCATAAATTTTGAGTCCATCTTTGATAGCAAGAGCAACTTCCCGTGCTTGTTTGTCAGTACTGGAAGGATAAAAATAGTTATTATCAACTACGCATTCAATATGCTCTTTTTCTGCAAGTGTAAGAAGAAAATCGTTTACTTTTTGTGATTCTGTTGTTTCATCGTAATTTTGCGCAATTATTTCTAAATATATATTTTCTTTTCCTATTATATCTTCCATAAGATGAATTATTTCAATCATTTTGCTTTCTTTTTCATCAAGAGCAATCATTTTGCCTATTCGTGAATTTGCTCATCAAAAGAGACAAACAATATCTCTTCAGAATGTTTTCAATGCTTGGAGATCTATTTTGGGTTTACCTTTGATTCATTGTTTATTCGCAAATGACGTCAATTCCATTAAACTTTGATATCATTCTTTATTTTTTGCTATGATAACAATATTTCCAATGTGTTGATCTGGTATTTGAGAATTGATATCCATAACGAATCCAATTTCTACACCTATGATAGGGTTGATTCCTTCGTCTTTTGCTATTTGGTAAAATTTTACCATTCCGTACATACCATTGTAGTCCGTGATTGCGATTGCATTCATTCAGAGCTCTTTTGCTTTTTTAACGATGGTTGCTGGTTTTCCTATCGCCTCTAGAAATGAGAAGGTGCTGTGGCCATGTAGATGAATAAAACTCATATTAATCTATTAAAACATTAAAATATATTGTATTTTTGATCGCTAAGATATATGTTCTTATTATTGTTACTCATCTTTTACTTAATTGTATTCTAAAATCAATTTATAACTCTCCTTGCTTTTTGTTGTCTAATATGTATACTCTACATGCTAAAGTAATTCGTTACCTAAGCACAAAAATTTTTCAACCACGTTATTTTCATCAACATAGGCCAAACCCCTGTAATATGCAAAACAACAGTAAGAAGAATGTTGTATTACATATTATATTGGAACCTATGTTTTTTTAAACTAAAAAGCAGTCTATAGGATCAATACCGTGTATGAAATACACAGTTAATGGAAGGATACTCCTGCGACGGACTGCAGAATCTCTCCCTTACATCAAGAAATACAAGAAAATATCCTAGAATATTCCTATGGGAATGTATATCTGCGACGGATTGCACGAACATTTGCATACTATAGAATAGTATGTTTTCTTCTTTCTTTACTATTATGTTAATTATATATATATATAAACAGCTATATACGCTGTCTTTTTCTCGAAATCATAAAAACGAAATGAAGACTTATTTATCTTCCTGCTTCAAATTGGTCAAAGAGCTCTTTGAAAAGTATCGGTACACGTTTCATGTCTTCTGGGGAAAGTATATATGCTATTCTCATTTGTGTTTTTCCAGAATTTTCTTGTCCTTCTTTTGGAGAGTAAAACCCTGTCATAGGCGCAACTAGAAGTGTCCAATCTTTTTGTGCTCCATTTTTTTCTATGGTTACTTTTCCTTTGCTTGCACAATAGAGTACAAATTCGTTAGCATCAAACTTTGATTTAGCGATGTCTCTTACATCTATGACAGAATAGAGTGATGCATCGGGACTGGAAATAATAATCCCTGGAACCAATTCTTTGAAACTATTTGTTACAGACTCCAACATTCCTTTATAGTATGTTCTTTGTTTTTTGTATCGTGCTTGTAAATCTTCTTTGCTTTCATGGGCAATTGATCCAAAAATATATTGTCCAATGACATTGGTACATAAATTTGCTGTATATTCAGCAATAGCTTTTTCATGAAATTCTTTATTATCTGTTACTAGAGCTCCTACTCTCAATCCACATGCATTTCGTACTTTGGAAGCTGTTTCTATACTGATTCTTCTTCCTTGTATTCATGGAACTTCTTTATCAGTAATCCCTCGAATACTGGTTGCTGGTTTGTTTACATAAAATAATTCTCTATATGCTTCATCACTAATCATCCAGAGATCGTGTTTTACACAGAGCTGCGCAAGAGCTATCATACTTTCTTGGTCATAAAAATGTCCTGTTGGATTATCGTAAGGAATCACCACAAGCGCTCATGGTTTATATTCTGTGATTGTTTTTTCTATTTCGGAAATATCAGGCAGAGTAAAACTTCCGTCTTTTTGTAAATTTCTTTTAACAGAAATAGTAGATCTTCCAACTCTATTGGCCATGGTCATATAGTTGGTGTATGCTGCGTCGATCAAAAGTAGCGGCTGTTCTTTGCTTCCTGCTGGACCACAACATCCTATTATGATAAGTTCCATACCTAAACTTCCCCCATCTGTTATTTGACTGTAGAGATTTGTGGTATCATATCCACTAGCAGCGATAATATGTAAAAATGCTGTATTTGTTTCTTCATATCATTTGGTAAGTGAATAGGGCACTACTCAGTTTTTGAATGGACTCTTTTCATCGTCTAAATGAGTCATTCTTTCCTGCATTTTTGGATGCATAGGTAGTGAAACATCACCGATAGAAACGTTCATTGCTTGTACCTTATCTGTTCTTTTGAGAAATTCTATCTGAGCCATCCTGATAGAAGAAGGTTTTCTGTTTTGGAAGTGAGAAGACAATTTTGGCATAAGTATATAATCAAGATAAAAAATACACGTGTTTGCTTATACGAAAAATAATATATTTTTCAAAACTATTTTATATTTTCAAAAATTTTTGATTGAAAAAATGAGGTTTTTTTTTATCATGTTGGGGCTTTATTTTTGTGATTATTGAAATGTATAAAAAAATACTGATAGGAATGCTTTCTTTGAGTGGATTTTTTTCCTTTGTTTTTGCGGCGGCATGGAATTTACCTGGAGTAACTATTATTACTCGTGCACAATGGTGAGCTAATGAGTCTTGGAGATATTCTACTACATCAAAATCTGAAAGAGATGCTCTTCGTCAACTCCAAATAGATAGTGAATCTGGTCAAAATTCAGAAACTGGCTCTCAAGGACAGGTAGCTACTGATTTTTTGCTTACCCAGACACCAAATGAACAGGTGGTAAATGAATATCGTGAATCGTCAAGCGGTCATTTTCTTAAACGACCAGAAAGTATCCATACCAATAAATCTAAAATTATTATCCATCATACAGCTGATGATAATACTGTTTTACTTACTTGATGAACGTGAGCAGCAATCAAAGAAATGCAGGCTATCTATAAATATCATGCACTAACTAATGGATGGGGTGACATAGGCTATAATTTTGTTATTGATCCATTTGGAAACATTTATGAGGGGAGAGCTTGATGAGCATGAGTAGTCTGAGCACATGCTGCTTGGAATAATACTCCGAGTATAGGTATTTCATTGATGGGAAATTTTAACATAAATATCCCTACAGATGCAGCATTAAAATCATTACTTAAACTCACCACAGCTTTAGCAAAAAAATATCATATCAACCCCAAAGCTACTACTACCTATTTTAAAAAATCTCCTGAAACACCCTATCTCAAATGATATACTAATTATACGATAGTGGGACATGAAGATGCATGAATAACATCTTGTCCTTGAACCAATCTGTATAATTTACTTCCTGAACTTAGGGATCAGATCAGTCAAAATTTAACACAAATATCCTTGGTTAGTTCCAAAAAACCTGTTGTTGTTCCGTATATAGAAAGGTGAACTATTGTTGATGGACGATATTATTCTGATAAAATCAGTGATACTTTTACCCTTCCTATTAGATGGACGGGCGTGAAATCATGTACCAGTAATGATTCTACCATAAGTATAGGATCGTGTAGTTCCACAAACAACCAATTACTTATTTCATTGACAAAAAAATGAATCAGTGGACTCAAAACTATTTCTGTTGTTACTGCTTCAGGGACTAAAATATTTTCTATGAATCTTATTTGGCAAGACGATTTTGAAAGTATTGCTAATACACTCAAACAAGACTATATGACTAGAAAATTACTTACTCCATCATCACAAAATATCAACAAAATAACATCCAAAATTACTCTATCTGATATTAAAACATTGATTCAGACCCCCCTCAATATTTTGCTGTATGAATTGAGTACAACACTTCCAAGATATGAAATTTCATGTGATGGCGGATGTATTATCCAAGCTGATGATAAACTCTATACATGAGTTAATCCTGTTGTAGAAACGAGTAATGGTTTTGTTTATTTGACACTTCCAATGTTTGAAAACGCTTTGGCTGTAACCAATCTTGAAATTTCTTCTATGAGTGCAGGATTGGTACGCGTAAATAACTATTCGAGAAAATCATATTGAGGTATAGCGTGGAATAGTTTCAGAGGATCATTACTTTGGAAAAAAGAAACCATTAAAAATCTTGGTGATGGTACATTCGTAGATCAGGCAGTAGTTATCAATAAGACATCCTTTGATAATTATATGAAAGGTATTGCCGAAACTAGTGATAGTGATAATGTAGAAAAACAAACCTTAGTTTTGTTGCTTGCAAAAATGTATACCTTGTTTTATATCAATGGTCATAATACCCATCCATCAATTCCTGTGGGAGCAAGCTATCAAGCTATAGATAATCCTGATATGTTTCAAAAATATGTCTGAGCTGGACGAGAAAAAACTTCCACTATGTCTGCGAGTTTATTGACTGACATCAAAAATACTGTAGTTATGTATCATGGCTATGTTCCTATTTTGCCTTATTTTAGTTGTTCTGCTGGATTTACCTGGTCAGCAAAAGAAAAATGGTGATGGAATGATACTCCGTATTTACAATCTAAATTGGATTTTGCTGCGTGTTTCGATTTTAATGGTCATGGTGTCGGGCTCAGTGGAAAATGAGCTGAATATCTTGCTGAAAAGTGATGGACACTAGAACAAATATTACAGTATTATTATCCAGGAGTCGTACTTGCTTCAACTAACTAATTATTATTGAAAATATGCTTTTATTCTTATTGTTTGATCGTGTATAAACAAATTCTCAGTACTATATTTCAGTGAAATGCTGATCAGGCATGCAAACACATTCTTGAACTTTATGATAAGAATGGTTTTTGTATCATTGATTATCTCTATTTCGCTAATGTTGCTGGAAAGCAGATGTTTACTTCTCATCATAGCTTGTATCCGGTAGTTAACTTTAATGAAACATTGCTTGCTGATTATAAAAATATGGATATACATGGTATTTATGCACTTTATCAAGAGGCTATTCTTGATTCTGATTTCGTTTTGATGGATGGAATATGATTGCAAGTGTTTTATTATCTTGCCAAAAAAAAACGACTTCAAAATCTCAATGGAACTGATTTTTGTCCCTATTTTCTCTCGTATACAAAGAAAAAAATTACTGACAGGGGAATGAATATCATTCTTTATGGGACCTATCCACATCTTCTAGAAAAAACAAAACAATTTCTTATGAAACAATGATATACTGTCGTCTATGCTCAGGATGGATATACTAATTTGAACTGGGAAAATGTTAATCTTGCTTTGAAATGAAAAACCAATGATATCAATATTTTGCTTGTTGCTAGATCTACTCCTGATTATCCTATCCAAGAAATATGGACATTGGCCAATAAAGATAAGATAAGTCATTATGGATTGATTGTTATGAATCAAGCTTGAACATTTGATTTTTGGGTCGGTGAACAAAAAAGAGCTCCAAAACCTGTAAGAATACTTAAACTAGAATGGTTGCGAAGACTTATTTCTGATCCCAAAAGGAATATCAAAAAAGTAGTGTCTACTTTGGCTATCTTTAAGTATATTTTGTCGTATTTGATATTGAAAAAGGGATAAATATGTATACATAATGTACAGTGTATACGACTTTGTCCTCTTTTTTGTTTTTTTAGTATATGAAATAAAAAATTATTACAAGGTTTTTTCAGCTATTTTATTGTTTTACGATTTCATTTGATGCATCTCAAAGAAAAAAAATTTCTCTATCTTGCAGAAGAACATGTGTTTAATTTTGCTGAGGAAGTGCAAAATGGAATCAAAATAAAAATGTTTGTTTGATTTGAATCAGATAAATTTTTGGATTTTCAGAAAGATTTGCTCCAAGATTTTCTTGCTGAACTTAAGGATAAAATAACTACTGAAGATTATGATATCAATGATGTAAAAAATCATTTTGAAATATCTCTTCAAAACTTGAATGTGAGACTTAAAGCATTTGCTGACAAGGTTCGTGATATTGATTTTTTTGGTATAAAGGGATATATCCAACTTGTAATCGATAATATTCTTATGCTTTCTATGATTGGTGATGTGAGCGTTATGATATTTAGAGATGAAAGATTATATTATTCGCTTACCAATTCTCTCAATGATAAGGGAAAAATAGATTTATTTTCTGATTTTGTAGAAGGAGATGTGGAGGGACATGATCAAATACTTTATGTAGGAACTAAAATTTCTGATGTGTTTGATACGAGTGATTTTAAAGAAATGGAAAGTGTATTAAAATCAGAAGATACTCATTTAATTAACTTTTTCCAAGAGCTTCTCAATGCTAGACTTGATAAAAAGTCATTTGGATTTATTTTTCATTATATACTTACAGGAGCTGCAATCAAAACTCATGAAGACTTTTCTATGAAAATCAATGAAAATTCGCTTTTGGGTAGAATAAAAACAACTTTACTTAAAAATAAATATCAAGCCACTGTTGCTATTCTTGGTATTTTCATTTTGTTTATGGTCATTAATTTGCTTTCACAGGTATTGAAATCAAACGCCGATACTTTTGTTACTTCTGACGGGGTAACGGTTGATCTCACTATAGAAGATATTAAAAAAGATCTTTTCACCTTTCAGGGTATGGATCCTACATCTGAAGCTAAATCTCTTAAATATAATGAAATCCTTAGTAAACTTGATGTTCTTCAAAGTAAAGGAAGATGGCTTGAAGATGTTGCTCAATTTAGAAAATTATTACAATCAGAATATTATAAATGATTTAATATTATTTATGTGAGTAGTTTGACAAAATTTGATGATGCGACCCTTGGTAAAAAAACAAAGATTTTAAGCTTTAATCCTTCAGAAATTTCACAACTAGGTACTATTCAATCGCTCTATGTGTGGAGAAATATGATTGTGGCCGGAAGTAAATCAGCATTAGTTGGTTCTTTAGATGATAATATGAGAGGCTCTTTGGTTGATTATAATCTTCCCTCAACTGATGTTGTAAAGTGATGTAATCTTAATCTATTAAAAGACTGACTGTATTGTTTTACCAATAATGCAAATATTTATTCTATCAATAAAGCTTGATCTCAACCGGTTACTACTACTGATACTACACCGTTTTCTAAGAATATTGGTTGAGTAATTACCTATGGAAAAGCTAATCTTTATATTTTTGAAAATAATGTAAGTTCTGCTGGTAATACTACATTGGTTACGAGATATCGTAATACTTTAGGTTCACAAACTATTTATCAAGGAGGACAAAAATACTATCTGGGTACTAATATGAGTTGATTTTCTTTTTGATCTGGATTTGCTAATTTCGCGGTTGATTGATCTTTCTTGGCTTGGAATGGTGGTAAACTTTATCAATTTCGAAGAAATCCACCAACAGCATTTACTCTTGATGTTCGTGAAATCAAACTTCTTGGAGGAGATAAAAAAATATTACAGTATTCCAATGATGTGAAAGTGATTAGTTCTATAAATTCCAAATACTTGTATTTATTTGATAGGGTGAATCAAACTTTCACTATCTATGACTCTCGTCCAGCAAAAAATGCCAGTCAGTATAATTACAATTATGGCTTGTATTACGTATTTATGTTCAAATTTGATTTAGGTGCTACAAATAAGGTTATTGATATTGATATCCCTGATCCTAGTGGTGATAGACCAGATATGTATATTTTGACAAATGAATGAATAAATAAGGTTTCTTTATATGAGTTCATTGATAGTATCAATAACAATAAAGTACTCAAACAACTTAATTAATTTTCTTTAAAGAATAAGCTTGAGAACTATGAAAAAAATATCATCTAAACAACTTAGAGAGCATTGGAAAAATTTTCGATTGTCAAAACAACATATATATCTTCCAGAAAGTTCTTTGATTGGTGGTAAAGAAAGTACTGCTATGTTTACTATTGCATGAATGCAACAATTGATTCCTTATCTTTCTGGTAAAGAGCATCATTTAGGTAAAAGATTGTTTAATGTCCAAAAATGTATTAGAACTGTTGATATTGATGAAGTGGGTGATGCAAGTCATTGTACTTTTTTTGAGATGATGGGAAATCGGTCACTTGGTGATTATTTCAAAAAAGAATCAGTTCAACGAAGTTGGGAATTTCTTGTTGATGAGCTTGGTTTTGATTCTAAAAAGTTGGCAGTTACGGTTTTTGAATGAGATAAAGATACTCCTAGAGATGATGAAACTGCAACATATCGAAAGAATATGTGAATAACTGATGATAAAATTGCTTATATGCCAGCGGATAATAATCGGCGAAGTCCTTGATTGATTTGACCATGTGGTCCTGATACTGAAATATTTTATCGAGTAGGTAAAAGTACGTTTCCTCCCAAAGATTCTAATCCTAAAACTGATGATGATAATCGATTGGAAATTTGGAATAATGTTTTTATGGAGTTTTATCGTGATGAAACAGGTAAACTTACAAAATTAAAAAATCAGAATGTTGATACGGGAATGGGATTTGAGAGAATGACTAAAGTTTTACAGGGAAAGAAAACAGTTTTTGAAACTGATATTTTTGCTCCATTGATTGCTTTGATAGAAACAACGCTTACTATTACATATGCTGGTAATGAAAGAAGATGTAGAATTGTTGTTGATCATATAAGAACAGCATTCTTTTTGATTTTCCATGATATTGTTCCTTCCAATGAAGGAAGATGATATGTCCTTAGAAGATTAATTAGAAGAATGTATTATAATTTTATGCTTTTGAAACCAGTCACGGAACATGTTTTTGATGTATTTATCACTACAATTGTTACTTATGTTGACGCATTGATGGAAACCAAAGCAGATACAAAAAACATTGCTCTAGTACTAATTAAAGAAGCTCATCAATTTCAGAAAACCATCATCCATGGACAAAAATTGCTTGATGAACTTATTGCTTGAATAAATAAAAAAATCATATCAGGAAAAGATATCTTTAAACTTTATGATACGTTTTGATTTCCTTTGGAATTAACCAAAGAGATATTAGAAGATAAATGATTATCTGTCGATGTACAATGATTTGAAAAAGAAATGGAAGTACAGCAAGAAAGATCTCGTGCTTGATCCAAAGATATGTTTAAACAATGAATAGATCGATCCACATATTTATTATGAATATCTCCAACAATATTTCTTGGTTATGATACTTGTGTTTCTGATGACATACATTTGCTCAAAGATTTTGATGTACAATGACAAAGAATATTAATCTTTGATGCTACACCATTTTATGCCGAAAGTGGTGGTCAAATCTGAGATAGAGGAGTCGTAGTCTTAGATGATGGTATGGAGGTAAACATTGTTCAGGTTCAGAAATATAATTGAATTTTTCTTCATTTTGTTGGATAATACCCTCATCAAAATCATTTATTGACTTTTATCTATATTTATATATAAGGAGGAACTTTTGTTTATATGTTTTTTTTATGATGTACAAAAAAATTACTGATTTTGAACAGCGCATTAGCTCTATAGCCTATGAAATTGTATGATTAGATATCGATATAATAACCAATCCTAATCCCTTTCCTCAATTGCAAACATTACAAAATAAAATTTCTGATCTAGAAAAAACCACTTCACATTTTCCTAGTGATCTTAAAAAAGAGATGATAAATGATCTGAAAAATTTTTCTAATTCTTTGAAATGTTCTTTTTATGCTATTTTTAAGCAATATATAGAGCAATATATCACTAATACAAATCTTGTTTTGTTATTTATGATTAATTATCCTCAACTTTTTTCTGAGGATTTTGATATTGAATCTTCTCCATTTATTGAAATTTATTCCCTTTTTTGGCATTTTCTTGCAGATATCCATGTTACCTCTTCTAGTCCTGAACTTTTTCCTGAATTATGTAAAAATACAGCTACATTGTCTTCTGAACAAACTAAATCTTTGGTTATTTTACTTATAGATAAATTTATTTCTACCATCGTGCAAGATATTCTTTCTGATATCAGTGATTGGGATGATGATACGAAAAGTGATTTGATCCAAAAAACTAGAGAAATATATCCCAAAGCGTCTAACAATTTAAATCAACTTTTACGTGACAAGAATAAACGAAATATACTTAAGCAAGATTTTCTTAATGTATCTAAAAATGCAATGATTCGCTGATTGGATGAAAAATATTCTCAATTGTTTGAGGGAGATTTTCATCAAGCTATTAATACATTATCATTTATTTGTATGCCTATTGCTGATGAAGAAACTATAGATAATATGTTTTATACATACGTTTCCTTGTTTCTGGAACAACAGTTTCAAAAGTCTCATCAGAATAATACCAATAAAACTCAACAAAAAACACCATCAACTGAAAGTGTACTTATTTCTACTTTAATATCTTCTCAAAAAAATAATTCTGGATTGTTATCTTTGCCAGAGGGATTACATGATGAAATATCTCAATATATAACTAATCAGAAAATAAATGGAAATAGTGGAAGGTTAATCGTGATCATTGAAAAAATTCTTCAAAAAAATTTGACTAAAAATGAAAGTATCAGGAAACAATGGTTTTTAGATAAAATATCATCTTATGGCTTAGGAAGTGTTGATTATGATTTTTTTGTTCTTTTGGAATCCTATGGTTTTTCTTGTATTGATGCACATAAAAAAGTTGAAAAACATTCTACTGAAGAAAAAGATGCCTTCCTAGGTATGTCAGATGCTTCTGATAATAAAATCTCACTTCCTGATTCTAAAAATACCATTCTTGCTTCTTTATCTACGCTTGATGCGCTTCAACGTTTGGAATGAGAATCTAAAAAAGACTATCTTCTAAAAAAAATGCGTTGATATGTTGATATTTTTGAACAACTAGGATATACGTTTACTACTAAAGAAAAGTTTATTGAATCTTCTACTGAATGTTGTTATTCCAATCTAAGATTGGATAAAGATATCAGAAGAATTATTTATGATATTGTTGTCAAAAACAAACAAGAACAACATAGAGATTGACGTGATTATTATACCTTTGATATGGCCAATGGATGGAGAATATTGTTATCCAAAAAGTGAATAATTGATAATATATGACCCCATGATTATTATGAAAAATATCTCAAAAATAATTTCTAATCTATCTGATTGTATTTTGGAAAAAATGTATAAACTATTTTATAAAATGAATCTATGACTTTATCGAGTCATTTTTCTTGTTTGAGCATTCTTTCTGTAAGTATTCATTCAAGTTTAAACATCTCTTGCTCTACTTGTTTTCCAACTTCTTGAAACTTTGTAGCTGTATGTTCTCCTTCGTTGAGTGTTCTAAATTTCCAGAATAGCTCATTGTATGCCTCAAAAAATCTTTTGAAAAGTTGTCCTCATTTTGTTTTTGTCATATCATCTATTTTTTCTGTAATATGATCATTGATAATATGTTGGATTTCTATTTTTTCTTCAGCAGAAACACTTTTGAATATTGGACCAAATACTTCATGTTTTTCTAAATCAGAAAAATATGGTATACTTCATCTTTTTTCTTCTATGTTCATAATTATACTTTTTATTTGATTGATTTCTTGTGGGTTCATGTGTACTATGTTGTTATTATAAATAAATATTTACTGTATTTCTCTACATTCTAAATAATATCTTTTTTCTTCTGATTCTCCCATAGAAAACGTCTTTCTTGGAAGTGCTCCATCTATGATAACTGTTGGAAAAAATTCTTTTTTGTCCATAATGGGTAAAATAAATCACATATTTCCTTCTTTTGTCCCTAGTTCTTCTGTTATATTTTCTCCATGGATATAATCTATTTTTGATTGTGTGTGTGTTCTAATATACGTATCTAAAAATCATTGCAAATTGGCTACCTCTAGATGTAATTTTGGATTTTCTATTACTACTATACTATATTTCCCTGTATACATCATACAAAAATAATGTGCTGATTTGTTCGATTTTTTGATGTTTTGTTTCATTTCTTCAAATGTCTGATAGGTTTCCCTATGTATTTTTGATCATTGTTTTTTAAAATATGTTTCCATCTCTTGTTCGACCGTTTCTGCTTGTATATTAAACATAATCCTATGAATCGGTTCAAATACTAGTCCATTATCATGAATATTTACTAGTTCTATCAAAGCAAATCTTGCTGGATGATCTTCTTTTCCTTTATCACTTAATCACTTTTTTTTATCTTCTCGGATGGCTTTGGCAGTAGCTAAAGAATGATTTCCGTCTCCCATTGCAAAAAGCAATACGCCTATATCTTTGTTTACATTATATTTCTTTGTAAATATTTCTTTATTTGAGAGTTTTTCTAGGTTTTGGATTATATCATTAATAGTTGTTTCGTCTGTTATTTTGTATCCTGTGATATGTCCACCATTCATCATGAGATCCGTATCATACGCTTTTGGGTATTTTTCTAATCTATCAAATAATGGTTCGATTACTATTTTTTCTGGATCGTCTATGAGTACCATAATATGTGGTAATTCCAATGGTGCGTTTTTTCTGATTTCTATCCTAGGTGGTAATCTATCGAGAATTGTTCATTCTGTTGCTCTAATCAGTGTCTGTGAACCAATACTATAGTCGTATTTTTCAAGATCAATTGCTACTATAAGTCATTTTCTTGATGGAGTATGCGATGTCTTTCTGTCTACAAGTATAAAACAGTTTCATTGATTTTCAAGAACCCCTTTTTGTATATATGCGTTCATGTTTTTTTGAATATTTTCAATTCTTTTATCTTTTCATTTATCTTCTAAATATACTTCGGGAAAAATTATATTGTATGTGGATGGATTTTGTCCTATAAATTTTTGTACTTCTTTTCGATATTCAGGTTGAGAAGTATATTGATCACAAGCTACAACAGCTCGTTTCTCTAAATCAATTCATTGTTGAGGAAGATAGATTTCTGGTACTTTTATTCAGATGTTTGGGAAAAACGTTTGCATTACGTTTTTGATAATAAAATAAAATCTATTTATAATATTTTATTCGTAATTTTTTGAACAATGGCAAAGAAAGTGTTGATACCATAAATCATAAAGTTGGTATTATAGCATTTATCAGTGGTCTAGCTAGTTTAACTGTATATAAAAATACTACAATTATAGCATATGTTAATATCATAATAATTATCTTTCTTGTGATGCTAGTTTCTCGAGCTTTATCTATTTCTACGCGTTTGTTTCTCTCTTTAAGTTCGTCTATTTCTTTGTTAATGTTTTGCATAGAATTGTACTAACGAATAAAATCCTCATATGAGGATTTATTAATTAATTATACATTATTTTTTTTCTGTAGTATTTCAAGCTACACTTTTTATCTTATTCTATATCAATTCATTCTAGGTAAAATCATCCATTGAATGTATCTTTTCTGACTTTCCCGACTAATGAAACTGGTGCTTCGTGACGAGTTATAAATGCTTCTACTTCATCTCATTTTCCTCGAAACATACTTACTATTTTTTTATTTCCAAATTTTGCGTGAATTTTTAAATGACATTTGCCCTTTGTTCCAACCTTTTCTATTTTGTTGATATGTACATTTTCTAATAAAAACATTGGTTCTTTATTCCCTTCTCAAAATGGTGCTAACTTGTCTATGTTTTCCAGCGTTTCCTGATTCCGTTCGTTCTCATATATTTTTGTATCTACTTTTACGGATTTTATCAAATGATTGTCAGTTATTATGCTTTCACAATGCTCGTTAAATTTTTGGATTAATTTATCTAAATTCTCTAATTTTACTGTTAATCCACCAGCTCACCTGTGGCCACCAAATCTTTCTAATAATGCTCAATGCTCTTTGAGCATATCAATAACACTAAAATATTCTGGTCATCTTAAACTCGCTACAGCTACCTGTTTTTCTTGATCTATTTTCATAATCATAGACGGTTTGTGGTATTTTTCCGTAAGTCTTCATGATACAATACCTACTATTCATTCGTGAAATTCTTCATGAAAAGCTATTAATATTTTTTTGCTTCAATCTATCATTGCTTCTGCTTCTTTAAACATACGTTCTTGAATTTTTCTTCTTTCGGTATTTATAAGCTCTAAGTTTTCTAAATATTCTAGTTGTTTTTCTCCCGAATAGAGGAGTGAATATAGACTATCATAGGGAGATTTTATTCTTCCTCCTGCGTTGATTCTTGGTCAGATAATAAATCCTATATGATAGGTTTCTATCGTCCCTTTAATGTTCAAAAAATCCAAAAATCCTCTTAATGAAGCTGGTAAATGTTTACGTGAGTTTAAAAGTTGTAATCATTTTTTTACTATAACTCTGTTCTCATTCACTAAAGGAACTACATCAGCTACCGTTCCAATGGTTACGATAGGAATAAAATAGTTGAAGATATGGTTTCTTTCTTTTTGATCAAAATCTGATTTTGTTAATAATGCACAAATTAGTTTAAAAGTTACCCCTACGCCTGCTAATCATTTGAAGGGATAGTTAGGTGAAATTTGTGGATTGACCACTGCAATCGCTTCAGGAATCGCTTCTAGGTCTTGATGATGATCGGTTATTATAAGATCCACGCCTTGTTCTTTTGCATAAATCGCTTCTTGTAATGAGGCAATACCGTTATCTACTGTAATAATTAGTTGTACTCATTTTTGTTTCATATCATCTATGTGTAGTTTTTTAAGTCCATATCCTTCTTTTATTCTATTGGGATATTGGATACTTATTTTTTTGTATTTGAGAAATCTAGTAATAAATTCATAGAGAATAAAGCTTGATGTAACTCCATCAACGTCATAATCTCAGAACACCATAATTTTGTCTTTGTTTTTTATAGCATTGGTAATTCTTTCCACTGCCTTATCCATATCGTGTAAAAGAAATGGATCTAATCGGTAGTCATTCAGTTTAGGATTCAAAAAAGAGTCGATAGTATCATCGATTCATCTTACTTTAAAAAGCCTAGTCAACAGATCTTCGTCTGGATTGTCGTGTATTACGTGATAATTCATATTCAAATATATGTGAGAGGTTTGAAACAAATTGAATCTGAATGAATTATATTTTTTTATCGAGAGATTACAAACAAATTTCCTCTGTTTTTAAAAAGCTTTTTCAAATAATATAATTATCCAACTTAGCTGGATAATTTCGACGTCATAAAAAGATCTTTTATATTCGACTTTTTATTGCGTCTCAATTAAAAAAACACTGAATGGATACCATCAGTGCTTTCCCCTTTTATCGGCTGGTGCCGATATAACTTTGACATCATGTAAATCCTCTAGAAGGCTCAGATTTTCATTGTGTCTCAGATATATATTATACTTTATTTGTACCTTTTTGTTTTACCCAAGATAGATTTAACGAGAGAGCATCGGGATGAGCTTCATACAGCCCACAATAATAATCAACAGAGCTGACTATTGTTATAGATTGTATACGCTACTTCAAAAAACGATTACTGTTTTTGATTGAAGGGTATATAATTAATAAATCGATAATTTCTCATTACATTTCAAATTATTCGTTTATTGATTATAAGAACCGATACTCTCTCTAGGTCCATCTGATCTTATTGGGTATAAGATCTAGATAGTGTTTAAGGAGGAAATACCTCCAACATAATTACCTATACCAAGGTACTGTGTAGTGATCCATACGACAAGTAACTATGTTAATTTAAGTATACTCGATATTTTCTGATATGCAAAAACTTCAGAGTTTTATTTTTTATTTTTACTCTTTTCTTATTTACTTATTTGTAAATAATATTTTAATATGTTATATTAAAAATAGCCTGATACCATTTGGTTATCAAACTAGATTTAATTGTTTATGGTGTTTAAACTATTGCTATGGTTATTTTTTATCTTTATACCAATCCTTGTTGGATCATCGCGTCAGCTACTTTCTTGAATCCTGCAATATTTGCTCCTTTGATATAATCAACATAATCACCCTGTTTTCCATATTGGACACACTGTGTGTGTATATTTTTCATGATAGCCTGTAATCTTTCATCTACTTCTTCACTACTTCGTGAAAGACGTATGCTATTTTGAGACATTTCTAATCATGAAGTTGCTACTCACCCAGCATTTGATGCTTTGCCTGGTGAAAAGAGTATTTTTGCTGAGTGAAAAATTTCAATTGCTTCTGGTGTAGATGGCATATTTGCTCATTCACCCACTACTATAACTCAATTACTTACTAGCATATTCGCATCTATTCAATCTAATTCATTTTGGGTTGCACATGGTAATGCTATATCACATTTTACTTCTCGTGGTTTCTTGTTCTCTATGAATTTTGCTCCGAATTTATCTGCATATTCCTTTATTCTCCCACGTCTATTATTTTTTAAATCTTTTAAGAATTCTAATTTCTCTTGGGTGATTCAACTTTGATCGTAGATATATCATGATGAATCGGAAGCAGTAACTACTTTTGCTCATAAGTGGATACATTTTTCTATTGCGTATTGTGCTACATTTCATGAACCCGAAACGACAACAGTCTTTCCTTTCAAATTATCATTTTTGGTTGCTAGCATCTCCTGTACGAAGTAAACTAACCCATATCCCGTTGCTTCTGTTCTTATCAAACTTCATCATCGATTAAGTCATTTTCCTGTCAATACTCCTGTAAATTCATTTCTTATCTTTTTATATTGTCCGAAAAGGTAACCAATCTCTCTTCCACCTACTCCAATGTCGCCTGCTGGTACATCGGTATCTGGTCAGATATATTTTGAAAGTTCTGTCATAAAAGATTGACAAAATCTCATTACCTCAGCATCTGATTTATTATGCGGATCGAAATCACTTCCTCCTTTCCCTCATCACATAGGTAGACCAGTCAGACTGTTTTTGAAGATCTGTTCGAATCATAGGAATTTAAGGATAGATAAGGTGACTGTAGGATGAAATCTGAGTCCACCTTTGTATGGCCCTATAGCACTGTTGAATTGTACTCTATATCATTTATTTATCTGGATATTTCCCTCATCATCAACTCGAAGAACCCTAAACATAATGACTCTTTCTGGCTCGACTAATCTTTCAAGGATTTTTTCTTTCTGATAGTGAGGATTTAGATCGATAAAATCTTTAATTGAATCGACCACTTCTTCTACGGCTTGAATAAATTCTGGTTCATTGGGATTTTTTTGTTGTACGTTTTGTACAAATGCTTTTGTATCAAACATTATATATGATTAATAGATAAAATTTTTTGTGTGATTATTTTTGTCTTTAAGCCCCTAAGTTATATTATTTTCATTGTTGAGATTTCTTTGAAATGAGCTTTAATATATGTTCATTTATTTGTTCTTTTGTTCATCATTGTTCAATTACTTTATATCCCCAAACCGTCCATATTGCTATGCCTCATTGTCTTCCTCACATAGATACTCCATCGAGTGTATATAATCACACTTCTCTTGCTTCATCAAGTAATGGTGTTGATCCTGTTTTTGTTAGATTTATATCACTTATTATGATTTCTGGATTGTTAATTTTAAATTCTCTTAATAATTCTTTTGTATCATGTAAGTTTTTTTCTACTCATCATTCGGTAGGCGTTAGTCATGAATACAAGGCAAGATCTCCATCTGCTCATTTTGTAGAGAGGTTTATAATAGCATCTACTTTTCTGTCTTTAAAAGTAAATATTTTATTCTCATCTCCTGCAGTAGCTATACCTTCTCTTGCCTTGTTTAGTCTTTCTGATATATGTTCAGCTTTTTCTACTGTTCTATTTAATATGTTGACGCTATTTACTCATCTATTTGCAAGTTCTAGCGCTATTCCTCTTGCAGTTCATCCCGCTCATAATATTATAATATTTTTGTTTTGTATCTCCATTCATATTTCCTTAAATTTATCACATAATGACTCTACATATCAAGAGGCATCTGAATTATACCCATGTATTTCTGTTCAAAAGTGAGCGATAAAATTTATTGACTGCATTTCGTCTGCTACTGGATCTATAAATCAATATTCTTTTTGTTTTAATACTTTTCGTCATAAATCTTTAAATCAAACACCAAGTCATCCACCTATAAATTTGTTGTTTTTTTGTAAGATATCCAAAACTTTTTCAAAATTTTCTGGTTGTATAATTACCATTGAATTCTTTATGTCTACATTATATATGCTTGCTATGTGATTTCGCATTTTTGGTGTCATCCCTGCATAATCATGATTTATAAATGTGAAAGAAAAGTTTCCTGCTTGTAATATCTCTTCTATATTTGTAATATTTCCTTCTGGTAACATTGCAAATTGTATAATTCATGAAGTGAACAACTCCCTTATCTCATTTGAATTATCTATCAATTCATTATTGTCTACTTTTTTCATGTCTATTTTTGTTATTATGTTAAAATCTTTATTCTTATAAATCTTTTTAAAGTTTTTTCTTAATTTTTCTTTGGAATCTGTTGGCTCTAGACTGTTTAAAAAATCTTCTTTCTTTAGATTATCTTCTTGTAATACATTAATTGTTTCTATTTTAACCATTGCAACAGTATCAGAAAATATGGGAGGCCTATTTTCTTCATCATTTCATGGAGTGTCGATTATTCTTGCTTTCACTACTTCTCAAGTAATGTATCATCTCTCTTGGGGATATATCCTATTCCCTGGTCTAAATACGGTTATTCTATCTTTTTCTAAAAATCCATTTTTTTCTTCTTCTCTAAAGGCTATATCGTTTCTGTCTAAATACATCATATATTATTAATAAATAAATTTACTTACATTCTTGTATATATCGACTGTTTTTGAAATCATAAATTACTTCATTGCATTCGTATTTTATGTATCAAAAATTGTCGGTACAATTTCGATATCATCAAAACTTTCACTAATTCAAGTTTTAATTACATCTCTCTATGCATACTTTTATGTTTTTGTTGTTCATTAACGCGTCAGCGATTTTTTGGTGAGCTATTTTCAATATCCTGCAAAATGTTGGTGCTGATATTTTCATTTTTTTTGCTGCAGCTATCATCGCTAGTTTTTCATAATCAGATAATCTTATTGCTTCGTATTCGTCTAATCCCAATTCAATTGTTTCTTTGCTTCATTTGGAGAGCAATGGACCAAAAAGATAACAGACTGGTGTACAAGTAATTTTTCTTTCTTTTTTTGTTCTGGCCATCCTATATTGTATTAAGAATAAATATTCTTATATTCTTATTATAATGAAATATATTTCATAATCAAGTCTTTTTTTTATAAAATAAGACGTCGAAACTTCCACAAGAATTTTAACGTCGATTTTATATTATCCTTCAAAAATATCTTCGATTTTTGATTGAATATATTGTTCATTAAATTTATGTGTTTCTCGTAATTAATAAAACAAAAAAAGCTGATTATTTGTATAATCAGCCTTATAAGAAAACATTTGCTATTATTATTTTTTACAACTTCCCCATGTGAAAATCTTATACACAGCAGCTAATCATACGATAGCATAGATGATACGAGAAATGATATGCATGCTTCCAAATATCCATGCTACCAAATCGAAATTGAAGAAACCAACCAATCCCCAGTTTAATGCACCGATAAGGATGAGGATGTATGCAACCAATTTAACTTCTTTCATACAGTGATTTTTTAAAAGAATAAAAAACGTGTTACCTATGTAAGAATAGACTTTATTATTGAGAAATCAAGATTAAAAAAAAATCAGGACCGGAAGGAGTTGAACCCTCGACGCGGAGCTTTGGAGACTCCCGCTCTACCGCTGAGCTACGGCCCTATTTTTTGTCCAAACAATAAGCCTGATTCTGTATAAAGTATAATGTATCTATATCGGCATAGAGCCAACGTATTGCACTTTTCCGCCAAGGCGGATAAGCTTGCACTAGGTATGGTTTACCACTCGAGTCCACATCGTGGAAACTGAGTAGAGGTAGCCTGCTTGAGCGGACATCCTCGCGTTGCATCTTTCCCCACGGCAAGCCGGGGTAGTTTACGTTTCTGTGGCACTTTCATTTACCCTTTCGGTGTTCAACATCCGTTAGATGTTACCTATTTTTTAGTGTCAGGACTTTCCTCCCCACAGTTATGCGGGGCTATACAAAATTTGGACCAGTTCCTTTTAGTGAATTGGTAAAATAATTCAACAGTAATTTATTCACAACACTCTATATCTACTCTTTGCATTTATTTTTTAGTTCGCATTTTGCGTCTCATTCTCATATTATCCTTGCTAGAAGATTGTTCTTCTCTTATACTAGAACCTGTTAATTTCAAAAATGCTTCTTCTAATGAATCCGTATTTGTTTGTTGTTTTAATTCTTTGCTTGTACCAATGCTGATTATGTTTCCATGATCAATTATTGCTATTCTATTGGCTATTTTATCAGCTTCTTCCATATAATGTGTAGTAAGAAATATTGTCATATTTTCCGTTCTATTTAATTCAGTAATATATCATCGTAAAAAATTTCTTGTTTGTGGGTCTAATCATAATGTTGGTTCATCTAGAAATAAAATCTTTGGATGATGAATAAGCCCTCTTGCTATCTCTAGTCTTCTTTTCATACCACCAGAAAATGTTTTTACTAAATCACCTTTTCTATCCCATAGTTCTACTAGATGCAATAATTCTTCAATTCTTTTTTTTGCTATTTCTTTTGGTACTCCATATAAAGACGCATGAAACGTCATATTCTCATATGCTGTAAGCTCGTCGTCTAAGCTAGCATCTTGAAAGACTATTCCTATAGAACGTCTTACGTTGTTTTTGTCGGTAAATGGAGAAAAATCATTTATCATTACGTTTCCTGAACTTGCATTGAGCAGTGTGGTGAGTATTTTTATGGTTGTTGTTTTTCCCGCTCCATTAGGTCAAAGAAACGCGAATATCTCTCCTTTTCCTACATTGAAAGAGATATCATTGACGGCTATAAAATCTCCGAATTTTTTGGTCAGATTTTTTACTTGTATGATGTCCTTTGTCATGCTTTTTTAAAAAAATATAAAATTTTTATACCTCTATTTTCGAGAAAAAATAACTTCAGATAATCGTTACTATCATTGTTACGGATATGAGTACTAGAGAGTCTATTCATAGTCCAAAATGACTTGTTCCTATTAGCGATCATCTGATTGCGTCTACACCATAGGTGAGTGGATTGAATTGGGTAATATATCCGATGCCTTTTGCTAAACCGTCAAGTGGAAATAAAGCTCCTGATAGGAAAAATACTGGCATAATTACAAAATTCATAATCAATTGAAATGCTTGCATATCTTCCAGTTTTGATGCGATTGCCGTTCATAATGCTGTAAATAGTATTGCTATCAAAAACATGAACGCAAATGCTACCAGTATCATTATTAGGCTTCCTGGTCTAAATCCTACTAGCATAGATATTAAGAAAACAATGATACCCTGAAATAATGCTACGGTTGCTCATCAAAGCGTTCTTCCTATCATGATTTTATATCTAGACACTGGTGCCACTAAACTCTCCTTGAGAAATCAAAACTGCCTATCCCAAATAACCTCTATTCCATTAAACATTGCTGTAAAGAGAATGCTCATAGCGATAATACCTGGTGCTAGAAATTCTATATAATTCCCTCATCATGCTTTTTGATATACTGGACCAAACCCATATCCTAGTGCTACTAAAAAGAGAATAGGTTGTCCTAAAGAACCGACCATTCTTGCTTTTGACCTCCAAAATCTCTTTATCTGTCTTAATCGCATTATATAAATAGGACCCATAGTATTTGTGATAATATAAAAAACATATGCAGCTTTCTTATATTCTTCCTTATCAAATTGTCAAATATTTCTTGCTTTTTGATTTCAAATCTGTTATATAGAGATGTTCTTTATCCTACTGGATAAAATCGTTATTTATTTTTCATTCACTATTCTTATGAAAAATTTTGCTGGTTCAGAAAACATTAGAAAAATTGCACGAATTCTCTTAATTATTGGATGACTTAATTGGGGGTTGTTGTGATTATTTAATGTTGATCTTGTGGCGCTTATTTTTGGCTACGGTTTTCTTGCGCGTTTAATATATGTCTTGGTGTGAATTGCTACCGTATATGTTCTTCTCTATCCTGCTACAAAAACACGTATGCCACTTAGAAAATAAATTTTGAGCTAACATATTTTTTGTTTTGCTTTATCATGTTTTCTTTATTTTTAAAATTGTGATAAAAAATGGTTAATACTATTAAAACTGTTATATTCGATTTATGATGAGTATATTTTACTGATGGGACAAAATATGCGATAGAAACCATATCTTCTCGTTATAATATCTCTAAAGAAAACGTACAAGAAGTATTAAAAGGTGATTTATGAACGCAATATAGGATTTGAAAACTTACTGCTGATGAATTTTGGAAAAAGGCTAAGGAATTTCGAAATATAGATGTGTCTTCAAAAGAACTATCAAATATTTGGTTGCAAGAATACACATTGATTCCTTGAACATCTGATATTGTTGATAGATTAAAGAATTCATTATATGAAATTATTTTTTTATCAGATAATGTCCAAGAAAGAATAGATTTCTTAGAAAAAAAATATCCTTTTTTGCATAAGTTTAATGGGTGAGTTTTTTCTCATATTGCTAAAACCAGAAAACCAGATCCTGTAATTTATGAGTTAGCTCTTGCTGAAGCTATTAATTCTTCTCATGAATGTGTATATGTTGATGATAAGGAAGAGCTTCTTGAACCTGCAAAAGCATTAGGAATGTCTACCATTCATTTCAAACATCCTGAGCAACTTGAAAAAGAATTAAAAAAATTATGACTTACGTTTTAATTATTCGTTACGTATGGTTGATATTATACAGGTTCAAATCGATCAGACACGAAAAAATGTGCTTAATGATGAGTTTTTTAAGCCTTATTTTGCTCAAATTAAAAATTTTCTTCTTCATGAAAAACAACTTGGACATATAGTTTATCCTAAATGATCTAATATTTTTAATGCTTTTAATCTGACCCCTTTTGATAAGGTAAGGGTCGTTATTCTTTGACAAGATCCTTATCATTGAGAGTGAGAAGCTCATGGACTATGTTTTTCTGTTCAAGATGGAATCAAATTACCTCCGTCATTAAAAAATATTTTCAAAGAATTGCATACAGATATAGGTATGTCGATACCAACAACATGAAATCTTACCCATCGAGCAGAGCAGTGAATATTTTTATTGAATGCTAGTTTAACTGTTATGAAAGATAGTCCCAACTCACATAAAGATATATGATGGCATATCTTTACTGATGCTGTGATCAAAACTATTTCTGATAAAAAAGATGGAGTAGTTTTTTTATTACGATGAGCTTTTGCACAAAAAAAGAAAGAACTTATAGACATCACTAGACATTTTATTTTAGAGTGTCCACATCCATCACCATTTAGCGTACATAAATGATTTTTTGGCTGTAAACACTTTTCTAAAGTAAATGATATTTTGAAAAATAGAGGAGAGCAGGAGATAGATTGGACTGTTAGTTAATTTATTTTATTGTGTATTTCATGAAATTTCCTAATAAGATTTATATTATTGGTGGAGCTGGAACTGGTAAGTCTACGCTTGCCAAAAAAATTAGTAAAATAAAAAATATTCCACATTTTTGTTTGGATGATATCACGCGATTCAAAAAATACACTGAAAAACTTCCTTTGGACCAAAGAGCGTATACATTGCATCATGATATATTGTTGCCATACAAAAAATGGATTATCGAATGATTCGCTGTGGATCGAGTGGATGAATGTTATCAAAAAGCAGATCTTGTTATTGTTTTGGATGTTCCTGGAATTGTTACATCACGAAGGATGATCAAAAGATATTTTCATAGAACTTCTACGAGAAATTTTTTGTGAATAATTAAATTGATTAAACGAGCTTTGAAATATCATAATCATAGTAATCCATATTCTGTCCATAGACTTATTGGTGACTGTAAAAGATACAAATGTAAGTATATAATTATTCACGATGCTAAAGAAATATTAGGTTAATTTATTTTTTATAAAAATATATGAAACTTCCTGATAAGATTTATATTGTTGGCGGAGCTGGAAGTGGTAAGTCTACACTTGCCAAAAAAATTAGTAAAATAAAACATATTCCTAATTTTGACTTGGATGATATTATGCGGTTCAAAAAATATACAGAAAAGTTACCTATGGAACAAAGAGATTATAAACTTAATGCATTATTACAAGAACATATTAAGCGAGTGATTGAATGATGTGCTGTTGATCGATCTGATATCTGTTATCAAGAAGCTGATCTTGTAATTGTATTGGATGTTTCTAAATATATTGTTGCTTGGAGAATTTTTAAAAGATATCTATATCTTATCTTTCATTGAAATTTTACTGGAACCTTTGTGTGAATGATAAATCTTATACAACGAGCTATGAAGTATCAAAACCCCAAAACACATCATTCTCTTTATAGACATATCAATGACTGTAAAAAATATAAGTGTGATTATATAGTTATTCATCATGATAAAGAAATATTGGGTTAATTTATATTTTTATATATGTATCCAATGCAACTTATAAAAGAAGAAATTGTCTTTCAATGAAAGATTATCGAGGTTGTTCAACAAACTGTTAAGATAGGTGATAAAGAACTTCTTCGAGAAATTGCTAAAAGATCTCCCTGAGTTCGTCTCATTATTTGTGATGGCGATAAAGTTCTTATTACCAAAGAATTTCGTAGAGAGATAAATACAGAAGATTATCGTTTGCCTGGTGGTAAGGTCTTTGATACTCTCAAAGAATATAATGAACATAGACATGATATAGAAAAATACGCTTTGCTCTGAGTTAAACGTGAATGTGAAGAAGAAACATGACTTATTCCTCAAGATATATCTCTTTATTATGTTTCTAAGGTTTGAGCTACTATAGAACGAGACTTATATTATTATGTTATTACAAAATTTACTCATCATGAGAAATGACAACAACTAGAGCTTTGAGAAAATATTACGATAGAATGGAAAACTAAAGAAGAGATATTGGCACTTGTTAAAAAATGAGCCATGCATGAAGATAGATCGGTATGAGTTTTGATGAAATATTTGAATTAATATTTATTTTCATATATAATTTGCTAACTTCCCTTCTTCGTTGAATGTGAATGTCATATCGAAAGGTACTTGTTTGTTGATTAATTTTGGTAACCATATACGATCATCTTCTCGCATATTATCATATGGAATACTTTTGGTATCTCGTCGTTGAGGCTTCATTTCTTCTGTTTCCCTATGTGCGCCATCATATGTTCAACTGAAAACGTGTACGTCTTGGTCTCGTTCTGGTTTCCCTTTATTGAAAAAATGGAGTATACCAACTTTTTCTATATCATTTTCCTTAAGAAAAATTCCCGCTTCTTCAGAAAGCTCTCTAAGTGCTGTTTGTATGATTGTTTCTCCTGTATGATTTTTCCCACCAAATCAGTTCCATTTCCCCACACCAAATCATCTCTTCTTCATTCCAAGAAGAAGTTGTCATATATTATTAAAAAGGAAGATGTGAGTTGTCTGTAACATTCTTTATACGTTATAAACTAAAATTATGCCAATACGTCACCCATTTTTTCTTCAAGATATTTTTTGAGACCAGGGAGTCCTTCTAGGTTGGGATATTTTTCCAGTAACCATTTGGCTCCTTCTTGGATTTTTTCCAAAAATTTCAAATCTGACAATATTTCTAGTGGGATATCTGATTCTCATGATTGCATGGTTCAGAGTATTTCTCCTGCACCACGATTCTGAAGATCTAGTTCAGCGAGTTTAAATCCATCATTGGTTTCTTCCATTGCTTTCAATCTTTTTCCAATATCTCCTGCTTTATTTTTTGTTTCCAAGAAACAATAGGACTGGATATCAGCCCTTCAAATCCTTCCTCTTAACTGATGAAGTTGTGATAGTCCAAATCTTTCAGCATTTTTGATAACCATAATAGTTGCTTCAGGAATATCTACTCCTACCTCAATGACAGTGGTAGACACAAGTAGACAAATCTTTCCAGTCTTAAAATCTTGCATGATATCATCCTTATCTTTTGGTCTCATTTTGCCATGGAGAACTCATATTTTTCCTTTGATTTCTGGATAAAGTTCTTTGATGTTTTCAAATTCTGTCATTGCTGATTTTACTTCTTCCAGCTTTTCTGATTCTTCAATAAGTGGTGTTACGACAAATACCTTTTGTCCTTTATTTATATGATCAAGAACTCGTGGTTTCAGTTGTATATATTCTTTTTCTGAAATAACTCTGGTGATAATTGGCTTTCTTCCTATCGGTAATTCATCAATTATGCTTACGTCGAATTCTCCAAAGAATGCTAATGCCATCGATCTTGGAATTGGTGTTGCACTCATCTGTAAGATATGTGGAGCTCAGAATCTTTTGAAAAATGCTCTTTGCTTGACTCAGAATTTATGCTGTTCATCGATGACTACGAATTGCAGTTGTTTAAACTTGATGTCTTCTTGAATTACAGCATGGGTTCAAATGATTGTATGTATTCTACCTTCAGCTAAGTCCAATTTTATTTTGTCTTTTTCTCATTTGCTCATAGATCAGGTGAGTAGTCCAACTCTGAGTCCCAATGGTAAAAGTAATTTAGCTAAGGTTTTATAATGTTGGTTTGCGAGTACCTCCAATGGTGCAAGAAATACTGATTGTCCTTGATATTTTTTAAAGGTGTAATATGCGGCAATTGCCGCTACAACGGTTTTACCACTTCCCACATCTCATTGCAGTAATCTCAACATTGGTTTGGGCTCATGAATGTTTTCTGTGATATGTTTAATGACTTTTTTTTGTGCGTTGGTTAATTCAAAGGGGAGTGTGGCCATGATTTCTTTTATAATATTCCGATCAATGATTTCGTGTTCCATATTCGTTTTATTTAGCTGGTAGGTATTCCTGTTTATTAATGCATATAATTGAATTCTAAGCAATCTGTCAAAAAATATTCTGAGATTCGCTTCTTTTTGCTTTTCGAAACTGGTCGGATAATGCATTTCTTTGATCGTTTCTTGTACGCCTATGAGTCAGAATTTATCTATGAATTCATTAGGTAAGTACTCGGAGAAAATTGTGTCCACCTTGTCCATTAATCATCGCATCTTTTGTGCAAACCATCCTGGTCTGATTCCCATGAGTTCTGGATAGATAGGGAAAATCCTTCAGCTATTGTAGATTTCTTTAGTTTCTGTTTTAGTTTTTCATTCAATATCTATATCTTCAGGGGCTTCTGTTTCTACGACATCAGGATGAGAAAATATTATCTTTCCATAATTGATATTTGGTTTGCCCACAATGATGTATCGTTTTTCTTCCTGAAGTTTGCTCGCCATGAATCAGGAATTGAATATGGTAATGATTCATTTATTGCCTACAGGATCTACGAAATTGATGGTGTAGATTTTTTTTCCTCATCTCATAAAAATGTTTTTCTTAATTACTTTTCCTTTGGTCGCTGTTAGTCCTTTTTCATTAAAAATAAGCTCATTTAAATTTCTGATGGTTGATCTGTCTTCATATGCTCTTGGATAATATTGCAAAAAATCTTTCACTGTTGTTATTCCTTCGTCAGCGAGTATTTTGATGTACTTGGGGGTTGTTTTGAGTTCGATTTTGAGTTCCATACGTGAATCTATCTAAAGTAGTTCTAGGTTATACAAGTCCTGGCTTTTTTCAACTATTTTTTAAAGAGATAAAATTCTGCTTACCATTGAAATTGTATCTAGATTTAGTATATTTGAAATGAAGTGTTTTATTTAGTATTTTTTTTGTAGTATGAAAAAGTGATTATGGTTTGTATTGTTATTTATACTTTTGGTAACATGAGCTATCCAAGTATATAAAACGATTAGTGTACAAGGAGGTACTATAGAAGTTGTTCGTGATACTAAGCAAGTTTCGCTTAATGATTTTTTGAAACAATATACTTCAGGAACATTTACTAAACTTGTTTTGGAAGATGATACATCACTTAAGGGATACCAAGATTTAGGAACCTGAAATTCAGTTTCTTTTATGAGTGTGCAAAAAAAATTAGTAGAACAATACGTAAATCTATACGAGACCAATAAGCCACTTGGTACTTCACTTAAAGATTTATGAATTTCGCTTACATGAAAGGTTATTGTAGATGTAAAATTTAATGAAAAATCATGGCGATCAACGCTTTTACAAGATGTATGACCATTGATAGTATTCTTTATTATATTGATGCTTCTTTTTAAGTTTGCTATGCCCAAAGGTGGTGCTGGCGGATTCCCTTTTAGTGTCAAAGCTGGTAAATTGAATACTTCTAAAAATATGAAAACCAAGTTTTCTGATGTTGCAGGTATGGATGAAGTAAAGATGGAACTTTCTGAAATTGTAGATTATCTCAAGAATCCACTTAAATATCATAAAGTAGGTGCTAGACATCCCAAATGAGTATTGCTATACGGACAACCATGATCAGGTAAAACATTACTTGCTAGGGCAGTTGCTGGAGAATCTAATGTTCCTTTTTTCTCTGTTTCTTGATCTGAATTTATGGAAATGTTGGTGGGTATGTGAGCAGCCAAAGTAAGAGAGCTTTTTGGGAAAGCAAAAGCAGTTGGTAGGGCAATTATCTTTATTGATGAAATAGATGCTATTGGAAAAAAGAGAGGAGTATGATCAACCTGAGGACATCAAGAACAAGAACAAACATTAAATCAGATTCTGACTGAAATGGATGGATTTGATAATACTACAAATATCATTGTTATTGCTGCTACTAATAGACCTGATATATTAGATCCTGCATTGATGAGAGCTTGAAGATTTGATAGGAAAGTGTATGTCTCTGAGCCAACCTATGAAGAAAGACTTTTGATATTTGACTATTATCTCAAGGGTAAAAAACTTGATACCTCTATCAACATTCCTTCATTAGCCAAAAGAACTAGTGGTTTGGTTGGTGCTGATATCGAAAATATCGTGAATGAAGCAGCACTCAAAGAAGCAAAAGAAAACAGGAGTCTTCTTACTCAGAATGATTTTGAATATGCATTGGAAAAAGTCATTATGGGCCCAGAAAAGAAAATCAAATCAATGAAAGAGGAAGAAAAGAATATTATAGCGTTTCATGAGCTTGGTCATGCAGTAACTTCTCATATATTGCCTCATGCAGATCCTGTAGAAAAGATTTCTATTGTGCGTAGAGGTCAAGCATTATGAGTTACTTGGATTATGCCTAATGAAGATATGTATCTTTCTTCTAAGGCAAAATTTTTGGATGAAGTGATTTCATTGTTATGATGAAGGGCAGCTGAAGAAGTTTTCTTTGGTTTAGATAATATCACTACCTGAGCTTCAAATGATTTTGAAAAAGCAACAGATATTATTACGAGTATGATTGTAAAATATGGTATGGATAAAGATCTTTGAACTGTCGCCTATTTAGAAAACACAAAAAACGAATATACTATGTTTAGAGGATATAGTGAAAAAACTGCCCAAATCATTGATGAAAAGATAAAAACCTATATGGCTGATTGTTATGAACAATCAAAGAAACTGGTTATTCAAAATAAAGAATTGATTAAGAAACTTTCTGTTGTGCTTTTAGATAAAGAATATCTTAGTAAAGAAGAATTTGAATCCATGATTATTGACTTTGCTCAACCCAAAGATAAAAGCTCAAAGACATCCTCGGCAGGTAAACCTAAAGTTTAAATCTATTGCGATAAGATAGGATTGTTTCTTTATACTTTATACTGAAATATGGCGAAAATTGCATATGTATTGGATCGATATACTAATAAAAATGTTTTGATTAAAGATGTAAATGATGATCAATTTGCAAGGCTTAAAACTGGAGATAAAATTATATATTCATCTGTTGATCAAACGTGAGTGAGTAAACAAACTGTTGGAACATATCTAGGTCATGAGATAGTAACTGATAGACAGGGGACTTTCCAAAAAATACTTGAAGGTGAGGATAAAGATTTTTTTAATGAACAGCAATCTTTGGCTTTGGATATATTCCCTTTATTTAAAAAATTATTCAAAAAGAATTTTCATGATTCTATCCCTGTTACGGCTAGATATCAGATATTTGGTGATCAACTATATTTCTATTTTTATTCTGAAGAGAGATATGTGTTTACTGATTTTGTAAAAGAATTTAGACAAGAAGTTGGCAAAAATATATTTTTATTTCAAATAGGAGCGAGAGATATGATTAAAATGTCTCCAGGTGCTGATAATTTACCTTGTTGAGCTGATGGTATTCTTCCTATGCATTGCAAAACGAGTTTAGCTCTTCCTAGTGTGGAGATGGAAAATTTGGTTATACAGAATCTAGAATGAAGAGATATAGAAAAATTAAAATGAAGATGTGGAAAATTGAAATGTTCGTTGATTTATGAATTGGAGACATATATTGAAGAAAGTAAAAAGTTTCCACCTAAATGATCGTATGTGGAAAATACATGATCTGAAATTTCTTGAACGGTCTTTTCATTCAATATTATGAATGGCGATGTTACGGTAAAAACTAAAGAAGGCGGTATGATAGTCAGAATCCCTTATACAACCATAAAAAAAGTTACCTTGGCTAGTAAATCTGATGAGTCTACTAGAAATGTTACCAAACAATGAGATAAATCTGTCTCGAGGGAACCACAAAAACCTATCCCATCAATAAAAAAATAATGTAAAATTATTTATCTTGTTATAGATGTGCTATGTTAAAGACATCAGTATTGTTATGGATACTTCTTACCATTATTATTATTCTATTACCTATCGGAATAACTTCATTTTTCTTTTCTGGAAAAATTTTCAAAAAACTTATTCGTTTACTCAATAAGATAGATACTTTTGATGCACTACTTAGATTAAAAAGAGACATTATACATCTTTATAGAACTAAATTCTCTGGATTACGTTCCCATGTACATAGAGAACGTGCTCCTGAATCAAAAGCTACGATACAACAACCTCATGATACTATAGACGAAATTATTAGATCGAAATCATCTGTTTCCAAGTATCCTGACGCTGATATACATATTGATGATGAGCAAGATAAAACTATGGTAATCAAAAAAAGAAAATTACTTGAAAAGATTATTTATGATGCATTAGGATTTAGAAAAGACGGTAAACTTGATGAATATGAGAAGAAAATTATCGAATGATTGGCTATCGATCAAGAAGATAAAGATCTGAATAAATTATTAGCTGATTTGTATTTTACTATGAGTAATTATAAAAAGGCTTTACCTATCCTCAAAAAAATTGTTGATATGGATCCCAAAGATCATAAAGCTATCTGGCAAATAGGAGAAATTTATCTTACTTCTGGTGATTTTAAAATTGCTGAATTACTTATCCAAAAAGCTATCGGTATAAATCCGACCAATCCCAAATATTATATTAGTATGGTCGAACTCTTTTATAATACTGATAGGAAACAAGATGCTATTACTGAGATAGAAAAAGTGATAAAACTCAGACCAACAAATTCTGCATATATGCTTACTTTGGCTGATCTTTATCAAGAGATAAATGATTTTGATAACGCGAAGAAATATTATTTCAGAGTCTTGGAATATGAACCATCCAATGAAAAAGCTAAAAAGAAACTAAAAGAGTTGATTGTAGAATAATTTTCCTTCATTATTTATTTATCGATACATGATTATTGAAAATATACTTCAAATATGAAATCCTATTCTTTCTAAAACATCTATATTAGTAAAAGATTTTTCTTCTCTTGAAGTAAAAAATATTATCCAAAATCTTGTAGATACTATGAGAGCTAATAATTTGATTGGAATGGCTTCTGGACAGATTTGAGCTAAAAAGAGAATTTTTGTTACAGAAGTAAGAAAGACCTCATTTAGACAATCAAATGATGTAGGTAAATTGAAAATTTATATTAATCCAAAGATTATTTGGAAATCTAAAATTGAGTGTATAATCTATGAATGATGTTGAAGTGTTGCTTATAGTAAACTTTTCGCTCCAGTAAAAAGACCAAAAAAGATACTTATAGAAGCATATGACGAATATTGAAAAAAATTTCAATTGAAGGCAGATTGACTTTTGAGTAGGGTTATTCAACATGAATATGATCATTTAGATGGTATTGAATTTACAGAAAAAATTACAGATATTAGAAAAATTATGAGTTCAGAAGAATATATTAAAAGAATAGTATATAATACAAAATAATGAAATCTGTATTATATTGTTAAAATTCTGTCAAAATATTGTTAAAAACATAGTTCTTACCTATACTTTCTTAAAATTTTCTCTTGCATTGTTTGATTAAAAAATTAAAAAAAATAAAACATTGAAAGATTGTTGGTTGAATATATTACTTTCATACAATTTTTTAATCTTCAAAATATTTTAATATTTTAATTGTATGTGATATGGTGAGCTTGGAAGATATTAAATTACCTCCGCATAATATTGATGCAGAAAAATGAGTACTTGGATGAATATTGATGGATAATGAACTGATGTATTATTATGATGGTATCTGACTTATCCCTGAAGATTTCTATCAAAGAGAGCATTTTTATATTTTTCAGGGTATTAAAAAACTTTGGGCTTCTCGTAAGACTATAGATGTCGTTACTTTGGCTGATCAACTTACTAAAGATACCGTTTTGGATACCATATGAGGTACTGATTATTTGTATGAACTTTCAAGCTTTTTACTGAGTACGTCTTCTTGTGCTGAATATGTAAAAATCGTCAAAGAAAAATCAGTACTTAGAAATATTCTTAAAACATCCCAAAAAATTATTGGTGATGTTTATGAACAAAAGGATACTGCTCAAGTGTTGGAAGATATTGAAAAAAGAGTCTTTGATCTTACACAAAGTAATGTTTCAGAAAAAGTACATTCTATCTGAGAAATTTTGAATAAAAGAGTAGAAGAATATATGGATATTGTTGATCATCCAGAGAAAGCAAATTTGAAAAAAGTGTTTTCTGGATATCATGGATTGGATGAAATGCTTGGTTGATTTAAACCAGCGGAACTCATCATTCTTGCTGCACGTCCGAGTATGGGTAAGACAGCTTTCGCATTGAATATATTGAAAAATATGGCAGTAGATCAGAAGAAAAGTGTTGCTTTGTTTTCTTTGGAAATGAGCTCTGAACAGATAGCTGATAGAGTATTGTCTATGGTTTCTGGTATTCCTATGGGAAAAATAGCAAAATGACAACTAGATACTGAGGATTTTACGATCATGGGTGAATCTATGGAATTACTTTCTGAAACGAATATATTTATCGATGATAAATGATCTACTACTATTCCAGAATTAAAATCAAAAATCAGAAGACTGAAGATAGAAAAGACTACACTTGACCTTGTTATTATTGATTACCTTCAATTGATGAGTTGATCGAATTCATGATATTCTGGTAACAGAGTACAAGAAATTTCGGAAATCTCTAGATGACTCAAAGAACTTGCCAGAGAACTTGAAATTCCTATTATGGCATTATCACAACTTTCTCGTGAAGTAGAGAAAAGAGTTGATAAAAAGCCGCAGCTTTCTGATCTTAGAGAGTCATGAGCGATAGAACAAGATGCTGATGGAGTAATTATGCTCCATAGAGAAGATTACTATGATCCTGATACTGATAAGAAAGGATTGACTGATATCTGTGTGAGAAAAAACAGAAATGGTCCTGTCGGTGAATCAGAATTGTATTTTGAAAAAACTATTATGAAATTCAGTGAATTGAAATCTAAATCTGATGGTACCTACTAATTTTTATTCTTTTCATTTGCTATGATGGTAAAATGGAAACCAGAACAAATTCATAATAAAATGTTGAAAAAAATTCTTACTGGAATTGATACTAAAAAGAAATATAATATATTGGATGCGGGATCGTGAAGAACAAGCTTATTGTTTCTTACAAAAACATTTCCTAAGAGCATAATTAATGCAATTATTTATCTTTGAGATGAACGTAAAGCATCAGGTATACGTGAAAGTGTTACTACAAAAAATTATATCTTACAAGAAGCCGATATTCATACATTCAAACAGAAATTTCCTTATGATATTGTTGTGGCTCATCTCTTATTGTGAGAAGCGACTAAGTTTAGTAAGCTTTCTTTTGAAAAAATGCTTGGTTCCTTATTTAAGATTAAAACTAAATATCTTGCTATTATAGATATTCTTGATGATCCTGATGTTGATTACCCCATTCTTTTGAAATATATAGCTACCAAAGGAAATATCCAAAAAATAATATATGAAGGTAAATATATAGGATTTTTATTATCCAAGTAATAAAATATATGAAATTTGCCCTAAGAATTTTAATAGTTATATCTCTATTTTGACTAGTTTACGGATTTACTATCCCAAACTATGATTGATATGTTACCGATAAAGTTGGTGTTTTTTCTCAAATACAAAAAGAAGATTTGACTGCTAAAATACAGGAAATAGAAAAAGCAACCAGTATAGAAATAGCTATTTTGGTAGTACCGACTGTTGATGATGATATCAATCTTGCGGCGGTTGATGTGGGAAATAAGCGGTGAGTAGGAAAAAAAGGTCAGAATAATGGTTTGGTTCTTTTGATAGCGGTTGATGATAGAAAGCGATCTATCCAAGTGGGGTATGGCTTAGAATGAATACTTCCTGATCTTGCAACTAAACAGATGTGAGAGGCTGATTTTCCTCCTAATTTCAAACAAGGAAATTATTATCAGGGGGTTATACAAATGCTTGATGATGTTTTATGATATATCAAACAAGATCCCGCTATACTTCAGACGTATTCTCAACAAACCCAACAAAATACTTCGTCTTCTTTCATTGAAAAATATGCACTGTATATTTTCTTCTTGGTATTGATTTTACTCTCTTGGTTTGGTCGTTTGGTTACTGTCCCTTCAGTGAAATGAAAAAAGAGAAAAATGAAAAAATATGGACGAGTTATTTATGCTTGATCTGGTTTTCTCATTTGATTGATTATATCTTGGTTTATATCAAGTATCATTATTGGACTTATTGTCTCTTATCTCTTATTGCTTTTTGGTGTGCTCATTGCTTTATTTGGCAGGGCAGGTGGGTGATGAAATGGTGTGTTTTTTGGATGATGAGGTAGCTCTTTTTGATGATGAGGTTCGAGCTTTTGATGATTTGGAGGGTGAAGTTTTGGTGGGGGATGATCTTCATGAAGTCGGTAAATCGTTAACATATCTTTAAAATTTTATATTATAAGTACTTCCTATGAATATAAAAAAAATTCAACATATCGTCGGTGCATTAAAAGATTGACTGGTGTCTATCTATCTATATCAAAAGGGAACTGATACTATTCCTGTTTTTGTTGTCGATACTATAGATTTTATTTTTCTAGATTCTATCAGGGATTTCTTTGTTAATGAAAAATTTGTGTTATTGACAGAAGACGACATAAAAGAGTGAAATGATGTTTTTTGTCTAAAACTCTTGCATATCAAAAATCATTCTGAACTTTTTTATGGAAATGATATATTATCCCAGATAAATATTAATTCTTCTGATCTTAGATCTGGGCTTGAACTTGAAATCCGTAATAAACGTGTCCAACTAAGAGAAGGATATCTGTCTCAACGTAAAGGAAAAAATTTTTTACGTCATCTCTTGCCTGGTATGCAAATTCTCCGAGAATGATTATTACTTTTAAAATCTCCTGATATTGTTTTACCTAAAGATATGAAAGAATTGCTTTCACTCTTCGATGTGGCTTGGTCTTGTAATAGTCAGCATTTTTACTATCTTATAGATGATAATATAGGGGATCGTAATATTCCTTCACTTATCCATGATGTACATCAATATCTTTCTGAATTGTGTACTAAAGTTAATGATTTTACTTCATAATTTTGTTCTCTCATGAAAAAAACATTACTTATCATTTTGGCTGTTCTTGTTGTTCTAGGTGTATTTGTGGTCGGTAAATACAATACTTTGGTTACCTATGATGAATCCGTTACTACAGCTTGGGCACAAGTAGAAAATGTATATCAGAGAAGATTAGATCTTATTCCTAATCTTGTAAATACAGTAAAGGGTGCAGCAGCACAAGAGAGTGGAGTATTGATTGCTGTAGTCAATGCTAGAGCTAACGCGACCAAAGTTACTGTTAATATTAAAGATGCCCAATCACTTGCTGCATTTCAACAAGCACAAGGGGAGGTATCATCTTCATTGTCTAAATTGTTGGCGGTTGCAGAAAATTATCCTACACTTCAATCAATTCAAGCATTTCGTGATCTTATGACACAGCTTGAAGGTACGGAAAATAGAATTACCGTTGAAAGGAAAAATTTTAATGATGCAGTTAATACCAAGAATATCTACATTCGTAAATTTCCAGCAAATATCATAGCTGCAATGTTTGGTTTTGAAAAATCACACCAATTTGAGGCAAAAACCTGAGCAGATGTCGCTCCAACAGTAAACTTTGGTAGTACTCCTTTAGCTCCCGATACAATTCCTACAGAAGGAACAGATACAGAAAATGTTGCTCATTAATTTAGGATGATTTAAATGTTAATATCTAAGGTCAAGACTTGTTTCTTGATCTTTTTTGTTATATTATTTTTTCATAATAATAACAATATGACAATATAAAAATTATTTTTTATCTTATTATGTGCTAACGAAAAGCTATATGATAATTATATAATCCCTTTGTTTTCTTTTGTTGCTAGGATATATTATTGCCGTAAACAAAAAACACAACTAAACAAAAATGAGTTACGCCTATGGGCTCTAGTCAAAAAACATTATTACAAATCTCTTAGTATTCTAAAGATTTGTTCGCTAACTCAGTAGCTTACCAAAGCGAAAGGTTCGCATCAACCTTTGGAGATGGCATTAAAAAATTATTTGGTCTATACAACTGGTAGAGAAGTATCAGTTCTATAAACCTAATAATAATAGGTGGCCATCCCCAATGGGTATGGCTACTTGATTATTATCAAGTAGTTTTTTTTAAACCTAAAATTTTTCTATAATTTTATAAAATCTATTAATTTCAAATATCAATAAAATCATTAAAGCAAAAGAGTCCGGAATTCCGGACTCTTTCTGTAAGCATTCTTTACTGAAATTCCCTCATAGCGTCTGTGAAGGATTCGATTTTGTTGATTGGTATATCATGGCCGTGTTTAATCCCAAACTTCACGCAATTTGGACTTATTACACAGTGTTTTGGAACTGAAACCTCCACTACATGCATCTTTTGATGATTAAGTGCACTGTTCTTTTGTAATGTAGAAATCAATTCTTTCTTTTCGTAGAATACCCCTCCACGTCCCGCACCCAGTTTCATGTCCTGGGCTAATTGTGTTTTTTCCATTTCGTCTAATATGACGAAGTAGCCTAAAATAGGCTCAGCTGCTACATTCTTTACATCCATTTTTAAAATTTTTAGTACGTGTTTTTTGTTTTTGAAGACATATTTTATATCCTTTTTCTTTAAGAAATCAATATCAATCATGATAATTAAAATTAGCATATATTTCGAAGAAGATAAACGTTCATTGATTTATTAAAATCATGATGGGTAGAGGAGTATGTGACTATATTCTGAGTAATATTTTTTATGCTTGAAATTATCCCTCCAATACCGTATAAGTTTTCTAGATAGTATATTTATTATTTTATTCTCTATATCATGAAAGATGTTTCATTGGTTTATATGGTAGCTTGAATGTCATCGCGTTTTGGAGGTAAAATCAAACAATTTGCAAAGGTTGGACCACATGATTCTACGCTTATCGAATATTCTTTATATCAGGCCTTGCCTGCATGATTTTCTAAAATCATTTTTATTGTGGGCAAAATGACGGCTACACCGTTTAAAGAAATTTTTGGAGATAGTTATCAGTGAATTCCTGTGGAATACGCCATGCAGTCATTTGATGAATCTGTTAGAGATAGGCCATGGTGAACTGTAGATGCTTTATGTAGTGCAAAAAATCTTGTCTCATGATCTTGTGTTGTCTGTAATTGAGATGATATCTATGGTACTCACGCATTCACTATTCTTATGCAACATTTACAGATTTCAGAAGAGTCGGCTCTTGTTTGATATCCCTTGAAAAATGTATTGCCTGATCATTGAACGACAAATAGAGGAATACTTAGATTGGATGAACAAGGTTATGTAGAAAGAGTAGAGGAGACTATTTGAATTTCCAAAGATTCTCTAGAAAAATTCTGACTTATACCAGAAAAGGATATCTGTAATATGAATATTTTCGCTATGGATGTTCATACTATATCAAAATTGGACTCTTATATGGCAATATTTAAACAGGAACATAGTTGAGATAGAAAAATAGAGTGTTATTTGCCCGTAGAATTACCTAAGATTTCTCAGGTAAAAATGTATACGACGAATGATCCATGGTTCTGAGTAACAAATCCAGAAGATGAAGACATTGTAAAAAAACAGATCCAAGAATATGAAAATAAAATTACATAGGTATTTGTTTAATTGACTTTTAATATAAAAAATATACATTATCAATATAAAACAAAAGTAATCATTAAAAAGGAAGGGAGGAATTTATGAGAAAAGCAAATGCCGCCAAGAAAGCGCGTCAACACATTACTAAAAAACTGTCTAAGAAACAAAAAAAACGCCGCCAAAAACAACAAGAATGGAAAGACAAAAATGTTGCTTATCAAGCACGACGTCCAAGCTATTATTAGCTTATCAATTTGTGTTCAAGTTCAAATCGTTGTACATTATATGTATATTTGGTTTGAACTTTTTTTTTATTTCTAATATTCTCATGTTAAATCCGATGATAAACTAAATTAAAATAATAGAGGAGTACTCCCCTATAAAAAACGTAAAAACACTAGTTTTAAACTGGTCTTTTTTGCTTTCTGTGCCACTTAGTACCATCTAGATTCAAAAAAATCGCTTAAAATTTCATCAAAAATGGATATTTTCTTATTTTTTAGTCTTTCTAACTAGTATATTTCTTATTATTGGTATATCTATAGTTTTATAGTTGTATATTTTAAAAATATTATACATATAATATTTTTAAAAATTGCTTATACTAACTAGCTTTGAAACACAACGAACTTTGCACAAGATATATTGTGCAATGTATATAAGAGCTAGAAATGACGTGTTTTTGACTCTGAACTGATATTTGATCAATTATGTTGTAATCTGTATAATTCTGAAATATTATCCTGAATTTTCTTTTGAAGGGTAATTTAATTCTTTATAATCTATTCTGTGATAGGTCCTCTACCCTCCTAAGTTCTAATCATAAAAAGAAAGTTTGAAGCGAAAAAATCTAGTTAAATATTTTAATAGACGTAATCGGATTGTATCTATTATAACATTTCTAGCAGAAAACTATGAACAAACTCGATATCTTCAAGGAATAGTTTGAGTCATTCAATTGTAAAGATATCTTTTCATCTATATTCTGGTTTATTGTGTTTACGGTTCTCAGGAAAAAACGAATGTGCTAATCAATTTCTTAGACTATTGACTCTCGGGATAATATCGCTGATTCTACTAATAGTATTTTTATTTTTAACTTTCCAAACATTTTTCATAAGCTCAAATTTTTGTAAAAGATAGAGATTTTCTAATATATGATAATTAAAGTTTTGAAATTTTTTAGTTTTCCGTAAATATGGAAAGCTTTTCTTTCTACCGAAGAAATAATGACATATTGCTGAACTCAATAGCTCATCAATCAAAGTATAATCCATAATCACGGTACTTCTGACTATCTGACTCTTTATTACACCCAATTTCGCTATCCTTCAAACAGCATCATAGGTAATAATGTCCTGATAGTTCATATCAAGTAATTCAAAAATCTGATCTAATTCTTTCTTTAGTTTTTTTTGCCTGATAGTTAATGGTTGAGCCATATTCTAATGATTGATAATAAAACTCATAATGTCTGTGATTATATATTTCTTAATATATTATGGTTTAGATTGTTATTGCTTATTTGAAAACTATTTAGTTATTCCTACTTTAATGAATTTTTAGTAGAATATATTCCTATCATTGAGAAAATTGAGAAGCATTCATTTGTTCTTTTTGTCCAATTTACTTTCTTGATAAAAATTTTCATACATATCAAGTATCTCCTTATAGTTTCTAAATTCTAAACCAATAAGTAATATAATATGAATTGAAACTGTGCTAAAGTATCAATCATCTTTTCTGACTTTAAATATTGATGTATCAACATTATTTTCATAGAAGAAATTACTTGCATTCATGTCGTCTACAGCAACCTCTATTTTATTGTTTTCTTCATATACTATCCATCAATTCTTTATAAATTCTTTTTTCAATATTGATATATTTATGTATGTTGACAACTGAAGTACTCAAGACATCAAATCCATACAAGTAGTATTATCAAAAGGGAAAACTGAGTATGGAGCAATCGTTGATGTTATAAATCTATTATGTCTTTTAGCAAAAAAATCCAAATTTGAAATATGTAATATTTCATCACTATCTTTATTTTGTATAAACTTTTTAGCTTTTTTAGACTGATTTATAAGCTTTTTATAATCAATTTGTTTTGTCGTATGAGTATAAATGACCCTTATGCTTGTCAAACTATTTAGTCTATTTATCTCACATCAACTCTTATATGTTTTTTTTATTATATTCTCAACCTTACTAAGGTAGTTCTTACTCAAAACAGTACTTTTTATTCCTACATTATCATTTATTTTATTAAATGTATCTAAAATTTTAGTTCATTGTCTATCTGTTTTCATTGAATTCATTTTTTGGATTCCTCTAATAACCTTGCCATTTTTTTTTGTCTCTAAAATATTGATTATTTTTCCATTATTTATAATTAAATAATCACCTATTCTCGAGGATTGCGTCAAATCATTCACTATAATTACATTACCAGCCTTTAGATACTGTTTTTTTACTTTATTAATAGAATATCTAATATCATTTTTAAGATATCCCGGTCATTTACTATATGATAAAAAAGAAATATAAGCCCTATTATAAAGTAAATTCCTCCGAAGTATTCAATCTAAAATTGACTTAGTTATGTCTTTTAATCTTTCGTATAAATGAACACTATCATTTTTATTTTCTTTTTTTAAAAAAACCATTTCCATCTCAAACCCCATTATAATTTTCAAAGCAAGTTCTTGTAATTGGATTATTTTTTCATTATCTGCTAAGTATGTTCTTGAAAATTTTAAAAGAGGTAAAAGTACATTATCAACATAAAAATTATAAGCATCATTAAAGATAAACTTATTCAATAGTTTACTCTTATCCTTTCATATAAAAAACATAATTATCATATAAGATAAACAATAATATTTACTCATTATTGCATTCCTTCAATAATAGGCTCACCTTACATATCCCTATTAAAAAACTATTTGATCTTAACAGCAAAGATAGCCCTTGATTCTAATTAAGAATCCTATTAATATTTTGGTTTAGTTATTTTTTAATTTCATAAATTTTATTTTTAAATTTTAATGGTGCATTAATCCAATAGATTTTTTCATCAGTACCTCATGTTCCAGTTATTATTAAAGTTCAATAGTTGAATACCATTCAACCAAATGATTGTTTCAACGAAATACTCTCTATTTGATCTATTTTTAACTCAATAACATTCCTGGAAAAAACTCATTCTTTAAACAAAAGTCTTTTATCTGTAAGTGCTATTTCTGTTGCAGAAAATTTATTCAAATCAACAACAAGAAAAATAATGAAAACCATACAAACAAAGCCAAAAATTCATCACATTGTTGGGTCATTGGACATTGAATTCGAAAAAATCATCCAAATAATTAAAAACCAAATAACATGCCTAAGAAAAACCAATACCGTTAATCTTGATTTCATAATAATTTTTTCATCTTTAGATAAGTTCTTTTCTAAATATCACATTTATAAGATCTATAAAATAAAGGTAGTAAGTGATAATATAATCTAAAAATAATGTTTATCAAATTTCTAACATATAAATTGACAGAAAATATAAATTATTCCACTTTATCAACAGTGCTTCATGGTTCCATAGAATACACGGCATCATTTAAATCATAATATGGACCATCTACGTAACCTTGGACCTCATCTATTTGATCATTTAAATCTTCTATCGTATTATTAGCTTCATCTATATTGTTATTTGCCGTATCAAGATTGTTCTGACAAGTATATAACTCATCTTGTGATTCATTATATTCTTGGTCGCTTACACATCCAGTAAACATTATTAGAGTCAATAACAATAATGAAAATATGAAAAATCTCTTCATTAAAGGATACAGTATATAAAATTTATTTAGATTAATATAATCATATATTATTTTGAATTATTCAATCTATACAATAATATCGCCATTTCACCTCTTTTGATGTTAGTAGAATCTAGGGTGTTGTAATCAAATCCTAGTCCATTAAGTATCGAATGATTATTCGCCATTGAATAATATTGATCATACCACTGTATTCATGTTTCATCCTGATAACCCCAAACAATTCTAATCATTGTCGCTATTGCTTGTGCTTGTGTTAAAAATGAGAATGGCATAAATTTATGATTTTTTCAATTCATAAATCACATACTATAAACACTTGATATATAGGGTATAAGGTCAGGAGTTGCTTTTCTTGTATCAGTAAAATTATTCGATTTATTATCAATATCATATCTTCATTGAGTATTAGCGAATTTTACAAAGAACTTACTTGCCTGTTCTCTAGTTATGTATTCATCTCACATAAATTGATCAGCTGTACTATAATTAGTTAGTCCCCCACTATACATCCATGAAATAGCTTCTTGTAGTTCATTTCATGTGTTTATATTGGAACTTGTGTTAATATTCGTTCCTGTTCATCATGCTATACAAGTAGTATGATCACTATTCCGTATTTTTCATTGTCAACAATAACAGTTGTATAATCAATCATTTCATCTTGTTCAATTGCCCAAACTATAACTTCATGAATATGTTTCTCAACAATACTTACTAGAATAATATGTGTCATCTTTGCATATATTGGGGCATGTATCAAGAGCAAGAGAACAAGACAATATATTTTCTGGTGTCTTACAGTTTGTTTTGACACAACTCGTCTGATTACTATTCCACTCATATCAATTCATACAACTACAGTTATATGAACCGTCTGAATTTACTACTCAACTACTATTAGAATTGATTCAATAAGATGCCTGACATTGTTGTGTGGGTGTTAGTGTTGGTGTTAACACACAATAGGATTTATTATTAGGATTGTTCCATTGATATCATGCATTACAATAACAATTGTATGTTCAATCATTATTCATTATTCAATCAGTAGAGACGTTATATCAGAATTTATTTTGACATATTTGTAATGGCGTTAGAGTTGGTGTTAATACACAATAGGTTTTATTATTAGGATCGTTCCATTGATATCATATTTTACAAGCACACATTCCTACAGTTGATCCAACAGTGGCATTTGATCAAAATTCTAATTGGCATGATTGTGTCGGTGTTAATGTCGGTTTCAGAATGCAGTCAAAATTTGTAGAATCATTTGGATACGCCCAAATATATCAAGGGTAACATGAGCATTTTCAATTAGTAGAATATGAGTTTAATCAACAAGTTGGTGTTGGTGGAACATATGCTGGTGGAGTATATACAGGAGGTGTATATACTGGCGGAGTATACGTTGGTGTAGTATAATAAGATCAAGAAGCGTGAGAAGCGTGTGATGCATGTGATGCATGGGAAGCGTGAGACGCATGATATGCTAACATCATACTACTGCTGGTGCGAATTATTTTATGTGTGTCTTGAAATGCTAGTATTATTTTAGATTTATCTGAAATGTTAGTTATATTTGCATCATTAGAAGAATCATTGATTTTTGTCTCATTATTAGCATAAACCTTATCTCATGCAATTTTACTTGTAATTAGTCATGTTGCCAAAATGCTCAATAATCATACAGTTTTAATTCTCTTAAGAAAATGACTTTCATCAGAATTTAGTTGATTGAATAATCCATTATTCATTTTGTTTTTTTATGAATAAAAAAACTTTATATTTATATAATGTCAATCATGTTTTCTATATTTGAATAATTTTTAATCTTTAATTAACTATAATCAACACTAAATTTAAGGTTAATTTAAGGTTGGTAAACTTTAGATTGTAAACCTATTTAAAATAACCATAGTACATATGAAATTATTTATTAAATGATTGTTCTATGGTGGATTTAAAAAATACTTGAAAATTATCAATTGAATGTAACTGAAAATCAATAGAAAGACTTCAATATATTTGAAATAACGAAAAAAAAGAAAATATAAATTATTCCAATGTTCTAGATGTATATAAGAAAATTGCTGTTTCTATACCAGAAAATGTGTTAAATGATATACCAAAACATTGAGAGAATGAAAAAAAAAGAAATTTAACTATCAGAAAAAAATTTAAATGAAAGATTATTATTTCAAAAGATGATAAGATTCGATATATTGATACTGAAGAATTTAAAAGATGGGAGCTTGATCGTTTCGACCTTATAGAAATTCTTAAACAATTTGTTACACAAGAAAAATAGTTTTTTAGAAAAATATTTAAATAAAAATGAAATGTATAGAGATAAAAATTAATGCAAAGCTATATAGTGAAAAAGATATTTTCAGAGTTATTGATATATTATCAAATGAATATAAAATTAAGTTTAATGACCGTGTTGATGATTTTTATATACTTGAAATCCACTCAGTTAATTGAAAAAATAACTCATCTACCATAGAGACGTTATTTTTTGAACATCTAAATAATCAGAAGATCAGAGATATAATATATAATGAAACTCATGCTGTAAGGGAGATGATAATTAGTAAGGCATTATTTGAAACAGAAGCATATGATGATAATACTGATTATTTCGACATGACTGAGTATGAAAAAAAAGATAATTATATATTAGATCCCTATGAAATAGCTTTACCTTTTGATGACGATAAAGAAAAAAATGGAACAGAATAGATTAATTTATATTGGCACTGGTAACGCTAAATCTCCATTTATTGGTAAGATTAGAATTAATACTGACTGAAATACTATACAGGATAATGAAATTCTTTTTATTAATGATAATTTTATAGAAAGATTAGCATCTGTTAATAATCTAGAATGAAAATATATTATTCTATGACATCAAGCTCAGAATTTTATAGAAAAAGACTTGCTTAGTAATAATCTCATGTGAGTTAATTATTTCTATCCAACTAATGATATCTCTTTTCTTGAAGAATGAGATATCGTAGAAATCCAACCAGCACAAACAAACCAAAGACTAATGATTCTATATAGAATAGGTACAGATGATAATTTAATGATTCCAACAAATGATTGTAATAGTTCTTGTATAATGTGTCCTTTACCTCTTTCTCATAACAAAAGTGATTGATTATCATTAAAAAAGATAGAAAGAATACTAAGTTTAATGGATAAAACAACTAAGCATTTATCTATTTCCTGATGAGAACCAACATTATTAAAACAAGATTTTATTAAGATTTTATCTTTATGTAAAAGTTATATTCCAAACACAAGCATCTCTATTTTATCCAATGGAAGAACTTTTTCTTATTCTTCTTTAGTCGATGCTATTAATAGTGTATGAATTAAAAATATAGATTTCTGTATTCCTCTTCATGCACATATAGCTGAAATTCACGATGGAATTACAAAAGTAAAATGATCTTTTGATCAGACTATACAAGGCATTAAAAATCTATTATCAAAGTGACAAAATATCGAGCTTAGAATAGTTATTCAGAAGGATAATTATATGTTCTTGGAAGATATAGCAGACTTTATATGAGATAATTTTAATGGTTTATACAGAGTATCATTTATTGGAATGGAGTTTCTTTGATCGGCTATAATAAATAAAGATAGAGTTTGGGTACCATATAGTGATTTTAAACATAATATGCAAAATGCAATAATGAAATTGCTTAAGAAAAAAATATGAGCATATGTATTTAATGTTCCCCTATGCTTTGTTGATCCGCCGTTTAGAGACTTTTGTCTTCAAAGTATCTCAAAATATAAGATAAAATATTTTAATGTGTGTGATGAATGTATAATGAGGTCGTCATGTTGATGAGTGTTCCAGTCATCATATTATATGTTAGAGAAAGAAAATATTATCCCTATAAAAGATTAATATGAAGAACTACAAATTAATGCATTTTAACTTTAAGAAGTTTGAGGATAAATATTTAATCATCAATGATGTTGGAGATTATGATTTTCTAGAAAAAAAAGATTTTCAATTATTGTTGGATAAAAATCTCGATAAAGAGAGTCTTTTAAATAAGTTTTATTTTTATGAATATAAAGACCTCGAGCCGATAATAAAGAAATATAGGAAGAGTAAATGATATTTAGAAAAAGGGACATCTTTATTTGTAGTTGTGCTTACTAATAGGTGCAATCAAAATTGCATATATTGTCAAGCTAGTAGAAAGTGTTGAGAAGATAAAAAACTTGATATGAATTATAATACAGCACAAAGAACAGTCGATTTAATATTACAGTCGCCCAACAAAAATATTACTATAGAATTTCAATGATGAGAACCTTTATTGAATTTTGAAGTATTGAAATTTATAGTTGAGAAAGTGAGACTAGTTCCATGAAAATTAGATAAATCAATCGATATCAATGTGGTTTCAAATATTCTTTTATTGGAAAAATGAATGTTAGATTTTCTAATTAAAAATGATGTTAAAATATGTACCTCATTAGATTGAGATAGATATCTTCATAATAAAAATAGACCAGTCAAGAATGAAGACGCTTACAATAAATTAATGGAGAAACTTAAGTTTATTAATGATGAGTACAAAGATATGAACATCAGGAATAAGGTAAACGCAATCCAGACCACAACAAAAATGAGCCTAGATCAATATAAACAGATTATTGACACATATATAAGCCTATGACTGAATTCGATCTATTTAAGGCCACTAAACCCCTTTTGATTCGCAGAAAAACTTTCTGAGATTATTGGTTATAGTTCTGCTGATTTTTTAAGTTTTTATGAAAAAGCATTAACTTATATAATTGAAATTAATAAATGATGAAAGTTGTTTATCGAAGGGACTGCACAGATATATCTATCTAAAATATTTCAAAGATATGATATGAATCATATGGAGATAAGATCTCCTTGCTGAGCTGTTATATGACAAGTGGCAATAAATTATGATTGAAATATATATACATGTGATGAAGGAAGAATGATGGCTGAAACAGGATGTGATTTATTTAAAATCGGGAATGTGAATGATTCGTTATATAAAGATTTATATCAGAATGATGTAACAAAGATTATGTGTATGTCATCGTGTACAGAAGCATTTCCTCGTTGTTATCAATGCCCGTACTCTTGTTTTTGTTGAATTTGTCCTATTGTTAATAAATCCCAAGAAGGAGATATATTCAAAAATAATGCAAATAGATGCTTAATAAATGAGGGTATTTTAGACATATTGTTTAAGTATGTGAAGAGTGGCGATAAGGAGGTATTAGATATATTTAAAAAGCGAATATGATAACATTATAACTGTGGTAATATTCTTTGAAATTTTGAAATTATTTTCAAAGGAAATATTAGTAAATCACTGCTACATTACTTGTAATGCTTGGCAAGGTATTATTCTCATTATCCGACATACAACAATATTTGTGGTGTTTCCTAAGCATGTTGTCGATTTGTTCTTGTTGTTCAGGAGTTAGCTTGTCTTCTTCTCTTGGAGTCTCTCTTTTGTAAATTGGATATATCTTCATTAAAATGTTGGTTAATCCCATTATACTACTTGCTGTTTTTTCATTAATTTCTCATGACCTTACCTTCTTTATGGTATCTTCTAATAAAAGCACCATACTTTTTATATTTGATCCCAAAATAGGAACTGTTGTGGTGTCATTTATTAACTCTGTTGTCTTATCTTGACTATCAAGTTTATCAACAATTTTCATTAATGAATTCATAGCAGAAAGCTTTACAAACATGTTTTCGTTTTGATTTGCAAGATCTAATATCCCCATACTAAGATGTATTCTATTCAATCATGCTTCTGCCATAAGTTCTTGTATTCTTTCTTTAATAAATGGATTTTTGTTTAGTCTTGAAGCATATCTTCTGACATAATCTCTATTAGTTCTTCAATATGCTTTACAGTATGCCTCAGTTGCATTGCCACCAGATTCTATACAATATTTACAAAATAGATCTTGTTTTATGGATAGTCACCCATCACCGGTTTTCTTTGTCATAGTTATATTTGTAATATATTAAAAATATTTTTTTTATTTTATACAAAAAAACTACAAAAATCAAGCGATAATTTTTCTTTATTTCGTTCAAAAGTGGCTTAAAAGGCAAAAATTGAGTTGTTTTTTGAGTCATTTTTTGGGTCGATTTTTGAACTGATTTTTAATAAAATTCTCTGTTGAATATACTATAATATTGATATATTTTTTTATAAAAAAAAGACCCCAGGTCCTTTTCTTTATCTTACACTACCCATGATCAGGTCGTCTATCTTCTTCTTTACATGCTTGCCTATGAATCATACGGTTACTATTCAGTCCCCAAATCTCTTGTTTAGCTTGTTTATCGTTGTGCTTAGCAAATCGTTTTGTTTGTGTATATTTTGGATGTCGAAAATAGATGGTTGCTGATGTTGGTTATTCTCTAATTCTCATAAAAATACTCACGTAGTTCTATAACTAAGTCATGGAGTAAATATCTTCTCAAATATTGTTTTTACTATCGAGCTTAACCTGGTTCTATCGTTTATGGAATACGGTAAACGAGTATCCATACTATAGGGATTAAAATCTTTGTCTCTCATATATACTTTGATATACTTGGTTTTCATATTTACGTCTAGTAGATGCGTATACGCTCTCTCAAAATTTTCTAAGAGATAGGTGAATACTTTAGTTTTATCTGTGGTGAAGTTGGGATGGAATGACCATACCCTACTTATTCATTTGGGCTTGTCTGGGTTCCCGAAGGTCATAGCATTGATACTGTTTAGCTCAAACCATAACTTCATACCGTTCTGTCACATCATATTTTTTACATCCTCGTAGTTAAGCGACTTGAAATCATAGGCTGATTTACAGATATATTGGAGCTTTTTGTTCCACTGTGATCCGATAAAAGTTATATCTCCTACCTTGTGGTTCTGTAATACTTTATCGATACTACTCTCTTCTAGAGCTACAAATTCACCTCGTGGTTTATTGATCTTACAGAACATCTTCGCTAGTAACTTTGTTGGTCATAGTCCTATAGAAACTGGTATTCAGATTTTATTCTTTATATCTATCTTAAGCTTCTCTCAGAACTCTCTATATGCTTCTTCTGTATGTTCAGCTAGTCAGCTTAAATCTACAAATGATTCATCGATACTAAATACTTCTACTCTCTCACTGATACCATATAAATATTCTACTAGTTTTTCTGAAATTCTACCATAGTAAGCAAAATCAGGAGGGATAATGATTATATCTTTGTATAACTTTTTAGCGTCCCAGGTTGCTGTACCTGTCTTTATTCCATATCTCTTTGCTTCATAGGTAGCAGCAAGCACTATATCTTTATCTCTTCCTACACAGACAGGTTTTCATCTTAATGCTGGATTCCTTAAAACTTCACATGAAGCATAAAAGCTATCACAGTCTACAAGTCACCATACTTTATCAGATTTCTTTAATATCATCTTAATATCTCCTAAATGATGAAAGCACAACACCAAAAATTTCTAAATCATCCTTGGGGTATATATCATCATACTCAGGATTACCAGCGCTTAGATAATAATTATGGGTTTTGTCTTTCTGTAGATATTTGACGGTATAGTCTCCATCAATAATAGCTACAACTATATCACCAATCTGATGCTTTCTTGCTTTGTCTACTACGATGATATCTCATTCTCTTATTCCTGCGTCTATCATACTATCTCACTTAACTTTTAACATAATCGTAGAGTTAGGATTATCTATCATATAATCTTCAATAGACATCTCTGACTTCAGATCATCTGTTGCGGGAGAAGGGAATCCAGCGTGAATGGATTCAAATAGCGGAATTGAAGTTAGTTTCTTGGTAGGAAAATATTCGTTATCCATCTTTGTTAGAAAATCTGATTTTACCAGATTCTGATAAAAATTATGGACACTGGATTTGGATGACAGTCATATAATCTCCCCTCATTTCTGTAATGAAGGCACCTTACGAGTCTTGAAATAGTACTTCCTAAACTTATTGAGATGATCATCATACATGGACTTCCTTCACATGGTATTAGCAAAAGCAATAAAACGAACGAACGTTCGCTTATATAAATAATTCATTCTGTTTTGCAATAGGATTAAGAAATTTTCTGAATTAATTGTTCTCATTGGCTTTTGACACCGTTCACCCCAGAAGAAACTCTATACATTTGAGTATCGCTAGATGGTTTAAGTAGTTTTAAAAGCGATTCTTTGTCGTTTATATATAGTCGGTCATTTTCATGTCCCTTTCCTAATATAGAAGGCATGCGGTCATGTATTCTGCTAATCTCATCGTTAGGGGTTGTAGTTATTATACTTACGGAGTATATATCTTTCCCATCCTCATCTTTCCGTATATCATATATTCAAGCAAATCAAAAATATTCATCATCTTTGGGTGATATATAATATGGGATTTTATCGTTGCCTATATGTTCCCATTCAAAAAATCAGGAAGCAGGGATGATACATCTCTTACTTTCAAATGATTGTTTAAATGATGGTTTTTGATCAATAGTCTCAGCTTTGGCGTTTCATAAATTATATCATATCTTACTCTCTTTTGCCCAATGAGGTATAAGTCACCATTTCATCAACATCATTTCATTCTTATTTTCTCACTTTACTACAACAGGAATCTCTTTTCACAACGCGATATTATATTGTGTTTCAAGTCCAAGAGGAAGATCGTTGATATTAAACCTTTCCTTGATTTCTGGTCTTACTGATAATGCATAACGATAACACATGTATATCCAGAATATATTTAAAAATTATTCTGATTTTTATTTAGTATTCTCTTTTACTCTAAACTCTACTATTTTTCTAATAAGTTCTATGGGTAAAGGATCATCTATAGGAAATTGGACGGATCATTTAGCATACTTATATTTCGATAAATCCTTTTTAAAAGCTTCAATACCACTAGAGGTTGGATAAAAACCAATATGGTTTGGATATGCTGCAAAATGGACCAGATTACCGTTCAAAAAGAATGTGGGTATCTGATAACTAATCTTTTCTTGAGCGTCAGGGGCTTCACTTCTTATGATATTTCTTATTTCATTTAACTTCTCCTGAGTTTGCTTCGTGAATGTGCTAATATATGTATCAATTAATTTAGATTTTAAGTTTCCTTTCATTTTCATGATTTATAATTTAAATCAAATCTTTCCTTGGGCACTGAATATGATAATAAAAATATATTATTTTTGGCGATTTAGATTTAATGTTATGGCTTCTAGAACCAAATTTTTAAGCGCGGTTCTGTTTAATTCATCTCATAAATGAACGTCAATTGCACGTCTGGTCTTGCCATCAAGACTGGAATTGAAAATTCCTGCGGGGTCCTTTAGTAAAGCTCCATTGGCAAAGGTGAGCTTTATCTTATCCTTATAGGTTTCACCAGTACAGATAATCCCATTGTGAGACCAGACTGGGACACCAGACATTGAGTTCGATGGTTTTCTCCATTTTATCTCTTCGACTATCTTTGGCCTTATATCCTTAATTATTAGGCGAAACTCGTCTAGAATTTTACCACGCCAATCACCCAATTCATTTATCTTTTTTTTGTCCATAATTATTGCCGTTTAAATATTAAATATCTGTATATACTCCATTTTCTTAATTTTTCAATTCTATATTTTTTCAAAAAAAGAGGGTCTCTCCTCTCCTCTATTTTTTCTCCTTGAAAAACCATTTTCTAAACCTAAAATTAGATTGGGCAATTATCATTTAATCCCCATTATATATTTTTATCCATAATATATACCCATGAAAATCTCTCTTATAATTATATTTATCGTATTAGTCGTACGAGTATCTTGGTCATATTTTGGCACAAGAAGTATCGAAAGACCCAAAATTATTTCTAACACAACAATAAGTGGAAATATAGAGTTGCGTGGAATGGGTCCTATGATACAAGCGATTGTATCTGTAACATGATCTCAAAGCAAAGCTATCAATGAATGATTTCGTCAATTAGCGTGATATATATTTTGATGAAATACCAATAAGACATCAGTTGCTATGACAGCACCAGTAGGAACAAAAAAGACAAATAGCACTATAGCTATGACAGCACCAGTAGGAGCAAAAAAGATAAATAGTACAATTCCTATGACAGCTCCTGTTGGGACACAAAAAGAAGGCGATAGTTATATTATTACATTTACTATGCCAAGCAAATATACTATAAAAACGTTACCAACACCAACTAATCCTAATATCACTTTTGTTGAAATTCCAGCAAAAAAATATTACGTATGGAAATTTTCATGATATGCAAATGAGGCAAGAGCGAACAAACAACTTATTAAGTTTCAAAAAGCATTAAAAGAACAAAATATTACAACAAATACACTACCTATCTTAAACCAATACAATGATCCTTGGACTATTCCATTCATGAGAACAAACGAATGGTGGATTGAAGCAAAATAAAAAAAAGTTATAAACTAATTTTTATTTACTCCCAAAAATACTATGTTCATAAAACTTTATGCAATAGCGCTACCAGTCTTTTTTGCTATTGATATGGTACGACTAGGACTAGTAGCAAAAAATTTCTATGCTAAACAATTATGATTTTTAATGAAAAATAATATCAATCGATCAGCAGCAATTATTTTTTATCTATTGTTCATTGTTGGATTAGTTATATTTATTATTAAACCAGCTATTGAAAAAGGTTCCTGGGTTCAAGCATTATTGTGGGGTGCTTTATTCGGTTTGATCACATATGCAACATACGATTTAACAAATCTCGCAACAATAAAATGACGGCCACTACTAGTGACTATTATTGATTTATTATGGTGAGCAACTCTTGCAGCATCTGTTTCCATAATAACTTATTTTATTGCAATCAAAATTTTTTAACCACTTCTATTTCTTCACTCCTCTATTTACAATAAATTATTTTAATAAAAAAACCACGAGACAAATACCGCTCGTGGTGTTAAAGGTTTATAAACTACATTATACACAGTTACATAATTACTGAATGTTCTTCTCGATCCATTTTTTCGAATTGATGAATATTTCAATCCATGGAGTAATTTCATCAGACTTACGTTCTTCAACATAATAAGCCCAATTCCATGGACGAATGGATCTTTCAAAATGGGGCATCAATGCAAGATGACGACCATCAGAAGAACAAATTGCTGCAGCGTTGTAATCAGACCCATTAGGATTACCTGGGTACTGGTCATAAGAATATTTCATAGGGATCTGGTAATCAGACTCATTGCCAGGCAAAGAAAACTTGCCTTCACCGTGAGCTATCCATATCCCAAGTCGGGTACCAGCTAATGAGCTGAGCATTATTGAATTATTTTCAGGAATGGAAACGTTAACGAATGCTGATTCAAATTTTTGCGAATCATTATGAAGCATTTTTGGCATTTTACCCATTCCCGGAGTAACTAAACCGAGTTCAACCATGAGCTGACATCCATTACATACGCCTAAGCTAAGAGTATCCTGACGGGCATAAAACCGGTCAAGAGTTTCTTTCGCCTTAAGATTATACATGAATGCACCAGCCCATCCTTTTGCGGAACCGAGGACATCGCTGTTGGAAAAGCCACCCACAAAGACAATCAGATTGATATCTTCGAGAGTTTCTCTTCCAGAGATAAGATCAGTCATGTGGACATCCTTGACATCAAACCCTGATACGTACATCATCCATGCCATTTCACGATCCCCATTTGACCCTTCCTCACGGATAATGGCGGCTTTGATACCGCTACTTTTACGTCGTTTAGGATCTATAGCATACTGGTCAAATTTACCCGTAAAGTTTTTTGGGAAGATAAAATTGAGTGGCTGCTCGTTGTAATTGTGATAGCGATTGGTCGCACATTTTTCACCGCTTTGCACTTTATCAAGTAAGAACGAGGTAAGATACCATTTCTCACGCAGGTCATGTATATCAAAAGATATATCTGTTGCGCCTTTTATGATACTTACTTCTCTTCCTTCTGAGTATGTACCAATTTCATAGAATGAAAGTCCCTCCAGCTCAATGGATATATCATCCTGGGTTTGTATTACGATTCCAGGATTTTCACTAAAGAGCATGTTGGCCAATGGAGCATCTACATAAGAAAGGTCAATTTTCATACCTCCTTTTGTATTTGGGAAGTTCATCTCAAGTAAAGTGGTGATAAGACCACCAGCAGAAACATCATGCCCGGCGAGGATCTTTTCCTGTGAAATCAAAGATTGGATCTTTTCAAAAGCAACCTTGAAATATTCAGGATCAGAAACTGTGGGTGTTTGTTTCCCCAGTTTATTAAGTATTTGTCCGAAGCTACTTCCACCAAGGTTAAAGCCAGACTTACCGAAATCGATATAGTAAATCTTACTCCCCTTAATGTGTTTGAGACAAGGTTCAATGACTGCAGAGATGTTCGTGACCTGTCCCATTGCTGAGATGATAACCGTACCTGGAGCATAAACGACACTCCCATCCGGATATTTTTGTTTCATAGATAACGAATCTTTGCCCGTTGGGATATTGATACCCAGAGCAATAGTAAACTCGCTTGCAGCTTTTACTGCTTCATACAATCTAGCGTCTTCGCCAGGATTTTTGCATGGCCACATCCAGTTTGCACTGAGTGATACTCCAGATAAACCACCTTGTATTGGTGCCCAGATAATATTTGTAAGCGCCTTTGCAATAGACATTACTGACCCCGCTTTGGGATCTACTAATCCTACTGCTGGTGCAAAACCCAGACTACTGGCAATGCCTGATTCTCCCTGATAATCTAGGGCCATCACCCCCAAGTTGTTAAGTGGTAATTGGAGTTCCCCGCAGCATTGTTGTTTAGCAACCTTGCCTGTTACGGATCTGTCAACCTTATTGGTTAACCAATCTTTACAAGCGACTGCTTCTAATTGGAGCAGTTCGTTGACATAGCCGTTGATACTTGGTACATCTACGTACAAAGAAATGTCATTATATACTATTGACTGAGTTGTGTCGTTCATGACTGTTTTCGGCGGGTTGCCGAACATATATTCCAGAGACATATCAATAGTTTTGCTTCCATCTTCTTTGTCCACGACAAACTTCATGTCATCGGTTATTTCACCTACTACATATATTGGAGTGCGTTCACGTTCAGCAATTTTGCGAATAAGATCCACATCATCTTCACTGACAACCAACCCCATTCTTTCCTGCGATTCGTTGCCAATAATTTCTTTGTCAGATAATGTAGGATCACCTATCGGCAGTTCATACAGGTGGATCACTCCTCCTGTTTCTCCCACCAATTCCACAAAACAATTGAAGTGCCCTCCAGCACCATGATCATGGATCAAGAAAACCGGATTTTTAGTCATTTCTCCAATTGCACGGATCACATTGTATACGCGCTTCTGCATTTCAGCATTTGCGCGTTGTACAGCATTTAGCTCTATTGAGTTTTTGTATTCTCCAGTAGCCACAGATGATACGGCGCCACCGCCTATCCCGATTGGATAATTGTCACCACCAAGCAATATAATTTTGTTGCCTTTTTGTGGTTTGTCTTTCATGCAGTCAACCTTTTTGGCATAACCGATACCACCAGCGAGCATGATTACTTTGTCATACGCTAACGTATTACCATTCTCGTAATGTTCAAAGGTAAAGAGTCCGCCATTGATGAGCGGTTGGCCAAATTTGTTCCCGAAGTCACTTGCACCGTTAGATGCTTTGATCAGAATTTCTACGGGACTTTGATAAAGCCATTTACGAGGCTTAATCGATTGCTCCCAGGGTCTGTCGTTACTTAAACGAGGATATGCTGTCATGTACACAGCCGAACCTCCTAAGGGAAAAGAAGCTTTACCACCACCCATTCTGTCTCTTATTTCACCCCCCGATCCTGTTGCAGCACCATTAAAGGGTTCTACAGTAGTTGGAAAGTTATGAGTTTCAGCTTTAAGTGATAATACGGCTTCATAATCAAAGACATTAAAGTAATCAGATGTTGTCGGGTCAGCAGGAGCAAACTGTTCTACCATAGGTCCCTGTACAAATGCACAGTTATCGGTATATGCAGATACTACGCTGTTCCTGTTTTTCCTGGTTGTTTCTTTGATTAATTGGAAGAGTGTAAATGGTTTTGTCTGACCATCAATCACAAACGTCCCGTTAAAAATCTTATGACGGCAATGTTCGGAATTCGCCTGAGCAAAGCCGAATATTTCACTGTCGGTAAGATTTCTATTGAGCTTTTGAGATAAGGATTTGAGGTACAAAATCTCATCCATACTGAGTGCTAAGCCTTCCTTGTTATTATAGGCAGATATATCATCTACCAAAATTGTGGCTTCAGGTTTTTTGTCTGCTACAAACACATTTTGATTAATGCCTTTGTAAACACTCTTAAGCATTGGATCAAAGATTCCATCACCTTTGATTTGTACAAATTCCTCAATCCTGATAATCCCATTGATCCCCATGTTTTGAGTAATTTCTACTGAAGAAGTGGACCACGGTGTTACCAGTCCCCTACGAGGGCCAATAAAGTCTCCCTTAATGGAGTTTGTCGGATGATAGTGGGCGTCAAATGTACTAAACATCCAACGCAGCTTTTTCAAGTCAGCTGAAACTAAAACGTTAGCAGATTGAATTGCAAAAACAAGATGGTTTGCTGTGGACTTGAAAAAGTAAACTGATTTCTGTTTCATGTGTTTTATTTTATTAAGTGATTATTATTATTTTACAAAAAATTACTTGATCAATATATGATATTGTTAAAGATCACGTAATTAAAAAAATATTCTATTTACTAGATTTTATTTTTGTTGGGTTAATGTTTTTGTTAATTAAAAATTGTTATATAGATTATATCACTAATGTCAAATTTGTTTCAGTGGGTTTTATCCTTTGGCTGCTTCGTTAAAAAAAGAGTGTATATCTCCCTTTATTTTGTTCTATATCTAGTATTAAAGCTTACTTGACTTTTTACTACTAATATGTATTTATTATAAAATATAATTTACCTATTAAGGTATGACTATGAAGGAACATTTAGAATTATCACAGTCAAATGAAGAAATAATTAAAATTTCAGGTATAAATATGAAAGTTATATCTGTTTCTTGATCTAGACAAACAATACTATTCTGTCCATGATTTCCTGAATCAAACTGATTTAATGACCAGATAATAAGATATATTTCTGATACATATAAGGTATCTTGTGTATATCCACAATATTCAGGTACGCGAGAAAGTGACTGAGATTTTTTAGCTACCAATCCAGCAGAAGATATAAAAAAGGTTATACAATGTATTAGAACAGGAAAAATATTGGATAATAAACAATCACATATTACTGTCATATGAAGCTCATTTGGTTGATGAATAGCACTAAGTTTAAGTTGGGATGAAAATATATGAAAGATTATAGCTCTTTCACCATTAACTAATGCTAGTGGTACGGTTGATCGAAATGGATTACATGAGTATATTACTAATAGTCGTTCAAAAGATTATAGACTAAATCAAGAAGGATATTCAAAATTATCGGCTTGAACATTATTTAGAGTTCCAGATAAATACCCTGAAGGTAAGGTGTCTATATGAGCGGTAAAATGAGATGAAGAGATAGATTTTGATAGACTATCTACTGAATCTCTTAAAAAGAATGCAAATCTTATTGAAGACATAATTTTGCCTGAATGAGAAAAAAAACATTTATCATGGAGTGTTATCAATAGATCAAAAGAAGAATCAAAAAATCAAATATTCAAATCATTAGAGACAATAAATGAAAGAATAAATTTTACTGAACTATTTACTGATGCTGTATTCGAAACAAAGAAGGAGGAAGATGTTTTTGGTATATTATCACATTGATCACGAATATTTAATTATGGACAACCTAGAGATTTTGACTTTATATTGGTCCTTAATAAAATCCAACCAAATGATTTAGATACACTCAATAATATTAAAAATAAATTTCTAGAACAATGAATTGATAATTTAGATATTACACTAATTTATAAAGATAAATTAGATATATGATGATTCGAAAACTTTAATCTCAGTACTCATTGAAACTATTACTCGGAAATAATTGCAAATGCAAAAACATTATACTGAAAAAATCCATTCACAGTGGATTCAAAAAAAAAAATAGACAAAACCGATATTATACAGTGATTTAGGTCAGAAGTTTGAAAATACACAGACAGGCTCAATAGAGAAATTATATCAAATAATAATCCAACTTACTTTAAAAAATATATCGAAAGGATTGTATTGTCATTAGCGATAGCAGAATGAAAAATAACTCCATATAAGAGTAATTATGTAACATCCAAAGATACAATAAAGTTACTTGAAAAACTTTGATTTGATTCATGAAACATACATGAAATCAATAGTTTACTTAGTAAAAAGTATCGAGATAAAGAAGATTGGTCAAATTGTATGTATCTTTACAATAACCTTCACTTAAAGAGTTTAGAATTAAATAAAATATCTATAACAAACAAGTATCTCAAGTGAACATTTTCCAAGATATGTAATATCAGAAACAATATAAGTGTTACTTGTTCAAAAGAGATAGTTACTATTGATAATCCCAGGATAAAAATTATTTCATGTGCATGATTTGAAAAATGATCTTGGACAGAATTAGAAACAGATCAAAAACAAATAAACAATGACCAATTAAATAAACTTTCAGAAATCAATATAATACTTCAACAGATACAAAGATATTTTAGGGATAATTTCTGAAGAGAATTACCAGTAGATTTGTTCTTTTGAGATTATTGAGTAAATGCTAAAAACAAGGAAGAATTAAAAAAACAATTTAATATAAACAAAGAAACATGTAACATGATATTTTGAGAAAAAATAGATTTTTCAAATTTAAGTGGAGAGTTTTGAGAACAAAACAACAATAAACAAGAAAGATATAATATTCAAGATATTAATGAACTTATACTATCTTATTGACTATCAGAAGATTTTACTTCATGATATCTGCAATCAAGTCAAGATAGAAACCCTGAAATAATGAACATGATTTGATTATCTATTTCTGAACATTTGAATTTGATAGAAAAAATTATATCCTATTGGGATAACTCAATTCTCATATATATTGGTAATTCTCAGAAAATCAGATTGATGAACGAATTACTAAAAGAAAAAGGTAACTCTAATATGATTATCTGAATTAATACATAATTTATTATCTAATTACAAAAAAGAGGGTATCTCCCATCCTCTTTTTAATATAAAACTCTATTTATTGTTTCTTTTGCTTTCCCATAATACTATTCATTGCCCTTAGTACCAAACCCATAGGGAGAAATTTCATGCTATACGCTTGTATTTTGTTCAAGACTCAATAAATGGCCATTCTTTTACCGCTCATCATACTTTTATATCCGTAGGATGCTACATCATAGCTGTCTGATAACTTTCAAGAAAATATCTGTGCTCATTCTGCACTAGCTGATTGTACAAAATTTGATTTTGTTGGTCCAGGATACAATGTAGTTACTGTTATCTTGGTTTTGGCTAATTCGATTGATAGTGCTAGGGAGAAACTTGAAACGTACGCTTTTGTAGCGAAGTATACTGCCATATATGGTCCAGGCTCGAATGCTGCAGTTGAGGCAACGTTCAATATCTTTCCGTAATCGTTTTTTTTCATATCTGCTACATAGTATCTTGTTAGGTTCGTTAGTGCTAGAACATTCAACTGTATCATCTGTGCATCTTTTTCTGGATCACTTTCAGAGAACTCTCCGTAATCTCAGAATCATGCATTATTGATCAAATAATTAATCTTCAGATTATTGGACTCAGTAAACTCGTATACTTCTTTCGGTGAATCTTTCAACGTAAGATCTTTATCTAGGATATATACCTTTATTTTATAGGTATCTTCCAATAATTTTTTGATGTCCTGTAATCTTTGAGCCGACCTTGCAACAAGAACCAGATTGTTATTATTTTTTGCAAATATCTCAGCAAACGCATATCAAATACCACTTGATGCTCATGTTATCAACACATAATTTTCCATATTACTGACTAATAAGAGATAAAAAAAATACCTATTTTATAATCTATTGATGAAAAGGAAATCCTTTAGTGCTATCTGCTATATCAAAATTATTATTATTAGGATACACTTCACTAAAAGGTATTGTTTTAGTGCTGTCTGTTGCATTGGTATCATTTGTTGTAGTATCATTCGTTGTATTAGTATCATTTATTACACTAATATTGCCTGTTGTATTGGTATCTTGTTGAATTACCTGCTGTTGCAACAATATATTTTGATTGTTTGTACATCCTGTAAGTATTATTGTAGTAAACAGTACTAGTAAAATTATTTGTGATTTTTTCATTCAATAAAAAGTCAGATAAAAATTATTGTACTCTCAATTCGCATATCATCAATAAGTATAATATATTACTATAAGAAAGCTAACCTAAACTAATTGATATCCTATCTCCAGAGGAATTCAATATGACCTTAAAACATTGTACCAATAGTATTATCCATTTAAAATTCTCTTAAGTAAGATATATATATACTGTACTTATTATATAATATGCTTATATACCCGTTAATTGTTTTTATCTTACTAAATACTTTTGTTATGAAAGTGCGCTTGTCGTTATTAAATCAGAATATTGAAGATATAGAGTTTAATGAGTTATTTAAAAATCATGAACAAACAATTATTTATTTTTATCCTGAAGATGGTACGCCTTGATGTACAATAGAGGCAAAGGATTTTTCCGAAAATTATGCTATTTTTAGAAAATACAATATATGAGTTTATGGAATTAGTAAGGATTCGGATAACTCACATTGTAATTTTATAACAAAACATGGTTTATCAATACCACTTATATCTGATCCAGATTTACTTTTGCATAAAAAATATAATGCGTTATCAGAAAAAAACGTGTATGGTGGGATGGCTACTTGAACTATTAGATGTACATTTTTGCTTGATAAAAAATGAAATATAATAAAAGAACGAAATAATGTACAACCTGGTAATCATGTACAAAATATAATTTCCACATTATGACTCGAATAAAAAATCCAATTTTTTAAAAACTATTGTAATTATTTCTTATTTACAAGTAATTCCTCGTTTTCTATTGTAGGAAAATCAGTTTTATCTAAATAGGAAAAATATTCGTCAATATATGGAAATGGACTGTCACAACAAATAAATACAATATTTATTTCTCATTTTTTATTTTTAAACGAATCTAATGTGTTTTCTTGCTTTTTTTCCTCTAAAAATCTTTTTAATCATATTAGTGCAAACCCAGAACTTGGTCAAACTACGATCCCATTCC
>Ga0194052_1000029_pt1 | contig 108647 bp, 100 predicted proteins | sample SepL226m_MetaG_FD_160117 | JGI IMG/M metagenome (GOLD analysis project Ga0194052, IMG submission 160117) | Anoxic zone freshwater microbial communities from boreal shield lake in IISD Experimental Lakes Area, Ontario, Canada - Sep2016-L227-6m | ecosystem: Environmental > Aquatic > Freshwater >...
GTTTTTTTTGTAAGCACCACAAGCTATGCTGATGAGTATCTTCCCGATCCCATAGTGGGATATGTCATGGGCGATACCCTCCAATTTCGACCTAACCCACTGAATATTCAGTCTGAAACGTATGGCGACTGGTCAGTTCAGGCGATAGCAACCGGCTTAGGTTTTCAGCAGTCCAATCCGGTGGCCTCTAATTATTCAAGCTATGCAGCTTTTACCAATTTGCAAGCGAATATTCAGAAAACCGATGGTCCTCTTAAGGTGTTTGTTTTAGCTGGCTCATACTCCCTTGCCGCGTTGGGGCAGGCATATATCAGATCAAGCACTTTTACAGAATCTACCTTTGGCTATATGCCAGAAGCTTACATTGCATTATCAGTAACTAAAGACTGGTCTATTTCTTTAGGAAAGCTCCCCTCTATGGGTGGCCTAGAGGCCGCGTTTACTTATGAGAACCCCAATATTCAGCGAGGTTTGCTTTGGACACAAACCAACTCTGTTAGCCGTGGAGTCCAAGTAAATTACCAGGAGGGGAATGTATCTGCAGCCCTAAGCGTTAATGATGGCGCTTATTCCGGGGTTTATAACTGGATTGGCGGCTTAGTAAATATTAAAACCAGTAAGACTAGTGAATTTACTGTTTCATGGACTGGCTCCATGTCTGGAAATTCCACAAATACAACAGCGACTCCTTTATTGCAAAACAATTCTCAGATTAGTAATTTAATTTATCAATATACGGGTGATCGCTGGTCCGTTAAGCCTTATTTTCAATACACCTATATACCTTCTAACCCCAATATTGGGCTTTATGGAAATTCAGGAACAGTTGGGTATGCAGTTCTAACCACTTATCACGTTGACCCTTTAACCAACGGCGTAGCCCCAAATAGGCACATTTCCATTCCTACGCGACTAGAGTATCAATCCAGTTATGGCAATAGTCTCAATCCAAATCTTCCGGCCGGACCAATGTATGGCCCTGGAAGTTCTGCTTGGTCTGCCACCATTACGCCAACCATTCAATCGGGTAGAACATTTGCCCGGGTGGAGCTGTCATTTGTAAAAACCTTTAACCCCTTGGCAGGATCTGCGTTCGGCGCTACTGGGACTAACAACACTCAGACCAGAGGAATGCTGGAAGTAGGACTTTTGTATTAATCTGAGCGCTAAATCTTTACCCTAGCTTTTTCTTGGCCTCACTGATTGCGCCGGCAATGCATCTAGTTAAATTGTAGTAATGGCGCATATCTTTATCTTCAACCCAAGTATTTGCCACGACCAGCTCTAAATTTTGAAGTCTTTCAACAATCAATTCAATTTCAGTTTTAGTAGTGGCGCTTCTGAATTCATCTTCCAAAAATCGTAAGGTCCAAAAATGTTTCCAGAGAAACTTCTGCGAAATAAATGACCGAAATCCCGTGGCTTTATACACTAGGGGAAGTATTATTAAAAATAGCGCAAGGAGTATGAACCAAATATTTTCCAGTAACGCTGCAAGCCAAAGCGGCAGGTAGTTAAATATTTCAGGGACTCCGCTCAGATAAAAACGGCTCGCGACATCGCTTAATGGAAATGACTTATCTTTATAGTTGGGATACTTTAGCCCCGCAGAAAAAAATGGATCGTTCTTCAGATTAAAGTCTTCTGCTGCCAATATGAAGGCCCACTGAATCGCAGGGTGCACATCTTTTTGCACTAACAGATTGGTGCTGGAGGCTAACAAAGTAATGTCATTAGGGGGTCGAATACTATCGATGTCGATGGAGGCGCGTGGGACTACTACTTTTTGTAAAAATGCTAGCTTTCTGGCGTATGCATCAGCTAAGGGAAAATTCATTATCTTGATTGATGGATCATTCAGCAAAGATTGGACCGCCTCAGAGTCATAGCTATTTACAATAAAGAGGGCCTCAATGGAACCATTGCGTAATTGTTTGGCTGCTTCAGTGTGAGGCAGCTTCAAAAAATTCGGTTTATTTCCAGTGCCTGGGTTGTTTAACTCCATCAGTCGAGTAAATAACTTATTGGTAACAGTGCCTTCATCACCAACTGCAATCTTTTTATCCTGATAGTATTCAAATGGGTCATCAGTTTGTATTGCATTGCCGCGATAAAAAAGCCATAGAGGAGCAATTTGTACGCTGCCAAGTGAAACTAAGTTGGGGTAGTCGCGCCCAGTCGCAGTGCCAGACGTAACAAAGCTGGCGTTAATTTGAGAGTTAGCGTTATCCAGCTTTTGTAAGCCAGATTCAAGTCCAGAAGTATTTTCAATGGATAGGGTGAGGCCACGCTGTGTAAAGTATTTGGCATATTCCTTGCCAATATAATCAGTGCCGCTCCCTAGTTGACCAATAGCTAGCACTGTTTTTTGTTCGGGAAAGGGTTTGATATAAAACAGGGCTGCCGCTACAAACAAGCCTGCAGGGATGAATACTGGCAAGTAATACTTAATCGCTTTCAGCCATGCAATCGATTCTCGCTTGAGATCGTACAGCGTATAGCAACGCAGATAGTCGATAATATTATTGAGTTTTCTATGCATAAGAGGCCAATCTAAAAGCAATCCAGTATTCGGAAAGTATAGACCTGGAGTATTGCGGATTGCTAAGCTGAGACAATTTTATTGGGCAGGCACTTTCAAAATGAGAACCCCTTAGATTGCCCGGGGGTTAACTCAGACTTTTTGGTCTAAACACCTCGCATTTGTATAGGAGGGTGAGTAGGAATAAATGAAGTTTTCCTCCTTTAATGGCTGTTTAGGGTGCTATATTGAGCTACAAAATCAATAAATGAGCATTAGCTCAAAGGGAGACAGAATGAAATTTTCAGTACAGGCGTTGGTTACATTCATTTCTTGCCTCTTTCTAGGTCAGGCCTATGCCGCTGGAAAGATTCAAATGAATGAGTTCATGGTGCAGAGCGATACCCCGGGAATTTCTCTTTACGTGCGCAACAAGCACTTAGCCGGTATGAAGAAATTCTCGGCCGAAAAAACCTTGCTTTATGTACATGGCTCTACTTATCCAGCAGAAACTGCCTTTGATTTATCTCTTGGTGGAACTTCTTGGATGGAATATATGGCTGCTAGAGGATATGACGTTTGGTTGGTAGATTTGCGCGGTTATGGCAAGTCAACACGTCCTCTAGAGATGGATCAACCGGCCGATCAAAATCCCCCCATTGTGCGCACAGATGTGGCAGTGAAAGATGTTTCAAGTGCTGTCGATTACATTTTGAAAAAGCGCAATATTCAAAAGATCAACTTACTTGGTTGGTCTTGGGGTACTACCATCATGGGTAAGTACACTACTGAAAATAACGAGAAGGTCAATAAATTGGTGTTATATGCCCCACAATGGCTTCGTCAGGGTGGTGCACCATTAACTGATAAGGGCGGGGCATTAGGTGCCTATAGAGTGGCATCTATTACCGATGCAAAAAATCGTTGGCTGACCGGAGTGCCTGAAAGCGCTAAAGCCACACTTATTCCACAGGGTTGGTTTGAAAAATGGTCAGAAGCGACCTTTGATACTGATCCCTGGGGGAAAAATCAAACGCCTAAAAAATTGCGCGCACCTAATGGAACAGTCCAAGATGCTCGGGAGTATTGGACAGCAGGTAAGCCAGTATATGAGCCAAAGGACATCCGTGTTCCGGTGATGTTGGTACATGCAGAGTGGGATGCTGACTTGCCTAGCTACATGATGTATGAATACTTCACCAAACTAGAAAATGCCCCTTACAAAATCATGTTGCAGATTAGTGAGGGCACTCACACCATCATTATGGAAAAAAATCGCATGCTGATGTTTGCTGGCGTTCAAGAATTCTTAGATAGTAATTTCAAGCCAGAGAAATAAGATAGGCTAAAAGTGATTAATTGAAAAAGGTAAGGCTCTAGATTTTCTAGAGCCTTTACTGATTGCGATAATGCTTAGGTCAATTTACTCATCCTTGATGGTATTTTGTAATATGCCAATAGATTCAATTTCGATCTCACAAATATCGCCTGGCTTCATGAAGACCGGGGGTGTTCTTGCATAACCCACACCAGCAGGTGTACCGGTAATCACCACATCCCCTGGTTCTAAAGTCATACACTCGGTGATCAATACAATGGTCTCTGCAACACCCCATAAGAAATCTTTCGTATTGGCGTTTTGCATTACTTGACCATTTAAGCGAGATTGAATATTTAAACCATGGCATCCAGAAGGAAGCTCATCTGGTGTCACAAGGTATGGACCAAATGCACCAGTTTGATCAAAATTCTTACCAATGGTCCACTGAGTAGTTTTGCGTTGGTAATCTCGAATACTGCCGTCATTAAATATGCTGTACCCGGCAACACAATCTAAGGCATTTTCTAAGGTGAGGTGCCGAGCCTGTTTACCAACAATAAAAGCCAGCTCCGCTTCGTAATCTAGTTTGTCTGAAACTTTTGGGCGGACAATTGGGCTTAAATGTGCAGTGAGTGAGCTTGAACCTCGCATAAAAAAACTAGGATATTCAGGTCTAGCATTGCCACCTTCTTTTGCATGGTCAGCATAATTCAGACCCAAGCAGACGATCTTTCCGGGTTTTTCGATTGGGATCTTGAAGGTAATATTGCTTAGATTACCGGTAATTGCTTTGGAATTTGCAATGGCTGCACTGATTCGATCTAACTGCTCTTGAGATTGAATAATGGCTTGTAAGTTATTGGATATTAGCGGATCTGTGGCGCATAAATCAATAAAGGAATTTAGCTTATCTTTTGAGAGTGCTCCTACACTTTCAACTCCATCCGAGCCCTTAAAGCCAAATAACCTCATGTCAACGCCTCCAATTAAATTGATTTATGGTCAGTTTCCGCAGTATAGGACACTCTAAGCGACCATGAAGATCCATTACCGGCTAGACTAATTGACGCTATGGCATACCAAAGTGTGATAACTTTCCATTAGCTGTTTATGAATAGCGCTACCTACAAGAATGAAAAGCATAAAAACAGAATGAAGATACCAAGTAAGTCGATGAATGGTGGTCACATATTGGCAAATGCTTTAGTAAGGCAGGGAGTGGACATTGCTTTTGGAGTCCCCGGTGAGAGTTTTTTGCCTTTACTAAATGGTCTGGTGGACCATCCAGATTTTCGGTTTATTACTTGTCGTCAAGAGGGCGGCGCTGCCTACATGGCAGAGGCTTATGCAAAATTGACGGGACATCCGGGGGTGCTGATGGTGACGCGTGGACCTGGCGCCTCAAATGCCATGATCGGTATGCATACAGCCTATCAAGATGCAACTCCAATGGTTTTGCTAGTTGGTCAAGTTGGCACAGACATGGTCGAACGTGATGCGTTCCAAGAAATTGACTATCGGCGCATGTATTCAGAATGCGCAAAATGGGTTGGTAGCATTGATCGTGTAGATCGTATCGATGAATTTGTATCACATGCATTCCATGTAGCTCAAGCAGGGCGCAAAGGTCCTGTTGTCTTGGCTCTGCCTGAAGATATGTTGTACCTGCCTGGACAAGAGAATCCTGTTAAACCAGCCCATATTATTCAGCCAGGATTAGATGTTAATCAGTTTAATTTGGCGATGAAAATATTCACATCGGCTCATAATCCAATGGTTATTGCAGGTGGTGGCAATTGGAACAGCAAAGCCTGTGAGGATTTGCGCAGATGGGCAAATAGGGAGGGCGTGCCAGTAGCCACCAGCTTTCGGGCGCAGGACGTGATTGATAACCTAGACTCTGCATTTGCGGGTGATCTGGGCATTGGCGCTAACCCCTCTTTAGTAAAGCGTATTGGGGACGCAGATGTTCTCTTGGTGATTGGAGAGCGATTAGGGGAGATGACCACTGCTGGATACACCCTATTTTCCGTACCCCAAGTTAAAAATACTTTAATTCATGTGCTTTCCGGTTCAGAAGATCTGGGTCGCGTCTATCGCCCAGACTTTGCCATTAATTGCAGCCCAGAAAATTTCTGTGAAGCACTCAAGAATATCAAGATGGGTGATCAATATGATCGTGCGGCCATGAACGCAGCGCATGCTGATTATTTAGCATTTGCTAGCCCAGTTACAGTTCCCGGTGATTTGCAATTGGCCCACATCATGAGTTCATTGCCAAACTCGATTCCGCGTGATGCCATTGTGACTAATGGCGCTGGTAACTTTGCTACCTGGGTGCATCGCTTCTATCCTTATGGGCCCTATAAAACGCAATTGGCCCCTGCCAATGGATCAATGGGCTATGGTTTGCCCGCAGCAATTGCTGCAAAGATCACAAACCCTGAAAAAGTAGTCATTGCAGTCTGTGGCGACGGAGACTTTATGATGAATTGCCAAGAATTAGCTACTGCTGCACGTTACGACGCTTTCCCAATTATTTTGGTGGTTAACAACAATATGCTCGGCACTATTCGCATGCATCAGGAAAGAGAGTTTAAGTCGCGTGTAATCGCAACTGGCCTAACCAATCCCGATTTTGTGAAGTTTGCTGACAGCTTTGGGATGCCTGGATATAGAGTCACTAAAACAGAAGAATTTGCTCCAGTATTTGCGCGGGCACTTGCCAGCAAAAAGGGAGCCTTAATCGAATTGGTCTTGGATCAAGACGTCATCTCACCAAGCAAGCTCTTATCTCAACTTGGGCAGTAAAAAAGAAATAGTAAGTGTAAGGAATAAAAAAGAGGAGCATTGCTCCTCTTTTGCATTGGGGATTTACAATAATTAATCCACCTTTGCCCCAGAATCCTTCACTACCTTCGTCCACTTAGCAATCTCATTTTTAATGAAGGCAGAAAATTGTGCGGGTGTGTTACCCACTGGTTGGGCACCCATCGCCAGATACTTTTCTTTTACTGACGGGCTATTAATAGCCGCCATTAACACAGCACTATCTTTATTCAAAATATCTGCAGGCATGTTTGCAGGTCCAACTACACCAAACCAAGAGGTCGCTTCATAGCCTGGTAAGTTAGCCGCTTCAGCAATGGTTGGCAAGTCTGGGAACGCGGGAGAGCGTTTGGCGCTGGTAACTGCCAATGCTTTTAAACGACCCGCACGAATAAAGTTAATAGAAGAAGGAAGGTTATCAAACATAATGTCCACATTTCCTGCCATCAGGTCGGTCACTGCTGGGGGACTTCCTTTGTATGGCAGGTGAACCATATAGGTTTTCGTCATCGACTTAAAGAGTTCTCCAGCCATATGGATCGACGTGCCATTGCCGCTTGATGCCATATTGACCTTGCCGGGATTGGCTTTAGCATAAGCAATCAAATCATTTACGCTATTGATATTGTTCTTGGCCGCAAACTCAGGATTAATCACTAAAACATTGGGTAGCTCAGCCACCAGAGAAATAGGCGTGAAATCTTTAATAGGATCAAACGGTAGCTTCCCTCCGCCTTGAGTGTAGAGAGGAAGATTGATGCCATGGGTACCTACAGAAGCCATGAGCCAAGTGTAGCCATCAGGAAGTGATTTAGAAACAATTTCTGCGCCGATATTTCCCCCTGCGCCTGGCTTATTGTCGATCACGATATTCCATTTGACCGTATTGAGGAGTTCATTTTGAAGTGGTCGGGCAATATTATCAGTTGCGCCTCCAGCCGGAAATGGAACAATAAATCGTATTGGCTTATTCGGGTAATCAGTTTGGGCGAAGCTTCCTTGGGAAGTACCAGCGAGAAGGGCCGTAACAATCAGGATGAATTGAATGGCACGGCCAATCGTTTTTAAAGGGTTACTTTGAAGCATTGTCATCTCCTATTTATAAGAATCATTCTGATGATGATTTTTAATAGTACACATCAATCCTAATAGGTTAATCGATTAAGAGGCAATAGTGGGCGAAAGAAGCCTAAAAATGAAAAAAGCCGCCAATCAAGAGTATCCTACGGGGTCTGTGGTAAGCGTTGTCAAGATGAGTGGGAGCCTTCCCTGTGACGTGCTGCGCTAACTTGAAGGCATCAACGAAAGAATGCAATGACCAAACTGACATCCAAACCCATCCTGAAAAAAGCCAGCTTGATTCTTGCTCAAGAGTTTGCATTACCTAAAGATATTGCCTGGGCCTGGGTTACCTTATTGCTTTCTCAAGAAGAGCAAAAACGCGATAGCGAAGAGAAGCGTTATAGCCGTATTGCAGAATTTGAAGCATGGATTTTAGAATTAAGCCTACCTAGTGACCCTAAACATCTTGAATCGGGAGCGGTAAGTCCAGGAGCTGTAAAAAACTCGGCAAGAAATGTCTATGAGTGGCCGCATGAATATATTTTTGAAGAAACCGTAACTCCAAATTATCCTGATGCAAAGGTCACCTACAGTGATACGATTACTAAGCCTATTTTGGATGCAGTCAAAGATGCTGGAGGAGCAGATGATCGTGCTGCATTGATGGCCATCCTCGAAGCTTATGCAAGAAAAGGCAATGAGCCCTTTGCAAATGTCACGCCAGAAGGTATTCAATGGAAGGGCAGCAATTGGACTGAAGGGGATAAATACAATCTTCTCACCCTGAAGACATTAAATAATCGCTTGGCCAATCTGCGTAAAAAGGAATTAATCTAACTCCTTTGGCCCCAGCCAGATTACATTGACATTCTATTTATCGCTACTTGAGGTTATTTAAAACAATCTGAAGTACTTGCAAGACCAGCAATAAGACTAGAGGCGATAAATCGAGAGCGCCCAGATTGGGAATGACTCGTCGAATAGGCGCGAGAAGAGGTTCCACTAACAGAGATACTAAATACTGGATTTGAGAACCTGCGCCAACCCACGAGAGAATAACGCTTGCTAACACTAGTCCAACGAGTCCAGAAAGTGTTAAATCAAGAAGGTCAATCAAGGCAAAAATAAGCCAAGACGCTGCGAAAGGGGCGGCCCCCACTATCAAAGATAGGACAATTATTTTTCCTAGGACCAGGAGGTAGGCCGCAACAAAGCTTGCCACATCAAAGCGACCGATGCTCGGAATAATCCGACGAAGTGGGAGAACAATCCAGTTCGTGAGGGGGAGCAAGTAAGCCCCAATGGAATTTCTTTGACCACTCGCAAGATTAAAAGCCAGCCACTGTAAATAGCATCGTAGAAGACAAGCGCCAGCGACAATACTTACGGCGACTTGCAGTAGAAGGTTTGCAATTTGTATCAACATCATTAGATTGTAGGGGTAATTAGGGTTGGGAGAGGCGAGTGGAGTGAGTTGGCGCAAAAGTCTTTTTACAGCTCATCAGAGTCTATCTTGACAGGCTTACTAAACCCTAAAGAAAAAGCCCCTAGATTGCTCTAAGGGCTTTACTTATTTGGCTCCTCGACCTGGGCTCGAACCAGGGACCTACGGATTAACAGTCCGGCGCTCTACCAACTGAGCTATCGAGGAATAAGCCGATATTATAGCAAGATGAAATCATCTCTTCCTACTTCCATACAGATAGCCAAAGTACTGACCATCGCTGGGTCCGATAGTGGCGGAGGAGCGGGGCTTCAGGCTGATCTTAAGGTCATCAGCTCCCTTGGGGCTTATGGCATGTCTGTGATCACCGCAATTACCGCTCAAAACACCTTGGGAGTTACGCGTATTCAGGATGTGGATCTTGATATGGTGGAAGCCCAAATCGATGCCGTCTTCTTGGATATAGGGGTTGATGTCGTCAAAATTGGGATGCTCGCTAGCCCAGAAATTGTTCGTACAGTTGCAAAATCCTTGCGTCGTCACGGAGCAAAACGTATCGTCCTAGATCCCGTATTGCGTGCTACATCGGGTGCGAGCTTAGGTGGTGACGATACCGCTCAAGCCATGATTACCGAATTATTTCCGATGGCAACATTGATTACACCCAATTTAGATGAAGCCTCTTTATTATTGGGCCGCGATATTTCAGCACCACAAGATTTCAAGCTAGCCGCTGAAGAGTTGCTAGAGATGGGACCCCAAGCTGTCTTAATTAAGGGCGGTCATTTGGATAACACTCACACTCAACTCACTGACTATTTAATATCGCGCACACTTGAAGATGGTCTCGAGGTCATTCAAACGAAAGAGTTTAAGCACTACCGTGTCAGTACGCTCAATACCCATGGCACAGGTTGCTCGCTTGCTTCAGCTATCGCTACATATTTAGCAGAAGGTCACGACTTAAGTCATGCAGTTGCAAAAGCCATCGCCTATGTTGAGGCGGGTTTAGAAGCAGGACGCTTCTTAAACATTGGAGAGGGTCCAGGACCCTTGTGGCATATGCATGATTTTTATCCAACGGCATTATTGGATGAAAAAGACCAATAATCAATCTCGCTGACGCTTTATTGCATTAGCTCTTGCAAGTGTTTGATCGCTGCCTTTGGGTCTTTAGCTTGGGTAATCGCTCTGACAACTGCTACTGAGCCCACACCACTCTTTGATACAGCTCGAATGCTGTCTTGATCAATGCCACCAATGGCAACCAGTGGATAGTTGCTCATCAACTTCGCGTACTGATAAAGACGACCTAGACCCTGGGGTGTAGTCACCATTTTCTTGAGATTAGTAGGGAAGATTGCGCCCATAGCGATATAGCTAGGGCAAAAGCGATCTGCATAGACCATCTCTGCATAGCCGTGGGTACTCAGACCCAAGCGCAAGCCTGCCGCCCGAATTTCTTCGAGATTGGCATCTTCCATATCTTCTTGACCCAGATGAACCCCATAAGCACCCGCATCAATTGCTTCGTCCCAATAGTCGTTGATAAAGAGTAGTGTTTTGCTATCCTTTGCAGCCTCAACCGATGCTCTGATCTGTTTGCGGATTTTGGATCGATCTTCTGACTTCAATCGCAGTTGCACCGTTGGCAGTTCTGCATCGACCATGCGCTTAACCCAATCAGCATCTGGCATGACACCATATAAACCCAAACGTTTTGGACATTCCGCAAAAGCATTGGGATTCATATTGCGAGTCCAAGGCAGTAGATCAAAATGTTCAGGTCTTCTAGGCCACTTCAAAGGATTAAACCCACCATCTTGCTGAGCCATACGTGACCATGCTTTACCTAAAACCTTCGCATCCGCTTCAATAAAACCCATGTCAATGGCCGCAAGTGCACCTGCTAATTCATGATGATCAGCAGCAGATTCGTTATCAATCATGGGTGGTGGGCAATTAAGGCTAAATTGCGGAGTCGGAATACACAGGTCATCGTTGCAATGTGCAGCAACGATTTGATCGGCAAGGTCTCGAATTAGGCTCATCTGTTCAGTCTACTCAACTTTGATGCCAAAAAGGAGTTCCAACCAATGGAGTGCTAGCTTGAGCAGATTCTTGGGGTTGCATTGCACCTGATAAGTATGCAGATCGGCCAGCATCTACAGCCTTTGCAAAGGCGCTAGCCATTACTACCGGGTCCTCAGACAAGGCAACTGCGGTATTTAATAGAACCCCATCAAATCCCCATTCCATTACTGTGCATGCGTGCGATGGGAGTCCTAAGCCGGCATCTACTAAGAGTGGAACACTCAGACGATCACGTAATAGTTTCATGGCATAGGGATTTAAAGGGCCCTGGCCAGTACCAATGGGCGCAGCCCAGGGCATCACCGCTTGGCAACCCACATCCACTAAGCGTTGACACACAATGAGATCCTCGGTGCAATACGGTAGTACTTTAAAACCGTCTTTAATTAAAGTTTCCGCAGTCTGAACTAAACGCAAGGTATCTGGTTGAAGAGTGTAATCATCACCAATCAGTTCTAACTTAATCCAATCCGTTTCAAATACCTCGCGCGCCATTTGCGCAGTGGTAATGACTTCTTGAGGGCTATGACAACCAGCGGTATTGGGAAGGACCGGGACTGCCATCTTTTTGAGCAGATCCCAGAAGCCACTATGCACCTCTGCAGTGGCGCTTCCTTGGCGACGTAAGCTAACCGTGATCATTGCTGGATTTGAGGCCTGCACGGCATTCTCAAGCACTTGCGGTGAAGGGTAACGTGAAGTGCCTAGCAATAGGCGACTGGCGAAACTCTCTCCATAGAGAACCAATGCATCAGCGCTATTGAGGTTATTGGGTAAAGGTGCTGTCATAAAGTGATTGATAGGGTGTTTCGTATGCGTTTTCGTATGCGTATTAGCCGCCAGTTACTGGAGCAATGACTTCAAGCTGATCATTCTCATTTAAAAGATATTCACCATGTTTCGTTTTGGGGACAAACTGTAAATTGACTGCTACTGCATAAGGCGGCTTAGCTTCAATTAAGCTGAGTGCGTCCGTAATCACGCTCTCATTCGGCAGTTCATAGGCTACTTGATTGACGATTACGCGCATAGCGGAGCCTCTTGCTTATTCGCATCTTTAGCAATGCTTAAACCCAATTCCAAGGCAGTATTGCTCTCACCATGTTCTAACAACTCCAGAGTGCAATCCAAAACTGCTGGCGCAATCATAAAACCATGGCGATAGAGACCATTGATCCTGATCAAATCAGAAAGCCCTTTATCTTTGCGAGTTTTGATTTCCGGAAGATTATTTTTCAGAGTGGGGCGGCATTGGGTGGCCATTTCTAATATGCGGGCCTCAGCAAAGCCACTATGTACGGTATATATTGCACTTAGTAACTCCATGGCCGAACGTACACTCACCTCTGATAAATCATCAGATTCAATTTCAGTAGCACCAACCACATAGATATCATTTTCCTTTGGTGCGATATAGATTGGGTAGCGTGGATGGATTAAACGAGTGGGGCGCTTCAGTTTCACTTCAGGCGCATACAAGCGTACAACTTCACCGCGAACACCGCGTAATGCATTACCGCTATTAGACGTCCAAGCATTCTTTGCACCTGTACCACGGCAGTCAATGACAGCTTGATAAGAATCCTCTTTTCGAAGATCGTCTGGATTTATCTCGGTGTTCCAGTGGCAATGAACCTGAAGATGAGCTAGTTCAATCAGGAGCGCATCTAATAGCTGGCGATTGTCTAGCTGGCCTTCATTGGGTAAATACAAGCCTTGTGTAAAGCGATCTGCAACACTAGGCTCGATATCACGTAAGGATTGGCTGTCTAATTTTTGTGGGGCAGCTAGCTGTTTGTTATTACGACTATTTCTTTCGAGGTGGGCTGTAAAACGTTCTGCATCACTTGCATCTTGACGGTGCCACAAAATCAATGTGCCATTTTGTTGAAAAAATACTGGCGCTGAAAGTTCTGCAATCAATTGCTTCCAACGCGGCAAACTATGAATGCCCATTCGAACAACGTTATCTTCAGTGATAGCAGACTCAGCTAGGGGAGCGAGCATGGCTGCTGCAATTCGAGCAGGCGACAAATCAGCATCTGAATTGCCTTTCTCAAAAAGATCCACCTGTGCTCCGCGCTTAGCAAGTGCAACAGCAAGCATCCGGCCCATCAGACCGGCGCCTACTATTGCATATTTGCTATTAGCGAACTTGCTCATGGATATCACTTACTGATAGATCTCGCTACCGCGTTTACGGAACTCTGCTGACATTTCTTCCATACCCTTTTCAGCTTCCTGCACCACATCCTTTACTTCTGCAATCGGAATTACCTTAAGCGCTATCTTTGGATTGCCATCAGCATCTAATGTAGCGGCATAGTCGCGCACTTCCTGTGTGATCTTCATGGAGCAGAATTTCGGACCACACATCGAACAGAAGTGAGCAATCTTGGCGCCTTCTGCCGGCAAGGTTGCATCATGGTATTCGCGTGCACGTTCAGGGTCGAGGCCCAGATTAAATTGATCTTCCCAGCGGAATTCAAAGCGGGCTTTGGATAGAGCGTTATCACGAACTTGGGCACCCGGTAATCCTTTAGCCAGGTCAGCACCATGAGCAGCAATCTTGTAAGTAATGATGCCTACGCGAACATCTTCTTTATCCGGTAAACCTAGATGCTCTTTAGGGGTCACATAACAAAGCATGGCAGTGCCATACCAACCAATTTGCGCTGCACCAATGCCACTCGTAATGTGATCGTAGCCAGGAGCAATATCGGTAATCAATGGTCCAAGGGTATAGAAGGGGGCTTCCAAGCAGTGCTTCAGCTCTTCAGTCATATTTTCTTCGATGCGTTGCATTGGTACGTGGCCCGGACCTTCGATCATGACTTGAACATCATGCTTCCATGCTTTAGCAGTGAGTTCGCCAAGGGTGTGAAGTTCGCCAAACTGCGCAGCATCGTTAGAGTCCGCAATACATCCAGGACGTAAACCGTCACCCAAACTAAATGACACGTCATACGCTTTCATGATTTCGCAGATCTCATCAAACTTGGTATAGAGGAAGTTTTCTTTATGGTGAGCTAGGCACCACTTCGCCATGATGGATCCACCACGAGAAACAATGCCAGTAAGACGCTCAGCAGTTAAAGGCACGTAGCGAAGGAGAACGCCTGCATGAATAGTGAAGTAGTCAACCCCTTGTTCAGCTTGTTCAACCAAGGTATCGCGGAACATTTCCCAAGTGAGGTCTTCGGCAATACCGCCGGTCTTATCCAAAGCTTGGTAAATCGGTACCGTACCAATTGGAACAGGTGAGTTACGAATAATCCACTCACGCGTTTCATGAATATGTTTACCAGTAGAAAGATCCATGATGGTATCGGCGCCCCAACGAATCGACCAAACCATTTTCTCAACTTCTTCGTTAATGGACGATGTCACAGCTGAGTTACCGAGGTTGCCATTAATTTTCACGCGGAAGTTACGACCAATAATCATTGGCTCTAACTCAGGGTGGTTGATATTGGCAGGGATGATTGCACGACCAGCAGCAATCTCAGAACGCACAAACTCACCTGTCACAATGTCAGGTAGGTTTGCGCCATAAGACTTGCCTGGGTGTTGCTTAAGGAGTTGTTTATAGGCAGGATCTTTGCGCAGTTGCTCTAAGCCCATCGATTCACGCAAAGCGACGTATTCCATTTCAGGAGTCACGATGCCTTGGCGAGCGTAATACATCTGACTGACATTGCTTCCAGCTTTAGCAACGCGAGGTGCACTGATGTGGGCAAATCGTAATTTTTGGGTTGCTTCATCCTGTGAGCGTGAAACACCATACTCAGAACTTGGACCAGCTAGTTGAACGGTATCGTTGCGTTCCTCAATCCAACGATCGCGCAATCTTGGTAAACCATTTTCCAGATTGATCACAATTTCTGGATCGCTATAGGGTCCAGATGTGTCATAGACCGGTACGGGTGGGTTCGGGATCATTTCTTCACCAACACGTGTAGGCAATTGCTCAATCATTCGAATTGGCGCTTTAATATCCGCATGCGAACCTTGTAAATAAGTTTTACTTGATGCGGGATAGGCGAACTTCTGGCCGAAGTCGCGTTCCAAACTTTTTAAGCTTGGAATTTCATGTTTAGTTTTTTGCTTGTCTTTACTCACGTCCATCTCCTAGCTGTTTTAGATGGACGAAACCGGGTGTCGGTCTGATGTAACTTCCCACGCCAGCATTACCTGGATCGGGTTCTAGGGTCTTTCTCAGCGCCTTTAGGCAAAATCTGCCATACAGGGCACCCCTGTTTCATCCTTAATGAGGATTTAACCACGAATTGAGGTGAAGCCCCAGGATTGTTATCAAGATGCCCTAGAGATAACTTTAAAGCTACTTATTGCAGCGCAATATATAGTCGGCGGTCACAAATGCTGCATCGCTGGTAAATTCATCAGCCAGAATGCGGGCCGCTGCCTCAGCGAGAGAGATTTCAATAAAGCCGCTGACTTCACCATCATGATTGGTAGGCATAAAGTTTGCAGGAAGCTCTAAGTCATACACATAGAGTTGCTCATCATGAAATCCACGTCCAGGAATGGGTCGTCGCATATGGATTCGACCAACAGGTTCAATTTGATCAGCAATTTGCGGGGGGACGCCAGCTTCTTCCCATAATTCTCTACGAGCACAGACCCAAGGTGTTTCATCAGCAGAAATACCGCCAGCTGCAATGTTATCTAGCTTTCCTGGATCGGTTGGTTTCGTTTCACTACGCCTACCTAGCCAAATGGAGCCGCTCTTGGTATAGCCATTGATATGCGTAGCCATGCTACGAAAACCAAAGGTGCGAAAAGCAGCGCGTTCTAAGCGAAAGTATTTATGCCCATTCTGATCAAGCCAGGCGAAATCTTCATTACGCCATCCAGGGATGTAGCCACCCAAGCGCATTTGGTCTGCTAGTTGGTAAAGGCTATTTGAAAGTTCTCTAGGGCGCCCTGAATGAATTGTCATTCGATCATTGCTGATGGAGATTAATGGAATCGATGCTTTGTTAATGAACTCTTGAATGTAAGGAATGAACTCTGGATTTAAATGACCAATAATCTCTTCGCCAAGAGTGCCGCGTGAAAAATAAATCGGCATAAAGTCAGCAGGAGCAGATCGAGCCGTGTTTTGGAGCATTTCCTCAAGGGCGGCTAGTGTGCTGGTTGAAAGACTGGTCATGGGACTAAGTGTAAGGGAACTGATTGCTGGGCGGATGAAATTTGTAGGCCCCCAATAACACAAAAGAGCCAGGTCTAGATAAGAATTATTTATTTGCGTGCGCAGCAAACTACAGAAGTAAGGCCTGCTGATTATTTAAGCAACCTAGGTGAGGCTATACAAATCTACGACTTACGAAAACTTTTATCAATTTATCCACAATGCCTGTGGATAAGTATGGAATATTTCTTGGTCCCGCCGACAGGAATCGAACCTGTATCCCACGCTTAGGAGGCATGTGCACTATCCATTGTGCTACGGCGAGAATGAAATTAATTTAAAAATGTGCTATGGATTGAGTATCAAAAGTTTTGCACATTACCATCCGCATAATGCCCAAACTTGATTGGTCATCGCCACCATCATATCCGGAGCATAGTATGCAGAAAAAATCAAAAACAATACAAAGAAGGCGAAAACATAAAATATTCTTTGCAAGAGCAATTTTCTCTTATAAGGTCTTGACGCTATTTTGATCACGCGTTTACCGTTCTTGTAATAGCCCGCTCTTTCACGGGTAAGTTCACGAGGAAAGCAAAAACGCCAAGAACAATTGCAATTTCCCAAACAATCAAATAGGAGCCTGTGCGGTCAAATAAATATCCGCCAAAGAAAGCGCCGCAAAAACTACCCAACTGATGTGAGAAGAATACTAATCCCGATAGCATGGTGAGGTATTTAACACCAAAGATCTGCGCAACGATGCCGTTTGTCAGTGGGATGGTAGAGAGCCATAAAAATCCCATGATGGCCGCGAAGATGTAGGTGCTCATGGGAGATGGTGGAATCAGTAGAAATGCCGTGATGGCGATTGAACGGCCTAGATAGATAGCAGAAAGTAAATAGCGCTTCGGAAAGCGTTGACCCAAAATACCCGAGCTATATGTACCAAATATATTGAATAAGCCAATCAATGCAAGTGCTGTAGTGGCAACTACGGGTGCACCTACTGCTGGATAGGATGATGATAGATCTTTCAGATAGGGCGCTAAGTGAACTGCAATAAATACCACCTGAAATCCACAAACAAAATATCCCAAGGTGAGTAATTGAAAGCTAGGATTATTCATTGCTTCTTTTAACGCTTGCTTGATTGTTTGATCACCCAGATTGTGATGATGAACAAAATCTTTTTCACGCAACATGAATGCCGTTGGAATCATGAGGCTTGCCAAGATTGCCAATAGCAAGAGTGCATCTTGCTGTCCAAAGGCGCTTAGCAATCCTTGTTCGACTGGGATCATTAAGAATTGACCGAAGGATCCAGCGGCAGCTGCAATGCCCATCGCCCACACTCGTTTGTCTGGAGCAACGTTACGCCCTAAGATTCCGTAGATCACGCTATACGTCGTGGCTGTTAAAGCTAAACCAATGAGTAAGCCACCCGCTAAGGTGAAGTCCAATACATCAGTTGAAATAGCCATGCCAGCTAAACCCAGCGCATAGAGCACGCCACCCGCAAGCATGATCTTGAACGCACCATAGCGATCAGCTAGCGCGCCAGTAATGGGTTGTACTGCGCCCCAAAACAGATTTTGTAAGGCAATAGTGAGGGCAAATGTCTCCCGACCCCAGCCATTGGCTGAGGTGATGGGTAAATTAAATAAGCCAAAACCATGTCGTATGCCCATGGAGAGCGTTACCATCAGGCCGCCAAAAATGAGGACCTGTTTCATGGATAAGCCGGACTTGGCAGCGGTGCGATGCATGCTTTAGATGATCCCTTTACGGCGGAGTTCTTCTATTGTCTCGGAATTGAAGTTCAGTCGATCGTGCAATACCTCATTGGTATGTTGACCAAGCGTAGGTGGTGCCATACGCACTTCAGTGGGTGTCTTGGAGAGTTTCATGGGGCTGGCTACCAACTTCATATTGCCAGCAGTAGGATGCGGAACTTCGATCTGCACGTTTCTAGCAATCACCTGTTCGTTTTCAAAGACTTCCTTGAAATTATTAATAGGGCCACAGGGAACATTGGCTTTTTCTAATAAGGCAATCCATGCCCCCTTGGTCTTCTTGCGAGTCATCTGCTCTAAAAGAGGAATGAGCTGTTTGCGATGTTGGACGCGTAAGGGGTTTGTGAAATAGAGGGGGTTATCTGCGAGGTGCGCTTCGCCACCGACAGTAACAAAATGACGATACTGTCCGTCATTGCCAGCTCCCACAATCATCCAGCCGTCAGACGTCGGAAAGGTTTGGTAGGGCACAATAATCGCTGAGGCATTACCCCAGCGTTTTGGAATTTCGCCTGAAGTGAGATAGGCACTCGATACATTGGCCATCACTGCAATCTGTGTATCTAACAGGGACATATCAATGTATTGACCTTCACCAGAGCGGTCGCGATGGACTATTGCAGCCAGTATCGCTGTGCTGGCATACATTCCCGTGAAGATGTCGGCAATGGCAACACCCGATTTTTGTGGGCTAGCCCCTTCAAAATCCTCGGCTTCGCCAGTAACACTCATAAAACCACCCATGCCCTGAATGATGAAATCATAGCCAGCGCGATTGGCATAAGGACCGGTTTGACCAAACCCGGTAATGGAGCAATAGATCAAATCGGACTTCATCTTTTTGAGGCTTTCGTAATCGAGGCCGTATTTAATGAGGTCACCAAATTTGTAATTTTCAATAACAACATCCGATTCTGAAGCTAACTGGCGAATGATGTTCTGACCTTCTGGCTTGCTGATATCCACCGTAATGGAGCGTTTATTGCGGTTAATGCAAATAAAATAGGCAGACTCTTCAGTGTCCTTGCCTTGGGCATCTTTAACAAAAGGAGGGCCCCAATGGCGGGTATCGTCACCCGAACCTGGACGCTCTACTTTAATGACATCAGCCCCTAAATCCGCTAAATTCTGGGCGCACCAAGGCCCTGCCAGCACTCGGCTAAGGTCTAAAACGCGGATATGACTTAAGGCTCCCATGCCCCAATTTTGGCATGGATGACAGGGGAATACCTGAAAATTTGAGCTTAGACTCCAGACATGACTACAATTTGCGCGCATGGCTACCCGTAAAACTTCCGAATACAGCGAATCGTCGATTCAGGTCCTAAAAGGCTTAGAACCAGTCCGTCAACGGCCGGGGATGTACACCCGCACCGATAATCCTTTGCATGTTATCCAGGAGGTGCTAGATAACGCATCTGATGAAGCCCTAGGGGGTTTTGGTAAGCAAATTATTGTGACCATGCATACCGATGGCAGTGTGAGCGTGGAGGATGATGGTCGAGGCATCCCCGTCGGAATGCATCCTACAGAAAAATTACCCGTAGTAGAAATTGTCTTTACCCAACTGCATGCTGGTGGCAAATTTGAAAAAGGTTCTGGCGGCGCCTATGCCTTCTCAGGAGGCTTGCATGGCGTTGGCGTTTCGGTTACCAATGCGCTATCTAAAAGATTGGAAGTAACCGTTTGGCGTGATGGACAAGTTTCCACCTTGACCTTTGCTGACGGCAGAGTGATTGAAAAGCTCAAAACCAAGCCGTCGTCTAAAGATGATAAAGCGCACGGAACGCGGGTCCGAGCATGGCCTGACGGAAAGTATTTCGATAGCTCAACTATTCCGATGTCTGACCTGATTCGTCTCTTGCGTTCCAAGGCGGTGTTATTGCCTGGCGTTAAAGTCACACTCATTCAAGAAAAGTCTGGTGAGAGCCAAACGTGGCAGTACGCACAAGGCTTGCGCGGCTATTTAAATGAAGCGATTGCTCAAGCAGGACATGGCCCGGAGGTGATTCCGCCATTTGAGGGTGAACAATATGCCACTGGCAATAGTGAAGATGATTCATTTGCCGAAGGTGAGGGCGCTGCCTGGGTAGTCAGCTGGACTGAAGACGGTGCACCTGTGCGTGAAAGCTATGTCAATCTGATTCCAACGCCTGCAGGTGGTACGCATGAAAGTGGTTTGCGCGAAGGCCTCTTTAATGCAGTGAAGGGGTTCATTGAAATGCATGCTTTGCAACCCAAGGGTGTGAAGTTAATGCCTGAAGACGTATTTGCACGAGCATCTTTTATCTTGTCTGCAAAAGTGTTAGATCCGCAATTTCAGGGGCAAATTAAGGAGCGGCTGAATTCACGCGATGCCGTCCGTTTGGTTTCTGGCTATGCAAAATCTGCATTAGAGCTTTGGCTCAATCAACACGTGGATTACGGTCGTAAGCTGGCTGATTTGGTTATCAAGCAGGCACAAGCCAGAACCAGAGCTGGTCAAAAAGTGGAGAAGAGAAAATCCTCTGGAGTTGCGGTCTTGCCTGGTAAGTTGACTGACTGCGAAAGCCAAGATATCGCCATGAATGAGATCTTCTTGGTTGAGGGTGATTCTGCGGGTGGCTCAGCCAAAATGGGTCGCAATAAGGAATACCAAGCCATCCTGCCACTCCGCGGCAAGGTATTGAATACTTGGGAGGCCGAGCGCGATCGTTTATTTGCAAACAATGAAGTCCACGACATTGCTGTGGCGATCGGTGTAGATCCGCATGGGATAAATGACAATCCAGATTTATCGAACTTGCGTTATGGCAAGGTTTGCATTTTGTCTGATGCTGACGTAGATGGTGCGCATATTCAAGTCCTCTTATTGACCTTGTTTTACAAGCATTTCCCTAAACTCATTGATTTAGGACATATCCATATTTCTCGTCCACCGCTTTTCAGGGTGGATGCCCCGGCGCGCGGTAAAAAGCCAGCACAAAAGATTTACGCTTTAGACGCGAGTGAATTACAAGCGATTGAAGATAAATTACGTAAAGATGGCGTGAAAGAATCTGCATGGCAAATCTCCCGCTTTAAAGGTTTGGGCGAGATGAGTGCAGAGCAGTTATGGGACACCACCTTAAATCCAGACACACGCCGTCTTTTACCCGTGACCTTGGGATCCTGGACAGAAGATGAAACTTTCAAAACCATGGATATGCTGATGGGTAAGTCTGAATCGGGTGCAAGACGCGATTGGCTCGAAGAGCGTGGTAACGAAGTTGAGGCAGATATCTAATGGCTACAAAGAAAACTCCAGGTAAGCATGATGCTGCTGAACAAGCAGATCTATTTGCCAATCCAATTGAGATGGATATTGTTGAAGTTAATGAAGCGCCTGTAGTAGCGGCTTCACCTCAAGGACCAAAAGACCCGCACGATCCAAAAACAATCGATTTAAATGAAGATGGTAAAGATAGTCTGACGCTCGCAGTCTATGCTGAGCGCGCCTATCTGGATTACGCCATTAGCGTAGTCAAAGGTCGTGCATTACCTGATGTAGCAGATGGACAAAAACCAGTGCAGCGCCGAATTTTGTTCTCGATGAGCGAAATGGGATTACGCGCTGATGCAAAACCAGTCAAGAGTGCGCGTGTGGTTGGTGACGTCCTTGGTAAGTTTCACCCGCATGGTGATCAATCTGCTTATGACGCCTTAGTGCGTTTGGCGCAAAGTTTTTCTTTGCGCTACCCATTAATCGATGGCCAGGGTAACTTTGGATCGCGTGATGGTGATGGCGCGGCTGCGATGCGTTATACCGAAGCCCGATTAACGAAGATTGCTGGGCTCTTGATGAGCGAAATTGATCAAGGAACAGTTGATTTCGCCCCAAACTATGATGGATCATTCCAGGAGCCGAAGTTACTGCCAGCGCGCTTACCCTTTGTTCTCCTCAATGGCGCTTCTGGTATTGCAGTGGGTATGGCTACAGAAATCCCATCACATAACTTGCGTGAAGTAGCTGCTGCAGCAATTGCCTTAATGAAGTCCCCCAAGATGTCTACGTCTGACTTGCTTGGAATCATGCCGGGTCCAGACTATCCAGGCGGTGGTCAAATCATTTCATCGGCAGCAGAAATTGCGCAGATTTATGAGGCAGGGCGTGGCAGTATCAAAGTACGTGCGCGTTGGTCAGTAGAAGAATTGGCTCGTGGCCAATGGCAGATCGTTGTGAATGAGTTACCACCAGCAACTTCATCACAGCGTGTACTGCAAGAGATTGAAGAGATTACCAATCCTAAAGTGAAGGTGGGTAAAAAAACACTGACTCCCGAGCAAAACAATCTTAAGTCCACCATCCTGAATGTCTTAGATGGTGTGCGTGATGAATCCAGCAAAGATGCTGCAGTGCGTCTGGTATTTGAGCCTAAGAGTAAAAATATTGATGTCAATGAGTTCGTGAACCTCTTATTGGCCCATACCTCTCTTGAGTGCAATGCGCCAATGAACTTGGTGATGATTGGAAATGATGGACGTCCACGTCAAAAGGGTCTCAAAGAGATTCTGACGGAGTGGGTGGAATTCAGAGTGGCTACGGTTACCCGTCGTACTCAGCATCGCTTAGGTAAAGTCAAAGACCGCATGCATATCTTGGAAGGTCGATTAATCGTTCTTCTCAATATTGATAAGGTAATCAAGATCATTCGCAATAGCGATGAGCCTAAAGCCGATTTGATTAAAGAATTTAAGCTGAGTGATCGTCAGGCTGAAGATATTCTCGATATTCGTTTGCGTCAATTAGCCCGTCTTGAGGGCATCAAAATTGAGCAAGAGCTCAAAGAGCTGAAGGCTGAGCGTGATGATTTAGAAGGTCTGCTACAAAGTGATGCCATCTTGCGCAAGCGTATCATTAAAGAAATTGAATCGGATATGAAAGATTTCGGTGATGATCGCCGCACCCTCATTCAAGAAGATAAGCGTGCTATTGCGGAAACCAAAGTGATTGATGAGCCCGTGACGGTCATCGTTTCCCAAAAAGGTTGGGTGCGTGTGCGCCAAGGTCATGAGCATGATGCAACTCAATTTAGCTTTAAAGCGGGTGATGGAATGTATACCACCTTTGAAGTTCGAACCGTTGATGTCATACAAGGTTTCGGTAGTGATGGTCGCGTCTACACAGTGCCAGTGAGTGAATTACCAGGCGCCCGTGGTGATGGTTCGCCATTAACCAGTTTTGTCAATTTGGCTGCCGGTTCACAAATGGTTGCGTACTATGCTGGGCAACCCGATGACTTGGTATTGCTTTCCACTAAAGCAGGCTATGGGTTCTTGGCCAATGTTGCAGATATGACTACGCGTAATAAAGCGGGTAAATCTTTTGTCAGCATCGATACCAAAGTTCCTGGTGACGCACCTTTGGGAGCCGTCAAGGTTAAAGTAGGTATGAAGCAGGTTGCTTGTTTATCTGAGGCATCCAAGTTGTTGGTATTCCCATTAGATGAGTTAAAGCGCTTACCGACTGGTGGTAAAGGCGTGATCTTGATGGGCTTGGACGATAAAGAATTTTTAGCTTCTGCAATTGCCGTTGGTTCAGATGGGGCTACTTATGCTGGCGCTGGCCGTGCAGGTAAGCCAACTGAACTCAACTTGGACGCCAAGACACTTAAATCATTTGCGGGTAATCGTGCGCGCAAGGGACACTTTGTTGAACCTCGCCTAAAAGACGGCAAGCTCATAGCCAATTGAGGAAAGTTGGCGTTAATTCTTCTGCGGAATGTTAACGCCATATTTAACTGCAATGACTTCTGCCAGAATGGATACAGCAATTTCTGGTGGAGTGAGAGCGCCAATATAAAGTCCAACTGGGCCATGAAGTCTATCGACTTGTTCTTTATTTAAGTCAAACTCCATGAGGCGATCTTTACGCTTCTGAGTATTTTTACGGCTACCTAGGGCTCCAACATAAAAAGCAGGCGAGCGTAGGGCCTCCATGAGTGCCATATCGTCTAACTTTGGATCGTGAGTTAATGCAACAACTGCGGTATGGGGGTCGACACCAATTTCCAGTAAGACATCATCGGGCATGCCTTTAATAAAGGTGAGGTCATTGCGATTCAGACCTTCGGCATATTCTTCACGAGGGTCTATTACGATCACCTCAAAGTCAGAGGCGAGCGCAAAGTCAGCAGTGTAGAGTGAGAGTTGACCGGCGCCGATGATCACCATGCGCCAACGGGGTCCATAGGTAGTGACCATTTTCTGCTCTGTGCAGACGAACTCATCATTGCGATTGCCGATATCAAGAGTAGATTTACCAGTGAGTAAATGGACGGTACGGCTCGTGATCTGATGTGTAGTGATTGCCTCGAGTAATTTTTCTAAGATAGCCAATTCAGGCTTTGGCTCAACGAGTAGACGCAGAGTACCGCCGCAAGGCAGTCCAAAGCGAGCAGCCTCTTGCTGGCTAACTCCATATATAACCATTTCTGGGGTATCACGAGTCAGAATTTCAGTCTGAACTCGGCGAATCAAATCATCTTCAACACACCCGCCAGATACCGATCCTGCGACTTGACCGTCCTCACGGATGGCGAGCCATGAGCCTACAGGGCGTGGGGCAGATCCCCAAGTTTGGACGACTGTGGCAATGGCTAGGGAGTGACCCGCTTTAAGCCAACTGACGGCAGAATTGAGAACGCTCAAATCAGTACTATTCATGCTGTGTTTTGTCTTTATGGTTTATTTTTCTTATTTCCTATTTATTATCACTCTAATGACTTCTTTAGGTAAACCTTCCTCTCACCCCAACTTGCGCCTAGCGGTACTCTTGCTTGCAGCAGGTGAGGGCAGCCGTTTAGGTTCAATCCCTAAAGCTTTATTAATGCTAGAGGGACAAAGCCTGTTGAAGCGCTTTTGCCAAACAGTGCAAACACTTTCCCCTGTGGAGGTCTTGGTGGTGACAGGCTTTCATGGTCCTGCAATTGAGGCTGAAGTACATCATGTGAAGCAAGAGCTGGATCTATCTATTAATCTGGTCCGTAACCCTAATCCAGAATTAGGTCAATCATCCTCGGTGCGACTTGGACTAGAGTCCTTAAAAAGTAATTACGACGTTCTGCTGGTTGCCTTAGGTGATCAACCGGCCATAGGGGCTAGAGAAATCATTGCTTTGCTCGTTCAGTTTGAGAAGCGAACAGATCCAGAAGAAATCATTCTGCCCCTATTTGGACAGCAACGTGGGAACCCAGTGTTGCTCTCCAAAAAAGTGATTGAAGCTATTTTGGCAACCCCAGCAATGGTATGCAGACCCTTTATGGACCAACATCCAGAGCTTGTAAGAGCTTTTAATACTGAGAATGACGCCTATATACTGGATGTCGATACACCAGCCGACATCCGGAAGTTTGGGTTAAAGCAGACTTAAATCTCAGCGATTAATTCAATTTCCACGCAGGCGCCTAAGGGGATTTGTGCCACACCAAAAGCACTGCGAGCATGCTTGCCAGCGTCGCCAAATACTTCGAAGAGCAATTCAGAGCAACCATTGATCACGAGATGTTGGTCAGTGAATTCTGAGGTGGAGTTCACTAAACCCATTACCTTAACGATGCGCTTTACTTTATCTAATGAGCCTAGGTGACATTGCAAAGTCGCAATCAAATCAATCGCAATAGCTCTCGCAGCCGCTTTACCAGTATCTGTATTCATATCCTTGCCAAGCTTGCCAACCCAGGGCTTGCCATCTTTTTTGGCAATATGCCCCGATAGAAACACCATGTTTCCAGAAGTTGCAGCCATAACGTAGGCAGCAGCAGGCGGTCCTGGTGGTGGTAAGTCTACTCCCAGGGCTTTAAGGCGTTCGCTGATATTTGTGCTCATAGTATGTTTCTAAAAAATGAAGAGAGGGTGGCAAAAAGGATAGAACAATCTTACTTGGAAAGTTGCCGCATCGCGCTTTCAAGACCATTGATCGTTACCGGGTACATGCGATCCTTGAGAAGGTTTTTCATGATATCGATGGATTGGCGATATTCCCAAACGGCTTCTGGTTCTGGGTTTAACCAAGCAAAATGTGGGAAATGATCTAGTAGTCGATTCATCCACACAGCCCCAGCTTCATGATTGTTGTATTCGACTGAGCCATTTGGGCTGAGGATTTCATAGGGAGACATGGTGGCATCGCCAACAAAAATGAGCTTGTAGTCAGATCCATATTTATTGATGATGTCTTGAGTAGGCGTTACTTGATCGCGCCTACGACGATTGCTTTGCCAGACATGGTCATACACACAGTTGTGAAAATAATAATGCTCGAGATGTTTAAATTCTGCCTTGGCTGCGGTAAATAACTCCCCAATGCGTAGGATGTGATCATCCATGGAGCCACCAACATCCATCAACAACAATACTTTGACTTGATTGTGCCGCTCGGGCCTCATCTGAATATCGAGCATTCCTGCATTGGCTGCGGTTGAGTGAATGGTCTTATCGAGATCCAGTTCTAATACAGAGCCTTCGCGGGCAAAACGCCGCAAACGTCGTAAAGCAACTTTAATATTACGGGTCCCTAAAGCGAGATCGCTGTCATAGTCCTTAAACTCGCGGGCTTCCCAAACTTTGATGGCTGTACGATTGCCAGCACTTTCTCCGCCAATCCGGATCCCTTCAGGGTGATAGCCGCTATGGCCAAATGCGGAAGAGCCGCCAGCCCCAATCCATTTATTGCCACCCCCATGCCATTCTTTTTGTTCTTTCAGAAGTTCCTCAAGACGTTTTTTTAAGGCCTCTGGGCCGCCGAGCTTTTGAAGCGCAGCCTTTTCCTCATCCGTGAGAACGCGTTGCAGTTTTTTCTCAAGCCAATCCAGTGGGATATCCGGTGAGAGAGCAATGATTTGCTCTACGCCATTGAAGTAGGCGCCAAACACTTGATCGAAGCGATCAAAGTGTTGCTCGTCTTTCACTAAAGTCATTCTGGAGAGTTGATAAAACTCATCAATTGATGGATTGATTACTCCAGCCTTTAATGCTTCAAGTAGAGTTAAAAACTCCCGGACTGAAACAGGCACCTTGGCCTCTTTCAGCTGTAAGAAGAATTGAATCAGCATGGAATTGAATCTTTAAGTACTAACGATGATTGCGATTCATCATTACCAGCCGCTCAAAGAGATGTACATCTTGCTCATTCTTAAGTAAAGCGCCATGAAGCGGTGGCACCACGATCTTTTCTTCTTGGCTGTGAAGGGCTTGGGCAGGAATATCCTCTGCTAGCAAGAGCTTTAGCCAGTCAATCAACTCAGAAGTGGAGGGTTTCTTTTTCAGGCCGGGCAGGGAGCGTATTTGATAGAAGGACTTCAAGGCTGCGTCAAGGAGATCTTGTTTGATCTTGGGGTGATGGACATCCACGATGCGCTGCATCGTGTCGGCATCCGGAAATGCAATGTAATGAAAGAAGCAGCGACGTAAAAAAGCATCGGGCAACTCTTTCTCATTGTTTGAGGTGATGATGACTAAAGGGCGATGTTTTGCTTTAATTAATTCACGCGTTTCATAGACATAAAATTCCATGCGGTCAATTTCACGCAAAAGATCATTCGGAAATTCAATATCTGCTTTATCTATTTCATCAATTAATAAAACGGTGGGCTCATCGGCCTCAAACGCCTGCCATAAAACGCCCTTCACAATGTAATTGCGAATGTCGTTAACTTTTTCATCGCCCAGCTGAGAATCGCGCAAACGACTGACAGCATCGTATTCATACAAACCTTGTTGTGCTTTAGTAGTCGACTTGATATGCCATTGCAACAGTGGCATGCCAAGGGCGGCAGCAACTTCTTCAGCCAACATAGTTTTGCCGGTACCTGGCTCACCTTTAATGAGAAGAGGACGTTGTAATACCATGGCGGCATTGACAGCCAATTTGAGATCATCGGTAGCAACATAGCTGCTACTGCCATCAAAGCGCGCTTGGGATTGGGCAGCGGGTTTACTCATATGGTTTACCTGGAAAAGTCATTAGTTAGGCATTCCAGTATAGGTAAATGATGGCAATCTTTCAGTGTTTTCACTGATTTTGGGCTCTGAAATGGCTAAACCTTGGTTAGGAAAGCATCTGTCCGCTATACTCTCCAAAATTGATTTAAATCAAACTCATTAATACTGATTTCTATGAAAAAACTCTCCATTCTTCCTCAATTGGTCGTATCTGCTAGCTTGGCATTTGCCGGATTTGCGGTTCAGGCTGATGAAGTTAAAGGTAATGCTGCCGCTGGTAATCCTAAAGTATGGCTTTGTGTTGGTTGCCATTCCATTCCGGACTATCGTGCAGATTACCCACTGGTATACAAAGTACCGATGTTGGGCGGCCAGAATGCCGCCTATCTTGCTAGCGCCTTAGCTGCCTACAAAAAAGGTGAAAGAAAGCATCCAACAATGCGCGCCATTGCGGGCAGTCTTTCTGAGCAAGATATGGCTGATCTCGGCGAATACTATGCTGCGCAAACAGCCAGCTCACCTAACAACCCATTGAAGTGATATTTAGAGGCATTTTTATGAAAGTCGCACTAGTTACAGCAGTTTTACTCTCCAGCATTGGCCTTGCTAATTTGGCAAATGCTGCCAGCGTAGATAAAGGCCAAGCCCTTGTTGAGAAAGCCAATTGTGCTTCTTGCCATGGCGCTGGACTCAATGCACCAATTCTTCCCGTATACCCTAAGCTTGCTGGTCAATATTCTGATTACATTTACTACGCTTTGAAGGCATATAAAGTAGGTAATGGCAATGCCCAATACGGTCGCAATAACGCCATCATGGGTTCACAAGTACTGGCTTTCTCTGATGCTGATATGCAAGATATTGGTGCTTATATCGCTTCGTTACCAGGGAATTTCGTAATTAAGAAATAGCCCATTTACGATTAGCAAGTTCAAATAAAGGCTTAGAATCATCTTCTAAGCCTTTATTATTTATAGGTTATTTAATTAGCGAATAGCCTCAAGCCCACGTGCCCAGTGCTTATGCATGGCAGTCTGGGCGGCTAACTCATCTCGCTTGAGGATGGCTCGTAGGATTTCCCGATGCTCCATGAGGGAGTTTTGAATACGCCCAGTACTAGTTAAAGAGTTGCGGCGGTGTAATTTCAGCACCTTGCGTAAGTCGGCAATCACGCCGTTCATCCAGCGATTCCCAGCAATTTCCTGGATTAATTCATGAAATTTCCCGTTTATTTCAAAAAATTGCTCAATATCTCGGTCGGCTGCTGCCTTTTCTAGACGGTGGTGGAGGTGGTCCAAGAGATTTAACTCTTCTTCACTGGCTTTAGTGGCTGTTACCTTAGCGGCCTGACCTTCTAAAAGGGATAAAACCGTATAGATTTGCTCTAAATCCCCGCGATTCACCTCTGTCACATAGGCCCCACGACGCATTTTGATGGTTACAAGACCCTCAGAGGCCAATACCTTAATGGCTTCACGCATCGGTGTGCGACTGATTCCAAACTGTTTAGCCAAGGTTTGCTCGTCTAACCAGCTTCCAGGGGCGAGTTGTTTGCTAAATATCTGTTCACGAAGACGATCTGCAACGTCTTCATAGAGGGGCCTATTATTCAGTATTGTATTCATAATTATGAATACATGATAACTAGACAAATTCCAAATAGTCAAGGAGAATGAGGCACATTGGATGAAATGCAACAAAATTAATCAGGAGTACTTTGTGAGTTCAGAAAACAAAAGTTCATCAAATAATTCGTGGCCAGCCTTTCCAGAGTCAAACTTGGAAGCTTGGAAAAAGGCTGCACAGAAATCAGCGCCAAATGGTGATATTGAAAAATTGGGTTGGAATACACCCGATGGCATTCAACTGAAAGCCCTCTACACAGCTGCAGATACTGAGGGATTGAATTACATCAATACCTTGCCAGGTTTTGAGCCATTTGTACGTGGACCACAAGCCACGATGTATTCCGTTCGTCCTTGGACGATTCGTCAATACGCTGGTTTTTCAACTGCACAAGAATCAAATGCCTTCTATCGCAAAGCATTAGCTGCTGGTGGACAAGGTGTTTCGGTTGCATTTGATTTGGCTACTCATCGCGGTTATGACTCCGATCATCCACGTGTTACTGGTGACGTTGGTAAAGCGGGTGTTGCAATCGACTCGGTTGAAGATATGAAGATCTTGTTTGACGAAATTCCATTGGACAAAGTATCAGTTTCCATGACGATGAACGGCGCTGTATTGCCCGTATTAGCGGGTTATATCGTTGCCGGTGAAGAGCAAGGTGTAAAGCAAGAGCAGTTATCTGGAACGATTCAGAACGACATTCTGAAAGAGTTCATGGTGCGCAATACTTATATTTACCCGCCAGAGCCATCTATTCGCATCATTGGTGACATCATTGAGTACACTGCCAAACACATGCCCAAGTTCAACTCGATTTCTATTTCGGGTTATCACATGCAAGAGGCTGGTGCCAATCAAGTTCTGGAATTGGCATTTACATTAGCTGACGGTAAAGAGTATGTCAAAACGGCCCTTGCAAAAGGATTGGATGTGGATGGCTTTGCAGGACGCTTATCCTTCTTCTTTGCCATTGGTATGAACTTCTACTTAGAAGTAGCTAAATTACGCGCGGCCCGCTTGTTGTGGTGGCGCATCATGAAATCTTTCGAGCCAAAGAATCCAAAGTCTTTGATGTTGCGCACCCATTGCCAAACATCTGGCTGGTCGTTAACTGAGCAAGACCCATACAACAATGTGGTGAGAACCACCGTTGAAGCGATGGCAGCGGTATTTGGCGGCACACAGTCATTGCATACAAACTCATTTGACGAGGCAATTGCATTGCCTTCCGAGTTTTCCAGTCGGATCGCTCGTAATACACAGTTAATTCTTCAAGAAGAAACCCATATCACTAGCGTGATCGATCCTTGGGCCGGTTCTTACATGATGGAGAACCTCACGCAAGAGATGGCTGACAAGGCCTGGGAAATCATTCAGGAAGTTGATGCCATGGGTGGCATGACAAAGGCGGTTGAAAGTGGTTGGGCTAAGTTGAAGATTGAAGCTTCAGCTGCTGAAAAGCAAGCCAAGATTGACTCAGGCTCTGATGTCATCGTTGGTGTGAATAAGTACAGGCTTGATAAAGAGGACTTGGTTGACGTACTCATGATTGATAACGATCGTGTACGTGAAGGACAGGTCGCCCTCTTAAAGGAAATTAAAGCAAAACGCGATACCAAGAAAGTAGAAGCCGCATTAGAAGCTTTGACTAAGGCTGCCGAAGACAACACGGGTAATTTGTTGGAATTGGCAGTAAACGCCATGCGTTTACGGGCAACCGTTGGCGAAGTTTCTGATGCATTAGAGAAAGTTTACGGGCGCCATCGCGCCGATACTCAAAAGGTGACCGGTGTGTATGCAGCTGCCTATGACTCAGCCGAGGGCTGGGAAAAACTCAAAGTAGAAATTGCTGACTTTGCAAAAGACTTTGGACGTCGTCCACGCGTCATGATTGCTAAGCTTGGCCAAGATGGCCATGACCGTGGCGCTAAGGTAGTTGCTACTGCTTATGCCGATTTAGGCTTTGACGTTGATATTGGACCTTTGTTTCAGACGCCTGAAGAGTGCGCACGACAAGCGATTGAGAATGACGTTCATGCCTTGGGTGTTTCAACCCTAGCTGCCGGCCATAAAACATTGGTTCCTGCCATCATTGCAGAATTGAAAAAGCAAGGCTCAGATGACATCATTGTGTTCGTTGGAGGGGTGATTCCAAGACAGGATTACGACTTCCTCTACGAAGCCGGAGTGAAGGGGATTTATGGCCCAGGCACACCAATTCCTGCTTCAGCTAAGGATGTGCTTGAGCAAATTCGTAAGTCCATCAAACCAGCCTAATTCGGAATAGAGAGAGCATGCTCGAATCTGCTGATCAGGCTTTAGTGAGTGATCTCACGGGCGCACCATCGCTTTTACAGCGGCGGGCATTGGCGAAGATCATCACCTTGCTAGAGTCCACTCGCCTGGATCATCGCAAGCGCGCTGACGAGGTGCTCAATACCTTATTACCAAAGACAGGCAAATCTTTTCGCCTTGGAATTTCAGGTGTACCAGGGGTAGGTAAATCCACCTTAATCGAAACATTGGGTCTTTATCTCATAGCCAAGGGCCATCGTGTTGCTGTGCTGGCGATCGATCCATCCTCCAGTCTTTCTGGTGGTTCGATTCTCGGTGATAAAACCCGCATGGAGCGCCTTTCTGTTTTAGAGGACGCCTTTATTAGACCAAGCCCTTCATCTGGCACTCTAGGAGGCGTCGCTGAGAAGACGCGTGAGGCGATGTTGGTGGCTGAAGCTGCTGGATTTGACATCATCATCGTTGAAACAGTTGGAGTAGGGCAAAGCGAAATTGCTGTAGCAGGTATGACAGATATGTTCTTGTTATTGCAATTGCCAAATGCTGGGGATGATTTACAGGCCATCAAAAAAGGCGTGATGGAGATTGCAGATCTGATCGCAATCAACAAAGTAGATATCGATCCCGATGCCGCCATGCGTGCGCAATTATTTATCACCAGCTCTTTACGCCTATTGGGTTTCCAAGGAAATCCGGATCATGCCTCACATGATCAAGAATTTTGGCATCCCACAGTCATGGCCCTCAGCGCGCTCGAAGGCAAAGGCGTCCCAGAGCTATGGGAGAAAGTGACTCATTTTGAAAAACTTCAACGAGCAAATGGCAAATTTGATTCTCGTCGCAAACAACAATCAGGCGCATGGATGTGGGATCGCATCGATGCTGGCTTAAAGAATGCATTTCGTAACAATTTGGCAGTACAGGAACTCTTACCAATCTTAAGTGCACAGGTAAATCAGGGAACCATGGCAGCTTCAGTAGCGGCAAGACGCTTACTGGAGTCCATGGGGCATGAATTTTTCTAAGGAGCAGGAAATGAAGGAAATCATTCAACAACTGGAAGCGAAGCGCGAGCTTGCCCGATTAGGCGGTGGGCAAAAGCGTATTCAAGCTCAACATGCGAAGGGTAAGTTAACTGCCCGTGAGCGTATAGAGCTACTGCTTGACGCAGGCACTTTTGAAGAATGGGATATGTTTGTTGAACATCGTTGCCACGATTTTGGTATGGCCGAACAAACCGTTCCGGGTGATGGCGTAGTAACCGGTTACGGAATGATTAACGGTCGTTTGGTCTTCGTTTTCTCACAGGACTTTACAGTTTTGGGAGGATCCCTATCTGAAGCTCATGCCGAAAAGATCTGCAAGATCATGGATCAAGCGCTTAAAGTAGGCGCCCCAGTGATTGGCTTAAATGACTCCGGTGGTGCCCGTATTCAAGAGGGTGTAGCATCCCTTGGCGGCTATGCGGAAATTTTCCAGCGCAATGTCACTGCTTCTGGTGTCATTCCACAAATTTCTTTGATCATGGGTCCATCAGCTGGTGGTGCCGTGTACTCACCTGCATTGACTGACTTCATCTTTATGGTGAAGGACAGTTCATATATGTTTGTTACCGGCCCTGAAGTCGTGAAGACGGTTACTCATGAGGACATCACTGCTGAAGAGTTGGGTGGAGCGGTCACGCACTCAACCGTATCTGGGGTTTGCGACTTGGCATTCGAGAATGATGTTGATGCAATCATGATGTTGCGCCGCTTCTTTAACTACCTGCCTCTGTCTAATCGCGAAAAACCACCATTAATCAAAGGCGCCAATCGTAATGAAGAGCCTGATTTCTCATTGGATACTTTAGTCCCTGCGAACCCAAATCAACCTTACGATATGAAAGAGTTGATTGAAAAAATTGTAGATGATGGTGAATTCTTTGAATTGCAGCCTGATTACGCAAAAAATATTGTGATTGGCTTTGCCCGCATGGAAGGCAGATCGATAGGGATCGTTGCTAACCAACCCCTGATTTTGGCAGGTTGTTTAGACATTAAGGCCTCTATAAAAGCCGCTCGTTTTGTACGCTTCTGTGACGCCTTCAACATCCCTGTGGTGACCTTGGTTGACGTTCCAGGCTTTATGCCAGGAACTGCACAAGAATACGGCGGCATTATTAAGCATGGTGCGAAATTGCTGTATGCCTATGCTGATTGCACAGTGCCCAAAGTCACCTTGATTACGCGTAAAGCCTACGGTGGCGCCTATGACGTGATGGCCTCTAAGCATTTGCGTGGTGATGTGAACTTTGCTTGGCCATCTGCAGAGATCGCTGTGATGGGGCCAAAAGGAGCAGTAGAAATTATCTTCCGTGAAGAAAAATCGGACCCAGAAAAAATTACTGCCCGTGAAGCTGAGTACAAGACGAAGTTTGCTAACCCATTTGTAGCGGGTCGTCGTGGCTATATCGACGATGTAATCCTGCCTCACGAAACACGTAAACGTATTGCACGTTCATTAGCGATGCTAAAAGACAAAGACATCAAGAATCCTGCGCGTAAACACGGCAATATTCCTCTGTAAAGGCGCTGACAAATTATGACTACGAAAATGTTTAAGAAAATTCTGATTGCTAACCGGGGCGAGATCGCTTGCCGCGTGATGAAGACTGCCAAGAAGATGGGTATTAAGACGGTTGCCGTCTACTCAGAGGCAGATAAAGAGGCGCGTCATGTGCAACTCGCTGATGAAGCGGTATGTATTGGGCCGGCACCCTCACGTGAGTCTTATCTAGTCATGGACCGCATCATTCAAGCCTGTAAAGATACAGGTGCTGAGGCGGTTCACCCAGGTTATGGATTCTTGTCCGAGAACGAGCAGTTTGCCAAGCGTTGCGAAGAAGAGGGGATAGTTTTCATTGGCCCTAAATACCAATCTATTGCAGCGATGGGTGACAAAATTGCCTCTAAAAAGCTGGCCTTAGCGGCGAATGTAAATACTATTCCAGGGCATAACGAAGCTATTGCAACCACTGAAGAAGCAGTCAAAATTGCTCAAGGCATCGGTTATCCAGTCATGATCAAAGCTTCGGCTGGCGGCGGCGGCAAAGGTTTACGCGTTGCTTTTAATGACAAGGAAGCGGCTGAAGGTTTTGTAGCTTGTAAAACTGAGGCGATGAATAGCTTTGGTGATGACCGTATCTTCATTGAGAAATTTGTGGAGGGCCCACGCCATATTGAAATTCAAGTTCTCGGGGATTCACAAGGAAACGTGGTTTACCTCAACGAGCGCGACTGCTCTATTCAACGCCGTCACCAAAAGGTGATTGAAGAAGCACCATCGCCATTTATTGATCCTGTTACTCGTAAAGCAATGGGTGAACAGGCTGTGGCCTTGGCCAAGGCGGTGAATTATCAATCTGCCGGTACCGTGGAATTTGTGGTCGGTAAAGATAAGTCTTTCTACTTCCTTGAGATGAATACCCGTCTACAGGTTGAGCATCCAGTAACGGAAAGCATCACCGGCCTTGATTTAGTAGAGCAAATGATTCGGGTAGCTGCTGGCGAAAAGCTAGCATTTAAACAAGAAGATGTGAAGCTCGATGGCTGGTCAATGGAATGCCGTATTAATGCCGATGATCCATTTCGTAACTTCCTGCCTTCTACCGGACGTCTGGTTAAATACCGCCCACCAGAGTCTGAAAATGGTGTGCGGGTAGATACTGGAGTGTACGAGGGTGGTGAAATTCCGATGTTCTATGACTCCATGATTGCAAAATTGATTGTTCATGGTAAAGATCGTAGTGAGGCAATCGAGAAAATGCGTGCCGCATTGAATAATTTTGTGATTCGTGGCATTCATTCAAATATTCCTTTCCAGGCCGCCTTATTACAGCATCCACGCTTTGTAAGTGGGGATTTCACAACTGGCTTTATTGCCGAAGAATATCCAGAAGGCTTTAAGAAAGACTCAGTACAGCCGGCTGACCCTAAGCGTTTAGCTGCGCTAGCCGCATTCATGCGCTATCGCTATTTAGAACATATCAAGATGATCGATGGCCAATTAGTTGGTCACGAGATGGTAATCGCTAAAAAGTTTGTAGTTGTTACTGGTGCTCAATCAGGATCGATGAATGATCCACGTGAGGAGCCAGTTCGCATTGAGCTTAAAGATGGCATCTATTCAGTCTATATCGATGATGTAGATGGTGTCAGTCGCTATGACATCGAAAGTAATTGGCGCCCAGGACAAATTTGTCTACATGCCACGATTAACCGCGCTAGCAAAATTACTGCGCAGGTTGAAAGGCGGGGGGTTAAGTTCATCTTGGTGTTGGACGGCGCTCATTACGAATGCATGGTGCTCAGCCCATTAGGAGCTGAGCTGCAACGTCGTATGCCAGTGAAGCTTCCACCAGACACCTCTAAGTTGGTGATGTCTCCAATGCCAGGACTCCTAACCAAGATCGCAGTGAAGGTTGGTGAAGCGGTTACTGCGGGACAAAAACTGGCGTCTATCGAAGCAATGAAGATGGAAAACACCCTATCTGCAATGCAAGATGGTGTGGTTGCAGAGATTTGCGCAAAAGAGGGTGATAGTTTGGCAGTTGATCAGTTAATCATTCGTTTTGAATAAGGAATATCAGATATGACTGCAAAGCCATTCAAAATTCTTGGCATTCAACAAATCGCTATTGGCTGTGAAAATAAAGACCGCCTAAAAACACTTTGGGTTGACATGCTTGGCTTTGAATACAAAAGCACTTTTGTTTCTGAACGTGAAAACGTCGACGAAGATATTTGCGCTATTGGAATAGGGGTACATGAGATTGAGGTAGATCTGATGCAGCCGGTCGATATTGAGAAGAAGCCTGCAGTTCATCAAACCCCTTTGAATCACATTGGGCTCTGGGTTGATGACTTACCTAAGGCGGTTGATTGGTTGACTGCTAATGGCCTTCGTTTTGCGCCTGGTGGCATACGTAAAGGAGCGGCTGGATATGACATTACCTTTGTCCACCCCAAGGGTAACGAAGAGTTCCCCATTAGTGGGGAAGGCGTTTTAATTGAGTTGGTTCAAGCACCTCCTGAAGTGATTGCTGGATTGGGTTCATAATTTGGCTTTACAAGCAAATTAAAACGAGTTCGATTTGAAACATATATTAGCCATCGACACCTCAACAGCTTGGTGTTCGGTGGCTTTATCTTTGGGTGATGCTATACCTCTATTCCGACATGAGTTGGTATCGGCTGGCGCTAGCCAGCTTGTATTGCCCTGGGTAGAAGAGCTCTTGAAAGAGGCAAATCTCACGCTGAAAGATCTCGCAGCAATCGCAGTAGGAATTGGGCCAGGTGCTTTTACTGGAGTAAGACTTGGTGTAGCGGTGGTCCAAGGATTGGCTGTTTCATGCGAATTACCAATCTTGCCCGTTACTAGTCTAGATGCTATTGCATCACAAACAATCCATACAACTGCGTTTAAAAAATCGCAAGCCAAGAACTTCGTCATAGCGATTGATGCGCGTATGGATGAAATTTATTGGGCTAAATACGAAACATCACAAAGTACTCCATCAGCAATCCGAATAGGCGATATTCATTTATCAAAACCTGAAGAGATTGACTTAAGCAAAGCGGAATTTTTTGCTGGAAACGCTCTCAAGGCTTATGGAGATAGACTGTTCGCCAATGCAAGCCCATTACTTCCGTCTGCATCACTAGATCCTGATATGAATATCACAGCCCTTGGAATATTAGATTGCGCACGACAGTTATTGAATGAAGGACGGCACTGTGATGTAAGGTACCTTGAGCCGATGTATGTGCGTAATAAGGTTGCCTTAACTACTGTAGAGCGCCAAGAGGCTTATAAATAATGTCCGAAGCCCAAGAACCCCAAGCTCTTGAAGGTATTGCTGAGCTTTCTTTTCTACCGATGCAAGTTGCGGATTTAGATGAAGTCCTGGCAATTGAATCGGTATCCCATTTACACCCCTGGACTAGGGGAAACTTCTCAGATTCATTGGCCGCAGGACATTGGGCCTATTGCATTCGTCCTCAAGTAGATCAGGCCATTAAGGGATCGTATTTAGATCCAACAGTCTTATGGGCCTACTGCATTTTATTTCCAGCAGTCGACGAATTACATCTACTCAATATCACGGTGTCGCCCAAATTGCGCAAGTTTGGTTTAGGGTCAAGAATCATGGCCTCCATTGAAAGTGTAGCCGCACAGCAAAATATTCCCCGAATTATTCTGGAAGTCAGACCGTCTAATGCTGCTGCTATTCGTTTATATCAAAAGCTGGGCTACGAACAAATTGGCATCCGTAAGAATTATTACCCAGCCAGCCCTGAGAACGACGGACGTGAAGATGCGGTGGTAATGGCGAAATCGATTAAGCTAGCGCCATGAGCAATACGCATTCAATCTTTCTGAAAGAAATGGGCATTACTGAATGGAGTTCCAGGGATGGATCTGCTGAAGTCCTGACGCCCACACAAGCTTCAGTTGTTGTAGAGCAGAGTGCCCCCGTAGAAGTTCAAATTACAGAGCACGTGCCTCAAGGCAATTGGTGGTTTTTTGGCGCTCAACCTCAAGGGGATGCGCAGATCTTGTTTCAGAATCTGATTCGAACACTTGGCCTCACCCCTCAAGAATGGAACTGGAAAAGTGCCACAGACAATTTAAGTCAACTCACGTCTCCAGACAATGGTAGGCCATTAGTAGCGCTTGCTTTTGGTGGTCCGGTTGCGCAGAAAATTACCGGCGAAAGAGATGTTTTGGCGCAATTACGTGAAACTGTCCTGGCTTTAAATACTGGCAATGACGAGGAGATACCAGTGATTGCCACATTTGATTTAGCTCAAATCATTTCTAAGCCTAGAGATAAAGCCTTGCTTTGGCAGGATCTTTTGCTAGCGAAGTCGGTACTTCAAAACAGCTAGCTAAGAGTAAAGACGATACAACTTAAACGGAATTAATGTTTATGTTCGCCGATGAGATGCATGGAATCATATTCAGCTTGATTTCTGGCATGACGCTTTATTACCAGCCACATAATCGTACTGACAGCCACTCCAAAACCAATAATGACGTAGGTAACAGAGGCGTCGAGCCAAATGAGTAAGGAATAAATTGCCAGCATCATTAAGACGGAAATATTTTCGTTAAAGTTTTGTACTGCAATGGAATGACCTGCAGACATAAGTACATGACCGCGATGCTGCAATAGGGCATTCATTGGTACTACAAAGTAACCAGCCAACCAGCCAACCAACATTAGTAAGAAATAGGCAGGCAATAAATTGAGGGTGATATGCATCTTCCCAATGGTGAGAATGCTGATATCTGGCAGCATATCTGAGTTATAGACGGCCATTACGCAGACTACTAAGCCCATGGCAATGCCATAAGGTAGAACATTTAAAGATTTGCGTAGAGGTATGCGCCATGCCGCGTATACAGCACCTCCCGCAACACCTACCGCCGATACTGCCTGGAGAATAGCGCCTTGCGATAAATTCATATGGAGTGCAGTTTGTGCCCACTTAATCACGATGAACTGCAGGGTTGCACCTGCACCCCAGAACAAAGTGGTTACTGCTAATGAAATTTGACCCAAACGGTCATTCCATAAAGTCTTGAAGCAAACTGCGAAGTCCTTCACCAATTCGATGGGATTGGTTTTTTGAGAAACATAGCGAGCGCCGGTATCTGGAATCTTCAAATTAATGAGTGCTGCTATTACATAAATCATCATAATGATCAGAATGGCAGATTCTGCGGGGGTATCAATTCCGGTCTCGAAAGTGGGTATATCTAAAGATAGTAAGCTTTGGGATACGGAGTTGCTAATCAGGACTCCACCCAAAACTGTTCCTAAAATAATTGAGCCAACCGTTAAACCTTCAATCCAGCCATTTGCTGCTACCAACTTTTCAGGGGGAAGTAATTCCGTCAAAATTCCATATTTAGCAGGAGAATACGCTGCAGCACCCAGACCAACGATTGCATAAGCTAATAAAGGGTGACTACCGAACAGCATCACCATGCAGCCGACAAATTTGATGGTGTTGGTGATGAACATGACATTGCCTTTTGGACGGGAGTCCGCAAAGGCGCCTACGAAGGCGGCAAGCACTACATAGGACAATACAAAGAATAATTTCAGCAAAGGCGTCATCCAGGCCGGAGCATGGAGCTGGGCCAAGAGGGCGATTGCTGCAATCAGCAGGGCGTTATCAGCAAGCGACGAAAAAAATTGCGCCGCCATAATGATGTAAAAGCTGCGGTTCATTCGTACAATCTAGTCATTACTTCAATTAAAACATGAAAGGAGGGGTGAATATGGGTGCATCAGCTAACGGCTTGATAAATAGACCAATTTTGGCATCTATTCATACTGAGGCCTTTCAGCATAATTTAAACCGAGTTCGGGAGCTTGCTCCAGAATCCAAAATTTGGTCTGTCATCAAGGCTAGGGCATATGGCCATTCCTTTGATGCCGCTCTCAAGGGATTGGGTTCTACTGATGGGTTTGCGCTCTTAGATATACAGGATGCTGTATGGCTAAGAGAACATGGCTGGAAGGGCCGTATTCTGCTTTTAGAGGGTTTATTCCACGAAAATGAACTTCCTTTAGTGCAGGACTTATCTTGTGATCTGGTGGTTCACTGTGATGCCCAAGTCGCATGGCTTGAGACCTTTAATGCCCATAAGCCCATTAATGTTTTTTTGAAAATGAATTCGGGTATGAATCGCCTCGGATTTAAACCTAAAGACTATCGAACGGCTTTCCATCGACTACATGCTGCTGGATATCGCATGCATCACATGACCCACTTTGCCAACGCCGATCAAGTGGATCAACAGCCCTCTGTAGGCAGTCAATTAGAAGTTTTCAATGATGCTATTGAGGGGCTCGAGGGTTCCACCTCTTTAGCAAATTCTGCAGCCATCCTTTGGCATCGTAATGCCTTGGGTGACTGGGTTAGACCCGGAATCATGCTGTATGGGGCATCCCCATCAGGCCTGTATGCAGATATCGAGCATGCACACCTGCGTGCAGTAATGCAGCTTCATAGTGAAATTATTGATATTCAGGAATTACAAAAAGGCGATCGAATTGGTTATGGCGGTCGCTATGAGGCTCTAGAATCGATGCGCATTGGGGTAGTTGCTTGTGGCTATGCGGATGGCTATCCTCGTCATGCTAAAGATGGCACGCCTGTATGGGTTAATAATGCCAGCCAAACTGGCACAGGAATGATTTGTCCAATCGTAGGACGTGTATCAATGGATATGTTAACGATCGATTTACGGAATGCACCTCAGGCACGGATTGGTAGCGTTGTAGAGTTGTGGGGCGATCGCATTCCGGTTGATACAGTTGCGCAAATGAGCCATACCATTGGCTATGAACTACTTTGTGCAGTGGCGCCCCGCGTACCAGTTGAAATCAAATAACAACTACATTACTAAATCATCCAATTTGAGTAATGTAGTTGAGCTTACTTATTCCAGAACTGCCACCACCTACGTTCCTTCTTGGCGGTTTGCCCAGTCTCCAACATCTCACTATCAGGAAAGTTGAGCTTAAAGACGCGTGCTGTATCGTTAGCTAACTCCGTCATTCCAAGGTTTTGATAGGACATGTACAAAATATAGAGCGCTTCTTCAACAGCTGGCGCACGATCGTAGTCACGAATCACCAACTGCGCACGATTTGCAGATGCCAAGTAGGCGCCGCGTTGATAGTAATAACGTGCAACCAAAACATCGGCTTGTGCAAGTGAATTGACGATGTAACGCATACGATCAAGCGCATCAGGTGCGTACTTGCTGTTTGGAAAGCGCTCAACAACAGTTTTGAATGATTCAAAGGCTTCTTTAGCAGCCTTAGGGTCACGTTCACTTAAATCTTGGCCGGTAAATTTCCCTAACCAACCTAAGTCGTCATTAAAAGTAATGAGCCCTTTAAGGTAATACGCATAATCTAAATTGGGACTGCCTTGATGAAGCTTGATAAAGCGGTCAATTGCTACTAAAGCTTGAGCCTGTTCTTGGGCTTTCCAGTAGCAATAGGCAGCATTTATTTGGGCCTGTTGAGAATAGGGGCCGAATGGAAAACGGGCCTCTAGTTTGTCAAAGTATTTGCCGCACTTGGCAAAGTCACCCTCGTTTAATTTATCGGTTGCTTCAGAGTAGAGTTTTGCTTCAGACCAAATATCAGTATCGTCTTTTTGACCATCACTACCGGCGCAGCCGCTCAAAAGAAGCAGGGCAATAAGGAATGCCAAAAGCAGGGCAATAGGACTCATTCTGAAAAGAGGGAAATTTTTTTGTGGGTTAGAGTTCCCAGCAAGCCTTAAACTGGCGTCTGATATTACCTCTGACATAACTGAAAGGCTTTCTAAGCGTGGCATTGCCGCAAACTCCGGATTCGAATCCCATTGATTATATCGATGAAGAGGATTTCATCGCATTAGATATCCCTTTAGAGATGGCTGGGGAGCGCCTTGACAAGGTTCTGGCAAGTTCTTTGCCAGATTATTCCCGAAATCGGCTGAAGGCCTGGGTCGAGGCAGGGGCAGTTATGGTCGACGGAAAGGTCACCAAAGCCCGTTATTTACTCAGGGGTGGCGAGAGCATTAAGGTATTTCCACAAGAAATGCCCGAGCAATTTGCCTTTAGTCCCGAAGACATTCCTTTGGAGATTGTTTTTGAAGACGAGTCCATCATCGTAGTTAACAAACCGCCAGGTCTAGTAGTTCACCCGGCTGCTGGTAATTGGTCGGGGACGCTATTAAATGGACTCTTATTTCATTACCCAGAACTCAAGTCATTACCCCGCGCTGGCATAGTCCATCGCTTAGATAAAGAGACTTCAGGTTTGATGGTCGTTGCCCGCACAGCCCACGCGCAGACTTCGCTTGTAAGACAACTGCAAGACCGCACAGTAGGTCGCCGATATTTAGCTTGGGTTTGGGGAGATGCACCAAGTCAAGGCAAGGTGCTGGCTTCGGTAGGTCGCGACCAGCGGGATCGCCTGAGAATGGCAGCTGGTAGCCCGCAAGGTAAACCAGCTGCAACAGTATTTCGTCGCTTAGCCAAGGGACTTTTCAATGAGGCTTCTGTGGCTTTGCTGGAGTGTCGATTAGAAACGGGCCGCACACATCAAATCCGGGTTCACCTTGAATCGCTTGGCTTCCCTTTGTTAGGTGATCCTGTGTATCGCAAAAAGACCCCTGGGGTTGCAAAAACCCTTCCTTTTGAACGCCAAGCTTTGCATGCCTATGCCTTAAGCCTTCAGCACCCCCTTACTCATGACTGGATGACTTGGTTCCGTTTACCACCTAGCGATTTAATGGATTTGTTGCCCCAGGTAGCTATGGGAGTTGATGTCTTGCCGAAGGAAGAGGCTTTGTTAGCCTCAATCGAAAACGACCACAAGTCATGAGTTTTATCCAACCCCTTTGGCCCGCACCTGATTGCGTGCATTCGCTTGTAACCACAAGACACGGTGGAATTAGTAATGCGCCTTATGACACCCTGAATCTGGGGGATCATGTTGGTGACCAGCCATCCAAAGTGCTGGCTAATCGGCAAATTCTCAGAAAGCATCTACCATCTGAGCCAATATGGCTCAAGCAAACTCATAGTATTCAAGTCAGCACACCAAATAGCCGCTCTCCAGTTTTAAGTAGGCCTTTTGCGGCTGATGCTGCTGTCACCAACATTCCCAACGAGGTCTTGGTAGTTGTGACGGCTGATTGTTTGCCAATATTCTTTTCCACATCTGATGGATTGGTTGTCGGCGCAGCTCATGCAGGCTGGAGAGGTCTGTGCGACGGGATCTTGGAAAATACAATAAACGAGATCTTGAAGCTTGCACCTCAACTTTCTTCGTCAGACTTAATCGCTTGGTTGGGGCCAGCAATTGGACCAAAGTCTTTCGAGGTCGGCGAGGATGTTCGGGAGCGTTTTCAAGAAATAGGTATACATCATGATGCTATTTGCTTTGTACCTATAGAAAATAAACCCGGTAAGTATCTAGCTAATATCTATCAGTTGGCGCGCGATCGTCTAGAGGCCCAGGGGCTCAAGTCAATTTATGGCGGCGAGTTGTGTACCGTTCAAAATACAAAACAATTTTTTTCCTACCGCCGAGATGGTGTGACAGGCCGTTTTGCATCCCTCATCTGGATTTCTAAGTAGTCCTGATTTTTAGAAATCACTTGGGGTAACTACTAGCTTCTCCCTTGAGCTAGGGTTATTGCGTATAACTCTATATCCCTTATGGATGGAGAATGCTCTTAATTAATAAAAGAGACTACTATGTTTGCAGGCATGAATACTGGTGCTACGCCATCTTTGGCGCCCCACCATATGGCACTAATTCCACCGGAGCGTTTGGCAGAAATTCAGAAAGAATATTTTGCTGAGCTAGCCCACATCGCAACCAATCCTGAGGCGATCGAAGTAAAAGATCGTCGCTTTGCAGGTAAAGCATGGCACTCCTCATGGAGCAAGGTTATTGCAGCTACTTATTTGCTCAACTCCAAACACTTAATGTCTTTGGCCAAAGCTGTCGATACTGATGAAAAGACGAAACAAAAAATTCTGTTTACGACTGAGCAGATGATTGATGCGCTCTCGCCATCCAATTTCATTGCAACCAATCCTGAGGTTCTGGAAAATATTATTAGCACCCAAGGGCAATCTATCCAGAAGGGCATTGCGAACTTACTTGGGGATATGAAAAAAGGGAAAGTTTCACAAACTGATGAGAGCGCTTTCGAAGTTGGAAAAAATATTGCGACTACCGAAGGTAACGTTGTATTCCGTAACGAATTATTTGAGCTGATTCAATACACTCCGTTAACCGAGACAGTATTCGAGCGACCCTATTTAATGGTGCCTCCCTGCATTAATAAATATTACATCTTAGATTTACAGCCAGATAATTCTGTTGTGCGTCACATGGTTGCGCAAGGTCACACTGTATTCCTGGTTTCCTGGAAGAATCCTGATGAAACTATGGCTGAAGTGAGCTGGGATGACTATGTGGGTACAGGCGTCATTAAAGCGATCGAGGTCGTTAAAGAAATTGGTAATACCAAGCAAATTAATGTGTTGGGCTTCTGTGTGGGCGGTACGCTAACCACTTCAGCGCTAGCGGTTTTGGCAGCACGCAATGAGCACCCAGCTGCAAGCTTGACCTTATTCACCACCTTATTAGATTTCACCAATACGGGAATCTTGGATGTCTTCATCGATGAAGGCATGGTGGAGATGCGCGAGAATTCGATTGGCGGCAAGGGTGGTAAGTACGGCATGATGTCAGGCTTGGATCTTGGTAATACTTTCTCGTTCTTGCGACCAAATGATTTGGTTTGGAACTACGTAGTTGAAAACTACCTCAAGGGAAATTCACCACCACCATTTGATCTGCTTTATTGGAATGGTGATTCCACCAATCTTCCAGGCTCAATGTATTGTTGGTATTTGCGACATACCTACTTACAAAATGATTTGGTCAAACCTGGCAAGCTCACTATTTGTGGCGAGAAGATTGATTTAGGCAAGATCAAGTGTCCAGCCTATATCTATGCATCCCAAGAAGACCACATAGTTCCTTGGCAATCTGCATATGAATCCACCCATATTCTCAAGGGTAAAAATCGCTTTGTGCTTGGTGCTTCTGGCCATATCGCTGGAGTGATCAATCCACCAGCGAAGAATAAGCGTTACTACTTTGAAAATAACAAGTTAGCCGCAAGTGCAAATGAATGGCTTGAAGGGGCAAAACAAATTACTGGCAGTTGGTGGCCCAACTACACAAAATGGTTAGAACAATTTGGTGGGGAGCAAAAACCAGCCAGTACTACCTTTGGTAATGCGAAGTACAAAAAAATGGAAGCAGCACCTGGTGTTTACGTGAAAGAAAAAGCAGCGCCAGCGATATAAATAAAACATCAATTAACGCAGGTTTTTTCAAAGGGGAAAGTAATGTCTCAAAAAGTCGCATATGTAACTGGTGGTATGGGTGGTATTGGTACTGCTATTTGCCAACGCCTGGCGAAGGATGGTTTTAAGGTAATCGCTGGTTGTGGACCTAATTCACCGCGTAAAGATCGCTGGATTGGCGAGCAAAAGGTGCTTGGCTATGATTTCATTGCTTCTGAAGGCAATGTTTCCGATTGGGATAGCACTGTAGCCGCATTTGAAAAGGTAAGGGCTGAAGTAGGCCGTGTAGATGTTTTAGTCAATAACGCTGGTATTACCCGTGATAGCGTATTCCGTAAAATGACTCCCGATGCATGGAAAGCTGTTATCGACACCAATCTGAACTCCTTATTCAACGTTACTAAACAAGTCATTGAAGGTATGGTTGAAAACAACTGGGGTCGAATTATCAATATTTCCTCTGTCAATGGTCAAAAAGGGCAGTTTGGTCAATCCAACTATTCAACCGCTAAAGCGGGTCTGCATGGCTTTACGATGGCTTTGGCGCAAGAAGTGGCCACAAAGGGCATCACCGTCAATACCGTTTCACCTGGTTATATCGGTACTGATATGGTTAAAGCCATTCGTGAGGATGTCCTGGAGAAAATTGTGTCTGGTATTCCTGTGAAACGTTTAGGAACTCCTGATGAGATTGCTTCCATTTGCTGCTGGATCGCCTCTGATGATGGTGGTTATGCTACTGGCGCTGATTTCTCATTGAATGGTGGTATTCACACTGGTTAATACTGCAGTGCAGCATTTATAGAATAGTTAGTAAAGCGCAACACAGCTTATTTACCTTTTGTTCAAACTGGAGATAAACTAGGCTGATGTTGCGTTGCAGTATTCAGTAAGGAAAAAAATGGTTGCCCGTACAAAAAGAGTTGGTGAAGACCGTCTCATCAAGAAATATCCGAATCGTCGTCTATACGATACCCAAACTAGCACCTATGTCACTTTGTCTGACATCAAGGGCTTGGTTATGGCCAATGAGGTTTTCAAGGTGATCGATGCTAAGACTGACGAAGATCTCACGCGCAATATTTTGTTACAAATTATTCTGGAAGAAGAGGCTGGTGGCTCACCAGTATTTTCATCCCAAATGCTTTCACAAATCATTCGCTTCTATGGCAACTCCATGCAAGGCTTGATGGGAAATTATCTCGAAAAGACAATGCAGTCGTTTGTTGATATCCATCATAAATTGGGAGATCAATCAAAAGGCCTCGGAGCTGGAAGCACACCAGAGGCTTGGTCACAAATGCTCAACATTCAAAATCCTTTAATGCAAGGTTTGATGGGAAATTACATGGAACAAAGCAAAGATTTGTTTGTAAAAATGCAAGAGCAAATGCAAGGCTCACAAAATCTGTTTGGCAAGTTTCCATTTACTCCACAGCCAAATAAAACCGAAAAAGAATAGTTGTGGCTGGAAAAATTGGTTTTGTATCCTTAGGGTGCCCTAAGGCATTAGTAGACTCTGAGCTTATTCTGACGCAATTAAGTGCTGAAGGCTATGAGACTGCTAAAGATTATTCTGGCGCAGATCTCGTCGTTGTTAATACCTGTGGCTTCATTGATTCTGCCGTAGAAGAAAGTCTTGCTGCAATCGGTGAAGCGCTTGCAGAAAATGGCAAGGTCATCGTTACTGGTTGTTTGGGAGCCAGAAAAAACGCTGATGGTACCGATCTTATTCGAAGCATTCACCCAAAAGTCCTCGCAGTTACAGGCCCCCATGCGACTGCAGAAGTAATGCAGGTGATTCACCTGCACCTCCCTAAGCCACATGACCCCTTTACTGATCTAGTCCCTCCAGCTGGCGTCAAACTCACACCAAAGCACTACGCTTACTTAAAGATCTCAGAAGGCTGTAACCACCGCTGCACGTTTTGTATCATTCCAAGTATGCGTGGTGATCTTGTGTCTAGGCCAATTGGTGAGGTGCTCTTAGAGGCTAAAAGATTATTTGAATCTGGTGTTAAAGAATTGCTAGTGGTCTCTCAGGATACAAGTGCTTACGGAGTAGATATTCAATACCGCACCGGGTTTTGGGATGGGAAGCCAGTCAAAACGCGCATGTTTGATTTAGTAAATGCCTTAAATCAAATTGCACGCGAATATCAAGCTTGGGTGCGACTGCATTATGTCTATCCTTATCCGCATGTAGACGATATCCTGCCTTTGATGGCTGAATTTTCTGAACATGGCTATGGAGTATTACCGTATTTAGATATTCCATTGCAACATGCACATCCTGATGTTCTCAAAAGAATGAAGCGCCCTGCAAGTGGTGAAAAAAATGTAGAGCGCATTTTGGCTTGGAGAGATGCTTGTCCCGACTTGGTTATACGTAGTACTTTTATTGCAGGGTTTCCCGGTGAGACAGAAGATGAATTCGAGTATTTGCTGAACTTCTTAGATGAGGCTCAGATTGATCGCGCTGGTTGCTTTGCTTACTCTCCGGTTGAAGGTGCTACCGCAAACCAGCTAGCGAATCCTGTTCCAGATGCCATTCGTGAAGAACGACGTGCACGTTTTATGAGAAAAGCAGAAGAAATCTCGGTTAAGCGACTTGCTAAAAAAGTAGGCAAACGAATCCAAGTCATCATTGATCGGGTTGATGAATCGGGTGGCATTGGCCGAAGCATTGGGGATGCCCCTGAAATTGATGGTTTGGTAAGGGTTTTACCCCCCAGCAAACCCTCAAAACGTTATCGGGCAGGGGAAATTATCCGGGCAACGGTCATTAGCTCCCAAGGGCATGACCTAATAGCCGAAACTTGACGAATGCAACAAAATTGATAGTTGAATTTCTGATTGAAGTAGATATTTAGTAAAACTCAGCCTAATTTATAGGCCAAGCTAAGGGGATTAATATGAGTCGTGATGTCGTGGTTTTAAGTGCAGTACGTTCCGCAATTGGTACCTTTAATGGTGCCCTCAGTAGCTTTGAGCCTTCAGAGCTCGGCGGAATCGTCATGAAAGAAGCGGTTGCCCGCTCTGGTGTTGATCCAGCACTCATTAATTACGTTACTGTTGGTAATACTATTCCAACAGATAGTCGCTATGCCTATGTAGCTCGTGTAGCTTCAATACAGGCTGGATTGCCAATGGAATCGGTTGCCATGGCCTTAAACCGTTTGTGTAGTTCAGGCTTGCAAGCAATTGTGACAACCGCTCAACAAATCATGCTCGGCGATTGCGACTATGGTATTGGTGGTGGCGTTGAAGTGATGTCACGCGGTATGTACGGCTCACCAGCGATGCGCAGTGGTGCACGGATGGGTGATACCAAAATGCTTGATCTCATGGTTGCCGTCCTAACTGATCCATTCGGTGTTGGACATATGGGTGTCACTGCTGAGAACCTCGTTGAAAAATGGAAGCTCACACGGGAAGACCAAGATGCCCTCGCCGTAGAGTCTCATCGTCGCGCTGCTCATGCAATTAAAGAAGGTCGCTTTAAATCCCAAATCGTGCCAATTACGATTAAGACTCGTAAGGGCGATATCGTTTTTGATACCGATGAGCATTGCAAGCCAGAGACCACGATGGAAACTCTGGGCAAGATGAAGGCTGTGTTCAAGAAAGAAGGCGGCTCAGTGACTGCTGGTAATGCATCTGGCATTAACGATGGTGCGGCATTCTTTGTCTTGGCTGACGCAGAAACTGCGAAGAAAGCCGGTCATAAGCCAATCGCCCGTTTGGTTTCCTACGCTGTGGCTGGCGTTCCGAATCACATCATGGGTGAAGGCCCGATTCCTGCAACCAAGATTGCTTTAGAGCGTGCTGGTTTGAAGTTAGATCAAATGGATGTGATCGAATCTAATGAAGCATTCGCAGCACAAGCATTGGCGGTCACTAAAGGTTTGGGTTTAGATCCAGCAAAAACCAACGTGAACGGTGGAGCAATCGCTTTGGGTCACCCAATTGGTTGTTCTGGAGCAGCTATTGCAACTAAAGCTATCCATGAGCTACATCGTGTCCAAGGTAAATATGCCCTAGTAACAATGTGTATTGGTGGTGGCCAAGGTATTGCGACTATCTTCGAGCGCCTCTAATTCGATAGATTTGAGCAAATATTTACCAGCGATCTCTTGAGTTAAAACTTAAGGGATCAGCAGTAAGGCAGCATCCAAGCCGACTCGGTCAAAAGCCGCGTCGGCTTTTTCTTTAACAACAGGTTTGGCTTTGTATGCCACACTAATGCCTGATCCATTCATCATGATGAGATCGTTGGCACCATCGCCCATGGTGATGGAATTGGCTTTTGAACAACCTAATTTGCGACAAGCATCATCTAGAAAAGCAGCTTTAGCAATCCCATCCACAATATCCCCAAGGACTTTCCCGGTAAGTTTGCCGTTAATAATTTCTAGGGTGTTAGCTTGTGTCTGTTTGAATCCTAGCTGCTCACGTAACTTCTCGGTAAAGAAGGTAAAGCCTCCAGATACTAATAAGGTATATATTCCACGTTGATGCGCGCCAGCTATGAGCTCTGCGGCACCGGGATTAGGTCTGAGTCGTTCTTTATAAACCGCTTCAAGCGAATCTGCAGATATACCCTCAAGAAGCGCTACGCGTCTTCGCAAGCTCTCTTTGAAGTCTTTAATTTCGCCGCGCATCGTTGCTTCCGTAATTTCTGCGACCGCAGCCTTTTTGCCAGTGAAATCGGCAATCTCATCAATACACTCGATATTGATCAAAGTGGAATCCATATCCATTGCCAGAACCCGAATCTTATTTATTTCTAGGTCTGCTCGTAAAAAGCATAAATCAGCATTAAAGCGGCCAGCAATGCTGCGTAATTGTTCTCTTTGAGAAATATCTAAATGCCGATCTGCTTGCCAACGCTCAGAATGGTAAGTGCCGTTGGAGATTTGTCCACCAACGCTCTGTAAGGTGACTCCAAGCTGAATAGCTTGATCTTTTAATTCAAAGACGAGCTTTTCAGAAATAGGCTCTTGAGAAAGGGCTACTAGGGTCTGATAGTTTGGCATGGCTTAATCATACTGGGGAACGATCAATGGGCTTTAGCAGGGCTCAGCACCGCTGATTCGTTGAGTCTACGCAAGATCTGCCGAATAGCGTCTAAGCGTTGCTCTAATTTTTCAAATTCACGGTCTTTTTGTGGCATGACCTTTAACTTATCTTGACCATTCAGTTGTATATGTTTGGAGCTCTGAATTAATTGAATAATTTTAAGTGGGTCAATGGGTGGGTTGGGGATAAATTGAATCTGGATGGATGCGGGGGTCGCATCAATCTTTTTAATTCCAAAACCAGTCATTTCTAGGCGAAGACGATGGGTTTCATAAAACGATTTGGCTTGATCAGGCAAGTCACCAAAACGGTCCACCAGTTCTTCTCGTAAACCCATCAGTTCAGAGAAATCATTCGTTCCCGCAAAACGCTTATATAAAGAAAGCCGTTCATGAACATCAGGGCAGTAATCCTCTGGCAATAGGGCAGGCACTCCCAGGTTGACATCCGTTGTTGCCTGCAGGGGTGATAGCAAATCGGGTTCTTTGCCACTGCGTAGTGCTTTAACTGCTCGATTGAGCATTTCGGTATAAAGCTGAAAACCAATTTCGTGGATCTCGCCCGACTGTTTGTCGCCGAGCACTTCGCCTGCGCCACGTATCTCTAGATCATGCATGGCCAGGTAAAAGCCTGAGCCCAATTCTTCCATTGCTTGAATGGCATTTAAACGCAATTGCGCTTGTTTACTAAGAGCCTCAGGATCAGGTACAAGTAAATAGGCATATGCTTGGTGATGTGAGCGTCCAACCCGGCCTCGTAGCTGATGCAACTGAGCTAATCCGAATTTATCCGCACGGTGCATGATGATGGTGTTGGCCGTGGGTACGTCAATTCCGGTTTCAATAATAGTGGTACACAAGAGAATATTGGTGCGCTGAGAAACAAAATCACGCATCACCGATTCCAGTTCACGTTCATGCATTTGGCCATGAGCAACACTAATGCGTGCCTCTGGAATGAGTTCTTGTAATGCATGCTTACGGTTTTCAATTGTTTCTACTTCATTGTGCAAGAAGTAGACTTGGCCACCACGCTTGATTTCACGAAGAACTGCTTCACGTATTACCCCATCACCTTCACGTCTCACAAATGTTTTTATAGCTAAACGTTTCTGTGGTGCTGTAGCAATGATGGAGAACTCACGCAAGCCTTCCATAGCCATACCCAGCGTTCTTGGGATAGGTGTGGCGGTTAGGGTCAGGATATCGACTTCGGCGCGCAATGCTTTCAAAGCATCTTTCTGCCGCACACCAAAACGATGCTCCTCATCGACAATCACTAATCCTAAGTTAGCAAACTGGGTCTCTTTGGAAAGAAGCTTATGCGTTCCAATAATGATGTCGGCATCGCCCTTGGCGATTGCCTCTAGGGCCGTATTAATTTCTTTAGTAGTTTTGAAGCGCGAGAGTTCGACAATGCGAACCGGCCAATCGGCAAAACGATCTTTCCAGGTAGCAACGTGTTGCTCGGCAAGAAGCGTTGTTGGAGCGAGGATGGCAACTTGTTTGCCGCCCATGACTGCAACAAAGCTAGCTCTGAGTGCGACCTCAGTTTTACCAAAGCCTACATCGCCACATACCAAGCGATCCATCGGGTTGCCGCTCGTCATATCACCAATCACGGCCGCAATCGCATTGGCTTGATCTGGTGTTTCTTCGAAGCCAAAACTTTCGGCAAAAGCAGCGTAATCATGAGCTGAGAATTCAAATGCGTGACCTTTGCGAATCGCTCTGGCAGCGTATAAGCCCAAAAGCTCTGCTGCTGTATCCCGAATCTGCTGAGCTGCTTTGCGTTTCGCTTTGTCCCATTGACCAGAGCCCAGTTGGTGCAATGGTGCTGAATCTGGATCAGAACCTGCGTAACGTGTCACCATTTGCAGTTGCTGCACTGGAACGTAAAGAGTGGCGTCGCGCGCGTATTGGAGGTGTAAGAACTCCTCAAAGATGGGGGCCTCTTTGGGAGCAGCCAAGTTCAACAGTATTAAGCCTTGGTATCGTCCAATGCCATGTTCTGCGTGCACCACTGGATCTCCAATTTTAAGTTCCGAGAGGTCCTTAAATAACATGTCCGGATCAGCTGTTTCAGACCCTTTGCCTTTACGCCTTTGTCTTGCGGTTGTGGTGAATAGTTCGGCTTCCGTCACCAGTACTAAATTCTGTGCAGGCCAAGCGAAGCCATTAAATAGCGGGGCAGTTACGAGGCCAAACGGAGAATCGCTTTTGATAAAGTCGGCAACGGTTTCAAAACCTTCTGGCTTTAATGGATAAAGGGGCTTGCCATCCTGACCAACAACGGCATTACTTTCCTCTAGCAGTTGACGTATCGATTCTTTGCGTCCAGGACTGTCACTGCAAATGAGGATGCGAGTTTTGTCTTGTGCTACCAGTGTGCGCAGACGATTGATCGGGTCTGTATCGCGTCGATGGACGGCAATATCTGGGACTGATAAGAATTGCGCGACCTGATGAGTCTCTTTTTCTAATGCTAAGCGTGCGTGCGGTTTTGCTATTGAAAAGAATTCATCTACATCCAGAAATAATTCTTTGGGAGGAAGAATCGGTCTATCAAGATCATGCTTTAAAAATTCGTAGCGCGAAAGCGTATCTTTCCAAAAACTTTTAATTGTTTCTTCGATATTGCCAGTACTTACTATCCATACAGGGTCACCTGATCTGGGGAAGTAGTCAAATACGCTCGATTGCTCTTCAAAAAACATGGGTAAATAAGACTCAATACCCGCGCTAGGTATGCCTAAATTGGCATCTTTATAAATGGAGCAGCGTGTAGGATCCCCTTCAAAGACTTCGCGCCATCGGCCTCTAAAGGCGGTTCGGGCTGCATCGTTAAAAGGAAATTCATGACCTGGAAGCAGTCGAACTTCTTTGACTGGATATAGACTTCTTTGGGTATCAGGATCAAAAGCTCTGATTTGCTCTATCTCATCTCCAAATAAATCCAGACGATAAGGAAGATTAGAACCCATCGGAAACAAATCGATGAGACCGCCACGGATGCTGTACTCACCAGGACGCATAACAGCGCTAACGGGATCATAGCCAGCCTGTTGAAGCTGCAGTTTTAACGCAGCCTCATTGAGTTTGTCGCCCTGCCTAAAGAAAAAAGTATGGCCAGATAAAAAATTGGGTGGTCCTAGTCTTTGCAATGCGGTTGTAACAGGCACTAAGACAATGTCGCAACTACCATTTAGTAATTCATAAAGCGTAGCTAAGCGTTCAGAGACTAGGTCTTGATGCGGGGAAAAATGGTCGTACGGAAGAATCTCCCAGTCTGGCAATAGGCGGGTTTTTAATTGAGGTCCAAAAGCGGGGATTTCTTCTAGAAGGCGTTGGGCCTCTTGAGCTTGTGCGCAAAAGATCACCATGACGGAAAAATCGTTGCGATAGCGTAACGCTGTTTGTGCTATGAGGGCGGCATCTGCGGAACCCACTAGGCCTGAAAAGGTAAAGCGCTGCCCAGCCCGCGGTGCAGGTATGGGGGGTACTAGATTTAATGCATCAGACATCTGTGCTCATTATAGAATCAGGCATGGGCTCAGGAAATCAAACCACCAAAAAATGTCATGCTTTGTTGCCAACGGCTGGCACCGGATCTCGTCTTGGTGGTGAGTTGCCGAAGCAGTTCCAGCAGTTGGCTGGCAAGCCGATGCTGGCTTACGCTTTGGAAGCTTTTATAAATTCACCCCAAATTGAGTCGATCTGGGTTGGGGTAGCGCCCGGTTTTATCGATAACCCCATATTGAAGAGTCTCGCTACTGGAGATAAGCCAATTCATTTTCTACCTACTGGTGGAACTACACGTCAAGAGACCGTCAAAAATACTCTTGGCGCTTTATTAAAGGCTGGCATTTCAGCGGATGACTGGGTCTTGGTGCATGATGCTGCAAGGCCTGGGATTACACCCGCCTTAATCCAACAATTGATTGACTCAGTGCAAGGATCACCTTCAGGGGGTTTGTTGGCGATTCCCTTGGCTGATACCTTGAAACAGGCAGATCTGGATTCTGTGATTGCTGGTAATGTACCTCACTCAGAAAAAACGATTCCACGTGAACATTTGTGGTTGGCTCAAACACCACAAATGTTTGGACTAAAGAATTTACACGCCGCCTTGGAAGATGCGATTCGACTAGAGGCGGATGTTACCGATGAGGCAAGCGCAATGGAATTGGCTGGAGCAAAGCCGATGTTAATTGAAGGCGCAACGCGAAACTTCAAGGTGACTCATCCAGCCGATTGGGAATTAATGCAATTGCTTCTTAAATCTAGCGCTAAATAAATGAAGAACCCTATATGACGCAAAGTAACCCCCACATTCCGCAATTCCGTATTGGTCAAGGTTACGATGTACATGCTTTGGTGGTCGACCGTAAGCTTATTTTGGGCGGCGTGCATGTGCCTTATGAAAAGGGCTTATTAGGTCATTCGGATGCTGATGTGCTGTTGCACGCGCTAACAGATGCCTTGTTGGGTGCTGCAGGATTGAACGATATTGGGCAGTTATTCCCCGATACTGATCCTGAATTTAAGGGTATGGATAGTCGGATCTTATTGAGAGCAGCACTGCAAAAGGTACAGGCGGCGGGTTTTCAGATTGGAAACGTAGACGCCACCATCATTTGCCAAAAACCGAAATTAGCTGATTTCTTGCCTGAAATGGTGCGCAATATTGCGGCTGATTTGGCTGTTACCCCAAGCCATGTGAACCTGAAGGCCAAAACCAATGAATCCTTGGGGCACCTGGGGCGGGGTGAGGGCGTGGCCGTTCACGCTGTGGCTTTGCTCTACAAGGCCTAAAAGAAGCTCTAAAAGCCCAAGCATTGTAGAATTACGGTCTTTAGAGTGAAGTCTTAAGCTCGGCAGTGTTTGCGGATATCGCGAGGATGGCGAAATTGGTAGACGCACCAGGTTTAGGTCCTGACGCCAGAAATGGTGTGGGGGTTCGAGTCCCCCTCCTCGCACCACAAGATTGCTACTTGGCTTGGACTTCACATACCCTGATTTCAATTAAGAGACGAGAATGGCTGTGCAGATAGAAAATTTAGGTTCGTTAGACCGCAAAATGACTTTGGAATTCGCTCGTGCCGATTTGGTAAAAGCGCGTGAAGCCCGTTTAGCTCAAGTTGGCAAGACCATGAAAGTGGCTGGTTTTCGCCCAGGCAAAGTGCCGAAGAATATGGTTGAGAAGCAGTACGGCATGCAAGTCGATTTTGAGCTTCAATTCGACAAAGCCTCTGAATTGTTTTACGAGTTGAGCAAAAAAGAAGGGATCGCGCTAGCTGGCCAACCCCGTCTTGAGCCAAAGAGTGAACTCGACGCAGACATGATTGTTTTTGATGCATTCTTTGAAGTACTCCCTGAAGTAAAGATTGGCGACTTATCACAAGCTGAAGTGACTAAGTACAGTACAGATATTGGCGAAGCAGAAATTGACCGCGCATTAGAGGTACTGCGTAAGCAGCAAGTTCATTACCATCCACGCGGCGAAGCCGGTGCCCATGGTGATGGCGGCTCGAATACTGCAGCCCAAAGTGGCGATCAAGTTGTGATTGATTTCGTTGGCAAGATCGATGGCGTAGAGTTTACTGGGGGTAAGGCAGAAAACTTTGAGTATGTTTTGGGTGAGGGTCGTATGTTGCCTGAATTCGAAGCAGCTACCTTAGGTCTTAAACCAGGCGAGAGCAAATCATTCCCCTTAAGCTTTCCAGCTGACTACCACGGCAAAGATGTGGCTGGCAAAACAGCGGAGTTCACTATCACTGTTAAATCAGTGAACTGGGGGCATTTGCCAGCAGTTGATGATGCGTTCGCATTATCGATGGGTGTTACTGAAGGTGTTGCAAAAATGCGCGAAGAAGTAAAAGAAAACTTAGTTCGCGAAGTGAAGCGTCGCATTACATCTTTATTGAAAAATGAAGTGATGGAAAAGCTCAATACATTGTGCGAACTTGATGTTCCTAAATCTTTAGTTGCATCTGAACAAGAGCGAATGGTTGAAGGTGCCCGTCAAGATTTGATGCAGCGCGGTGTTCCGAATGCAAAAGACGCACCAATTCCTGCAGAATTGTTTGCCGAACAAGCTAATAAGCGCGTTCGTTTAGGTTTGATTTTGAGTGAGTTGGTGAAAAAGCACAACCTGGCTGTTACTGCCGATCAAATCAAGGCAGAAATCGATGAGCAAGCTGCGACCTACGAAGATCCGAAAGAAGTAGTCCGTTGGTTCTATAGCAACCCAAGCCGCCTTAAAGATATCGAAAACTTAGTGCTGGAAGATAATGTGATCAAACATTTCACATCACTTGCCAAAGTAAGCGATAAGGCGATAAGCTTTGAAGAGCTAAGCAAGCTAAACTAAGTCTAAGCAGCTATCAATCTACCTAAAGAGGACCTTCATCAATGAACCAGAACCATTTTCAGTCTGAAAACATAGAGCCTAGAGGCTTGGGTTTGGTTCCAATGGTGATTGAAACCTCTGGACGAGGTGAGCGCGCTTACGACATTTATTCCCGTCTATTAAGAGAACGTGTTGTTTTCTTAGTTGGAGAGGTCAATGATCAAACAGCCAATTTGGTGATTGCTCAGTTGTTGTTCCTCGAAAGCGAGAATCCAGATAAAGAAATCTCTCTTTATATCAATTCACCTGGCGGCTCAGTATCTGCAGGCTTAGCAATTTATGACACCATGCAATTCATTAAGCCGCATGTCAGTACTTTATGTATGGGTATGGCTGCTAGTATGGGCGCATTCTTATTGTGCGCAGGTGAAAAAGGGAAGCGTTATGCGCTACCAAATTCACGCGTCATGATTCATCAGCCTTTGGGTGGAGCGCGTGGTCAAGCTTCGGATATCGAAATTCAGGCGCGCGAAATTCTTTATTTGCGTGAACGTCTCAATAAAATCTTGGCAGACCGCACTGGCCAGTCCATTGAAACTATTGCTAAAGACACTGATCGCGATAACTTTATGTCAGCAGAGCAGGCTCGTGATTACGGCCTGATCGACAAAGTAATCGATAAGCGTCCCTAAATAATCATTACTAAGTCCATATCTTGAGCGATTCAAATACCCCTAATTCATCTGACAAAGTTCTATATTGCTCTTTCTGTGGAAAAAGCCAGCATGAGGTGAGAAAGCTGATCGCTGGGCCATCGGTGTTTATTTGTGATGAATGTATTGATCTTTGTACTGACATCATTCAAGAAGAAATTGCGAAGTTGCCGAAGGAAGAGGGCGATGATGCTTTACCAACACCGCATGAGATCAGAGAAAACCTGGATCAGTATGTGATTGGTCAAGACCATGCTAAGAAGACTCTAGCGGTTGCTGTATATAACCATTACAAGCGCCTGCAATATTTACCAAAGCCTAAAAAAGAAAAGCTGGATAAAGATGGCAAGCCAGTTGAAGCTGCCGTCAAAAAAGAATCAAAGCTACCTGCTAAGGCAATGGTTGATGGTGTGGAGTTGGCAAAGAGCAATATTTTATTGATTGGGCCGACTGGTTCAGGCAAAACGCTTTTAGCGCAAACACTGGCAAGGATGTTGGATGTGCCATTCGTGATGGCAGATGCAACAACATTAACTGAAGCCGGTTATGTTGGTGAAGATGTAGAAAACATTATTCAAAAGTTGCTACAAGCGTGTGACTACAACGTAGAAAAAGCGCAGCGGGGTATTGTCTACATCGATGAGATTGATAAAATTTCACGTAAGTCTGATAACCCTTCAATCACTCGCGATGTCTCTGGTGAGGGTGTCCAACAGGCCTTACTGAAGTTGGTAGAGGGCACTATGGCCTCTGTTCCACCCCAAGGCGGACGAAAGCACCCAAATCAAGATTTCTTGCAGGTGGATACCACGAATATTTTGTTCATTTGTGGTGGTGCTTTTGATGGTCTTGAAAAAGTCATTCAGCAACGTACCGCGAAGACTGGTATTGGTTTTAATGCAACTGTTCCCGGTAAAGATGATCGTGGAGTAAGTGATCTCTTGATCGAAGTCGAGCCAGAGGATTTAATTAAGTTCGGATTGATTCCTGAATTAATTGGCCGTTTACCGGTTGTAGCAACGCTTGCGCAGTTGGATGAGGAAGCACTCATTCAGATCCTTACTGAACCTAAAAATGCCCTAGTGAAGCAGTATCAAGCCTTGCTGACTATGGAAGGTGCTGAGTTAGAAGTCAGAATTGCTGCTTTATCTGCTATTGCCAAGAAAGCGATTGCCCGTAAAACCGGCGCTCGTGGCCTCAGATCTATCCTTGAAGGCTCTTTAATGGACGTCATGTATGACTTACCGTCCTTGAAGAATGTACAGAAGGTAGTAATCGATGAAAGTAGCATTGGAGAGGGTGGAAAACCGTTGCTAGTCTATAAACAAGATCCAGAACAGGCAGATTTAAGCAAAAAAGCCTAATTTGTCAGGGTTTTCGCTATTTATGGGGCATATTTGCCCCTTTTTTGCACTTTTTCCCCTTGAATTTTCCAAAGAGCTACCCATATAGGTAGTATGCTACTCAAGAATAATGTCTGTATTTAGTGGCTATCGCTTCTAATAACACTAGATAAAGACACTTGAGGAATGATTACTTTGGAGGAATTGCCCTATGCCTGGCCACTTATTACTACCCTCTGAACCGATTCAACTACCTTTACTCCCATTACGGGATGTAGTTGTGTTCCCTCATATGGTGATCCCTTTATTTGTGGGACGCCCTAAGTCTATTAAAGCCCTAGAAGCTGCCATGGAGACAGGCAAAAATGTCCTTTTAGTGGCCCAAAAAACAGCTGCTAAGGATGAGCCTGGCATTGAAGATCTTTATGAAGTTGGCTGCATTGCCAATATTTTGCAAATGCTCAAGCTTCCTGATGGCACAGTTAAGGTGTTAGTTGAAGGTGTCCAGCGAGCTGAAGTTAGCCAAATTGAAGACAGCATGGGCTACTTCAATTGCGAAGCTACGCCTACTGCGTTGAATGCTATTGATGCGCACGAAACCGAAGCCCTGCGTCGCGCTATCATGGCTCAGTTTGATCAATACGTAAAACTCAATAAAAAAGTTCCGCAAGAAATTTTGTCATCACTTGGTGGCATTGATGACCCAAGCCGTTTAGCTGATACCATCTGCGCCCATTTACCAGTAAAGCTTGAGCAGAAACAACGTTTATTGGAAATGACGGATGTCGTTCAGCGACTTGAAAGTCTTTTGGCTGATCTCGAAAGTGAAATTGATATTTTGCAAGTTGAAAAACGTATTCGGGGTCGTGTAAAGCGCCAGATGGAGAAGAGTCAGCGCGAGTACTACCTGAACGAACAAGTGAAAGCTATTCAGAAAGAATTGGGTGAAGGCGAAGAGGGGGCTGATCTCGAAGAGCTTGAGAAACGGATCAAAGCAGCACGCATGCCTAAAGAAGCTTTGAAAAAGGCCGAGTCCGAGCTGAAGAAATTAAAGTTGATGTCACCAATGTCTGCTGAAGCTACGGTCATCCGCAATTTTATTGATACCTTAGTAAACCTTCCCTGGAAGAAAAAAACCAAGATTAATAATGACCTTACCAATGCTGAAAAAGTATTGGACGAAGATCATTTCGGTTTAGACAAAGTTAAAGAGCGCATTCTGGAATATCTTGCGGTTCAGCAACGCGTTGATCGTGTGAAGGCGCCAATTCTCTGTCTGGTAGGCCCTCCCGGAGTTGGTAAAACTTCATTAGGGCAATCTATTGCTCGCGCTACGAATAGAAAATTTGTGCGCATGGCGTTAGGTGGTGTACGTGATGAATCTGAGATTCGCGGTCATCGCCGTACTTATATTGGCTCGATGCCTGGCAAGATTTTGTCTAGTCTTACCAAGGTGGGTGTGCGTAATCCATTATTCCTATTAGATGAAGTGGATAAGATGGGCATGGACTTCCGGGGAGATCCAGCGAGTGCATTATTGGAGGTTTTGGACCCAGAGCAAAACCATACATTCCAGGACCACTATGTAGAAGTGGACTTTGATCTATCAGATGTCATGTTTGTGGCTACCTCCAACTCTTTAAATATTCCGGGGCCATTGTTGGATCGTCTGGAAATTATTCGCTTGGCCGGTTATACAGAAGATGAGAAGACCAGTATTGCGATGAATTATTTAATTCCTAAGCAAATCAAAAACAATGGTTTGAAAAAAGATGAGCTCAAGATTGAAGAGAGCGCTGTACGCGGAATGATTCGTTATTACACACGTGAAGCGGGCGTACGTTCTTTAGAAAGAGAGATTAGTAAGATTTGCCGTAAGGTAGTCAAACTCTTGCTCTTGAAAAAAGAGGCTGCACCGATTGTAGTTAATGATGAAAACCTTGAGAAATTCCTCTCAGTGCGGATGTATGACTTTGGTTTAGCCGCCAAAGAAAACCAAGTGGGTCAAGTTACTGGCCTAGCTTGGACTGAAGTTGGCGGTGATCTCCTCACTATTGAAGCCGCAGTAATGCCCGGTAAAGGCGTCATTACACGCACAGGCTCTATTGGCGATGTGATGAAAGAGTCGGTTGAAGCTGCTCGTACGGTTGTCCGCTCAAGATCAAAACGTCTAGGTATTACTGATGAGGCATTTGAGAAGAAGGATATTCATATTCACTTCCCAGATGGTGCGACGCCAAAAGATGGTCCTTCGGCTGGTATTGCAATTACCACCGCTTTGGTTTCTGTATTTACTGGCATCCCCATTCGCTCTGATGTTGCTATGACCGGTGAAATCACTTTGCGTGGCGAAGTTCTGCCGATTGGTGGCTTGAAAGAAAAACTGCTAGCTGCTCACCGTGGTGGCATTAAGCTGGCCTTGATTCCTGAAGAGAACGTAAAAGATTTAATTGATATTCCGGATAACGTTAAGAATGCCATTGAGATTATTCCAGTTCGATGGATTGATAAGGTTCTTGAACTTGCGTTGGAGAGAATGCCAGAAGCTTTGCCAGACCCAACTCCTGAAGAGCTTGCTAAAAAAGCGGCCGAAGCGAGTAAAGCTAATGAGAAGCTATCTTCTGGAGAGGTTCTCAAGCACTGAATGTAGAGGGTTTTTTCGTCTTTTCTACCTGCTCGTTTGGGACAGATTGGACGGAAAACACTCGTATTCTAGGTACCTGGGTTACAATTCCACCTGTAATATTTTTGGGGCGCTTAGCTCAGTTGGTAGAGCGTCTGCCTTACACGCAGAATGTCGGCGGTTCGAACCCGTCAGCGCCCACCAAAATTATTTACTCCCGCCTTTCAGGCATTCCAACCCCAAATTTCCTCTGCCTAGTACACTTGTATCAATAACTTATTTATACATTCATCACTAGCGACCTAATTCATGTTTGATATTGTCCGTAAGCACCAAAAGATTCTTCAGCTCGTATTGATGCTGTTCATTGTTCCGTCCTTTGCGATGTTTGGTATTTCTAGCTATTCTAGTTTTATGGATAAAGAGACTGATTTGGTAAAGGTCAATGGAAAGGCCATCTCCGAACAAGAAGTAGATAACGCTGCCAAGCGCCAAGCCGAGCGTGTCGGTGGTAATGTGCAGATTGCCCAAAGTTTGCAATTTAGACAGGCAATTTTGAATGAGTTACTACAACAGCGCATCTTAGGATTTGCTGTTTCCAATCTACGCCTGCAAGTAGGTAAAGAAGAGCTGGTTAAAAGCCTGCAAAATATTCCACAAATTCGAGCGCTTTATAAGCCTGATGGCAGCTTTGATGATGCTCGCTTTAAACAACTCTTGGCAGGCAATGGTATGAATGAAGAGCAGTTTTATGCTGGCCAAGCCTTTGATCTCAAAATCGGACAACTCGTTAATTCAGTTGCGCGCACAGAACTTGCAAGCCCTAAGCTCTCCGAAATCGTTTCTACACTCTATGAAACGGAACGCCAAGTACAGACATTGCAGTTTGATGCAAAAAGTTATCTGTCTAAGGTCAATCCTAGTCAGGAAGAGCTGCAAGCTTTTTATAGCGCCAATGCGAAACTGTTTGAAAGTCCTGAGTACATCGATGTGGAATACATCGTACTCAAAGCCGATCCGAAGGAAGACGCAAAAGTATTCAATGAGAAGGCAGATCAGTTTGCAAATCTCACTTACGATCAAGCTGATAGCTTAAAACCTGCCGCGGATAAATTAAAGCTCAACATACAAAGTCAAAAGGGTATGACCCGCTCCGGCCCAGCTGGAGTATCGCGCGATCATCCATTGGCTAACCCTAAAGTTGCACAAGCACTCTTTGGGGATGATGCTGTAAAAAATAAACGCAATATTGAGACGGTTCAGACTTCACCTGGTGTATTTGTATCCGCGCGCGTAGTAGTTTTCCATCCAGCGCAGACTTTGCCATTTGCAGATGTCGCTGCTGAAGTAAGGCGCCAGGTAAGTCAACGTGCTGCCGAAAAGATGGCTGTAGCAGCTGCCACACAGCGTTATGCGTCACTAGAAAAAGATCCAAAGAATGCTGGTGGTTTTGCTAGCCCTATTTGGGTTTCGCGTAATAAGCCTGCTAACCTTCTTGGCGGAGCTCTTGATGACGTGATGTCTGTTAATCCCGATAAATTGCCTGCTTATATTTCTGTGGCTAATCCGGGCACTGGCACTACGATTTACCGTGTCGATCAGGTACGTCAACCAAGCACGACTGATGCCAAAGTACATCAAGCCCAGGCACAACAAATTCAAGCATTAGCGGCTCAATCCGAGTTTGCTGGTTTTATGGCTTACTGGCGTGATTCTGCAAAAGTAAAGGTCATCAACCCGCTAAAGGCAACATCTAACAGCGCCGGCAGTTAATTCGCTGGGTTACTTTTGAGTATTGACTGATATGGGGCCATTGCGCCCCATACGTTTTTATAGAGCTGGTACTGGGCTTTATCATTCGGATGAATATTATCGGCTTGAAAGAGACTTGGATTGCTTGCTACACCAGCCATAAAAAAAGGTAACAACTCAACGTCTTCCTGAGATGCAAGCTTTGCATATACCTCTTTAAATTGCTTTGTATATTCTTGGCCATAGTTGGGAGGTATTTGGATTCCAAATAGCAAGACCTTTGCCCCGGATTTTTTACTCAGTTGAATCATTTTGCGTAGATTTTTTTCTGTTTCCTTAACTGATAAGCCACGTAAGGCATCGTTTGCGCCAAGTTCTAGCAAGATGATCCCTGGCTTCTTTTGATTAAGTAGATTTGGTAATCGGATCAATCCACCAGAACTGGTTTCACCACTGATGCTGGCATTAAAGACTGTCCAAGGACTACCTTGCTTTAGAAGTTGCTCCTCAAGAAGTTTCACCCAACCAGTTCCTCGTGGAAGCCCATATTCTGCAGAGAGGCTGTCACCCATTACCAAAATGACCTGATTTGAACTGGCCAATGCGGCAAAGGAGATTAACAGGCAAAATAGGCTTATTACAATTGCTTTTACAGACATCAAGGTCGACCAATTATTGTGTTTCATCTCTTACATTACCTTGCGGCTCATGGGTATCAATCTCTATGAGTACTTCAGTCAACGTTCTTAGCGCCAATCATTTAGGAAAGCGTGTTGCAACCAGTGATGGCACATTGACCATTTTGCACGACATTTGCTTTGATATATACCAGGGAGAAAGTGTTGCAATTACTGGCTCATCTGGATCGGGTAAGAGCACCTTACTGGGACTTTTAGCTGGCTTGGATTTACCCAGCTCTGGAAACGTCACTTTAATGGGGCAAGATCTCAGTAGCTTAGATGAGGATGGCCGAGCCAAATTAAGGGCTTTACAGGTTGGCTTTGTATTTCAGTCATTCCAGTTATTGCCGCATTTAACAGCCCTTGAAAACGTGATGTTGCCGGCAGAACTGAATGGCATGAAAAATGCCAAAGATATTGCCCAAGCTTGGCTCGAGCGGGTTGGATTGGCTGAGCGCTTTCAGCACTTTCCTAAAACACTTTCCGGGGGGGAGCAGCAACGGGTGGCATTAGCTAGAGCTTTTATCACCCAGCCCGCAATCTTATTTGCTGATGAGCCTACCGGTAGTCTTGATGAAAGCAGTGGAAATCGGGTCATTGAGCTCCTTTTTGAGCTCAATAATGCAAATCAATCTACCCTGATCTTGGTTACCCATGATCCAGCCTTGGCCAGTAGGTGTCAACGCCAAATACACCTTCAAGGTGGCCGCTTGCTGTAGGCAAAACCTTATAATCTAGGGATGTCTTTTTTCCACTTTTTGCCCGGCGCAGATGCGCTGTCCTCCTTCCGTCAACAACGACTTTTAGCTTCTTTAGCGGCCCAAGGTATTGAGCTTGAGTCAATTGAGGCCCAATATCTCCACTTCATTTGGTCTGATGTGGAATTCAGTTTCGCAAACAAGGAAATTCTGCAGAGTCTGTTGACCTATGGTGAGCCTTTTGTTTCCAGTCTTAAGGAAGGTAAATCTTGGTTTGGTAAAACGGATAGTGAAGAACAGGTAGCCATCGTCATTCCTCGTCTAGGCACAGTTTCTCCATGGGCTAGTAAAGCAACAGATATTGCGCGCCAGTGTGGTTTGGATGTCTTGCGGATTGAACGCGGTGTCCAGTTTGCATGGAAAAGCAAAAAAACATTGAGCGCAGAACAAAAGCAGCTTGTGCTCGCAGCCATTCACGATCGCATGACTGAGGCTGTAATTGAATCAATTGAAGGCGCGAATGCGCTCTATCAAACCCTAGGTGATCGTCCATTAAGTCGCATACCGGTATTGAGTCAAGGTAGGGCTGCTTTAGATGCGGCTAACCAAGAGCTCGGCCTGGCTTTATCTGATGATGAAGTGGCTTATCTGACCGAAAATTTTATTCGCTTGGAGCGTAATCCAAGTGATGTTGAACTGATTATGTTTGCTCAGGCCAATAGCGAGCACTGTCGCCACAAAATCTTCAATTCGAGCTGGACGATTGATGGTGATGATCAGGAGCGCTCCTTGTTTGCAATGATTCGCAACACACATCAGCTGCAGCCAGCAGGTACGATCATTGCCTATTCTGATAACTCCGCTGTCATGGTGGGTTGCCAATCAGAGACTTGGGTTCCTCAAGGTAAAGATCATCGCTACGAAAAAGATACCCGCCTGGTTCATACCTTAATGAAGGTCGAAACCCATAATCATCCAACTGCGATTGCACCATTCCCTGGGGCTTCTACAGGCGCTGGTGGCGAGATTCGTGATGAAGGTGCAACTGGGGTAGGGGGACGTCCTAAAGCGGGTCTCACTGGCTTCTCCGTCTCCAACCTTAACATCCCCGGAACAGATCTTCCATGGGAGAGTGAGAAATACGGTAAACCAGAGCGGATAGCCACTCCATTACAAATCATGATTGATGGCCCATTGGGTGGAGCAGCTTTCAACAACGAATTCGGGCGACCAATTTTGGGCGGCTACTTCCGAGTCTTCGAGCAAACTTTAGATGGCACAAGACGCGGTTATCACAAGCCCATCATGATTGCCGGTGGTATTGGCAGTATCGACTCAATCCACACTGAGAAAAAAGCAATTCAATCTGGTCATTTATTGATTCAGTTAGGCGGTCCTGGTATGCGTATTGGTATGGGTGGCGCAACGGGTAGTTCTGTTGCTACCGGAACCAATACGGCAGATCTAGACTTTGACTCCGTCCAGCGCGGTAACCCAGAAATGGAGCGCCGTGCACAAGAGGTCATCAATGCTTGCTGTGCCATGGGTGTAGATAACCCTATTGTCTCGATTCATGACGTAGGTGCCGGCGGTTTATCCAATGCATTTCCTGAGCTTGCTGATGGCGCTGGCTTAGGTGCCAAATTTAAATTACGTAGCGTTCCCCTCGAAGAAAGTGGCATGAGCCCGGCTGAAATTTGGTGTAACGAATCTCAGGAACGATATGTACTGGCAATTGAATCCAAAGACTTAGAGCTATTTAAATCCCTGTGTGAACGTGAGCGTTGCCCATTTGCAGTCGTGGGTGAGGCTACAGCAGAACGTCAATTACAGTTGAGTGATTCTAAGCAGATTGCTGGATCGGATGAATCCTTGCCAATCGATATGCCGATGGAAGTGCTATTAGGTAAACCTCCTCGCATGCATCGTGATGTGCAGCGAGTTGATCAGCATTTTAATGAACTCAATGTTACCGATACTGAGTTAGCACAATCCATTGCCTGGGTTTTGCAACAACCTACAGTAGCGAGCAAGTCTTTCCTGATAACGATTGGCGATAGGACTGTTGGCGGTTTAAATGCGCGCGATCAATTCGTGGGCCCATGGCAAGTACCAGTGGCAGATTGTGCGGTCACCCTGATGGATTACAAAGGGTATCGTGGTGAAGTGATGTCTATGGGTGAAAGAACGCCTGTAGCAGTGATTGATGCTCCAGCAGCGGCTCGTATGGCAGTGGGTGAGGCTATTACTAATTTATTAGCAGCAGATATTCGCAGCCTTGAGGATGTGAAATTATCCGCCAACTGGATGGCTGCTTGTGGCGCCCCAGGCGAGGATGCAAAGCTCTACGACTCAGTAAAAGCAGTTGGCATGGATTTATGTCCTGCGCTCGGAATTTCGATTCCCGTTGGAAAAGATTCTTTATCCATGGCGACATCATGGCAAGACGGTATTCAAGCCAAGAAAGTGGTTGCACCTGTTTCATTAATTATTTCAGCATTTGCTTCAGTTCAAGACGTTCGCAAAACCTTGACTCCCTTATTGAAGCTTAAGACTCAAGATGGAGCTACGCTGGATACTGAGCTGATCCTCATTGACCTTGGTCGAGGCAAAAACCGCATGGCAGGTAGCATCCTGGCACAAGTTTTAAATCAATCTGGCAAAACTGCTCCTAACCTTGATCATCCAGAAGATTTGAAGAATTTAGTAGCAGCAATCATTGAGTTACGTAAAGCAGGCCAAGTGTTGGCTTATCACGATCGCTCGGATGGTGGCTTATTAGCTTGTGTGGCTGAGATGGCATTTGCATCCCACTGCGGCATCTCGATTAATGTCGACATGATTGCTGTAGATGTAGGGCAAGAGCCTGACCATGGCGACGCCAAGAACTGGGCTCAGCAAGTTTCTGGTCGGCGTCACGAGCAAACCATGCGTGCCTTATTTAATGAAGAACTTGGTGCAGTGATTCAGGTTCGTAGAGAAGACCGCGATACTGTCTTTGCAGTTCTACGTAAGTTAAACCTTAGCGCATTTAGTCATGTGATTGGTAAACCCAATACCAATGGACGTATTGAAATTTGGCGTGATGCCAAAAATGTCTTTGCAGAACCGCGTGAAGTTTTGCAGAAGATGTGGACTAATACTAGCTATCAAATTGCACGCTTGCGCGATAACCCTGTCTGTGCTGACAGTGAGTTTGCTCTGTTAGATAACTTGACAGACTCTGGCATGTCACCAAAGCTCACCTTCGATATATCTGAAGATATTACCGCTCCATTTATTCAAAAGAATGCTAGACCTAAAGTGGCGATTTTACGTGAGCAGGGCGTAAATTCCCATGTAGAAATGGCTTACGCTGTCAACTTGGCAGGCTTTGATAGTTATGACGTTCATATGTCGGACCTTCTGAGTGGCAAGGCCAAGTTAGATGATTTCCGGGGCTTAATTGCTTGCGGTGGATTTAGTTACGGGGATGTATTGGGTGCTGGTGAGGGTTGGGCTAAAACAATTCTCTTTAATCAGCAATTGCGTGATCAGTTTTCTGCATTCTTTAATCGCCAAGAAAGTTTTGCCTTAGGCGTGTGCAATGGTTGCCAAATGATGAGCAATCTCTCCGAAATTATTCCGGGAGCGCAAACATGGCCAAAATTTACTCGTAATCTATCCGAGCAATACGAGGCGCGCTTGGTAATGGCTGAAGTTCTTCCTTCGTCCTCTATCTTTACTCAAGGTATGGAAGGCAGTCAATTGCCAATTGCAATTGCCCATGGCGAAGGCTTTGCCAACTTTAGTCAGCAAGGAAATTTAGAGCAATTACAAAAGCAGGGTTTAGCTACGCTTCGCTTTGTTGATCATCAAGGTAACCCGACTGAAATCTATCCAATGAATCCAAATGGTTCGCCAGGTGGTTTAACGGGTGTAACTACACCGGATGGACGTTTTACTGTCATGATGCCTCACCCAGAGCGGGTATTCAGAGCCGCGCAGATGAGCTGGTGCCCACCTGAGTGGCTAGATACACCAGATGGTGCTAGTCCATGGTTGCGTTTGTTCCGTAATGCACGCCTTTGGGCGAAATAATCCCTAAGTTATCTGTGTTGATGGAGCCCGTCACCTTTTCAGAAAGCGGAGGTATTCGCTATCTGCATTTTGGTAGTGAGTTAATTCAGGGAGCAATGCGTATTCGCGATCCCAATGAAATCTACCTAGAGTACAACCAACAAATGATGGCATGGCTCCTTTTCTTAGAGTCTAAACCTGGTATGCGCGTCGCTCAGCTTGGCTTGGGCACTGGTGCGCTCACTAAATTTACTCATCTTCATTGCCCTGCAGTTAAATCCACTGTGGTTGAGTTAAATCCTTCAGTAATTGTTGCTGCTAGAAGTATGTTTTCAATGCCGGATGATGATCGCAGATTAGAAACCTTGCAGACAGATGCTAAGATTTTTGTACAAAGCACTAAGTATCAAAATCTGTTTGATGCGATTCAAGTGGATTTATATGATGCTATTTGTGATGGACCGGCCGCCAGTACTTTAGAGTTTTATAAAGGCTGTTACCAGATTCTAAAAGCTCCAGGCGTGATGACCGTCAATCTCTTTTCACGTCATAAGAGCTTTGAGGTCAATCTGCATAATATTTGTGATGCATTTGATAACCGCGTTCTACTGTTTCCGGAATCTCACGACTGCAATGTAGTCGTAATTGGCTTCAAGGGGCCTAAATTAGAGGCAGAATGGAAAGATGTCTCTAGTCGGGCAAAACTCATTAAAGAGAAGACCGATTTACCAACCAATAAATGGGTATCTGGTATCAGCCATGAAAATGCTCGTCAAGAATTAAAGCTAGCCATTTAATCTAATGAGAGATAATAAAAAAGGCGATCAACTGATCGCCTTTTTACTTACTAATCATATCCCAAGATACGATTAGCGGTACTTATACAGTGACCGTATCAGCTACATCACTAAATGACTTCAGCTTATCAAAGCTCATGTATTTATAAACTTCACCAGCTTTAGCGTCAAGCGCCTTCACTTGTTCCAAATACTCAGCAGGAGTCGGCAGGCGCCCCAGGAGGGCAGCAACAGAAGCGAGTTCAGCAGAAGCCAAATACACGCGGGTATCAATACCTAAGCGGTTCGGGAAGTTACGTGTCGAGGTAGATACTGCAGTTGAGCCCTTACGGATTTGCGCTTGATTACCCATACAGAGTGAACAGCCTGGGCTTTCCATGCGAGCCCCTGTCGCACCCAAAATACCGTAGTAGCCTTCTTCCATTAACACCATGGCGTCCATCTTGGTTGGAGGGGCTATCCATAAACGGGTTGGCATATCTTTCTTACCTTGTAATACTTGACCAGCTGCACGGAAGTGCCCAATGTTCGTCATGCAAGAACCAATAAAGACTTCATCAATCTTATCGCCTGCAACTTCAGACAATATTTTCACATCATCTGGGTCATTAGGGCATGCCAAAATTGGTTCCTTGATTTCATCGACATTGATTTCGATAATTTCTGCATAGTCTGCATTTGCATCAGCTTTGAGAAGTTGTGGGTTTGCAATCCATGCTTCCATTGCTTTGATACGACGACCAAGAGTGCGTTTGTCTTCGTAACCATTAGCAATCATCCACTTCATTAAAGTGATATTCGATTGCATGTACTCGATGATGGGTTCTTTATTCAGGTGAACAGTACAGCCACCGGCAGAACGCTCTGCGGATGCATCGGATAATTCAAAAGCTTGTTCAACCTTTAGGTCAGGCAAACCTTCGATTTCTAAAATGCGTCCAGAAAAAATATTCTTCTTATTTTGCTTTTCAACAGTCAAGAGACCTTTTTTGATGGCATACAAAGGAATTGCATTAACCAAGTCACGCAATGTGATGCCGGGCTGCATTTTGCCTTTAAAGCGAACCAATACAGATTCAGGCATATCTAAAGGCATGACACCGGTTGCTGCTGCAAAGGCAACCAAGCCGGAACCAGCAGGGAAGGAGATGCCAATTGGGAAGCGTGTATGACTATCGCCACCGGTACCGCAGGTATCAGGCAACAGCAAGCGGTTTAACCAGCTGTGAATCACACCATCACCTGGGCGCAATGCGACACCGCCGCGATTGGTCATAAATGGGGGTAATTCGTGTTGAGTACGAATATCCACTGGCTTTGGATATGCAGAGGTGTGGCAGAACGACTGCATCACTAAATCTGCAGAAAAGCCCAGGCAAGCCAAGTCTTTCAGTTCATCACGCGTCATTGGGCCAGTAGTATCTTGTGACCCTACGGTAGTCATGTGTGGCTCACAGTAAGTACCAGGGCGTACACCTTGACCTTCGGGTAAGCCACATGCGCGTCCGACCATCTTTTGAGCCAAGCTGAAACCTTTTTTGTTATCGGTAGGATTAACAGGTAGGCGGAACTCGGTAGAAGCAGGTAAACCTAATGCTGCACGAGCTTTAGCAGTCAATCCGCGGCCAATAATCAATGGGATACGGCCACCAGCACGTACTTCATCCAAAATAACTGGTGATTTTAGTGAGAAGCTGGTGATCTCACTACCATTTTTAAATACTTTTCCTTCGTAGGGGCGCAATTCAATTTCATCGCCCATATTCATTTGGGAAACATCTAATTCAATTGGCAATGCCCCTGAATCTTCCATTGTGTTGAAAAAGATCGGAGCAATGTTGGTACCGAGACAAACACCGCCAAAGCGTTTATTTGGAACGAATGGAATATCTTGACCAGTCCACCACAATACCGAGTTGGTAGCAGACTTACGTGATGAGCCAGTTCCTACAACGTCACCAACGTAAGCAATTTGGTTACCTTTTTTCTGGAGGGCATCGATTTGTTTCATCGGACCGCGGACACCAGACTCATCAGGCTCAATACCAGGGCGTGGATTCTTGAGCATGATGGTTGCATGCAATGGAATATCTGGGCGACTCCAGGCATCAGGAGCAGGTGAGAGATCATCGGTATTGGTTTCGCCAGTAACTTTGAAAACAGTCAGCTTCATGCTTTCTGGAACAGCAGGGCGACTTGTAAACCATTCAGCATCAGCCCAGCTCTTCATTACTGCTTTAGCATTGGCATTGCCTTTTTCTGCTAACTCTTGAACATCGTTGAAGTAGTCAAACATCAAGAGTGTTTTCTTAAGGGCTTCGGCAGCAGCTGAACCACATTCGGCATCCGTTAAAAGTTCTACTAAGGGTTTGATGTTGTAACCGCCAAGCATAGTGCCCAATAACTCAGTGGCACGAATACGAGAAATTAAAGGGGATTTTTCTGTGCCCTTTGCAATAGTGTCTAAAAATTCTGCTTTTACTTTGGCCGCTTCGTCTACACCTGCAGGTACGCGATTGGTAATGAGTTCAAGCAGCTCTGCATCTTTTCCGGCTGGAGGGCTTTTTAGCAATTTCACTAATTCAGCGGTTTGATCCTTGGTTAATGGCAGGGCTGGAATACCAAGAGCTGCGCGTTCTGCAACGAGGGCGTTGTAGGCTTCTAACATTGTGTTTCCTATGAGGTAAAAGTGATCAACAGAAAGGCCAAACGGGAATTTTCACCCGATTATGTAAATTATAGTTACTAATTTAAGTCTTATATAAGAGTTTAAACCCTAAAATTTCGTCAAAATCCTTGAAAATCAGTGAAATACCCCGTTTTTTATAGAAATGAGGGGCTTAAAGACCAAATTGAGGAATAAAAACTAAATCACCTGTTCTTCCTTTAAGGCCCAAACCAGAGCTACCACCCAACCTATTAAAGACCAGCCCAAAAAGAGATTTATAGCAAAAATAGCCCCTGTATTGGCACGTTTCTTATTAAATGCAATGGCAAATGGCAGGAAATAGAAAAGCGATAGGAGGGTAATGAGAATCGCAAATAGGAGGCGCATATATAGGAATTGGGGCTAAAAAAGTTCAATATTGAAGGATATGCAATAGGTATAACTGATTTTGAAATTTACTAGAAATTGGCGGCTATCGTTATAATTACTTTTTCCAACAGAGCATAAGCGATGACCAAATACGTTTTTGTCACTGGTGGTGTGGTTTCTTCCTTAGGGAAAGGAATCGCAGCTGCCTCGCTTGCCGCGATTCTCGAATCCCGCGGCCTGAAAGTCACCCTCCTAAAATTAGACCCTTATATCAACGTTGACCCGGGCACAATGAGCCCTCTGCAGCATGGCGAGGTTTTTGTTACTGAAGACGGTGCGGAAACAGATTTAGATTTAGGCCACTATGAGCGCTTCGTATCGGCAAAGATGCGCAAAAGCAATAACTTCACTACAGGTCAGATTTATGAATCTGTCATTAGTAAAGAGCGTCGCGGGGAATATCTAGGAAAGACTGTTCAAGTTATTCCACATATTACGAATGAAATTCAGGCTTTTGTTGAGCGTGGTGCTAAAGCTAGCCATGACGGTCATGCAGATGTTGCTATTTGCGAAATCGGCGGAACCGTTGGCGATATTGAATCACTCCCATTCTTAGAGGCCGCAAGGCAGATGAGCTTGCGTTTACCGCTACATAGCTGCGCCTTTGTCCATTTGACCTTGGTGCCTTATATCAGCAGTGCCGGCGAGCTGAAGACTAAGCCAACACAGCATTCTGTCCAGAAATTACGTGAGATTGGCATCATGCCAACGGTATTGTTATGCCGAGCTGATCGTCCTATTCCGGAAGATGAGCGCGCTAAGATTTCTCTGTTCTCCAATGTGCGTGAAGAGGCTGTGATCTCGGTGTGGGATGTAGATACGATTTACAAAATACCAGAAATGCTCCATGCCCAAGGTATGGACGATTTGATCTGCCGTGAGTTGGAAATCAAAGCGAAGCCGGCGGACCTTTCTGTATGGGCTAATTTAGTTTATGAGATGGCTAATCCCCAACATGAAGTCACTATTGGTATGGTCGGCAAGTATGTAGAGCTAACAGAATCTTATAAGTCCTTAATCGAAGCCTTGCGTCATGCCGGTATCCATACACACACTCGTGTCAATATCAATTACATCGATTCAGAAGTAATTGAAAAGGATGGTATCGATTGTTTGAAAACATTGGATGCCATTTTGGTACCAGGCGGCTTTGGTAAGCGTGGAACCGAGGGCAAGATTTCTGCGATTCGCTATGCTCGTGAAAATAATGTGCCTTATTTAGGAATTTGTTTGGGTATGCAGTTAGCGGTTATTGAGTTTGCACGTCATGTAGCCAATATTTCCAAGGCAAACAGCACTGAGTTTGATCAGCAGACTGAATATCCGGTAGTTGCGTTGATTACTGAATGGCTTGATCGGGAAGGTCGCGTAGAAATACGTACGAATAATTCTGATCTTGGTGGAACGATGCGCTTGGGATCACAGCGTTGCCCTGTAAAACCAGGAACAATGGCTCATCGTATATATGGTGCTGAAGTGAATGAGCGTCATCGCCATCGCTATGAGGTCAATAACACTTATGTACCAAAACTAGAGAATTCTGGTTTGATCATTTCAGCCAGAACTCCTAATGAGGAACTGCCTGAGATGATGGAGCTACCTCAAGCGATGCACCCTTGGTTTTTTGGTGTTCAATTTCATCCAGAGTTCACATCAACACCTCGAGATGGTCATCCCCTGTTCTCATCGTTCATCACTGCAGCGCTGACGCATCAAAACACCGCCTTGAAGCAGGTCGCTTAAGAGGATTTATGAGTACATTCAAACTGTGTGGTTTCGACGTTGGCCTAGATCAGCGCTTCTTTCTGATTGCTGGTCCATGTGTCATCGAGTCTGAGCAATCTGCAATTGATATTGCTGGTCAGTTAAAAGAAATTACTACAGCTCTGAAGATCCCCTTTATCTACAAGTCTTCATTTGATAAAGCCAATCGCTCTTCGGGAACGTCCTTCCGTGGCCTTGGCATGGAGAAGGGCTTGGAAATCCTGGCTAAAGTAAAAAAAGAAGTTGGTGTTCCAGTTCTGACCGATATTCATGACATTAGCGAGATTAAAGCGGTTGCTAAAGTGGTAGACGTGCTTCAGACCCCTGCATTTTTGTGTCGGCAAACGGATTTCATTCGTGCCTGCGCTCAGAGTGGTAAGCCAGTGAATTTTAAAAAAGGTCAATTCCTTTCGCCACACGAGATGCTTAATGTGATTGAGAAAGCGCGCGCTGCTGCGAAAGAAATGAATCTTCCAGATCAGTTTATGGTTTGTGAGCGTGGCGCTTCATTTGGATATAACAATTTGGTTTCTGACATGCGCAGTCTTGCCATTTTGCGTGAATCAAACGCACCTGTTGTTTTTGATGCCACCCATTCTGTTCAACTGCCTGGCGGGCAGGGCAATGCCAGCGGTGGTCAACGAGAATTTGTACCGGTATTAGCTCGTGCCGCAGTGGCCGTTGGTATTAGTGGACTGTTTATGGAGACTCATCCAGATCCTGCTAAGGCTCTTTCTGATGGTCCTAATGCAGTCCCGCTAGATCGCATGAAAGAATTACTCGAATCACTTGTAGCGATTGATTCCGTTGTAAAGGCATCTGATCAATTTTTAGAGAACAGTTTCAAGTCATAGTTGTTTAATCAACCCAATTTCATATTGTTTTAAGGAGAAGGTGCATGAGCGCCATTGTTGACATCATCGGTAGAGAAGTTCTAGATTCGCGCGGTAATCCAACAGTAGAGTGTGATGTATTACTCGAGTCTGGTGTGATGGGTCGCGCTGCAGTTCCTTCTGGCGCTTCCACTGGGTCGCGTGAGGCAATTGAATTGCGTGATGGCGATCAGTCCCGCTACCTGGGTAAAGGCGTTCTTAAAGCAGTTCAGAATATCAACGTTGAAATTGCAGAAACTATTCTTGGTTTAGATGCCAGTGAACAGGCCTTTTTAGACCATACGCTGATTGAGCTAGACGGCACCCATAACAAAGCACGTCTAGGGGCTAATGCAACCTTGGCAGTGTCTATGGCTGTTGCAAGAGCTGCTGCTGAAGAAGCTGGCCTGCCTTTGTATCGTTATTTTGGTGGCTCAGGTGGTATGCAATTACCAGTACCCATGATGAATATCGTAAATGGCGGTGCTCACGCTAACAACAGTTTAGATATTCAAGAATTTATGATCATGCCAGTGGGCGCAGAAAACTTTCGTGATGCACTGCGTTGTGGCGCAGAAATCTTCCATGAGCTAAAGAAAATCATTGGCGCCCAAGGTATGCCTACTACGGTAGGGGATGAAGGGGGTTTTGCGCCTAACTTCAAGAGTAATCAAGAGTGCTTACAAACGATTATGAAGGCCATCGAAGGTGCTGGATACCAAGCGGGCGAAGATGTCTTGTTGGCCTTAGATTGTGCTGCTAGTGAGTTCTACAAAGACAGCAAATACCATTTGTCTGGTGAAGGCCTACAGCTAAGCTCAAGTGAGTTCTCGGACTACCTTGGTAATTTAGCTGATCAATTTCCCATTGTTTCTATTGAAGACGGTATGCATGAAAGTGATTGGGATGGCTGGGTTGATATTACCCAGAAACTGGGCAAGAAAATTCAACTGGTTGGTGACGACCTTTTTGTTACCAATACGCGCATATTGAAAGAAGGCATCGAGAAGGGGGTTGCAAACTCCATACTCATTAAGATCAATCAGATCGGCACCTTGACTGAAACTTTTGCAGCAATTGAGATGGCTAAGCGCGCAAACTACACTGCCGTTATCTCTCATCGCTCTGGTGAAACTGAAGACAGTACTATCGCTGATATTGCCGTTGGTACTAATGCAGGCCAAATCAAAACCGGCTCACTGTCACGTTCAGATCGTATTGCTAAGTACAACCAACTTTTACGCATTGAGGAAGATTTGGGTGATGTGGCTACTTACCCAGGGAAATCTGTTTTCTATAATCTCAAACGCTAATCCACTGCATTCCAATTAGCTTATGCGTATAGTCATCTACTCCATGTTGGTATTGCTCATTGCAATTCAATACCCACTTTGGTTAGGTAAGGGTGGATGGCTCAAGGTTTACGAAATGGAAAAACAAGTAGAGCTTCAAGAGGCTAAAAATAGCCTCTTAGCCTTACGCAATGCCAAGTTAGCGGGGGATGTAAAAGATTTAAAAGATGGGACGCGAGCAATCGAAGAACGCGCCAGAGCGGAGCATGGCTTGATTAAAGAGGGTGAATTCTTTGTTCAAATCCTGCCTGCTGATAAATCCACTACTGCATCTGGCGATGTGGGTCTCAAACCTATCCCTAAACAATAGACATTGAGCAATAGACTATAAGTAGTTTAGTGTCCGCTGGATGGAGGCCTTGTAGCATCACTCAATAAATCCGTTTTAAATACCTGCAAACAATCTACTGCATCAAATCGGTAGGGTTTTGCACAAAATTCACAAAACGTTTCAACTACACCCTGTTCTGCCAGAATACTTTGCACTTCTTGTTCACCCAGCATTCTTAATACATCAGCAACCTTGTTGCGTGAGCAGCGGCAAGAGAAACGAATAGGTCGGGCCGGAAAGCTGCGCACACCATTTTCTGTAGATTCCTCTAAAAATAGACGTCTTAAGATTGTTTCCGGTGGAAGTGTTAATAGCTCTTCATTGGTGATGGTTTCACCCAAGGTCTGAATGCGCGTCCATCCTTCTGCCGCAGCTTGGGGATCGAGATGGGCATGACCACCTGAGTCTGGCAAGCGTTGTAAAAGTAATCCACCAATATGGGTGTCATTGGAAGTTAGCCAAATACGAGTATCTAGCTGTTCGGAATTTTGCATATATAAACCGATTGCTTCAGCAGCGCTAGTAACCGGCTTCATGATGCCGTTATGGAGCTCCTGAAGGGCAACAATTCCCTGGTAGGGGGGCTGTCCTGGCTCGCGATCTGACGGATCTAAGGTAATGACCAATCTGCCACTCTGGGAAGCATCTAAGAGCTCTCCTAGGCTAGCATCGGCTGAAATTTCTGAAGGCTCTACAGAAAGCTTAACAGTGGCTCTCATGGATAAGTCTGACTTGCACTCCACAACGAGAAGCTGAATAGGACCCTTGCTTTGGGCCTGGATAATTAGGGTGCCGTCAAACTTGAGACTGGCACTTAAAAGCGTGGCTGCACCCACAAAGTCACCTAGGATGCGGCGTACGGCAGGAGGGTCGTCACGACGCTCTAAAACAGCCTGCCAGGCCGTGCTAATCGATACTATTTCTCCGCGTACTGGGGCGCCATCACATATAAATACTAGTAATTCATTCATAGTTCAAAGTATCCACGTTTTTCAACTTTGCCGTCAATTTGCCTGACCTGAGATAATGTCATTTATGCATATTCGTACACGTTTCGCCCCTAGTCCCACGGGCTTCATTCATTTGGGTAATCTCCGCAGCGCTCTGTATCCATGGGCATTTGCACGACACAATCAAGGTGACTTCATTCTGCGCATTGAAGATACCGATCTTGAGCGTTCCTCACAAGAAGCAGTCGATGTCATTATTGAAGGAATGTCATGGCTTGGGCTCGATTTAGATGAAGGGCCCATTTATCAAATGCAACGTATTGATCGCTATCGTGAAGTGCTTAAACAAATGGTAGATGCAGGGCTTGCTTACCCTTGTTATATGAGTGAAGAAGAGTTGAATAAGCTTCGTGATCAACAAATGGCGAACAAAGAAAAGCCACGATATAACGGCCTATGGCGCCCCGAACCTGGAAAGATATTGCCAACTATTCCAGATGGAGTGTTACCGGTTATTCGGTTTAAGAATCCCATCGGGGGATCCGTGATTTGGGAAGATGCTGTTAAAGGTCAAATTGAGATCAGTAATGATGAGCTAGATGATTTAGTCATTGCACGTCCCGATGGCACTCCTACATACAATTTCTGCGTGGTTGTTGATGACTTAGATATGAAGATTACGCACGTAATACGAGGGGATGATCACGTCAACAATACGCCAAGACAAATCAATATCATGCAGGCGCTTGGGGGAACTCCGCCTGTTTATGCCCATCTCCCAACCGTTCTAAATGATGCTGGTGAAAAGATGAGTAAGCGCAACGGCGCTATGAGCGTTCGTGATTATCAAAAAGCAGGGTACTTGCCAGAGGCAATCTTGAATTACTTGGCACGCTTAGGCTGGTCTCATGGTGATGCTGAAATATTTACTAAAGAGCAGTTTGTTGATTGGTTCGATTTAGACAGCTTGGGCCGTTCACCAGCTCAACACAACCCAGAAAAATTGCTCTGGTTAAACCATCAATATATTCAGAATGAGGATGTAAGCAAATTGGCAGAAGCAACTAAACCATTTGCACATCAATTGGGTATCGATACTGAGAGTGGGCCCAACTTTGTTCAGGTTGTTGGGCTATTAAAAGACCGAGCAAATACCTTGATTGAAATTGCTGAAGGTGCGAAGTTATTCTATTCACCAGCACCAAGGCATAGTGCTGAACAAATTGCTGCCAATATTCCAGCAGCGGTAGTTCCAGCATTAAAAGACCTCATTGAAGCGCTGAAGAATTCAGAGCCAACTAAAGAGGCTTATGGCGCCACTTTTAAACAGGTACTAGCCAAGCATCAACTCAAAATGCCCGCATTAGCGATGCCTGTACGTTATGCTTTATTTGCCACAACACAGACCCCAGCGATTGATTCAGTGTTGGTCGTATTGGGTAAGGATGAGGCTATCCATAGGCTCTCGAAGGTAGTCTTATAAGCAATTTGCGCAGTTGCACAAAAATAGGCTAAAATCTTGGATTGTTTTGAGTGTCTTGCGGCTTTATTGTGGGATTTCGGGGGTATAGCTCAGCTGGGAGAGCGCTTGCATGGCATGCAAGAGGTCAGCGGTTCGATCCCGCTTATCTCCACCAAGCATTTAAAATAGCGGTAATTTGTTGTAGTCCAGGTCCCCATCGTCTAGAGGCCTAGGACATCACCCTTTCACGGTGAGTACGGGGGTTCGAATCCCCCTGGGGACGCCAGCTTTCTGGTTGCAGTATTGGTTGTAAAAAGTCTTACTCGATTTATTTGGAGCGGTAGTTCAGTTGGTTAGAATATCGGCCTGTCACGCCGAGGGTCGCGGGTTCGAGTCCCGTCCGCTCCGCCAAATTTAGAGGTATTGCAAGTGTGTGCAGTGATGCAATATTCTTGTTACCTGCAGCTTTACTAAAGCCATCCTCTGGGGTGGCTTTTTTATTTCCATGAAAATATAAAAGCCCTCCTTAGAGGGCTCTTATATTTGGACTAAAAAGAATTATTTCTTTTTAGGAGAGGTAATCGATGCTGCCATTGCATCGTAGTAAATAACCTTCACTTGCTCGCCAACATTCACATCGGCTAGCAAGGCTGGGTTCTTCACCATCACAGTAGTGACTTTACCACTTGGCCCTTTAACAGAAACCAATTTCTTTTCACGATCTACTGCAACAATATCAGCAATAATGGTTGTCTTATTGGCAATCGTTTCAGATGGCTTCTCATTCGCCTTAGATTTGGTAACGGTGTTCGTTTCTACTTTGCTACGGATGCCGTCACTCTTCGTTTTGATGAGCTCAATAGCCACAGCTAACTCATAAGATACATTGACCCGATCCCCTTTTTTAATCTGATCAAAATTGGTAATATCAGGGCCAGCTACAAATTTAGACTCACCCTCTTTATTTTTAAAAGTAATGGTGCGAGTTTTTTTGTCAATTTTGACCACTTCACCCTCGTAAAGCTGGTAACGGTTATCGACTGCAGCTGCATCAATTACCATTGGCTTAGTGGGGCTAGGATTGGCAGGCTGTGCCTGAGCCATTACAACTGTTGAGCTGGCCAAGAGGGCTACAAGAGCTAAATGAATGGGTGTGAATTTCATATTCGTTATTTTCCTTGTTATTAAATACTGCCTAATAAGATATTAGCTCACTTTTATCATTTATTAGCCTACGGGAAGGGTCTGCAACCACTCAAGACCAAAGACCGCTTCTTTGTTAAGATCTTCTACTGACTACCTAACCCCAAGAAGGGTCTGAAATGCCTCAATTTGCAGCCAACCTAACCATGCTTTATAACGAAGTGCCTTTTTTAGAGCGCTTTGAGCTAGCCGCTAATTCAGGGTTTAAGGCGGTCGAATTCTTATTTCCGTACGCCTATGAAGCTGTAGAAATCAAAAATAAACTAGAGCAGAATCAGTTAAAGCTGGTCCTCCACAATCTTCCGGCTGGAGATTGGGATGCGGGTGATCGGGGAATCGCTTGTAACCCAGACCGGGTAGAGGAGTTTCGTGCTGGCGTTGCAAAAGCAATTGAATATGCCAAAGTTTTAGGCGTTCCTCAACTGAACTGCTTGGCAGGAAAGATGCCACCAGGAATAAGCGAACAGTTATTGCATGACACCTTTGTGGCAAATCTTCAGTTTGCAGCCGCGGTATTAAAAAAATCACAACTCAAGCTGTTAATTGAACCGATCAATACCTTTGATATTCCAGGATTCTTTTTATCTACAACGCAACAGGCTTTGGATATCTTAAGCGAGGTTGACGCTGACAATCTGTTTGTTCAATATGACATCTATCATGCGCAGCGTATGGAAGGCGAATTATCGAATACCATTGAAAAGAATCTTTCTAAAATTGCGCATATTCAGTTGGCCGATAATCCCGGTCGCAATGAGCCTGGTACCGGTGAGATTAATTACCCGCATTTGTTCAAGCTGCTTGATCGCATTGGATATCAAGGTTGGATAGGGTGCGAATATAAACCCGCCACTACAACCGATGCTGGTTTGTCATGGATTCAGAAGCTGAACTAATAATAAATACGAATAAACAAACGGAGATTAAATGAGTCAGAATTTAAAACTAGGATTTGTTGGCCTTGGCATCATGGGTGGCCCAATGGCTGGGCATCTTGTAAATGCAGGTCATGAGGTGTTTATCACTACTCGTAGCAAAATTCCAACTGAGCTTGCTTCATCAACAGCGATTCAGTGTGGTAGTCCTTGTGAGGTAGCAGAGAAAGCAGACATGATTTTCATCATGGTCCCCGATACGCCTGACGTTGAGAAAGTATTGTTTGGGGAAAATGGCATAGCGGCAGGTTTATCTAAAGGCAAAGTAGTTGTGGATATGAGTTCAATCTCACCGATTGCCACCAAAGAGTTTGCTAAAAAAATCAATGCGTTGGGTTCTGACTATCTTGATGCCCCCGTTTCTGGGGGTGAAGTAGGGGCAAAAAATGCAACCCTATCGATTATGGTTGGTGGCGATGAGAGTGTATTCGAAAGAGTAAAACCAGTATTTGAGTTAATGGGTAAAAATATCAACTTGGTAGGCGCAAATGGTGATGGGCAAACTGCTAAAGTAGCAAACCAAATTATTGTGGCGCTGAATATTGAAGCAGTTGCTGAAGCTTTATTGTTTGCTGCGAAGGCCGGTGCGGATCCTGCTAAGGTTCGTCAAGCCCTCATGGGTGGTTTTGCTAGCTCGAAAATTCTGGAAGTGCATGGTGAGCGGATGGTGAAGCGTACATTCGACCCTGGTTTTAGGATCGAACTGCATCAAAAGGATTTAAATCTCGCCTTAAATAGCGCTCGAGCTTTGGGTGTATCCCTGCCCAACACGGCTACTGCTCAAGAATTGTTTAACTCCTGTTCTGCACATGGTGGCAAAGCATGGGACCACTCAGCAATGGTTAAAGCTCTAGAAAAGCTAGCAAACTTCGAAATTGGTCAAAAACCATAAAGAATTTATCCATGTCTTCAACCTTATTAGTCTATTTACATGGTTTTAGATCTTCACCAAGATCAAGTAAAGCATTCATGACTGGAGAGGCTATTAAAGCGCTATCAACGGTAGAGCATTCTATTGAGTGGTATTGCCCACAATTATTGGCTTCCCCAAAGGAAAGTATGGACATGGTCACGCAGTACATTGATCAGTCTGATGCGGATCGTATTGTGGTGATCGGTTCTTCGCTCGGCGGTTTTTATACCAACTATTTGGCAGAAAAGTATGGGTGTCAGGCAGTCGCCTTAAATCCTGCGGTCAGAGCTGCTAGAGAACTTGCCCCTCATGTGGGCATGATGACTGCTTACGATAGTGAAGAACCATTTGATTTCCGCCCTGAATATATTGATGAACTCAAGACCCTTCAAGTTGAGGGGATTTCTAATCCAGCTCGTTATTTCTTAATTGCCGCTAAAGGTGATGAATTATTAGACTGGAAGGAAATGGTCGAGTTCTATAAAGGTGCTAAACAGTTAGTTTTAGAGGGAAGCGATCATGGTATTGCCGACTATGCCGACCATTTGCCACAAGTTCTGGAGTTTATATCCCCTAGATGATTGATTGGCACAAACTTCTTCTGTAAGATGGTTTAAACGATCGATGGCGGTGCCGAGGTCTAGAAAGGAGAGTTTGTGCTGAGCATCTTGAAATTAGACGCTGGTGGAATTCCCCAGGGTTGGGTAAACGCTGAAGAAGCGACAAAACATTATGCCGATAACAGCGTCTTATGGACGCTTGGTGACCCCATCATGAGAATGCGTGGCGGCATCTCCAAGGCTAGCGGTATTCAGTCGGTCATAGAATTGCATTCCATCATTGCTATTAAAGGTAGCGCAAAAATTAATTTATTTGATGTGGTGCCGGTAATTACAAAACATAAACTCTTTAAACGTGACCGCGGGCTTTGCGCCTACTGTAGTGATGTTATTCATGAAAACCAAGCAGAAGCAGAACACATTATTCCAAATAGTCGTGGCGGCAAATATTCCTGGATGAATTTAGTAATCTCCTGTAGACCCTGTAATCAGCGTAAAGGTAACCGGACTCCTGAGCAGGCTGGCATGGGTCTTCTTTATGCACCTTATTTACCCAGTCTTTATGAAGATATGATCCTCAAGGGGCGCAATATTCTTGCTGACCAAATGGATTTTCTAGCTGCGAATTTGCCCAAAAATAGCCGCTTACTTGAGGCCTCTCTCTGAACTTGGAATTTCAGCAGTCCGAGGACGGTAGTTTTACGCGCAAAAAATCCCTGTGGATTATTGTTATTGCATTGACCTTGTCTTTGCTCGGACATCTCTTCCTATTTTTCGGAATCCCCTTTTTATCATTTGGTTCATCAGAAGATATACCCGATGAATTGATTATTCGCACAGAATTAAAAGCAGAGCCCCCCAAAAAAATTCAAATGGCAAAGGCACCTAAGAAAAAAATAAGGGAGCAAGATTCTCCTTCTTCCAAAGTTGACGATAGCAAAGGACTGAATTCAGGAGAGCAGGGTGGCCTGGCAGATCAACAAGGAGTCGCATTTAGACTTCCAGAGTCAGGAATCATTTACTACGACGCTTATGTTGACGGGCAAAAATACCAAACCGGAGAAATTGACTGGATAGTTGAAGGCAATAGCTATCGACTGCATATCAATATTCCGTACGCATTCGTGGGCCCCTTTGTTTTTGAATCTAGGGGATTTGTAGATGCTTATGGCATGGCGCCTACGATTTATTGGACCCAGCGAGGCACTAAACCCCCACGTTATTCCCGTTTTGATAGAGATGCAAAGGGAGGAGGGCAGATGTTTTTTTCAGAGAAGCCTGAATTTACACCGTCCTTACTTCCCGGCACCCAAGATCGCTTCAGTTTGATGTTTCAGTTTGCCGCCCTCTTAAATGGTGATAGCAAGATAGATGAAGCTGGCACTATTCGTGCGTTACCGGTAGTCGATTACAACACTCTAGAAATGTGGCAATTTAAGAGTTATGGTGAAACCGTTTCTGAGGATATTCCGAGTTTAGGTAAGTCCGTAAATCGCCATTACGCTTTGATGCAACGTGAGAATGATCCCTACAAACGCCAAGTAGATATCTGGCTGGCTAAAGATTTAGAGTGGTTGCCTGGCCGTATTCGTTCGCGCGAAGCCAATGGCAGAACTCTTGAACTTATTTTTAAGCAAAAAGCGCCATTACCATCTTCAATGACAGTTAATTAGTATTCTGTGAGGCATCCTTGCTAGGTCCTTGAATGTAATTGACTGATAGTAAGGAGCACATCATTGAGTACAAAGCTGCGCCTGACATCGAGACAGAAAATATTCCTGAAAACGAAATGATGATTGGAAGGATTCTCCATTTTTCGCTTAAGTCGTACTTTCCAAAACCTACTGTCGTATACATTTCCCCAGCAAAGTAAAAGGTCTGCGGGTCAGTGGGAAATACTCTTAAAGCAACGCATATATAAGCCCAAGCGACAATTTCAGCCAAGTGACTCATGATGACCAACATGATGGCTACGAAATAGGAGAGAAAGCTCGCAGCAAAAATGTGTTTTCTAGTCATCAAGCGATCCATATAATGAAATGCGCCAGCGATTCCAAGCACGGCGATCCCATGGACCGCAAGCATTCCACATGCAAATATTAAAATGCTCCATATCTGACTGTTGCCCATGTCCACATTGATTTCTTGAAACAATGTAGAAAAGCTTGGTAGATTTGCGTTACGTAAAAGGTCTAAGATCGGCATAGTTTTCTAAATCAATTTAAAAGGGCGCCATTCCCTGGTGAGAATGCTCCAATGGTAAGTGGGTTTATTTCTTAGGGGGTCCTGCAAACGTAGATATCAGCAAACTATAGAGAGCTGCACCTGATATCGCCACAGCAAAAAGACCTGAAAATGAGATCAAGATCGGCAGCATACGGAATTCTGGCCCAAGTTTATACAAGGGGTCGTTATGGTCTAAGTTGGTATACATTTCGCCTGCAAAATAGAAGGTTTTGATGACACCAGGAAAGACGTTTACGGCAACCATGGCGTAGGTCCATACGAATATATCTATCAGATGGCTAAACAATATCAACAAAACGACCGTGAAATAGAACAGAGTATCTAAAGCTTTTGTCTTTGAACCACTGTATCTTTGATGAATTTCATTGAAGCAAGCCATGATAAAAAGGATCAGGACCCCATGTATCAATACAACCAATACCGACACGACAGCCATTAAATGAATTTCATAGTCTGATAAGTTACTGATGATTTCATTAAAAACATCAATAACACTGGGCAGGGAGTCGAGGTACATAGGCATTGAATTAGCTTGGCATCGGTTATATTTAGGGGTTCTATATCTTATTTGACATAATAATGATTATACGCAGATAGCTTATCTCAGGATTTAGGCTGTTTCAGCTTTAAAGGCCCTGGATATGGTTGTTTATAAACCTTTTGCCAGCGTGCTCGTAGGCCCTCACTAATCCAAGGCATCTCATAAATATCTGCAATATCAATAGCACTTAACCCATTGGTGTTGCGTAATTGGATATCTGCGCCTTTATCTAATAGGAGTTTAATCAGCTGCTCATTGCCTGATTGAACAGCCATCATCAACGGAGTTGTATTACCTGGACTCGGGCTATCTACAAGGGCTCCATTCGTGACCAAAAATTGAGCAACCTCAAGATTTCCTTTGCTACACGCGTAATGTAACGGCGTCCAGCCTATATGGTTCACCATAGCCTTTTTTTGCAGAACCAAGGTCTTTACAAGCGTTAAATCGCCGTCAATTGACGCAATCATCAATGGTGTTTCACCATATTTATTGGATAGATCTACATCAGTGCGCTTGTCATTAATGAGGAGCTCGGTCACTTTAGTGGATTTATCCTTAATTGCTAAATTAAGCATTGGATTGCCCTTGGCATCGACTGTATTTGGGCTGATACCTTTCGATAACAGCAGGGTAACCACAGCAATATCGTCAAATTTAGCTGCTTTAGCAAAATCGTTAACCTGATCATCTGTTTGCGCAAATGCTGGGGAACTAAGCATTGCTAGGAAGATGAAAGTAAGAGAAATTATCTTAAAGCAATGAATCATGAAGTAGTTCTATCTATTTGAAAACAATCATAAAAATTATTAGAAGTTACTCTGGCAAGCTCGTCAACCGGAAGCCCCTTTAGATCAGCGATAAATTCACCTACCTTGGCTACCCATGCGGGCTCATTTATCTTGCCCCGAAAAGGAATCGGCGCTAAATAGGGAGAATCGGTTTCTATGAGCATTCTTTCTAAAGGCACCCTTTTACAGGTTTCTTGCAATTCTGTCGCGCTTTTAAAGGTAACGATGCCTGAAAAGGAGATATAAAAGCCCATATCCATAGCGGCTTTAGCCACGTCATAGCTTTCAGTAAAGCAGTGCATTACCCCGCCAATACGTTCAGCGCCCTCCTCTTTTAAGATCTGGATGGTATCTACAGAAGCCGAACGAGTATGGATGATTAAGGGCTTCTGCGAGGCAATTGAGGCTCGAATATGGGTTCTAAAGCGCTCCCGCTGCCACTCCATCGATTCATAGCTACGATCACCCATGCGATAGTAATCTAGGCCAGTTTCACCGATGGCAATGATTTTGGAATGCTTTAAAGCCGTATCTACTAAAAAGTCAAAACTTGGCTCGGGAGTGTCTTCATAGTCTGGGTGCACACCTACGGAAGCATACAAATGGGGATGATCTTGGGCGAGTTTTAAAACATTGGGAAAGTCAGGCAAATCAACCGAAACGCAGAGTGCATTGCTTACCTTAGCCAATTGCATATTCGCCAGCACTTCAGGCAGACGAGATTGAAATTCAGGGAAATCGAGGTGGCAATGGGAGTCTATAAACATGACTCGTTATTTTAGTCTGCCTCGAGCTTTATTAACCTTCAAAAACTTGCTGGTATTGGGAAAGTAAGGCCTCGAGCTGTATACGACTAGCTAATGGATGATTCTCATGGCGACGTGCCTGAACCAAGGATTTCCAAAAGTGATGTAGTTTGGGGGTGCGCGCAGATTGAGCTAATCCCATCAGCGTTGTCAAATGCTTTGGGTAATAACGGGGATTGCCGCCTTGTAAGACTGCTTGTAAATCTGAGGTCCAGCGCTGCATTGCTGCGAGTAGAAATGAATATTGCGCCTTATGGGTTTTTTCAGCAGTATCCAACCAGTTGATGCGGCCCCCTTGTGACATTGATTGCAGTAGATAACGGGATGCTTGAATAGCGATGGTTAATTCATCCTTTTCGTCTTTATTATTCCGGGCAATTACAGAATTGAGAACCGAATAAGGCGCACCACCCTGCTCGTCATAAATGGATGAAATGTCAGCATCGCTGACTTTAAGCCCGGGGATCTGGGATAACTGGTTGTGCAGCCAGCTTAAGCCCAGCATACGATCTGGGCGTGGAGCAGTGAGTAAACGACAACGCGAGCGAATAGTGGGCAAAACTCGATCAACCCGGTCCGCTAACAAAATAAAAATAGTATTCGCTGGAGGTTCTTCGAGGGATTTCAACAAAGTGTTAGCAGCATCAGAGCGCAGCATTTCCAAAGGATAAATCAATATGATGCGATTACCGCCACGATGAGACCCAATAGAGAGGCTTTCAATAGCGCTTCTAGTTTCCTCAATGGAAATATTTTTCTTCTCTTTCTTTTCACTGGCCTCACCATCGGCGTCATCACGCGCTGCTTTGCCCTTTCTGGGGGCCTCATCAGTTTCGTAATCAGCACGCGGCAAGAGTTTTCGATGTGTCTCAGGAACAAGGGCAATGAAGTCGGGGTGATTGCCCGCATTAAACCAGTGGCATGCCACACATTGATTACAAGGGCGTGAAGTATCTTGGGCGCCTTCGCATAAGAGGGATTTGGCTAGCGTGACGGCAAATTCAAACTTCCCAATTCCGGACTGACCATGTAGCAAAATCGCATTAGGAAACTGATTGAAATCCATGCTATCCCATAAAGGCTGCAACCATGGCGCTATTGGATTTTGTTGCACATTGGCAATCATCAACTCACTCATTTAAATTTGGAGCTCAAGTTGTTTCAAACCATTCCAGATAACTTCAGGAGTTTGAGTTGCATCCACCAAATGAAAGCGCTTCGGATCTTCTTGTGCTCTACGCCGGTATTCTTGGCGAACTTTTTCAAAGAAATTTAAATCCATTTTTTCAAATTTATCAGGTGCCCTCACTTTAGATCTTCTAGCTTCTGCCACCTCTCCAGGCAAATCAAAGAGGATGGTGAGATTGGGTTGGAGCAAAGAACCATCTGCACGACCTTGTACCCAACGCTCAAGGGCATTTAATTTGTCTAAGCTTAATCCGCGTCCTCCGCCCTGATAAGCAAAGCTAGCATCCGCAAAGCGATCAGAAATCACTATTTTTCCTGCCTGAAGAGCTGGTTCAATCACCTGTGCAATATGCTCACGACGAGCAGCAAACATCAATAAAGCCTCTGTCTCTAGATTCATTGGGGCGTCTAACAAAAGCGCTCTCAGTTGTTCGCCCAATGGAGTGCCGCCGGGTTCACGCGTCATGACGACTTCACGGTCTGGATAGCGGTCTTGCATCAGCTTCTTAAATGCTTCGATGTGAGTGCTCTTACCGGCACCATCGATGCCTTCAAAGCTAATGAAAAATCCTGGGGTCATTGATGTCATAAAAATTAAAATACAGATGGATTAATTGGCAGCGGTTCCTGAACTGGTTTTTGGAGTTAACTTACGTTGGTAGCGATCAACTGCCGCCTCATGCTCGCCCAAACTGTGAGAAAAATGACTCGTTCCATCACCTTTAGCTACAAAATATAAAGCATTGCTGGACGCAGGACGGATGGCAGCTTGTATCGATTCCTTGCTGGGCATAGCAATGGGTGTTGGAGGTAATCCTTTACGCATATAGGTATTGTAGGGACTGTCTTTGCGCAAGTCGGCTTTCCGTATATTGCCGTCAAATTTAGGACCAATTCCATAGATTACGGTGGGATCAGTCTGTAATAACATCCCTTTATTGAGCCGATTAGTGAATACAGCAGCCACCAAACCTCTATCACTAGATCGGCCGGTCTCCTTTTCGACAATAGAGGCCAAAATTAATAGCTCATAGGCTGTTTTAAGGGGTGAGCCTTCCTCTTTTTGCACCCATGTCTGAGCAAGCTGTTTTTGCATCGCCTGGGAGGCTCTACGGTAAATGTTGATATCGGGTTCGTCAGGATCAAAAATATAAGTGTCCGGCAGGAAAATACCTTCGTCGCTCGAATAATTGAGGTTCAGGGTGTGCACAAGCTCTTTTGAACTCATCCCTTTAGTTTGGTGAATGAGTGCAGGATGAGCATCAACCAACTTTCTGAGTTGCCAACTCGTCATCCCAGGAATGATCGCAATACTTTCCCTAACCCTATCGCCGCGTGCAATTTGGAGGAGGATTTTTCCCATGCTCGCGCGCGTTGGTAAAAGATACGTTCCTGGTTTGAGTTTCGAGCCAATAAACAAAGCCAGTGCACTAAATTGAAATGGGATGGTAGAGGAAGAAATTCCTTGCTCTTGTAGTTGCTCAGCAATGCTGGCCAAACTAGATTGGGGTTTGATCTTGACTTTGTAGACTGGTGAATCTGCTACGTTTCCAGTAGCAGGAACTACTGGCCACAAAAAAATAACGCCATAGAAGATCGCGACGACTGCAAGTAAGGTGTATAGCCAAACCCGGAATCCTGGCTTATTTGTTTTTTTCTTCGAAAAAAGACCTCTTCTCTGAATTTTTCTGCTCATCAGGCTATGATAAAAGGGTCATGACAAATAGCCCTCAAAATATATCTAATCCCTCTGGCTTAGCCCCCCTCGCCCACTCATTGCTTCCCGAATGGGGCTTAATCTTTGTCGAGGGGCATGATGCTGCTAGTTTTTTACAAAACCAGTTGAGCAACTCTGTTTTAGGGCTAAAGCGTACTTTCTCTCCTCAGATAGCTCAATTCCATGAATCAGTAAGGCTTGTTGGTTATTGCAGCCCAAAGGGAAGGCTCATAGCGAGTGCTTGGCTTGCTTTATTTCCAAGCGCTGACAATGGAGAAGATCGATTAGCCTTGTTTATCTCTAAAGATATCGCAGCAGTCACCGCAAAACGTCTTTCAATGTATGTATTACGTTCTAAGGCCAAGGTGACAGATATGTCTTCATCATGGACTGTCGCTGGGTTTTATGGAAATGATCAAGATATAGCAGCACTTCGAATAGAAAATTCACAGATTGCACTCCGCCTGCCTGATGTGCTCTCAAACCATCAATCCTATGCTCGGGTACTGATTGGAAAACCAAATACTGAAAATGAGAATGTAGACCGAGAACAATTAATCAGTTGGAATCACCTAGAGGTGATGAGTGCTATTCCCAGAATTGTTTTAGCAACACAGGAGCAATTTGTGCCGCAAATGATTAACTTTGAGTCTGTAGTTGGTGTGGATTTCAAAAAGGGATGTTATCCGGGGCAAGAGATTGTTGCGCGCAGCCAATATCGTGGCGTCATCAAGAGGCGGCTGCAATTAGCCCATGTTTCTTCAGAATCCCTGGGAAGCCAAGAGTATGGGCCTGGGGCTGAACTTTTTCATACCAGTGACGCTACCCAACCAGCCGGGATGGTGGTCCTAGCATCACCAAGTCCATCAGCGCCATCCAGAATCGACCTTCAGGTCGAATGTAAATTAGATGCGCTTGAAGGCGGTGAAATTCATCTAGGAAGCATTGATGGACCTGTGTTAAAAATAGATTCATTGCCCTATCCACTGATTGAAATTTAAAACTGCTGAATTTTTATGTGCCTTATTCTTTTTGCTTGGAAATCGCATCCCGACTATCCCTTAGTCGTTGCAGCTAATCGCGATGAGTTCTACGAGCGCGATACCGAAGGCATATCTTGGTGGGATGAGCAGCCACATATTTTGGCAGGCAGAGATCGCGCGGATGTACTGGGGAGCCCTGGGACATGGTTGGGCTTTACTAAAGCAGGAAGGTTTGCAGCCTTAACCAATGTTCGGGCCCCAAGTGAAAAAAATCCAGACTCGAGAACCCGTGGCGAACTTTCAATAATGTATTTAGCAGGAAAAGAGCGTCCCACTGATTTCATACAGGGTAATGCAAAGCGTTTTCAACATTACAACGGCTTTAATTTACTCATGGCTGATCTGAGTAATCCCGAAAATGCAGAAATGCATTGGGTAAGTAACCGCATGATGATGGGACAGAATATTCGTCCGCGTAAAGTATTTCCCCAGCAAGCCTTAGACCCTGGGGTTTATGGGCTCTCCAACGCAATGCTCGATACACCATGGCCCAAAGTAAATCATCGTGTGGCCGCCTTCGCTCAAACACTGGCGATGGATCATGGGCAATTAAAAAATGCCGACCAATATTTAAAGCTCTTGGCTGATACGCATCACGCAAGTGATCATGAGTTGCCCAATACCGGTGTTAGTCGCGATTGGGAAAAAGCTTTATCACCTGCATTTATTAAAACTGCTTCTTATGGCACTCGCTCAAGCACGATACTGAGAGTGCGTAAGGATGGTCAGTTTGAGATGGTAGAGCGTCGATTTGATGCGAATGGTGCAGTTGGTCACGATGTGGTGACTGGTGCTCTTAGTGCTGCTCCAGGCTCTAATCTTTCGGTTTAACGAGTCTTTTTATTCGAAGCGAAGATCGTCATTGACAACCCGTTCACCCTCAGCATTGCGGGTGGCTAAGCGTTTTAAGTATTTGAAAGTCCCCGTAGCCATACAGCAGACCTCGCCTTGGTCGTTGTAAAGTTTAGCCTCGCAAAATGCCATTGTGACTGTTCTCCGAACCGTATTAGCCTTCACTCGCAATATGCCAGTGGCTGCTTGCATAAAATTGTTTTTCATTTCGATGGTGACCACACTGCGATCGCCTGGGTCGCCTGATCTTGCAGCAACTGCCATGGCTACATCCATTAGCGTGAGTAGAACGCCACCATGTGCCACAGCCCATGTATTCGTATGCTCAGGTTTGAGAGCTAAAAGGATTTCTCCTTTGCCCATATCTGCACTAATGAATCGAACGCCAAGTAACTTCAAAAACGGTACGTTTAATTCTTCACCTAAATTGGCGAGTTGAGTTTGGGGGTTAATCTGTACTTGTTTGTTCATACGATGATTTTAGAGGCTTGCACGTCTTTTGTGAAATCACCCTAGAATCCATGCTATGGCCTTTACTCTGAGTGGCGATGACGCCATCCACCCCGTACCCCCTAGCCCTGTTCCAGATCCTTACTGGGTAGGTTTTTCTTCATCAGCAGCACAGCTCATCGGTATACCTCTGAACGCTGCGGGACTCCCTCAAGATCCAGCCTGGTTAGCACTATTAGCAGGAAATACTCTGGATATTGGCTCACAGCAATTTCCTAACCCATTGGCTAGCGCTTATAGTGGGCACCAATTTGGGGTATGGGCCGGACAACTTGGCGATGGTAGAGCCATATTGCTTGGCGATATTGCTGGACAAGAATTACAGCTCAAAGGGGCTGGCAAAACGCGTTATTCACGGATGGGTGATGGTCGAGCCGTCTTACGCTCTTCCATACGCGAATTTCTGTGTAGTGAAGCAATGCATTCTTTGGGTATTCCTACTACGAGAGCACTCTCTGTTGTGGGGTCGGATTTGCCAGTCCGTCGAGAGACTATAGAAACAGCTGCAATCTGCGCCCGGCTAGCGCCTAGCTTTATACGCATTGGCCATTTTGAACATTACGCCGCATCACAGAATGTTGATCGTTTAAAGGAATTAGCTGATTTGCTGATTCAAGATCACTATCCTGAATGTCAACCTAGCAATGAGCCCTATCTTGATCTCTTCAAGCAAATCAGCTCTCGAAATGCAATATTAGTTGCACAGTGGCAAGCTGTTGGTTTTTGTCACGGAGTATTAAACAGCGACAACATCAGCGCGTTAGGTTTAACCATAGACTATGGCCCATTTGGTTTCTTGGATCATTTTCAAATTGATCACATCTGCAATCACAGTGATCAAGGAGGCAGATATGCCTATCATCGACAACCGCAGATCATGCATTGGAATATGGCCTGCTTAGCCAGCGCCCTCATTCCCCTGTTAACTTTGAATCATTCTGAAGAAGAGGCGCAAACCCTTCTAAAAGAGGCGCTGGATCACTTTCCTACTGTTTATGCACAAGAGTGGCAATCACTATTTAGAGCAAAGTTAGGATTTAGTACGTCTGAGGATGGCGATATCCAACTAATCGAAAGGCTTCTCCAAGCTATGCACGACTCCAGAGTGGATTTTACAAACCTCTTTCGAGGATTGAGCTCAATCAGCCTAAACTCTGCTCTCGATACTATCGACTTGCGCAATGACTTTATTAATCAGCCCCTCATTGATCAATGGTTTTCAGATTACCTGCTTCGTCTGAGGGCCGAATCTAGCGATGATGTAGAACGCAAACACAGGATGAATGGTGTCAACCCGAAATACATCTTGCGCAATCATCTTGCTCAAGCTGCGATTGAAAAGGCTCAAAATAAGGATTTTTCTGGTGTAGCAACACTGCTCAAGCTATTGGAGAAGCCTTTTGACGAGCAACCCGCATTTCAGGAGTACGCAATTGCACCTCCGCCTAATCTAGCTACGATTGAAGTAAGCTGCTCATCTTAAATTTAAACTCGATAGTGTCCATATGAAAAAAACTGATCAAGAATATAAAGAATCCCTAAGTGAAATTGAGTACCGCGTTACTCGTGAGGCCGCTACCGAGCGACCATTTACTGGGAAGTACTGGGATCACTGGGATCAGGGGAGGTATTCATGCGTCTGTTGCAGCACCCCCCTCTTTTTGTCCAAAACCAAATTTGATGCCGGTTGTGGTTGGCCAAGCTATAACAAGCCGGAGGTAGAGTCTGCAATTAAAGAAATTCGAGATATAACCCATGGGATGGTGAGGACCGAGGTGCGTTGCTCTCATTGTGACGCCCATCTTGGGCATGTATTCGACGATGGGCCACAGCCTACGGGCTTACGTTATTGCATTAATTCGGCATCCCTAAACTTTGAGCCCAGCTTGAATATAAAGCTTAGTAAAGATGTGTAATTTCAGGCTTAAAAATCAAATAGCTGGATAATCCCCTTTATGAAATTTCTATTCGACCTATTCCCCATCATTCTGTTTTTTGTTGCCTTTAAATTTAGCGATATTTACACCGCTACCATCGTTGCCATGGTTGCCACAATCGGTCAAATTCTATGGGTGTACTACCGTCACCGCAAAATCGACGCTATGCAATGGGTAAGCCTCGTTATGATTATCGTATTTGGTAGCCTGACGATTTTTTTACATGACAAGACCTTTATTCAATTAAAACCAACGGCTTTGTACTGGCTATTCTCGGGCGCCTTATTGATTAGCGCACAATTTTTTAATAAGAATTGGATTCAGGTTTTAATGGGCAAGCAAATTTCCCTAAAGGAACAAAGCTCACATTCTGTATGGCATCGCTTGAATATAGCCTGGGCCGCATTCTTTTTCTTGATGGGCGCCCTTAATCTGTATATCGCCTTTAACTATTCCGAGGAAGCTTGGGTTAACTTCAAACTTTTCGGCAGTACTGGCTTGCTAGTTGTCTTTGTCATACTCCAAGGTCTTTGGTTGGCCCGTCATATGGAGCACCCTTCTGAATGAGTGTTAATCAAGAGCGTATTATTCTTTTTGAGGCCGATCTTCAACAAGCGTTTGCAATTAAGAGTCTTCAGATTGATGATGAAAGCCATCTTCATGCAGGTCATGCTGGTGCCGCCAGTGGCGGCGGTCACTTCAAGCTAACGATTGTCTCCCCAGAATTTAAGGGCATGAACCTAGTGGCTAGGCATCGAGCCATCTATGCTGCCCTCAATCGCCACATCCCCAAAGAAATCCATGCTCTCACCATCGTGGCCTTGACACCTGAGGAAATGAGCGTCTAAGCTGGAATAAACTGCCGTCTACCTCTTAATCACCTACTTACTACAACATGTTCAATACACGACAAATCATCATACTCAGCGTTCTAAGCGCAGCTCTTTTATCTGCAAATGCCATTGCACAAAATGCCGTCATCGTAAATGGCAAATCGATTCCCAAAGCTCAGCTGGATAAATTAGTGCAAAAATCAGGTCAGCCTGACAATCCTCAAGTCCGAGATCAGGCACGTGAAATGCTAGTTACTCGAGAATTAATATTGCAAGAAGCAGATAAGCGCGGCGTAACCCAGAAAGAGTCTGTTCGTGATCAATTAGAGCAAGCTCGCATAGGAGTTCTGGTTGCTGCAGTTTTTGAAGACTACGTTGAAAAAGAAGGAGTTGCTGAATCTGACCTCAAAGCTGCTTATGAAACCGTGAAATTACAATACACCGGTAAGGAATATCACGTTGAGCATATCTTGGTTGAAAAAGAATCAGATGCCAAAGCCATCATTGTTCAAATTAAAGGTGGCGCTAATTTTGAAGATATCGCTAAAGCAAAATCAAAAGATCCAGGCTCTGCTAAAGACGGAGGAGACTTAGGCTGGGTAAGCGATAAAGCCCTGGTGCCTGAATTTTCCAAGGCGATGGTTCAGTTGAAGAACGGACAAGTGACTGATAAGCCTGTTAAATCGCAATTCGGATGGCATGTTATTAAGGTGGTTGATACACGAGATGTTAAAGCGCCCAGCATAGAAGAAATTAAGGATCAGTTAAAGCAAATGATTGCTTCAGATCAAAACTGGCAAAAGGCAAAGTTCTCTGAATTAATGCAAAAGCTTCGTGCTAAGGCAAAGATTCAGTAATTCCAAAAGGTAAATTTAGTCTTGTCTGACTGACTTGGTAGGATAGCGGCGCGGTCTGAGTTTTTGAATTGCCATTCCTGCCATACCGCAAGCAAAAGCAGACATCACAAATACATCTCGTGGTTGCGATAATTCCCAAATCCAACCCGCACAGAGCCCGCCTAATGTTCCGCCTAGTCCATAGGATACCGTTGCCATTACAGCCTGCCCCCTAGCCTGCAAGGGACCAGTAAACCAACGTTGTAATAACTTTGTTGCGGCGCTATGGTGGGCAGCAAAGGTTCCAGCATGAAGAATCTGTGCAAAGATCAATACAGAGGTGATGGGTAAAAAGGCAATCAAAATAAAACGCACTACACCAACTCCAAACGCCGCCTGCAAAACGACTTCTGCATCTACCCGACTTAATACTTTGCTTTGGAAATAGAAAAAGATCACCTCAGCAAAAACACCTAATGCCCAGAATAGTCCAATCTGAAACTTACCGTAACCAAGATCAGCCAAATAAAGGGAATAAAAGACGTAGAGTGAAGCATGGGCGAAGATCATAAAAAATCCCGACAGTAAAAACCATCGTACGTCAGGATTAAAAAGAACTACCAGCAACTCACCCTTCACCATTTTGCGGCGTTCCATCTTCGGCTCGCGCAAACAAAAACTAATCACTGCTAGTGCAAGTAATACGATCATCCCAACAATTGGGTATAGCTCAATGGATTTGCGCTGAAATAATTCACCGGCCATAAGTACCATGACAATAAAGCCAATTGAACCCCACAGACGCAGGCGCCCATAGCGTTTATCAAAGGAATTGTCTTTATATAAAGCATGAACGGTTGCAGATTCACCAAGGGGCATGAGACTGCTAAGGATGGTATGCAGAACAAACATCCATATAAAAAAGCCAATATAGCTTTGCAAGAAGAAAATACAAGCAAAAACCAGCGCCGCTAGACAGGCGCAAAAGCGTATGATCCCAACGCGATTAGAGAGATAGTCAGAGAGCCAACCCCAAGAAAATGGCCCGACAATACGGGTAATCTGCAACATTGACATCAAGATGGCAATCTCAATGACGCTAAAGCCGCGATCTAAAAAGAACAGGCTGGCATAGGGTGAAACAAGACCCACATAAGCAAAATATAAAAAGAAAAAGGACCCGAAGGCCCAGCGAAGCAATGGCGTCATCTAACTAAAGCCATCAATCAAGTTTCGAGCCAGGACGCGCTGCTGGGATTGGGGCAACTGCTAATTTGACGTCAGCGCATTGAGCACGATGACGTAGCGCATGATCCATTAATACCAATGCCAGCATCGCTTCAGCAATGGGAGTAGCGCGAATACCTACGCAAGGATCATGTCGACCCTTGGTCTGAACCGTAATTGGCTTCCCGTCCAAATCAATCGATTGCTTAGGACTCATGATGCTAGAGGTAGGCTTAATTGCAATGGATACGCGCAAATCTTGACCGCTGCTAATGCCCCCCAAAGTTCCGCCAGAGTTGTTGCTAGCAAATCCATCAGGATGCATTTCATCGCCGTGCTCACTACCGCGTTGTGCTACAGATTTGAAGCCAGAACCGATTTCGACGCCTTTAACAGCATTAATCCCCATCATGGCGTGCGCAATATCTGCATCCAACTTGTCAAAGAGAGGCTCTCCTAAACCAATAGGCACGTTACGTGCACGCACTTCGATACGCGCGCCACAGGAATCCCCTGCTTTACGCAATTCATCCATATAGCTTTCTAGCTTTGGAATGATTTCTGAATTGGCTGCAAAGAATGGGTTCTTAGTAACCTCCGCTAGATCTTGAAATGGAACTTCTATTTCACCCAATTGGCTCATATAGCCATAAAACTCAGTACCATATTTTTCATGCAACCACTTTTTAGCAATAGCTGCTGCAGCTACTACTGGAGCCGTTAGGCGTGCCGAGGAACGACCACCACCGCGGGGGTCGCGTAGACCATATTTATGGTGATAAGCATAGTCAGCGTGACCAGGGCGAAAAGTTTGCAGAATATCGCCGTAGTCTTGACTCCGCTGATCGGTATTTCGAATTAAGAGGCAGATGGGAGCCCCAGTGGTTTTGCCTTCAAAAACGCCAGATAAAATTTCAACCTTATCTTCTTCTTTACGTTGGGTAACGTGGCGAGAAGTGCCTGGCTTACGGCGATCTAAATCCAATTGCAGGTCAGCCTCTGAAAGTGGCATGCCTGGAGGGCAGCCATCCACAACAGCCCCAATAGCGGGACCATGAGATTCACCAAAAGTAGTGACTGTAAAGAGGTAGCCTAAAGTATTTCCTGACATACCGACATTATGTCATTTGTCAGTGATATTCGGTTAGAACGGCTAGTTAGAAGCCTTTTGGGTATCCTCTGGCCAGTCTCGGATATAGGCTTTGAGCATGGTATTTTCGAAATCTTGTGCTTCCACCACGGATTTTGCAACGTCGTAAAAAGAGATCACGCCCATCAGCATTTTCTGATCTACAACCGGTAAATAACGAGCATGGTCAACTAACATCATGCGACGGACTTCGTCAATTTCAGTTTCCATATTGCAGGTCAACGGTTTTTGATTCATCACCGCATTTACTTGGAGACCGTCCAATTTGCCATGGTGTTTTGCTAGCGCTGAAATGACTTCGCGGAAAGTGAGAATGCCCACTAGCTTGTCATATTCCATGACTACTAAGGAACCAATGTCATGCTCGCTCATGACTAACACTGCAGTTTGCAATGCAGTGTCAGGGGCCACGGTAAATAAAGTGCTGCCCTTTACGCGCAATATGTCACGAACTTTCATCTGATCTCCAAAAATGATGTATTCATAGCTTCAATATATTCCCAAGACCCTTCTGAATCAAGGGTTTCTGGTAGCGATTTAGTAACGAATAACCCTAATGAGACCACTGCGGATACTGGGAAGGTTGGCTACTAGTACCGCGCCAGCCAGGGTTATCCACCAAGTCAGATAGATCCATAACAAACCCAAGGGGAAGATCGCAAAGGCGCCATAGACCGTTTTGTAGAAGGCGGTATGGCTGAGAAAGATGACAAATCCATACTTCATCACTTCAAAGCTTAGCGCGGCAAATAATGCGCCAGTGAAGGCATCCGACCAAAGGATCTTGGCATACGGCAGAATTTTATATACGACTGCATAAACCAGAATAGCCAAGATGATGGGGGCAACAGTAGCTACAAGACGAAAGCCAAATGAAATGGCCTTAATCCAACCCTCTGATGCACTGAACAAGATGCCGCTGAGATAAACCCCAACGCCCAAGAGCACTGGCCCCAGAATGGTTGCCGAACCATAAATCAGAACTTTCTTCAATAAAGGTCTGGTCTCTTGAACCTTGAATATCTGATTAAACGCACTCTCAATCACCGCTAGCGTCATGACCGTTGTAATTAAGAGGCCCACCAAACCAATAAAAGTCAAGCCACGAGCCTGTGCAGAAAATTGATCTAAATAGAGGAAAACCTGCTGGTTAAAACCGCCAGGCATATAGGTATCAAGCAACCAGTTTTTAAAGGCATTTTTGACTTGAACCACAGTGGGGAGATAGCCAACCAAGAGAGTCGCTATAGTTAACATAGGGACCAAGGATAAGGTGGTCGTAAATGACAGGCTAGCAGCTATTTGATTCAAGTTTTGACCGCGATTTTGCTCCCAGATCTCTTTGCCTAGAGAGAGCCATAATTGGGGGTTACGAATAATGCGCATCGCCGTATCATAAGAGAAGAATATGAGCCAACACGATATTTTAGTTTTGTACTACTCCAGCAATGGTGCAACCAAGGACTTAGCGCGCCTGATTGCTGAAGGAATTGAGAGCGTTCCAGGTGTCAATGCCAGATTGCGCACAGTACCTCCTATATCCGCGGTTTGTGAAGCAACTGAGGCTAGCGTGCCCAAAGAAGGTGCACCTTATGTCGAAAATGCTGATTTGCAGGAATGTATTGGTTTGGCCTTAGGCTCCCCTACCCGCTTTGGCAATATGGCTGCCCCCATGAAGTATTTTTGGGATGGCAGTGCGTCAGAATGGCTTAATGGTGCGCTTACTGGAAAACCAGCTTGTGTATTTACCAGCACTGGCAGCATGCACGGTGGACAAGAGAGCACTCTATTAACGATGATGATCCCCCTCTTACATCACGGCATGATGATCATTGGCCTGCCCTACAGCGAATCTGACTTAATGTCTACCAAGACTGGTGGTAGTCCTTATGGTGTTACGCATCTCGCGCATGGTGAAGGAAGTGCACCCATTAGTCCAGAAGAACAACGTTTAGCGAAAGCGCAAGGAAAACGTTTAGCTGAAACAGCTCTCAAGCTTGCGAGGAAGAATTGATCTCGCTATTGAAAAAGGTCCTTGCTAAGAACCCTTATCAATTATTAGCTACTGCAGCGTTTGTGGATTTATTCATTCTCTGTGTTTGTTGGGAGTGGTTTATTTCTCCGTTGCGCCCTGGTGGCTCATGGTTGATATTGAAAGGTGTGCCATTGCTTTTTGCAATCCCCGGCCTATGGAAAGGAAAGGTTTACACCATGCAGTGGGCTTCTATGTTGATCCTTCTCTATCTCACTGAAGGCTTGGTGCGCATTCTGGAAACAGGGGTCAATTTTTGGATGGCTCTTTTAGAAACAATTTTGGCAACTACAGGCTTTGTTTGTTTATTGATTTATCTCAAGCCGATCAAGAAGAACGCTAAAAGCCTGGCGAAACAACAAGCGCAAGCAAAGTAACGATGCAAAATCTCATTGATCAACTTATACAACTTCTTGGTAAGTCATCCGTACTGATCGATGATCAGGAAAAGCTCCCCTATCTTACTGACTGGCGAAAACGCTTTTCGGGGAGAGCTTTAGCGGTATTGCTCCCTAAGGCTACTGAAGAAGTCGCCCAAATAGTCCAGCTTTGTGCCGCTGCTAAGGTAGCGATTGTTCCACAAGGTGGTCAGACCAGCTTTTGCGGTGGTGCCACACCCGATAACAGCGGCACTCAAATTATTCTGAATTTGAAGCGGATGAATCAAATCCGTGAGCTTGACGCAGCAAATCAAACCATCACAGTTGAAGCGGGTTGCATATTGCAATCGGTACAAGAGAAAGCAGCAGCACAAGATTTCTTATTTCCCTTAAGCCTTGGGGCTGAGGGAAGTTGCATGATTGGCGGTAACTTGGCGACCAATGCTGGCGGCACCAATGTTCTTCGTTATGGTAATACTCGCGACCTTTGTCTTGGATTAGAAGTCGTCACCGCTAAAGGAGAAATCTGGAATGGCATGAAAGGTCTGCGCAAAGATAACACCGGTTATGACTTACGTGACTTGTTTATTGGCTCCGAAGGGACGCTAGGCATTATTACTGCTGCAGTGATGAAGCTCTATCCACTGCCGATTTCGCAGTGGACAACCTTAGTTGCCACCCAAGATATCGCTTCGACTATTGCCCTGCTTAATTTATTTCAAAAGCGAGCCGCTTCTTTGCTTACGGGTTTTGAAATGATGACTCAAGAATCTCTTGAGCTGAATGAGAAACACTTTCCGCACATGGCTAACCCCTTGAAAGGAAATCCTCCTTACACCGTTTTAATTGAACTTTCTGATCATGAAAGTGAAGAACATGTCAGGCAATTGCTAGAGGCGATTTTGGAGGAAGCATTTAGTTCGGGGCTCATTTCTGACGCGGTGATTGCTAGCAACTTAAGCCAAGCCAATTCTTTCTGGCATATGCGCGAACACATTACCTTGGCGCAAGCTGAGGAAGGCGCAAATCTAAAAAACGACATTACTATCCCCTTATCATCGCTCGATAGTTTTATCCAAGAAACAGATCTCTTAATAAGAAGTCAATATCCTGGGGTGCGGATTATCAATTTTGGTCACTTAGGCGATGGAAACCTCCACTACAACATTGCCCCACCTATTGGAGATGACGCCAAAGCGTTCAATTTAGCCAATGAAAAGGCGATTTATAAGCTTGTGAATGCTCAGGTTGAGCGCTACAGAGGCTCTATTTCAGCAGAACATGGCATTGGTCAGCTGAAGTTAGGCGACCTAAGGGCACATAAGGGGGTCGTTGCCCATGACCTCATGAAGGCCCTAAAAACTGCTTTAGACCCCCAAAATATCCTCAATCCTAATAAGGTGGTCTCAATTTAGGGGCTGAAGAAGCCTTTTTACTTGCTTACCGGTTATTTGTTAAATATTTTGTAATTCCTGTCATCTCGACCTATTTACTGTGCGTTGTATGGTCATGGAGGTGACAAATATGTCAACAAGACTCAAACGTTGGGCCCGTTCTATTCAACAAATCGACTTGTCCAGCAGGACGCCTGAAGTTGCTATTGGCTATCTAGATAGCAAATACCGCGATATCGCTTGGCGTTATATTCGAATTTTAGGCTTTGAACGCACCATCAGCTTTATGGCCAGCAATAATTTTCATCCAGAGTAATACTTTAAGAATACAACCTAAATAACTGAATTATTTAGGTTTTTTTCATTTTGTAAGACTGCTTTTTTGGGTTTGGTTATTCACAGTGCTATTCCTATAGTGTTCAAGGTAAAGCCAGCCTGCGCCGTTTAGGACTAAATCAGCAATTAATGCCCTATCTGCAATCCCCGTAGTTAGTGGCCTTCAATATTTCGTCAAATACGATTAAGTCCTCAAGCCCACCCATTTCTAAGGGCTTAATATCTCATGCCAGATCATCGGATGGGCTATAGAATTCTATATAACGCACCCAACAGGAAAAATGATGAGTCAAAAGAAACTAGTAAAAGATTTATTCAAGAAACTCGACAAGCTAGAAGCTGACCGTGAAAAGTTGATTGATAAGCTCGCTAAAGCACTTGAAAAGCTGGAGAAAAAAGAAGCAGCCAAAAAGACTCCAGCTAAAAAAGCAGCGGCAAAAAAGGGACCAGCGAAAAAGGTAGCCGCCAAAAAGGTGCCAGCTAAAAAAGTAGCAGCTAAGAAAGTTCCCGCTAAGAAAGCCCCTCCTCCTGCTGCCAGCAATGAGTAAAAAGACTAAAGTAGCTGATCATGAAAAAGACTACGAGCAAGAATTAAGATTACTTCAGATTGAGTTAGTAAAGCTGCAGCGCCAGATTATTTCTGGAAACTTACGTCTGTTAGTCATTCTTGAGGGTCGAGATACAGCAGGCAAGGACGGTACGATTAAACGCATTGTGGAGCACTTAAGCCCACGCGAAACTCGTGTTGTTGCTCTAGGTAAGCCCTCTTCACGCGAAGAAGGTGAATGGTATTTCCAGCGCTATGTTGCTGAGCTACCTTCAGCAGGTGAGTTTGTAATTTTTAACCGCAGTTGGTACAACCGAGCTGGTGTTGAAGAGGTAATGGGATTCTGCACTCAAGTGCAATACAAAAAATTTATGGGCTCAGTCAATGAGTTCGAGAGTTTGCTAGTTGATTCCGGCACTCAGATCATTAAGTACTATCTGGATATCGATAAGAAAGAGCAAGCACTCCGTCTTGAGAGTCGCAAAACAGATCCATTAAAGCAATGGAAAATTAGCCCCATTGATGAACAAGCCCAAAAGAATTGGAAGCCTTATAGCAAAGCACGTGATCGCATGCTGGAAAAAACGAGCTCTAAACAAGCTCCTTGGACAGTCATTAATGCCAACAATAAGAAGTTAACGCACTTAAATCTGATTCAAGACCTATTGTCTAGAGTGAGTTATCCAGGCAAAGATGCCAAGTTACTTAAATGTGACCCAGAGATTGTGATGCACTGCCCACCTTTAGGGGCTAAGCAGCCAAAGCTCGCTTCATAGTTTTTTAAATTACTATGCGAAAAATTGCTTTGCTTCAGTAATAAGTTCGGCAGGTAATTCTTCTGGAATATAGTGACCGCAGGGGACTGTTTTCCCCGTTACTGTATTGGCAACTGCTTCCCAATCCTGGATCGGTTTAAAGCATTTATTCACTAAGCCATGTTCACCCCAGAGTACATGCAATGGCATAGCTAATTTCTTGCCAGCAGCACGATCGGCTCGGTCGTGGACTAAATCGATAGTTGCAGCAGCGCGATAGTCTTCACACATCGCATGCATGCTTTGTGGATTGCTAGCACCAGCTAAATACTCAGCCCAGCGTTCTGGAGTAAAGATGCCTGTTCCAGCATGGCGACCCATATGATTTTTCAACCAAAATTCTGGATTAGCACCAATCATGGTTTCCGGAACAGGTTCTGGCTGAATTAAGAAGAACCAATGCCAGTAGCCTTTAGCAAACTCCATAGTGGTGTTCTCATACATCGTTAAGGTTGGCGATATATCCAACACCATGAGTCGTAAGACGCTATCTGGAAAATCCATGGCTAGTCGATGGGAGACCCTAGCACCACGATCATGCCCCAATAAAAAGAATTGATTAAATCCCAATGCCTTCATCACTGCATGCTGATCCGATGCCATTGATCTTTTCGAATAGCTTGAGTGGTCAGATTTTCCATGGGGTTTTGAAGACTCCCCATAACCACGCAGGTCTGCCGCAACCACGGTGAAGTGCTTAGCCAACTCAGGAGCTACTACCTCCCATATCACCTTGGTCTGGGGAAAGCCATGCAACAAAAGTAAAGGTGGGCCACTGCCGCCTACCTGACAAGCAATGTCAATCGGGCCATCTTCAGAATGAACCGTGATATGTTTTTGCTCAAAATCAGGGAAAGCCACAGCCATTTTTTTATCCAATAAGAAAGAGCCTCCTAAGAGGCTCTGTATTCGAATCTTTATCTATTGGCCACAGCCTGAATCTCGGCCACAGTAACATAGCCCTTATTGCCTGAATCAATGATGCTGAAATGATCATAGATACGTGGCATACAACCCTTAGCTTCTTCACGCGTTAACTTACCATCATTAGTGACATCGCATTTTGCAAAACGCTCTGCTATCTCACGATCACGTGACGCATCATCAGCATATGAGGGCAAAGCGAAGGTAACCAAAAAACAGCTTCCTATCAAGAAAAGGATTGTTGAATGCTTCATGCGGCGCTCTTATTTTCCAGTAGGCGTAGGGTCGGCAGAAGTTTCCAACGCTACCTTAACCGCTTTTTTAGCCATTGCGATAAATGAGTCAACAGAGCCGCTAGCAGTTCTAAATGATTCACCTTGTACAGTCACTAAACCCTCACCTAAGAGCTTGTTGCTTTGGCTATCTGTGATCTTGCTTTCAATTAGTAACGCTGGAGTTTTGGAATTAACACCACCCGCATACGCTGCAGCATTCATCGCAAGGCCAATTGGTGTGAAATTCCAAGGTTGAAGACTATCAGCTGAACTTTCTGCACCAGTAATACCCACGGAGACGCGAGCTACTCCCGGTCCGGGCTGCGTGACAATCTTGATATTGCCGCGTGAATTAACCGCCTCCACCATAGAAGCCTGCAAAGTGGCTTTTGCTCTTTCAATTGAATCTGCGCTGACTTCTTTAGTTGCATTTTGGTTCAAATAAATAGGAGCCAAGATGACTGCAGTGTATGAACCTGGATTGACGCCTGCAATTCGGTATCTCCAAATACGTGCGTCTTGAACAGAGGTAGATATGGGCACTAGCAAGCCATAGTCAGGCAAGAAGCCGGATCTAGGCATAGATTGTGTGGCCAACTTTGGGGCATTACTACAAGCGGCCAATAAGATAGCGGCGGTAATCGATGCTGCCAATAAGCTCAGTTTTTTCATTTCTCTTCCTGGGTAGTCACATCTATATATCAAGATGAATTAAAACATCATAACGACATTCATTTATTCCGGTGGTAAACACGGAATCAGGGCACCCGATTTTTTGTGTATCTGGGGCTTGCATTCAACATTCCCTTGTGGAGAGCTAGAGGCACTTACAGCAGGAGCACCGTTGGCTGTAGGAGGAGTGGTATTGGCACTATTAGCTGGATTAGCAGAGGTTGGCTCAACTGTCGCTGTCGCCACAGTCTTGACCGGCCTTGGGGCCTCTACCCCAGCGGCGACATAAAATGCTCTATCAGAGCCTGGACAGGGCATTAAAGCACCCGTTTTTGGATTGATTACATCCTTGCACTGGGGATTTGCCTCCAAACGGGCCTCTAACTTGGCAACCGTACAGGCAGAAAGCCCCAAAAGAGTGGCCACAATCAGCGAGGAAATACAGACAATAGATCTATTCATGAGGTAATTCTAAGATACAGCGCTAAATAGCTAAATGTTTTTAGCGACTAAATGGGGCATAAAAGATGAGATTTTGGCCTGCCCAGCACGATTCGAACGTGCGACCTACGTCTTAGATGAAGTGGCTTTAGTGAAGCTTGACAATTGAATCAGTTCTGCGATGAATGAGGCGACTGATCGTATCGAGTATTACCTTTATCCAGCCGTGCAAGGCCAGTTGATGTAATTTATATAGGCTCATATACATGAGCTTTGCAAACAAGCCATCAATCATTAAGCTTCCACCAATCAATCCGCCCATCATACTTCCGACGCTACTAAATTTCCCTAGTGATACAAGAGAGCCAAAATCACGATATCGATAAGTTTTCAAGGGGGTTTCCTGAATAATATTTTGAATTTGTGAAAATAAATGGGAAGCTTGTTGATGCGCTGCTTGTGCACGGGGTGGAACTATCCCACCCTTTCCATTATTAGCTTCAGGCCAAGGACAAGCGGCACAGTCACCCATTGCAAAGATATGAGGATCGCGCGTGGTTTGTAGTGTCGGTAACACTACCAACTGATTTGCGCGGTTGCTCTCTAGGCCACTAATTTCATATAAAAAATCAGGTGCCTTAACGCCAGCAGCCCAAACAATTAATTCGGCAGGAATCTCTAACCCATCAGAAAGGCGCAGTTTATCTGAAAAGACTTCTTCTACTTTTGCATTTGTAATAACTTGCACACCAAGATCTAGCAGCAGTATTTGTGCCGCTGAAGATACTCTTTCGGGGAGTGCAGGCAATATACGTGATGCAGCCTCAATCAGGATAACCTTCATATCTTTATCTGGGTCAACTCGATCCATACCATATGAGATTACCTGGCGTGTTGTCCGATGTAGTTCTGCAGCAAGCTCTACCCCGGTTGCACCAGCGCCAATAATAGCCACTTTAAGTTGATGTAGCGCTAGGGGAGAAACTTGTGACTGCGCTCTGAGGCAAGCATTAATCATTCGCAAATGAAAGTGTTTGGCATCAGCTAGTGACTCTAAGCGCTGCGCATACTTTTCTACACCTGGAGTACCAAAATCATTTGTTAAGCTGCCAATTGCAATGATTAATGTATCGTAAGGAATTAATCGTTCAGGCGTCACTAATTCACCTGAGTCATCTAAAAATGCGCCAATACGGATTTCTTTTTTCTCTCGATCAATATCAATCAACTCACCAATTCGAAATGCAAAATGATGCCAATGTGCTTGAGCGATGTAATCTAACTCTTGATCAGCAAGATCCATAATGCCTGCAGCAACCTCATGGAGTTTTGGCTTCCATATATGAGTGCGATTCTTATCCACCAAGGTGATACTTATTTTTTGGGAGCTGGGCTTAGCAGATCCGTACCGGTTCCCCAGCTTTGTAGCCAGCTCTAAGCCCCCTGCACCGCCCCCTACTATCACTATCTTGTGAACATTACTCATGCGCTTACCTCAAGACTTTCGAGCCTCTATTTAAGCACTATCTTTATATCTAAATGGTATGTCCAATA